>JAABUW010000121.1_pt1 | contig 163864 bp, 140 predicted proteins | sample 5560081 | NCBI WGS metagenome assembly JAABUW01 (sample SAMN10711882, study PRJNA513363) | rock metagenome | isolation source: Antarctica rocks | place: Antarctica: Victoria Land, Knobhead sud
CATAGATTCATATACGAGGGTGTAGCAGGATTATTACAGGGCTATATATTGATACATAATGGGGCTGTATATGCCCTATCATTGCTCCATGGTATGCCCCATTGCTGCTCCATGGTATGCCCCATTGTTGCTCCATGGTATGCCCCATTGTTGCTCCATGGTATGCCCCATTGCTGCTCCCTCGTTGCTCCATAGTATGCCCCATTGTTGCTCCATAGTATGCCCCATTGTTGCTCCATGGTATGCCCCATTGCTGCTCCATGGTATGCCCCATTGCTGCTCCATGGTATGCCCCATTGCTGCTCCATGGTATGCCCCATTGCTGCTCCCTCGTTGCTCCATAGTATGCCCCATTGTTGCTCCATAGTATGGCCCATTGCTGCTTCATGGTATGCCCCATTGTTGCTCCATAGCATGCCCCATTGATGGTCCATAGCATGCCGCATGGTTACTCCATGGTATGCCCTATCCCTGCTCCATGGTATGCCCCATTATGGCTCCATAGCATGCCCCATGATTGCTCCATAGCATGCTCTATGGTATGCCCCATTATTGCTACATAGCATGCTCCATTGTTACTCCATGGTATGCCCCATTCTGGCCTATTCTATGGTATACGCCGTATATAGCCTTATTACCTACCCTACTAGAGCTCTATTATACTACTAATTATGGCCCTACTATGAAGCTACTATATACCCGTCTTTGACCCTATTATAGGTCTATATCCTCTTCTACTTGACGTTGGTGGTTCCCCCATATAAATTAAGGTGTGCGGGCCATCCGTTTAGCGCAAGTCTCGATGGTTTTGAGATCTACTGTAGCAGCAGTCAGACAATTCCAGGCTCGCCAGGGGGAAACGTGCGGGGTGAAAGGGGTCGAGATCCTGGATGGCTTCGTTGACGATTCGCCTAGTCTGGCCAAGACGTGCCTCCCTAGGGTTGTTGCCGAAAGAGATGGACCAAGATTGGTGGCTTGAGATGCTCAGGCAGACCTCAGAAGCGCCTTCTCTTGGCATTGCAAGACAAGGCAGCGAATCACGAAAGGTAATTTGTCCTTTGAATTAGTCCGAGATAATCCGCAATGTGTTCAAGTCTTCTTGGGCTGCTGCTTCCCTGTTCACACAAAGGGGAGCGCGGGGTGTTCGGGCCAACGCCAGAATATCCCCATTTACGATGTCTCGAACTGGCTCGAATGCATCCATCCGCCCAATCTTGTCGCAGTTGAGTATGCATAAAGGATCCAATGCGAGCTTGATCTTGCCGTCAGCTAGCGAACCCTTGCAAGTGCAGTGCACCTCACCTTGCGCATCGTGTCAACCGCATTCTCACCCAACTCAGCTTTCAGCACATCTCGCAAAGCTAGGCCGGTACCATACTCTCCTTTAATGATTCCTTCCCATTCGATGGCTAGTTTCCGCAGGTCAGAGATGATCTTCTCTGCCACAGCGTTGTCCTTCTCGCCGTACGACATTCTTGTATGGAAATTACCATCTCCGACATGACCAAGCGTTGATCCAAGCAAGTCCGCTTTCTGGATACTGTTTCTGGTTTCGTCGATGATGTCGGCCAGTCTAGAGATAGGCACTGCAACGTCTGAACTCAAGAATCTGTCGCTGGGATGTCTTTTCAGAGGGACGAGACTCCACAGTGACGTCTTTCGTCCACTCCAGAGCGCCCTGATATCTTCGGGGTCACCTCAAGCTTCGGAAGGTTCTCTGCCATACTTCTGTGCGAGAGCTCCGTTAGTCTGCTCCTTAAAGCCTTCCTTCGAGCCCGAGAATCTGGCGAAAAGGGTGGGTTCCTCTTTCCATACTGTTGGCATATGGCCTAGCGCCTTGGCATACTCGCTAGATAGCTCCCACAGCATAGACCTTCTTAATAAACAACTTGCACCCATTCAGGATTCCAACAGGTTATGAGCCCGGGTTCTGCGCTTTCAAGCTGCTTGTTCCGTACGTGACTACGATAAGTCATAGCGTTAGTCGCCAGCATGGCAGAGCGCACATTCAACGCCATTTCCTCCCACGCCCCACCTCTCACCGAAGAAAACTTCACCGACTGGCTTATCGATACACGCGCACACCTGCGTAGCAAGAAGCTATGGAAATACACGCAGGAGCAGTACAACGGCGGTCCCGAGATCCCTGAGGAAGGCGAGACGGCGACGGCGGGAAAGAAGAGGAAGGATTGGCAGGAAAAGACCGAAGAAGCTACTAATATAATGACGCCTACGATCAGCCCGGCTATCAAGAAGACGCTGACGGAAGCTGAGTTTAATAACGGCCGGAAGATACTGGCACGTCTGTCTACGATTCTACAGCCCTGTACCGACCTCCAGTTTATGCGCTTGACGAAGGAATACTACACGCTAAAATGGAAGGAATTTGGATCGGCAGCGGCATTCTTAGATCACGTCAAGGTTCTGGAGGAACGAATTGACGCCACAAAAGTCGAACTGACCCCTGATAAACGAACGATTTTATGCCTGATAATGGCGCTACCGGAGCAGTTCCGGTACATGACCCAGGTGTGGGCGTTAACACCGAATATCACCGCCGACCAGGCAAAGGAAATGCTCCTAGAAGAGGAGCGAACATATCACCAGAATGATTTGGAAGCGACGGCGTTCGCTGCGCGGTTTAGGAAGCAGGTAAAGCTTACCGGCCGTAGAAGAGCAGAAGCAGGTTATCCTACGTGCGGTAAGCCGGGCCACGGTAACGATAAATGCTGGGAACTACACCCCGAACTGATACCGGAATAGTATATACGCGGCTCGAATGGGACTAAGACTGTCTCAGCTACAAGACTGAACCCGGAGGAATTCCGGGAGATGAAAGCGTTCTAGAATAGGACGTGCCAGCCTCTCCAGAAACCAACTAGAGACATAAAGGCTAGAAACGATCCTAGCGGGCCAGAAGGGCAGAAACTAGGGGGGAACGAGGCAGAAACGCGGCAGAAACGAGGATATTTAGGCAACGGTAACTAATTATCTCTAGAATAGAGAAGAACACGTGCGGTAAGCCTAGTCACGGTAATCAGCATAGAGAAGAACTGTATATATTTGGGCTAGAATGGCCCTGTTTCTCTGCTTCAAGGGGAGCGACAGCATACATGCGGCAGCAAAGACCAAAGGGGAGTGTTGGCATATGGCCTAGCGCCTTGGCATACTCGCTAGATAGCTCCCACAGCATAGACCTTCTTAATAAACAACTTGCACCCATTCAGGATTCCAACACATACGTTATCAGTAGCACCTGTATCATTGAGAGCTCTCATCGTATTCTCGTCAAGCAGTTCAATAGCTGCGAGAGAGGAACACCCTTGTTTCCATGTTAGAGGTTTTTAATAATCCGAGTAATCGGGTTTTTTCACCAGACAGTAGCTGGGTTGGAAAACCGCGCTGAACTCGAGGAGGAGCGCGATGGGTAATGGCCTTGGCAAACATGTTGACGGCATTCAGGATATTGTCAAACTAAGGGGATAGCTGTGATCCGCAGAGTGCAGGGAGAAAAATTGCACAATGGGTCGTTCCTCACATTGATACAAGCCCAAACGCTGTGACAATAACCACACGCTCTAGCTGGAGTTTTAGATTGCAAAGCTTCAAATGATGTGTTCTCTTTACTGTCATTGTTGATGAGGACCGGAGGGTCACGAGACTCAGAGATGGAGGGAAGGATCAGTGAAGGAAAACCACGACGCCCATGCTAGCTATGCAAGGGAGCGCCGACCCATCCCGCGATATTTAGACGCACAATGACTACACTCATGAGTCCCTCAAAGACGTCATCTGTGATCAGGCATTTCCGGGATGCATCTCTGGTCTACAAAGCCTGAGTATGGGCAAACAGTGACAGGAGTCCAGGATGGAGTCATCGTTGCCCCTAATCAAGGTTTGTCCGCCCCAGCGGCAGGGCCCGAAGCCGTAGGGTCTTAGGGTCTTTCAAGCTCAATACATGCCCCTAGAAGACATACCCACTAGTCAAAACTAAAAGCCAAATTACTCTATATACGTGACGATAGACCATGACTGGGATGAAGACGTCTGTTGGTACCCCGACTCTCCTCCGCCCAGAAGCAAAAGCCCTTTCCCCTACTTCGACCTCATAATCGAGATACGCTATAACATCCTCTCGCTCCTCCTCGTCCGTGCTAATGTTGTTTTGACAACAGAATTTACTTTGAAATTTAAGAAGGCCAATAGTACCCACCGCGCGTCTACCCACCAGTGAAAAAGCTTGACTGTCTCTTTGACATGCGTGATATCAAGGACGAAAAAGAGTGAAACATTGGCATGACAGACCAAATAGCACCGCCAATGATCCTCCCAGCGGCACTCCCAAAATGCCTTTCGAGACACTTTCGGACGCCGGGCGGTAGCAATTCTAGAAAGAGCAGAAAAACCTAAAAATATAGTGCGTGTCTGGAACGCCTGCCTGGTCTTGAACGTCGATTCTCAAGGCACAGATCTCACCCATTGTCGATGTCCATCTAGGTGCTGCCGAACAGGATAGTCAGTACTAGAGTTGTTGAATTTCCACGACGAGGAACACTATTCATATCCGCAGCGTCTCAAGATAGCGGAAGCTCTCACAGCCGAGCGTGAGCTGTTTGGAACCGCAGTACGACGTTCTCGCGAGGTACCCCCAGAACGCTTTGTTTCGTTGGGAGTTCCGGATGCACCTGCGATGTGAGTAGACAATCCGTGCTTCATTAGGAGACCCTATTGCCCAAATTGCATGCTGACAGACGTTGTAGGAGGGGACCAGTTGCGTGGCGTGAGAACAGTAATCTAAAATACAGACAAGGTAGATTTACCCGCGCATCTTGCACAAGATCATCTCCCATCTGAGAAAACCTTCTATGAGAGCTTGCAGGCCAAAATGAGGCAGACTGTGCTGTTCAGGAGCAGAAAATGCCAAGTGCTATTCACTCATTAGGAAGCATCTCAGTCAATCCATATCAGTAGAAAACAAAGAGGAACCAGATCGAATCTTTAAACAGTCTGAATCTTCTCCATCTTTGTTCTTCGTTAAGCCTTTTCTAGATTGGCTACGTTGTGAATTAAGTATGTGAATGGGATTGTCTCGCTAGAATGCAATGCAGAAGCTCAACCATTCAATACCAGACTATGTATTCACAACACCGAGCCCAGGCGGCCTATACGGCCGGAACGTACTGCCAGGGAGTTCACTTGGTCCTTGCTCCGCCTCCGCTTGTGGATATTCCGGTATTGCCGACTCCCTTGGTGATGGACGTGACCCTGTTGCAGGGCTCGCCGCCAGCTCAGACGCCCTTGACCCTCTGTTGCCTGGCCCTCCAATGATAGGGCTTCCATCTAATTCTGGCGATTGTTTGTATTTCATGGCGTTCGGTGTCTGCGACATTCCACTAACACCTCGATAACTGGGCGGCGCTGTGCTCGGCGAGTGTCCCGCTACACCTCCTGTTTGTGGCGAGCCTTCAAGTTCTGGTTTCCCTTTGTAGTCATCGATAACGGGAACGGTCGGTTTTGCTTCACCGTACATTGGCTGGAGATTGTCGGGGTCTTGGAAGGAGCGAGGCTCGGGGTGACTCTTCCTACTTCTTCGACTGCGCCAGAAGAGGAAGAAGGCCAGAGCTGCGAGGGCAAGTACCGCGGTCGGGACGGCGACTGCGGGACCAACAATGGAAGCCAAGTGTTTTGAGTTGGAGGAGGTAGGAGTAGCAGAGGCTGGGACGGCAACGGCGCTGGTAGTCGAAGATATCAGAGTACTTGATGAGCCACCTGAGCCGACAATTGATGTAATGAAGAGGACGCTCGCGCTACTCGAGGTGGCCGAGCTGACGGACGAACCGCTGGACGAAGTAGTATCTAAGGTGATGGACTTGCGTGTCGGTGTAGTGTTCGAAGCGGAGGGAGTCGTAGAGGTTGTAGAAGAGGTCGCTGACGAGGAGGCGGAGGAGGATGAGGCGGAGGTGGAGGAACCGGCCGCGGCGCCTGAGCCGCCGCCCGCTATGATGGGTAATTGATCCAAACTGAATCTGCTCTTGGAAGTGTCGCAGCATCCAGGAGTCGGACGATTCGTGTCGCAGCAATAGCTTCCGGCGCTACACTGGAGAATAGCTTCGGCTCCGGAAGCAGTGAGCTCTACACGCAGTCAGCTTGGAGCATTCCATATTGCCGTAAAGCGTCATTACTGACTCTGGGTGCAAATAGTACTGGGGCAATTGCTGGAAGACCATGTCTTGTCTGTACATGTATAGCGCCCATAGTATCCTGCATTCGCTAGGGAACATAGGCCATTGCGTTCGCATTGCCAATTGAGTGGGCAGCACATTGATGCATCACTGCCCGTGTTGCAGGGAATGTCACCGGGCGAGGGGTTGCCATTAGGATAGTAGCAGGTAGCCATTGCGAGAGTTGGCTAGGATATGTGAAAGAACAGGTCGATTGACTGTCAACAGAATGATCTTAGTCAACTCATAAGGTCCGGGACAGGTCGTAGAGAAAAATGTTTGAAGGCTGTGTAGACGGAGAAAAGAGTGCATCCAGCTGCGACGCTTCGCACGTAATAAACAGTAGCTCCAATCTTAGCATTCATTTACAACGCCCAATTAGGACATGACAAGAAGCGGCATGATGCTCACACCCGTGCTTCCTTATTATTAGCCGTTGTATCATCATCTGCGCGCAAGACAACAATTCCATGTTCGAAATCAAGGCAATACTTTTGTGATTGTAGTTGTTACATCATAGTTCCATGGGTCCAAAGCAGGAACGATCACCCTCGCTTTACGAGAGATTGTCGCAACAACGTCAGAATTTGGGAAAGGGGCCTACCTATAGGGTGCTCTTAGGGGCCGCTAAGCTTGTTCATAGCATGGAAGCTAGTCTTAAGGGGTGCACGGGGGTGTTGATCCGGATATTAATAGGTCCTAAAGCTAGATAACTAATCCCGTGTCCTTACCCTTTCTCTTTCAACATCTCAGTCAGCATACGAGCACTCTGCTGTTGCTCAGTCTACTCCCTTCTCTACCTGCGTCAAACCACTAAGCTGTTGAATACCTGCGCTGCGGCAAGATTTGCTACCAAGCCTGGAATATCCTCACCTTGTAGTATCACAACCCGCAAGGTACTAAACAATCCATCGCGGCGCACCCATTTACCACGTTCAATCAACCACATTGATACCGCGCTTTGCGAGGGGAATGCAAGCGGCAACAACTTCTTCCCCTGGAAATCAATGATTACTCCACCGCGGGCCAGCGCGACGCCGGGCTCAATCTAATCGGCCAATCTCAGCGGTCCTTGTTATATGACCTGAAGCGACTTTCGATACGTGTTCTTATCTAGAACGGAGAGCCTCATCCTGACAATTTTGTACGGCATCAGTGCTCCGAATGTGTGATTCATGTCCCACAAAGTCCTGCGTCCTGGCTGAGAACTAACGTCCTCGATATGTTCAGATCAGCAGTTCATTTGTTGGGCTCCTCTATCTGACGTACAGCAATGAAAACCACTATGGAACGACTCACTATAAAGTGATTACTACAATGGCACAAGGCTATTGACAACACACAAAGTTCTCTCAGCTAGAGACAAGAGCCTTAATCAAGAGGAGCCATTGAAAGCACCGTGTCAGCTACGTGGAAGCGTGCAACGATTATCTATTGCAGCGACGTATTCCATTCTGGTTGAAGACTACTCTTGTAGGCTTGGTTTTGAAATAAGTGGCAGTCTTATACGCCAGTGTCATCCACTCAAGCCCAGAACACCATTAAATTGACTAAATACCAGGCCATCCAAGCCCATTGAAGAGCTCAAGACTGGGCAATACCGAGTCGTCTTCGGAGTTGAAAGGGTGGTTCTTCGCGTCGTGGGGATCGTGATACTGCGAATTTAGGGCTCCGTAGCCCTCGCAATGGCCACTTATTTTGGCACCAAGCATGAGGCACTGATATCCCACAAGTCTAAACGTCCGAGTGACTCCAATCTCACAGCGTCGTCTATACTGATGGTTTCTCGAAAAATTGAGTAAACATGTTCGGTCGAGTAGTGTGCGTCTGATTATGGCAACCCGACGTTGTATGGCGTCATATTTACCGAGTCTTTACAGGTGATACACACTAGATGACAAGAAATCACGCAGACAAATTGTTGAATGGCCAATGGCACAGCTTCTGCTACGCCACCTTATGTAGGTGCGCCTTACGAAACCCCAGCTCGGGATCGATCAGGCTGACCTTTCCTTGCCCCACATTGGGCGTTGTCGTTTGCTCTGGGGCGGAGACAGCTCCCTCGGACCTCTTGACTGCCCTGCGCTAAGCCTACGATGGACAGCGAAGACATCTTCCTACATCACCGCCAGCGCGGAAGAAGTATGAAGACCATGAGTCGTATATGAATTAGTAAAACCGGGCTTGGAAAAATTTATATATGAATCACCGCCAAATCTCCTTGTTCTCTCGCGCGAGAGAATCCGAGTCCTCTCGCAAAGTTCGCCTCGGTCTGTCAAGCCGCTTACTTTTGGCAATTGGAAAATACCTCCTACTCATTCCTCCGCCCTCACACAAATGGCGGTCTCATACCAGCTACATTTTCAGTGAACAGCCATGGACAGCGAAGAATTTGTTCAGAAAAGCTAGCGACACAGACAGATCGAGTTCTTCGCTAGAGAAGACAAATTTCTATCCGCCTCATGATCGTGACGGTGTCTCGCGAGCCCCAAGGGACGACGTTCCTAGAAGATTCATTGATTAAGAAGCTCACGGCATCTCAGTTTTCACCTGCTTCGCCTTCCCAAGATCCTCTACAACGCTATCTATACCCCTAGGCCAGAAAGACGTTGCCGAGGACCGAAAGTTCGTTACCTGTCTCCTGCGGCAGTACTATTACCTTAAGAGGCAATTATCGTACTCAATAATTCAAACCGAGGTCATGGAAATTTAATTTGCACTTCAGAATTGCGTGAGTGGTTGACCCTCCACCTAAATCCTCGTCTTGCTAGCCGGCAATGGTTCAGCCTACCTAAAATATAGACTTGTGGTCGCCGATATAGGCCGAGACTTTACATCAATCGAGCACCAAAGCCGGAGAAACACCATACGAGCGGGACGGACAAAGAACATAGGTCTCATGCTGATTTGCCACAAGACATCCTTATACAAGGTGTACGCTAGGACCTTCCCCATGCTTCACACTATGCGTTCCCAGGCAACCAGACCGCCCTAAGAGAGTCACAACCACTAGGAAGGGGCGGGACTAGCATCACACAGAGCGGAGAACCCGTGTTGGAATTGCGTCTAGGTCCAATGGATATCAAGACCATAGCAATGGTAACAACGGCGACGGCGACGCTAACAACGACAATCCAAATCAAGGTAACAGCCTAGAGAGTGCTAGCCCCAGCCCTAGACGTTACCTTCATATCATCTTAGTAGATCGAAATTATGGCAAGAAACAAGTACATGTGGATATAACCCGCCCTGAAACAGAGTACTTGATCTTCGAGCACCTGAATAACATCTACCGCGAGCATCGTGGAGCCTGGCGAGCGCTGACCACCGTGAAAGCCCTGCGTCTGATTAATTTAAGCGCGTGGAGAATAGCTTTTCAATTGCCATCGAGACTTGCTGATAATCCGTCAGTACCGGTTACTAACCCAAGATAAAATTTATACACTCTTTGATGCACAGCACCTTTCCTCCATGATGCCTGGCGAGAATAACGAAGACTATATATACGGCTACCAATCGGAAAACGAAAGACCCACACCCCCTATTATTGTGGATGAGAGACTGTGGCATTTCCTTTGTCATCCTAGAGCATCAATCAATGATGGTACCAATGATTACGAATGTCGTAATAGGCTTCCCAAGCGGCTCCGGCCTCTGAGTCTTATTCCAGACAAAGAATATCCGGTTGGCTGGAGCGTCGACTTCGTGGAAAGGTTCAGTTGGGAAATATTCTGTTATTGCGAGTCCGTTATTGGGGCGATCGCTATTGTCTTTCTCTGTCTCTGAGCTGTGGTTAATGCAAGCGTCGAAGGAGTATCAGTAGCTTTCACTATTGGGCATTGGAGTTTTAGAGCAGGGCAATTGCTGTAAGTTTTGATATTGGTCCTTTCGGAGGCGTTCTGTTTTTGGCGCTATTGAATCGTGGCGCTATTGAATCGTGGCGCTATTGAATCGTGGCGCTATTGGATCGGAAAGCGTAGCTGGTCAAAATGAATGTTTGGTGAATATGTTACAAGTGTCAGAATACACATGCTCAGGAGTTAAATCCTGGTAATCCAAAGCTTCAGGTGAGTCGCAAGTAGGTTTTTGTGGCAGCTCTAGAAGCGGCTCAAATGCCCAACTCGCTACTCAAATCAAGAACTTTTGGGAATAAGTCTTTGGCGCACTAGCGTCTGGGATTGCTGCTTTTGTCAAATGCCAAGCCTGTTGCAAAGCGTCGTACTGGTATATGCGATTGCAACCATAAAACGATGCTCCGAACGATCCGTCAAGATCAATTGGAGGTGGGATAAGGAAGGCGCCTCAAAGTCCCCCGTATGCCTTGGGGAGTACTGCGAACTGGTACCAGATACATCTTAGCTGCATGCTGGGCACAAAGACACGCGCCTGGCCCGGCAGACAACAAAGTCGTGGAAGTATTGTTGCGGGCTGCAATCTAGCAGGCTCAGAAGGTCTTCGTCGTCTTGAGTGATTCTCTCAGTCTTTGTATTATTCCACTGCCAGTGTTTGCAAAATTAATCGAGATAGCAGCTTCGAGGCCTTGTCAGCACTCTCACTGCGCCCCCAGGCTGATGTATGCCGCCTTCAAGGGAGAGCGATGGCCTCGATCGATCGAATATCTGCAGGGTTTTATCTTCAGCCGCAGACGCTGCGAGTGCATTTCTCTTACAAAGCCATCCCCTAGAGAACTCATCCCTCAGAGAAGCTGTCCTTACGATTGTCGTTCCCTTGAAATGCTATGAAGCTTGCAACCTTGCTTCTCTATTTCTTTCAACGAACTCGTTGTACATCGACAAGGCTGACAACGTATCCGTGGTGACGAGGCCTGAATGCGTGCGTTTGATACATTCATTGCTACCGGCCCTATGAGTAATACTGACTGCGTCTGCTAGATATATACAGAGCAGCCGCGCGGGAGGGGGAAGATCCTACGACATACGATCCCTTTCGCAAGATGCATCGACCTGTTGGAGAAAGAGATAGTAGCACCGATCACTTCTTGGACACTGAAAATTCATGTGGAGGTACTGAACTACGGAGGACTGCTTTGGGAAGCGCAGTACATTTCCAAGCACCGATAGACCTACCAAATGGTGAATATCGTCCGCGAAGGAAGTCGTCGACAAGCCTAGGGCATCCCCTTTCACGTACAAGCAAAATGCCATATCCTGAAGGCGAATCCACAGTGCGGACTCCCACACCTTCAAGAGCACAACCCTTAACCGAATACGAGATGGATATCGAAAGGCAGGATACTACTCGACAACGAAGAGTTGCATTCCTAGGAGATTCAAAGAGCAGTGGGGACCTAAGAAAGGCTGAAAAGAAGGCACAACGAAGTGGAGCTTCAGCTAGCTGGCTTAAAAGACACGAGCAAAGCTTTAAGGCCATGAGTCAACTGAAAGCAACGCTGCTCTCCTCTTGGATTATGGTATTCCTCATACCTGCCGTTCCCGCCGGCATCGTCGTCAAATACACAAACGAGAGTCCTGTTACTACCTTTGCTGTTAACTTCATAGCTATCATACCGCTAAGTAAGATACTCGATGCTGTCACTGAAGATTTGGGTATCCGTTGGGGTGGACATAAAGGGTTGTTTGTCATCGTCACCTCTGGGTATGAACAATACATCTCCGCTTCCTTTCGCACAACTGATTCATAATCAGCAATGGTGTACAACTGGTCATTACTATCATTGCTTCAATCAAACACCAATCAAAGATTGTACAGAAATCACTGGTTGGATCTGTCATATCGAACATGGTACTCACGGTGGGCATTGGCTTCTTCTTTGGAGGTCTCCAACGCCCCGAACAAAATTTCGATCGAACCTCGACTAACAACTCCCTGGATACACTCGTTCTCTGCGTAGCGACACTGATCATTCCAACCGCTCTCAACATTTTTTCTGGACTGGATGACAGTAGTGCTGAAGTTGCAAAGGTCTCGCGCGCAGAGGCAGTCCTCTTGTTGCTATCGTACTTTTTTTATCTTTGTTTTGCATACAAGACCCACGCATATATGTATACGACTCCACATTTGAGAGTACCCATGCGTAATTTTCTACCAGGTATGGAGGGTGATACGATGAAAAACTTTGCTTTGATAGGTGGCACTCTCGCGGCGACTGCGGGAGGTAGGGTCTCAGCGGAGAATCCTATGCGAGAGCCTAAGCCGATCGACCTTCCGAAGATGTCTTGGTGGACGTTGAGTCTGACTCTCCTTATCGATACGATCTTCCTCGGATTTTGCGCCACCTTTGCTGTGGACAGTATCGATGGTCTTACCCAGCGGACTGTTTTGACCCAGAATTTCGTCGGTCTGATCCTTTTGCCTCTCTTGGGCTGCAACATCCACGCGATCAAGTTGGCCATAAAAGATGAGATGCCACGCAGCTTCTCAATTACCATCGGCAGCAGTATACAAATCCTGTCGTGCATCTTGCCAGTGGCGGTCATCATTGGCTGGACCCGGGATGATCCGACGATGAACCTCATATTCGATGGTTTCCAAGTCGTCAGTGTCGCGATCTCGCTAATGATACTCAAGTACATAGTAAATGACGGAAAATCTAACTGGTATGTTTCCCCAATCTTGGACGGGAAGCCTGCCTTTGATGGGGAGACTAAACTTGATCCAGGTTGGAAGGATTTATTCTGATGGTTCTGTATGCTCTCATAGCTCTAAATGCGTGGTTCGTGCCCGACAGAGTACTCCGACCCAGTTGAAAACGCCTCCTTATCAATTTCAACCTAAGACACATCACAAAATCCTCGTGTCAGATCTATGTCATCTTTGAATTTGATACGGTAGTGGTTTTATGGAGATGCTGATGGTTCTGTGAACCTGACTCGTTTCGACGTGCTTGAAGGTCAAAAATAAATGAAGCGCCATGCCGCGGACACAGATATCATGTATTGGCCCCCAAGAGAATGACCGATCGAAGGCGTCAAGTCGCTAGAGTACGTTTTGGTCCTCATTGTCATCATTGGTCTACTCACTCCCAGCTAGAGCCTTTACTAGGAAAACTAAGACAGTCCTTCCCAGTCTTAATTGAAGCCGGCTAGGCGCCCTTGGATATTCTATCACTTATAGCGAGCAAATTGTGTCACCTATAATTCGAAGAATATCAGAAACCTTGTAGGAGTGTATGATGGACTTCTTTTCAAGAAGAAAACTTCACCTTTACAGTCAACTCCTCGGCTAGGATCGAATTCTTCGGACTCGAACAGCCACTATGCCAAGTGATGGGATATAGTGTTCCGAATTACAGATGAAAGTCGCTAGTCTGTTGATGGCAGAGAGGATGTGCTCGTCAGTATTTTCACCTGCGCTCCCTCTGTGCGCGGCCCACACACGGATTAGTTGATGTAAAACGCACAGGTAATACAGTCTACCAACGTAGTAGCCAGAAGCGAGTGATCTGAGGCTACCATAGATCTGAAATGAAGTGTCAAGCTTTGCGGCGCTGACGCACGCTTAGTCGAATGCTGATATCCAAACATCATGGCACGTGGGATCTTGAAGGAAGAGGAAACCCACTAGGGTTGATACTATCGGGATAGTTTTAAATAGCTAGCATCGTGAATATTTAGGAGAGATACAGATTACTACGCAACGAGTGACCCGATCAAGAAATTTTGAGAGACAGAACTGTACTTCGTATAACATTCTATTACTTTCATATATCAAGTTCATTCTTAAGAGGGCTTGATGAAGATGTATAAGCAGATCACGCTGGGTCAAGACTGTTGTTTCAGCGCCAAGATTTGCGGGTACGATGCTAGCTATTTAAAATTACACCGATAGTAGTGCATCATGCAACATAGTTCTAGGGCTTATCGTAATACCAAGCTAGATGAGCTATGATAGCCAAGGCGGACCGCATGGCAGCTGCTCTGGAGCCCTAAGCACTTGGCATCTGACGACCTGCGTTATCAGACTGGGTTGCACATGTGAGCTTTTACCACATGAGGCGTTGATGTGTTTGTCCCATACATATGCTTCGTCCAGTCGATGGCCTCAGCTATGCATCGTGGAGGCGTAGGGAAAGCACCAAACATGTTGGTGGATTTTCGGGGTCCACGCCAGGCCTAGCCTTCCGTTGTACAAGCAAAACGCCCGAGATGGTCCAGCCTCCAACCTTCGTCACTCGCCGCCATACAGGTGGGGAAAAGACCTCTTAAAATGCAACCTCAATTCCTCTTGGGAAAGCCTTCACCGAGGTCTTCATCGAGATCCTTGATCTTATCGAACGACTTCCAACATGAAGTTCCTGCATCACAACGCCGAGAAGGCCGTCGATGAGTCCCCAGAGCGCGATGAAATTGCCGTGCATGGTAAACCATTGGAGGACTTGCAGAAGAGTCGCTGGGAGCGCAGTTGGCCTACTATTGCCTGCGGTGCCGGTCTTTTCTCTGATGGCTACTTGAATGGGTAAGCTACTATTATATGTTAGCTATAGCGAGCTTTCCTGACATTCGCCATCTCAGCGTCATTGGCCAGGTCAATACGATACTGAAGACCCTCTACAAAAAAGACTACACCGGCTCTTCAGCCCAGAAGAATGTCGCATCCATCGCATTCGCCGGCACCGTCGTTGGCCAGCTGTTCTTCGGATGGATGAGCGACCACTACTCGCGAAAATGGGCCCTGATGACCTCGACCATCATTCTCTTCGTGTTTGCTGCGCTCGGTGCTGGCTCTTACGGAGGAGGTTCTATCAACGGCATGCTTCAGGCACTTACAGCATGGCGTTTCTTGCTCGGTATCGGAATTGGGTACGTAATGAGCGATCTGCACCCAGATTATCTTCAATTGCTGACTGAATACAGTGGAGAATACCCAGCTGGTAGCGTTGCTTGCGCCGAGAGCACTGGAGAACTCAAGGAGGGACACAGGAATCGATGGTTCATCATGTTCACCAACGTCCAGATTGATATTGGCTTTGTTATGTCGACCTTTGTCCCCATGATTGTGGTCCTCGCATGCACAGACAGCCATCTGCGCGCTGCATGGAGGATCTGTCTGGGGTTGGGTGTCATTCCCCCCCTCAGTTTGGTATACCTCCGATTGAAGCTCAAAGAGCCTGAAGAGTTCAACCGGGAGACCATGAAGAATACGAGGACACCGTGGTGGCTCGTGATCAAGTGAGAAATGATCGCTCAGATCAAAAAAATGACAACACACTGACAACTTTAGGTTCTACTGGTTCCGTCTCGCGGTCGTCTCCTTGATCTGGTTCATCTACGATTTCTCATCATACTCCTTCTCCATCTACTCATCCTCATGGATTGCGATCATCCTGGGCAATGATACGGCGCTTTGGAGGTCCTTCGGCTGGAACACGATAGTGAATTTCTTCTACCTCCCCGGAGCAATCGGCGGCGCCTTCATCAGCGACTGGATCGGCCCCAAAAATGCCCTCGTCATCTTCGTATTTCTTCAAGGTCTAGTTGGTTTTATCATGGCAGGCTGCTACGGCCTCCTCGATACCTCCGCTCATGTCGGCGGTTTCGTCGTTGTTTATGGCATCTTCTTGTCACTAGGAGAAGCTGGGCCCGGCGACAATATCGGCCTTATTGCTTCGAAGACCAGTGCCACATCTATCCGCGGTCAATACTACGCCATTGCCGCCGCCACGGGGAAGATTGGCGCCTTCGTTGGCACCTACGTTTTCCCCATCATCCAAGCTAACGCGCCAGGAGGCACTGACAGCGTCCGAGGCGGTCAGGATCCGTTCTTCGTATCCAGCGCTCTGTGCATATTCAGTGCATTCATCGCTTTCTTCTTTTTGCCCCAAATTCGCCAGGATACGATCACTTCCGAGGATATCAAATTTAGAGCCTATCTCGAGGAGCATGGTTGGGATACCAGGCAGATGGGAAGCAAGAAGTACCAGATGAACAGTACTTCGACTATTGATACGACGATGGGTCAGGAGCCTATGCAGATCGACGAGAAAGTTTGAGGGCAGGATCTTGGAAGAGAAGATTGTGGTTTAGAAAAGGATAATGCCAATGGGCTACTGAAGTGTACTACGCGAACGAGATATCCCTTTTGGCTTTTGTACTTACGTACCCACCATGCATTGGTACGAAAATCTCTGAGTACCAACCGTGCTCCTCGAAACAACTAATCCCTGACTGGAACCGTGTTCAATTCCTATATTTTGACTCTCGGGTTCCTGCCGTAGTGCTTTACATCAAACTTAACAATCTTGTACAACCCGAGGTTTGGCACGCCGAACAAGTGCATGCTCACTAGGCTCAACCAATTCCTTTCTTCCAGAGGCTTTTTCATACTCAAACCTCTCCCAATCTCCCACCTCACACCCAAAACCACCACCAGAATGGACAACCTTCCAACCACATATGCAGGCAAAGCCCCTCCCACTCCCAACTTCCTACTAATCACTAATACCCCCCTCCAGACCCAGTCCCCATAGCAATAATAGGCGGCACCGGCCTCTCCTCCCTCCCCTCCCCACCCTTCACCCCCCTCGCCTACATCCCCCCCTTCCAAACCCCCTGGGGCCTCCCCTCCTCCCCCATCGCCATCCTCAGCTACACGCCCCCGACCACTTCCTCCTCCTCCAAACCCACCGTCGTAGCCTTCCTAGCCCGACATGGCATACACCACCAGTACGCCCCGCACGAAATTCCCAATCGGGCGAATGTGGCTGCGTTGAAGAAATTAGGGGTGAGGTGTGCGGTAGGGTTTAGTGCGGTGGGGAGTTTGAGGGAGGAGATGAAGCCGAGGGATTTCTGTGTAGCAGGGGGTGTGATGGATTGGACTAAGGGTGTGAGTCAGGCCTCTTTTTCTACGCATGAGAATGTGTTCACAGAATGGGAGAGACTGTGCTACGAAAGGCTGACGTAGTGAGTCTAGGTACGGCCATGGACATTTTTCGAAGCAGGCATGGTAGGCCATGTCAGCATGGCAGATCCATTCGACAAACCGCTTTCAGACGCAATCTACAAAGCCATATCGCGCCCCGGCGTCCTCGAAGGCTCCAACGTCTCCACCCACAAAGACAGCACGGTAATCTGCATCGAAGGCCCGCAATTCAGCACACGCTCCGAATCCCTCCTCTACCGCTCCTTCGCCACTACGCCCCCAATCTCCTGCATCAACATGTCCGCAGTTCCCGAATGCAAACTCTTTCGCGAAGCTGAGATCGCTTACGCTCTTGTTTGTATGAGTACCGACTACGATAGCTGGCATAGCACGAATGAGGGTGTCAGTGTGGAGATGGTGATGGGGCATATGGTTGCGAATGGGGCGAATGCGAAGCATGCTGTTGCTGCTGTGTTGGGGGAGCTGTCGAAGGAGGAGGATGGGGAGGTTGTGGGGGCGGAGAGGTGGAGGGGAGCGAGTAGAGGGGGGGTTATGGGGTTACATAAGAGGGATGGAAGGGGGGAGGAGGCGGTGGAGAGGTTGAGGTGGTTATTTGGGGATGAGTGGGTTGGGGATGCGTGAGTGGGGGAGATTGTTGATGAGGTATGCGTTCATGAATGGAATGCGTAAGGGATAGACAATGCATGCAATAGAGTTGATAGCTTTGTGCAAGAGCAGAAACGGTTTGACTTCGGAAGTTCTTTCAGTCGAATACGACTTTCTTCCCCTGAAAAGCCACCGTCGTCTTCTGCTCTTTCGCTTTCTTCGCTGCTTCCCATGACGGATGCAAAAGCGCGCCAGCAGCAGGCTTAGGCTTCATCTTTCTCGCTGAAATTGGATCACTATTCGCTCCGCTACTCATTGGTCCCCTTCCCCCACCTCCCCTTCCTCTACCACTTTCTGCGCCGAATCCACCCCTGCCTCGGCCTCTTTTGCTCCTGTCGTCACCCGCACTAGCACCTCGACGTGCGTCCCATCCTTCGTCTCGGTCCTGCGGCTGTTTCTTGACGTGGTTCGCATTCTTCCCAAATTTCTTCTCCCACAACGCTCGACGAGCCTGCTGGCCCATTCTGTTTTTTCGACCTTGAGGCTGTGTGTCCGAAAGGCCTTCTGCAGACTCGGAGCCGGACCAGTAGCCACCCATGGTAAGTGAAGGAAGGAAGGTGGTCGATTTTGGGGCGGCCGTCGACGAAGCATTTTTAATTCTTTTGGGCTTGATTATGAGGTGCGAGTCTTCTGGTTCTGATTCGGAGTCGCTCTCCGTGACTCTTTCGGGGTTGAGCTCCCCCAGGCGGCCATTTTCGCTAGCAGAAGCTCCGCTCATTGAGTCTTCGTCCGAGGATGCAGCAAGTCGCGAAGCGTACATGTCATAACCTTCCTCTTCAGAAGCGCCGTCAGTATCGTATTGTTCTTTTCCCCCTACATCTTGATCTGAAAGCCCATCCCAGGGTTTGCTATCTAGGTCCACTCCAGTCGATGGTTTCTTATTTCTTGAAACGGTAGGCTCAACACCTTCTTGAGCAGGGGGCCCATTGGCATAGTCTTTTGCTCGTAGTCGCTTCTTCTTTGTTGCAGCCCTTGTTTCTTCAATACCAAGTGTTCTTCGTATACGATCCAATGTCTCTAACATAGCAGCCTGCACAGGACCTGAACTGAAAAGCCGCGCCTGGACATTGGCACTTGGGCTATCCAGCGGCTTCCTTGCCGCTTGGACGGTAGTCCGTACATACCTTGGGAGTGAAGGAGCGGAAGCGATGGACTTGATTTTGAGTAGCGATTTGTATAGATGTATTTCAGCAGTGACAGCTAAATCGAAGCTCTACAACAATGTATCAGCGAGGCGGCCAAGGCTGTGCTCTAAGACATCCAACCTTCAGCGCAGCTATTTCAGTCTCCAGTCGCGCGGTATCAGCTTCCGAGTTTTCTGCCTTCGCTGTCTTCTGCCGCCTGCCCAGCTTCTGTCGCTCGAATCCTCTAGCAACTTTCAACGCTCGAGATAGTGATTTTTTGCCTTCTTCGAGTAGGGCTTCGAGCTGCTGCCGTTGTAGGCGTAGGGCCCTATCTGAGGAGTCATTACCGAGGCGGTCTTCCGAACTTATATCTTCACGTTTGCGTTTGGGCATCGTTGGAAGGATGAATGTAGGGGATATTTCTTATACGCACGCCGAATAAGTTCGGATTTTCGGAGATAACAACTCGCTCGGCCTTATGGCCAGCTCGTTTTGTCTGCAAATCACGGGCGCTCTTTTCGTCTACTTTTTGTCTTATTATACTCTGGTTTCGATGAGATACGTTGGTTTTGCAAGTATTCCACAGCTGCCAGCATCTGAGCCTTCTGCCATCTCTTTACCGTTGAATTTGGCTGCCCATCGTCCATCATGCCTTCTTTGATCACGAATGCCCAATTTGTCCTCATTCTTCTTTCAGCCGTTGGCTTTTACGCGACTTGGTACATACTCTTGAAAAATGGCACCACCGATTACATGTCTGAGATTCGAGATTTCGGCCCTCGACTTCTCCCTGGAACCAAGGAGCCTCTGAAGACTGTCTATGTTGGAATTCCGGCGGTCGACTATCAATTGACAGTTTTAACACTCTTTTTCTGGGAGCAAGTGGATGGTTCCGACCCGAACAAGTCTTTGTTCTGCTTCCATTTTGCTACCCAAGTTGCTTGTGGGTGGGGTTTGCTTTTGATTGAGGGACATAGGAATAGTAATAGATGGAGCATTGTATCATTGTAAGCAGAACCTTAATACTGTCTACCAGCAAAACATTATCGTCTACTAAAGGTGACAGCATCGGAATCTGGGGAGTCTTCGTCCAGAACGCTGCCTACGCGGTTGTCTTACCTATATATTTAATCATCCACCTTTCGATGTCGAAGACAGTTTCTCCGAATCCGTCCGGGCTCTCGGTCTCTTTGCCCCTTCTTCAGGCTATTCCAATGGCTCTGGCAATCGGCTATGTGCTTCCTGCCGTCCTTATGTCGCTGCCTGCACCCTCAATCATCAGCTTTCAGCGTAAGCAGATGTATGTGGCTATTTGGCAGATGTTTCCTGTCTGGGTTTCTCTTGTGCACGAAGGCTTGACACGCATGCTACGAACTCTTAGTTATCGAGAAACTTCCAAACAGCCTAGTGATTTGCCCCATTCAAGGTCCATGGGTGCTTTGCGGATTTTATACATTGGTCTTCTCATCATCGCCGGAATCGGCCAAATTGCTACTGCGACAATGATGGCTACATCAACGTTCTTCCCTGACCTCTTTTCCACGAATTTTCAAGGCATCTTCAAAGCGTCGAAGGTCTTCCTACCAGCCACATTTTCTCCCGCCATCAAGATGCCTTCGATAGGGTCAGGAGCTCATATGTTACTTCAGTACGATGAAGCTATTGGCTCCTTGGCCATGATGATCTGGAGCACTGTGCTGTTCGTTAATGTCAACAAGAAGACTAGAGCGCCCCAGAAAATTGTCCACCAAATCGCCCAAGCAGTGACTGTCTTCATACTGACTGGGCCACTGGGTTATGCTACGGCCTGTATCTGGGCCAGAGACGAAGTTGTGTGGGCAGATCAGATGGAGCCGATCACAGGAGAAGAGTCTCCAGACGTCAAAAAGACCAGCTGGAAGTGAAGGCTGAGCTGTAAAAGAAGATTGCTTGCGACTTTAGCATACGCGGCAGCACGGCCCAGGCTGTGAATCAGATAAGTGGCAGTTGCGGCTTGCGAGTGGAGACAATCGTTAAACAGGGTAGGGCTACCAGCAAGCCCCTGTAAGAGACATCGTCTACGTGACAACGACTCAGGCCGGGTGTCGATTGACCACCTTCTTTATTTCTCTGCATAGCCTATTGAAAATTTTGGCACTCTGTGGCCAGTGAAGACTGCATTGACAGCTTGCCCGCCAGTAGATTTCTACCTAAAATGTGGAGCTGCCAAGCCTTCGCGATCTTCACGTATCTTGGTAGTGAATATGCAACGAAAGAAATCCTCTTTGGTATGTTCATTTCCTTCTACGACGAACCAAGCACCTAGTCAAACAAGGGGACACTTACACGATAACCTGAGCTGCGAGGTACGGCTTTCCTATATTCGTATTGTCCTCTGGCTCACTTATGAAGATAGATTCTCTCCAATACGCCCACGTTCCTTGGATTGCCGGGTGAAGTGCGTGAAATGATCTACAGCGGCGTTCTGCACCGTTACCGGCCTATCTATCCTTTGCCGACACTTTTGCATCACAATTCCTGGACTTACCCCTGCGACAGAACCCTCCAAGCGACCTAGACCAGGTGGGAAACCGTCAATACCGCACCCTTACGCGTCAATCGCCAAGTCTGGAATGAAGCACTCTACATCCTCAACTCCAACACGGGGATGATATGTGATTTGAAGCATGTATGCCTGCCGCAACGTCCCTACTTTACGCTATACACGAAAGACTTCAGCAAACGCTATGAGCGGATGTCTCCCGAGTACCAACGGCAACAGTTGGATCTTCAGCGACTCACGCAGGAGTACCAGTTGATCAGGAATACATTGATCAATGACTCATATCCATCGATGTTCCTTCATCTGGCTTCTGTACAGATAAATATCGATTGGGCCTCCGAAGGCGCCAGTCAGCTCGAGTTGGCGCAGAAGCGCCTGATACTAAATGCTCCCAAGAGGTAAAAGGATATCCTTGAACCACTATGCGGCCAGCTAGTTCAGACCCTTCCAGACAAATGCAAAATTGTGGTTCTTCTGATCCCGTAAGAAGCCCTCTCAGCCTTTGCTGGCATAAATGACCTTGGTCTTTAGATCGACCATGCCCTCGTGCCTAGAAGTGAGGACAAATTCTTGGAGCAGATGAAGCAATCGGGACTGGTAGATCTGCTCCAAATTAATTCACTTTTTAGGGCTGTACAGGTCAAACATGCAGAGTGTGGCGATGATTGCTATTAACACAACACCCCTGCCGATTTCGTCCTCTTTCAGCGTTGCCCTTGAGCAAGAGCTTAATTCTTGCATATGAAGGAAAAGCAGTATGACGATAGCGAAAGGAGCCTACAGACGCAGTGGAGCAGGTGAATCCCGACTAAAAGACTCAAAAGCATTCCATTTGAGCCGATAAACCCCATATACTTAGATTGTCCGTCTAGCTGGACGGTCTATATGCTTAATAAGGGAGCCAAAAACAAAATATCTTGCAGAAGCTGATTGACTGTCCTCGTACGGAATGGACGGGCGAGATTGAACAGCAAGCGCAAAAGTCTTAGGCTGAGAAAATTTGTAGCTTCCACATGGCTGTGGTGGGCCAAGATCGGGTAGTGACAATATGTACACGGCTCCATCGAATTAGACTCTACCAGAGTGACATGAACGTCCAGGTCCCGGAATATGATGATACACCTGAGCCCCTCACTTCTTCTTTTCTTCCTCCTTTGGCGGCTCAGGCTTTGGCGTCGGCAACTGAAACTCCTCCGGCTTCCTGTCTTTCCCAGGTCCCACCTGCTCCCAAGCTTTTGATCTCGTCAGTACATGGCAGCATAAGATAACAGGGAGGATATCTTACCTGCAGTGCCTCCTTCGAAGTTGCGGAAGGCCTGCGTCAGCTCCAATGGCTCCACCACGATCCGCTTCTTCTCTTCATCGTATCTGATCTCAGTATACCCCGTCAATGGGAAATCTTTCCGCAATGGATGGCCGTCAAATCCATAGTCCGTCATGATCCTCCTCAGATCCGGGTGACCAACGAAGAAGACCCCAAATAGATCGTACACCTCCCGCTCGTACCAATTGGCGCCGTCATACAGCGATGTGATACTTGGCACTGGCGTAGCCTCATCCGCGTATGTCTTGACCCTTATCCTTGAGTTGTGTCTCACACTGAGAAGGTTGTACACGACCTCGAATCGACTGGACCTCGTGGGGTAGTCCACAGCTGTAATATCTGCCACCATGGTGTATTCGGCGGCAGTATGGTATTTGAGGAACGAGATGACGGGAATGACACCAGAGGGAGAAATATAGATCGTGAGCTCATCTTTCCAGACTGAAAATTGCTGGATAAATTTGGGCATGCACGAGAGGAGATATTGGCCGTAGGTGTGGAGGCTTGCCGCTTTCTCTTGGTACTTGTCTGCCGGGTTCACGACTGGCGCATGTAGCTTCCCGCCAGCTCAAGATATAAATGAGCGATCAATTGATGTTATGAATGAGACATGTACTTACGAGGCCGCTGAGCATGCCGCATATTTGGCGTGTAGTCCTGGGATGCCGTATCTTTTGCCCGCGTTGCTGTACAGGTGAATTGGCGGACTGGAAGAGACCGAGCTGGAACATTGTTCGAAAGCCTAAGGGCACCCCGTAGAGGCCTTGCAACGCCCAACTTCGTCGCCATCGCTGGTAGCTAGACTGTCATAACACAGAGCAGTTCGTCGCAAGCGGAAAGTGGTGATGCGATACATGCAGCCAGCCTAAAAGGGACTAGCAGGGCTGGACTAGCGTGACATCTAAAAGTCGAACTCTCGACCTTACCTAAAACCTTCATTTCATCGACTTAACCACGTCGCTCCTTTTACGTTCAGCGTGCTTTAACAGGCGTTGTGTTATCCCTTTCACGACATCTCTATGCCAGTGACGTAATCTAATCCCTCTCACACTGGCTTGCGCATCTCTCGCCCACTGGCCCCGAACACCCCTTCACCATGGCAAGCCGCGTTCAGCAGGATCTCTTCATAGACGACGATGACGAGTCATGGTAAGTTACATCTCATAGCTTAATTCTTGATGTGCTTTGGAAATCTTAGCTGACTCTTCTCCACCTAGTCCGCTATGTGTCGAGGAACTGGACTTGTCAGACAAAAATTTCAGACCATGCCCTTGCGGCTATCAAGTACGTGGGAGACTACAGCTATTTGCAGGAGACCTGCTTGGAACTGGCCACAATCTCTCTCGATTTAATCTGGGCTAACGTGCTGGTTTTACCAGGTATGCCAGTTCTGCTACAATAACATCAAGAACCAAATGAACGGTTTGTGCCCCGCATGTCGAAGACCTTATGACGATGAGAGCATCGAATGGAAAATCGTCAGCTCCGAGGAGTGAGTTCCCATTCCTGTGCTGGGATGCTTTCGATTCACTGAACCCCTATAGACAAAAAGCAGATATCGCCCTACAGGCAAAGAAAAAGGCTCAGGCACGGAAACAGGAAAGCGAACAGAGACAAGTCGAGACTACGAATCGGAAGAACCTTGCTGGCATACGAGTTGTCCAGAAAAACCTTGTCTACGTTGTTGGCCTAAGCCAAAAGAGCACCGAGGAAGAATTTCTGAGGACGCTACGAGGGCCTCAGTACTTCGGTCAATATGGCAAAATAACGAAGATTGTTGTCAGCAAAGCAAAGGAAGGACAGAACAACAACAATTCGATAGGGGTATACGTTACATTCGAGAGCAAGGATGATGCTGCCAGGTGTATTGCCGCAGTCGACGGCTCGCAGAACCTGGACCGGCCACTGAGGTGAGTAAAACAAATAGCGCTAGTGTGCAAGTGCATTTTCTAAATTATTGCAGAGCTCAGTATGGAACTACGAAATACTGCTCAGCATTTCTGCGCAACGAAACTTGCGGCAATCGAAATTGTACTTTCCTTCACGAGACCGGAGAAGATAATGACAGCTTCAGTCGACAAGATCTTTCTTCAATGAACGCCCTCTCTACCCAACGACCGGCACAGCAAACCTCAGCCTCACGGTCGAATCAACAACAACCGCCCCAGCCACAGCCTCCACCCCAGCAGGCTCCTCAAATTGTATCTGCAGCAGGGCCTGGTCAGGCTGCTCGTGCGGAACCGATGAGTCGAAGCGATAGCGGTGATGGACCCGGCCTACCATCCTCGGCAACGTGGGCAGCGAAGAATGCACAGAATGAAAGTGGGAAATCAAGCCAGCCTTCGAGTGTGATAGCACCAAGCCCAGTGATCACAAGTTCAATTATTTCTCCACAGCCTTCAGAATCTCGGCAAGCAAAGGCCGAATCGAGACCCCCTATCGAGGCTTCAAATCCGCCGTCGCAGCCTCCACCAATGACCGTGCGGCAACCGTCTCCGGAACCGCCCAATCCCTTGGATGCTGTAATGAAGACTTTCACTACGTCCAATTTCGAGTTTATTTTTGACAGATCAATATACAGCGAAGATGAACTCAAAGTGATCGACGCGTTTCCACCTCTCTTTGATGAACATGGCGGTTTAGTCCGCTGGCGGAGGGATGAAGAGGACGAACGAAAACGCCAAAAGCTGGAAGAGGAGCGGAACACCCTTGGAGCTATGTCTGCAGTAGAAGAAGATGAAGCACCTGCCAGTGGCAGTCTTCAGCTGGGAGGCGAACCGGAGACCCAAGATGAGCCAAAGGAGAGCTCGGACCGTATGAGCGCGCAAAACCGGGGTGCAATACAGCCACCGTTTGCATTGGCAAACAACTTTGCTTTCGGTGGAGCGAATTTTCAAGCGCAAAATGTCACCAATCCTACTCGGGTACTTACCCCTCAGCAACAGCATCAGCTTTCACTCCTACGGTCGCACAGTAATCGCCAAAGCCCAGTGAATGCTAGCCAATTCCAACAAGGATACACAGGAAACACAAGCCTTCATCATCACCAACAATCAAACCCGTTTCAAATGCAGAATCAGGCTTTCAGTACCGCTCAAGGACATACAAGACAGGCCTCGCGGTTCGACTTTGCCAACGATTCTACATCGGCCTCTACCACAGTAAAGCCCGTGGCGAATCCTCAATTAATGGCCCAACAATCTGCCATGATGCCTTCAAACCAAAACAAGCATTTCCAGAACCAAGGACTTCAGCAACAACAGAGTGGTCATGGCAGTCACTTCTACAGTGGTGTCCAAGGCCCACCCCCTGGTCTTAAATCTAGCGGTACACCGCCAATTAGCGGGGGCGGCATGTTCGGACAAGGACACGGATTTGCGAGTGCCATGGGTGGCAGCGCCGGCTTTGGTGGAAATACCGGAAGCAAAAACAGCAACGATGAGCTCATGCGCGAGCTGATGCGAACGCGGAATGGGTCTATCAACGGACAGGGATCTGACATTGGAAAGCGTGAGTTTAAATTTCCTTTTGCACAACAGCCCATGACCTCCGATACCCCTGCCTCAAGCCTTTTAAGCTCGCTTTATGGGTCGCAGCTTGGCGCCCATCACGGGTACCAAGACCACAACCTCCAAAAGCAGAAGAAGAAGGGGAAGAAGCACAGACATGCTAACACTTCCTCCTCTGGGGGAGGTGGTATAGTGGATCTTGCGGACCCAAGTATCTTACAAGCTAGAATGCACCACGGTGCTGCAGGGCAGGGGCAGTTTGGTACCCAAGGTCAAGGTGGGTTCAATCCGAACAGCATGATATACGGTGGCGGCTACGGCGGCAGGTGGCAGATGTGATGATCGTTTCAACATGCGACCCCTCTTTTCGACGATGTCTTTTTTTATGACGGCGGCGCAGGAAATGCTGCTGGTGGCGATTTAGCGAGCATGGGCCTATAAGCAGAGCCAAAATGGGGGGAACAGGGCGTCTCACCTGGCATCAACAGCAGCGACCGTGGTATGATCTGGGAAACATTTACGTGCGACACTTTTTCATCCTTGGGCCATCAATCCAAGACTTGCGTTGGCTACTTGATACCACCTACACCGTCATTCTCGTCATGGCCAGCATCATGTATGTAAGCACCCCTTCCCTGAACTCAAGTTCAGGCAGGAATATACCGATTTATTTTCTCACATCTACTCGCTCCATAGAGACTATTCACTTCTGCCATGACGAGATAGACGGTTACAGGCTGTGTCAATCTGCTCGTTGCTTAGACTCTGAGCTGCTACATAGATGTTTAATTTGGCTATTGTCTTGGCGCCCATGCTCGTGTTGTATCTTGCTTTGTCATGTTATGTTCGTTCTTAGTCGCCTGATATAGAACCCTTCTGGATTACACGCTAATTAAACTTCATTTCAGAGCTATCAACCCAGTCTCAACGTCGGAATTTAACCCCACCAACACATCTTTCTTTCCAAGATGCCCCTGTGGACTCTTCGCTAGCGACAAATTCCAGCAAGGCAACAGTGAAGGCTCCTCCACCACCGACCTTGGTCCCTCCAGGTCTATCTCTACCTCAGGATTTTCCCCCATTAGCAGCACCGTCAGCTCCACCGCCCATGCCAACATCAACCCAGCGAAAGGTCACGAACAAGATTATCAAGCCGGTGGTCCCTGTCATTCCAACCTCATCTGCACGTGTCACAGCTATGCCGACAGATTCTCAACGTGACGAGCAAGCTACTACCAAGATGAAGCTCAACACTCCCGATGCTCCTTCAGTATCGGAGGATAGTACGAAGACCACCCCTCCTAAGGATCAAGCATCCGAAGATTTACAAGCATCAAAGCCTGCCACACCTCCTGAAGCTTCTGATCTCGATACCGAGGTTTTCCTTAACACCGTTGCTAAGGTCGCGGACAAGAAGCAACGGCCGGGTAAACTCGACATTGCGGCAGCGAAAGACGCATCGAAGGCAGATCCCACGGACACTGGGTGTGAGACCTCAAGTGCTCTTGATCTATCCCAACCACCCACCCCGGTGACGGGGGCTTCACACGCGTCTGTTGCGCGTCCAAGACAGCCGCGAACAATCCGACTTTCCAGAGAAGATATACCACTGGCCTCTCCTAGCATTCTTCCCTCGGCAGCTACTAGCCGACAAGCTTCACGTCGACCTAGTCCCACATCCGCCAATCGGCCAGACACACCAGCAAGTGAGAAAATCTCCGACAACGCGTCATTCACAACAACATCGATTTCAAGAGCCAATTCGCCACCTCCTAGCAGACTTGGTTCAGCACCTGTGAGAACAGTCACGAAGAGTCAGCAGAAGAAGGAACGCCAACAGCGTGCCAAACTTGCCGAATCCGCGGCGAAAGTAGAAGAGGCGCCAGCCAAGGCTGAGGAAGTTCAAGCGCCTATCCTTGGAAGGAAGAAGAAGGCAAAGAAAGAGAAGACGCAAGGTACAGCTGAATCAACACCTACGGTCACGCGGCCGACGTCACCCGTGCCCAAGGAAGAGGCTATGAAGGCCAAATCCATCCCCGAACCTTCAACACCAGTGCAAGAGAGCAAGAAAACCAATTCAAAGATTTTTCCAGAAGCCAAAGACTTAGATACACCATCGAGCCCTGCTACCCCAGCCGGTGCAGGACAGCAGAGATCTTCAGTCACAGCAGCAGCCATCTTTGCCTCTTTGTTAAAAGCTGGCGAAATCAGTGCTTCAGCCGCAGATCTCTTCAAACCTGTCCAGGGGATCAATCATCGTTTCGAGCCTATCGAGCAGAACTACGTTTGTGTTGATGACATTATGTCCGAGGATCAAGCGCTCCTTCTCGAGAATGGCGAGCTAGTCCATGTGAACAACGGTCCCACCGACCATATCATCGTCTTTCCAGATCGTCGTATGCTTCGCGGCTTTACTGCCGAGCAAGCCGCGCGTTATCTCGAGTTGAGAAAAAAGCCTCTGTGGAACGGGGAGATTCCCTCCCATAAAGCCCTCGATGATCTTGTTCCATATCCTCCATCATTCGATCCATCAAAGGGTGCTACCAAGGAGAGGAAGCTTCACAACCCATTTGCAGCTCCAATCGCAAACCAGGAGCCAGTAGGGAGCAACACCACGAAGTATGGCTCTGCTATCCCTGATGGTGCTCTTGGCGGAGGTGTGGTCCATAGGCAGGCTACCATGTCTGTTGCAGAGGCTGAGCAGGCGTTGGCGGCGTCCAGGAAGGAGACGGAAATACTGGAGAAGAAGTTGAATGCGGTTATTAAGAAGAATAGGCGTCTATTGTTGGGGAATGGGCACTAGACGCCCGGTAACGAGATAGCCCGGGGTCATTTATAGTTGGGGGTCAACTGTGGTCCGGAGTCAACTGTGGTCCAGAGTGACTGTGGTCCAGAGTGAAAGCATATTCTGTTATGAAAGTGGAATGCAAAGTGCGTTGGTGTGCGGCTTTTTACGAGACATTAAAGGTCGTGTAAAGTGGGGTCGGGGTGAAAATTTTACTACGGTAGCGGCATCGAAAGTGCTTCGGTGTTCGCCTTTTTCGAGGCCTTCAAAGTCTCAGTTTTACAAATTCGGCCTTGATGTGTGAAGGGGCTTGACGCGATGGATTATGGGGCATCGTCAGCATTGAAAGAGGAGCACCCTTTGTCTGTCCCATGAGGGTGTCGATTGTACATTACCAAGTCCACTCTTTTAGCATAGTATCAGTGCCACCATCATGCAAAAAGTGGAATTCAATAGCAGGTCGTCCAGATCAAAAAGAAAATGGCGTGTAATTTACTATTGGCATTCAGTCAATAGACATTGCTTTCTATGCCCCGGATCTAAATGATATGCAATTTGGCCCGGTTCGTTATCCATTGTCCGGAGACCTTCTTAATGTATCTATAGAACCAAGTCAATCCTCGCAGGGAGAGCATCTCTCGCTATGTATGCACTCTTTAACCATCGCCCCTAAAGCTTTGTAAGAGTCGCGTGCAACCTGAAATTCCGAAGAGGTCATGGAGTAGTCCCTAGTCTATAATTGTAGAGTTTGAGCCGATGAAAGCTCACCAAAGAGCTCAATGCTCTCAGGAGTTCAACACTCGGTCCTTCTCTCCCTCCACCATACCACTCGGTCAGGCTTGCTTGTGGGCTGTAACCAGGACTCTCTGCGAAATAGGACTATAGATGCGCGTCGCAAGGTCACTGTGAAAATTGGAGCATCTGGCGCGAGCGTCCCCTTTTACATGAGTTTGTCACACGCATTGGCTGGTTTTTTGACGGCTACAAGGTCTCATAATGAATGATCCGCCACTATTGTTCTAATGAAAAGGTCTCTCGGCCCGCTCTCCTCCCTTGCGCACAGGATGCTCTCAACCAAAAGTAGTCTTCTTGTCTTCAATCGGGATATCCCCGCCAGTAGTACTCTTGTACTTGCCACGAATGAAATCAGAAATCTGCTCATCCTTTGCCTGCTCAACTGCCGACTCATTGTCCTGCGGTCCCTGTCCGAAACCATACTGCTGAACCGCATCTACACCTACAGCAATCCAGTACCGTTAGAAAATGACACGGCTTAAAAAGGACAGTAGTGGGTTACCGACCTTTGTCAAGATAGTCCTCATTCTTCTCGCTCTCCTTGCCTCCTCCAGCAGCTGAGTTGAACTTTTCACCAATACCACCGAGGAAACCACCTCCGCCTGAGCTCTGCTCGCCAGACTGAGTGTTTTGGCCTTGCTGGTTGTTGTTCCCGGCTTGCTTTTCGCCGCCCATGGCGTTCTTGACGAAATCCATTGTAATTGGTCGGGTGGGAATTGTAAGGTAGTTCGCGTAGTCTCTTATCCTAGGATATCAGGAACGATGTGTGAAGAAGGTGAAGACAATTGTTGATAGTAAGTGATTGTCGTGATGTCTGAGTGTTCGTGCAACGGACGTCGTCAAAAATTGGTCAACCAGCCAAGCATTGTCTAGTGCAGCCAAGCCAATCAAGCGTCTTGGCAATGAAGGCATTGGCTGCTGTATACCTGAAATGAATAAATTTGTAGGAGACCGAATTCGGCACGAGGCTGGGAAACAAGGGCGGGAACATCTCAATTAGTTCAGACATCTACATGGATGCAGGATCTCAAGCTGATTGCGAGGGAAGTCAGCTCTCTCATACAGAGGAAAATCAAGATCGGCAATGAACCATTGGCCGGTTTGTATTAGCAAGACTTCATGATTGCCTCGAGGCAGATAGAATTGTACCTGACCAATCTATAAGAATCAACTACGCCGAGCTCATTGCCAAAAGAATTTAAGATCATGAGTGCTGACTATGCACTCCCACTGAACGTAGCCTTTCACTGACCATTCCGCATCATCCACCAACCATGGCCGAGCCAAAGACCTATCCATCCATAGTAGCAGCGACGCCAGTAAGAAAAAGGCCGTGGATCCCGCAACTGGGTACGTGTACCAAAACCATGAAATCAGAGTAGCGCCACCAATGATCAATGACATGCTAATACATACCCACACATGTGGGCCGCTATCAGTCATTCCCTTACCGTTCATCCCGGACACAGAAGTCACGAATGTGAGCGGAATGAAGACGAATGCAAGGTTGAATTAGGTGCTTAAGGGCTACAGCCTGGATCGTTTCGATGTCCCCGATTGCCATCAAGCTCGTTTCGAATTACATGCGGTCTCTGATCATCAATTCGATAGTATGGCCGGCGCTCAAGACTTCCCGACAGTACCTAATCCGAAAACGCAGATAAGGCAGTTGCTTGTCGTCCGATTCAATGCGTGACCGATGAGGGCATTGACTGCTCCCTGAACGTCGTGCAAGTCGTCCATGAGAGGGTCCAATAGCATGGGGAGATTTCTTGGGCCATACCTAGGTCTTGATAATCCAAGTCAATTTGGATCTCACCAATTTTACGAGCTATGCTCCGAATGCATAGTCTGATGAGGGCACTGAATACTCGTAAGGAGCACCATTGGCACCAGCGGCACCAGCGAGACTTTCCTTGTCGAAGTTTTCTAGTGTTTCGCGGATAACGTGAGTGCCAGCAATTCTATTAACGAGGTCATTGTGCTTTGACGTATCTTCGGCAGCGCAAGAGGTTTGTGCGAGGAAATATCGAATCCCTCGCCAAATCATGCGACGATCTATCCGATCATCCCAGTCACGCAGTTAGGGCGAATGATAACGAGCACTGGATAGCTATAGCCACATCATTTTACAACGCCTTTGATCTCTAAATTACCATTGAATAGGTCATTGGCCACCTCTCGGGCGGCTGAGGTGATACAAGCCCATAATCCATGTCTAAGAATTATGGCGCGACGACACGTTTCTGCATGTAGCGGCCAACGATGCTGGGCGAATCACGGGGGATGAGCATCGTCGTGAAGAAGCCCGGATCAACCTCCAGCGCTAGCCCGAGTTCTTCCATAATCTCTGTTGGTAGCCGGACTCCCCACGCACAGACAGTCGAGTCGAGCGGCTTGTTCAGCTGTGAAAGAAAGTCGCCAACGCCCGCACCGTCGCGATGAATTTTTAAACGACTGTTGTTGGATGGACTCGGAATTGCACTCCGCATAAGTACGTTAAGCCATGGTCTTCAAGATAATGTCGGAGCATGTGGTATTCGGTATGAAATCCAGAGATTGATTCTACATATCCAAGATATGTTTTGGAGTTCTCGGGTGAAGCCGTCTCCGCTTCGTTCCTCTTCATCAGGGTCCTGGCTGTCCAAATCACCAACGTCAGAAAAACGCTGATTTCCCTCTCCGTATCAGCGCCCCACATCCTTTTCAGCCGGCAGCCTGTTGAACGCTCCCTACAGGATTTATGATCTTTAGGCACCCTTCCTGTATCCATTGTCATTCTGATCATCTTGTTATGATAAGTGTCACTGAAAGTATCACGAGGGGATCGGCTAAGCTCACATATAGGCGGCCGAAGTCTTCACGGTCATTGGACCCAGCCCCCCATGCATGATGCACATGCATCACGAAAACACACAGCAACAATACGATTCGCAAAACTTCGGCTCTTCACCGGGCGTAGAAGCTCAACCACGCCCGATTTACCATGAGAAGAGCGATAAAGATTCGGCTTTTCATAGCGAAGAACTCGGATCGCATCAACTCCAAGAATGTGCCCCACAGAATGCGCTGTCACCGTGCAGTAAACCCAGTGGGAATGAGCGCAGTCATTGCCGCTGAAGGACAGGCATCACAATGGCTCTTGGGCCTGCTGGAGAGAGTTCTATTTGCAGAAGGCGTTGTAACCTTTATCGTCCTATCATCTATCGAACATACATAGCCGTTATCAGTCATCACTGTTTTCGTTCCCTCTGTCCGCCATTCCCAGCCTTCTTCCCGGCTGGCAGCTTAGTACTGGAGCCCTCTCCAACCTCGCATCCACCCCTACCGCGACCCCTACCCTTACCTCTCGACCCGCCTCTGCCTCTGATTTTGCCACGCGGGTCCCTTCCACCTCTACCAGCCGGCTTGCTAGCTTCCTCCTCCTCAGCCTTGACCTTACGGCTCTCCTCATCCCACCACTCTTGGAACGCCTGCTCCTCTTGAATCTCCTGCAGGCTTCTTTTTGCGGCAGCTTCCTTGATGATGTCTTTTTCTGTTTGTTGCTGGGAGAGGATATCGGACATAGACAGCTGAAGGCTGGGTTCGACGGAAGGCGCAGTGTGACGAATTGATTGGATTAGGGCAGGCGAGTGGGTTGATGATGATCGTGATGGGTGAGGCGGTGTTTGCCCTGAGGCGAACTTGGAGGCATCTGGTGTAGATACGCTGCGCTTTTGCGTAGGTGCGAGAGTCGGGGCAGGGCCACTAATGGCTCTACGGTTGGCCGGAGCTTTGCCAGAGACCGTCTGTCTGAGGGTCATAGGTGAAGGCGTACGGGGGATACTGCCCTTTTGAGACGGTGTCGAGTTGCTGCTTTCTGCTCCGAGCACGTCTTTGAGAGATACCTTCGGACCTTTCGATGCTATCTGCCAGGGGGATGATGCACTCTTGTCTTGATTGTGCTTTTCTGCAAGCACAGGACTTGGTACCGCAGCTGGTTGTGGTGATTGAGATAGCTGCTTCTGTTGCTGCTTCTTGCGTTCACGCTGGGAGAGCTTCGCTGGCGTACCAGTAGAAAAGGTTTCACTCTCCTTTGCGCGAGGAGACAGTCCCGCCGAGAGATTCGAGACGCGATGGGGCGATGCCTGGGCCATGATATACTTCATTTCGGAAGTGAAAGGGCGCATAGTGGGAGCACCCCATGGTTTTTTGCTGTTCAGGGGGATTGGCTCTTCGGCGACCAGTCTTCGGCTCTTGTACGATGATGGACTGGTTGAGGCTGCGAGGGCGTCGTTTGCGCTGAATGAAGAGGTATGTTCTCGCCGATCCCAAGCATCATCGTCCATCGGCAAGCTCGAAGGTGGTAGGGTGTTTTCGTTAGCCGCTCTGCTGGGACGACGGCGTCTGTTTGATGTGCTTTTTGCGGCGCTTTCGGTGTCTGATATATCATCTTCCTCCATTTCAAACATTAGGTCAGCCGCAGATCTTTTCGCCTTCAGTAAAGGACTCTTTGAGTGGCTGTCACGGTCTCGTAAGGATTTTTGTCTCGATCTCTGCGTTGAAGGTGACTGGTCAAAATCCTCGAGGAACGCGGCTTTCGCCTTTGATCCGCCGACGGACTTCGCTTCGCGCTCGTGGAGCCGAGTCTGCAAAGATATAGAATCTATTTTGATACCTTTGCCTCGCTCCATTAGGTCAAAAAGTGTCGGATATCGCTCCATGAGCTCAGCTTCAGCACTACCACTTTTTGCGATTGGTAAGCACGCGAGTTGATTTTGACGGACAACTTCGTCAAGTTCTAGCATTAAGTCTTCATCGAGCACTTGTAGAAGACTAGGCACGGTTAGATATCATTCTCAATAATGCTAGATCGCTAGTGCTTACTGATTCTCGAGCATGCCCTCAAGGTTGAGACAGATGTATTCGAGTGCAGCGTCTTTGAATTGAGTCACCGAACACGGTGCGACGGCATTGAGTAGCTGACAGACATTGCGCGTATTGACTGTTGAAATCAGCAAATGAACAACATAGACTCAAAGCATAGATAGTACCAAATCGTCCGAGCATCTTCTGACAGCATTGTGCCAATCGATCAAGCATCAGCTCGTTGGCCACAGACATGACCGCCATAACCAGGTCGAGAAAGGCGTCAATGTTAGTAGTGACAACATCATCAAACATCTCCTCGTCAGTATCCGCGTACAGATACTGCAAAACGTACTTGAAGATCTCGAGGTCCACATGCTTGAGGTCTACACTAATGGCATCTTGGTGCTCTTGCATTTGCTCACGCCGCGAAGACAGCCACATGCCGGCAGCACGTCCTTGGAAGATAACTTCGAAGAATGGGCACCGCTGGACCATTAGTGCACTGTGGACCTTCACGCTTTCGCCGTCAAGATCCACTCGAACGTCTGCGCTATCGAAGTATCCCGGCTGAATGATTGCTCGCTCGAGATCCTTGTTGAGAGTCTTGGGTGGGGCAGTCATGACTCTGACCGCTTGTTCAAGCTTTGGCATGTTAAGATGCGAAGCAGTCTTCATCAGCTCTGTTCTGATCTGCCGGTACCTGAAGGCCGAGGCTGGGACATGTCTGGTATGGTGCCACACATCAATAACGGAATCGGTGTATATGTACAATGCAAGATTGAAGATAGTGATTAAGTCGACTCCTTGGAAGAGGATGAATGTCTTTCCATCGCTATCATACTCGATGTTCAGAACCTCGGGAATGGTGAAGAAGTAAGCCTGACGGAACGTCGCCAGAGCCTGCCTCAATGTCTCGCTTCGAGCTCCCAGCATGAAATCATGGACTGGTATTCGAACGTCGGATAGGGTGGTACCAAGTCGAACGCTGTAGGTAGACTCCGGGCCCTCCCGATCTGTAAGGAAATCTGCAACTTGTTCTTCGAGATTTGACGCCGTCAGGACAGCTCTGCGGATAGTAGCAATGTCATCGCGCTGACTTGATGTCCAAAAGCGCGGAGCAGGGTTCTCGGTATCAGAGTCTTCGTCTCCGAAACCACGAAATGGAACGAGGGAGTACAAGTCCTTCCACAAAGTATGGCCCTCTACATCTACCTGAGTTTTGAGCACATCGAAATCCCTGCGAACAGCAGCATAGGCGCCGAAAGTGTTGCTTCGTACTGCCGCGATTCTGGTTAGCCCCGGGACTCGTGAGAACTTGTAGTCCTTTGCTTTGTACTCCGAAAGCCCAGCAGCAGTAGCATCTTTGATCTTTGCACGCTTGACCCTCCTCCACACAGACCCGGATTCTGTACAGATGATAATGGATCCGTCCTGGCCAACATCGACATCCCGGACTGCCATATGGTCTTTCTTCAAAGACCATACTCGCTGAGGAGTCGACAATGCGCCTCGGATCTTCGCAGGGTTGGTAGTCGAGGCGGTAGCAGTCGAGGACTCGACTTTCTGGCTTACGTGCACTGTAAATACATCCCCCGTTCTTGACATGGCACATATAGTATCTCCGCCAGAGGTGATTTTGCAGACATAACTTTCTGTACTTTGGCTTCTTGGACGCCAGACACTCTTGACAAAGTGATTCGAGAACCCTTCCAAAGGGAAAGCCATTTTCGTGTACCCGTAATTGGAAAAGACCCAGACATTATGATTATCCAATAGACAAGTGGTAGCCTTGTCGATTGCCGACACGGCCTTTATCGAAGATGAGAATAGAGATGCAGCCACCTTACGTGGGATGTTCTGCACAGCCAATGAACGAGCGTCAGAGTCCACCAGACCAAGCTGGCCGTCATTCTTCCCAAAAGTATAGAGAGAGCTCAACGTATGGACAACGCTATGGATGCGGGACGCACCAGCTCCTATTACAAGCTCGCGTTTCAGTGGCCCAAAAACTTGCTTCGGTAGCAGCTGTACAGGCTCCTCCTCTTTAACGAGGGATGCGCTGGGAGCGTAGCCTAGCTGACCGTACCCATTGCTTCCCCATGTGAATGTCTCTCCTTCGCTAGAAATTGCGATAGTATGATTTTGTCCAAGCCCAACGTGGTTTATCTTCTTACCCAACAGGCCTCCACTATGGATATTGATGAAGCCGAATCTGGTAGTCTCATCTCCGGTACCCAGTCTGCCTCCAGAGCCGAAGCCGCACATGTACAGATTTGCTTCGGGATCAGTCGTCAGCACCGCTGAGTGCAACTTGGACAACTGGACGTCTTGAATGACGATCGGACGATATTGAACGGCTGCGGGCAATTGGTTGATCTGGACGGGTGATCCTCGTACCTCTGGTGATTCAGGTCTTTTGGCCAGACTACTGTGGGCTTCAAACTCATTGTAAAAGCGTCGTAACAGAAACTCAGGTCGCTTAAGGTAGATTCGTTCAGGGAATTGACGATCGTCCTCGTCCCCGAAACCAAGAGTGAAATTTTTATTGCTGCCAAAGGCGAACACTTGGTCTCCACCGATGTCTATTCCAGGGGCGACGGCTCGGCCTGGTTTATCATCGTCTTCGGCATCGCCTGTCACTCCCTGCGCTATATCATTTTCCTCATCATCTGGACCACCACCTAGTAGTGGTATATCTGATCCGTGCCGTATGTTCCTGCTCGTTATTGAAGCCCCATAGACGTCAAAGGGACTGTTCCCCTCTCTGTCCTTGATTTTGATCAGACCACCAGCGCCGTGCGATGTAGTAATATTTGAGTGCTCGTATGCATCTCGTGTGTCTCGGTCCATCAGAGCTCGCGCGATTGTAATATTACCAAAGTAGAGAGCCCGATGTAATGCCGTCCATCCACTTTCTTCATCCTGCACGTAAAGATCCAGGAGCGGCAGCTGTAGAAACGCGATCGCAAAGTCCGAGGCACTCTCGATCGTAGAGGAAGCAATGTGATGCAGCAACGTGACGCCATGGGAATCCCTCCAATTGATGTCCGCACGGCTTAGAGTTACATTTGACAACTTTGGGGTCGAATTGTGCGATAACGCTTTCGCGCTCTTGCTCAGAGTCGGGCTCGTAGATAAGCCCGGTCCAGGACTCCCAGCTACCCCAGTAATCGTATTCCCCATGTGTCCTCCCTTGCCACCTCTTGTTTGCGCAGAGGCATTGAATGTAGCTCTCGCGAGCACCTGTCGAAAGCTATCGACGTCATTTTCGAAGTAATATTTCCAGAGGAGGGTACTCATGTGCTAGCTGGAGGAGCGATGGAAGTGTGTCTTCCACTCGCTCCGAGAGACGCGCCTCGCTGTAACCTCGAGGGCTACGGCTTGTTTAAAGGCGCTGGAGGGAGGGTCGGAGGGAGTCGGAAAGCTTGCGCGGAAACAGCAAAGAAAACGTTCGTTGAAGTTGGTCAGGTCAGTGTGGTTCTAGTTGGAGTATGAGTGCTTGGGTGGGAATTGCTGACAATGTGGCCAAATGCTGGTTTCGGTGGAATTGGGCGAAGCTGCTGTACTGAAGTGGGGAAGCTGAGTTGAAATTATACAGATGACAGTAACGTGGGGTAATCCGATACTTAAGGAGAGAAACAATGCAGAGGTGGAAGGGCGTTCATGCAAGAATTACTTGCATTTCATCTAGAGATAATGCAGGGCGGAGGGCCGACGCGATGACGCCCAATCGGAGCCCGAGGCGTCAGGGTGTGCAACAATACTTGGCTACCGTCAACATCTTGATAGCCGGGTACTGTGTCAAAGAAATTCGTTGAACCATCTGATGTATGAAAGGGATTTGCCGGTTGATTGGGCTATGGAATGGCTTTCTTGTCTTTATTCAGGATGGTTCAGAGGGTAAATACCTGTACATAAAGGAAATCTTAGGGGGATCTAGCCATAAGTAGTATTGGATCATTCGAATAGCTTGTTCCCTCTACGCTCTGTAGCATTGTGGGTAGTTACCATTGAACGAGGGAAATCGGAAGGGATTCAGCCCTAGAGATGAACCATTCGAATGGCTTCTGCTGTTTGACTAAGTTAAATTGATTCTTCAACGTCTTATACACTCTTTCGCTCATGATGACATTCTCTTAATATTCGGGAGGAGCGCGTCGCGCTTTCCCATCTCTGCCTGATCCAATCTGTATGAGCCCGTTCGCTGAAATGCTTGACAATGAAACGCATGTGTGTATATAACATCCAGAGTGGAAAACACAAAACAGTGGAAGGATCCAACGACAGACGTCGCCGAACGCCTAGCTAAATATGTGGATGCATGCTGCAATGCTTTCGAATGCAAAAAACCGTTCAAAAGCTCTGGTAATGACTCAGAAGCCGCCTCTTCTGCTGGCTCGTCTTGAGGAAGCCCCGGAGTCTCCGCCGCCTCGCGCTTCCTCAAGGCTTCTTCTCGATTGCTGTACAGCGCTTAAGTCGCTCATAGCAAAGAGAAGCGGCTCATCATCCTCATAGTTGCTTGGGGGTCGTGTAAAGCTCAATCGCCCACCACGATTATCGGAGCTAGCACCACTCCCACTTCCGCGTTCCAAGAGACTGGAAGATGAGCCTTGAGGAGGTGTGCTGCCCCTACCGCTTCCTCTACCTATCCGAGGTCGGTAGATGCCTCGTGTTGGGATAGAGCCACCCTCTTCACCGCGCTCGAACGATGTTTTGCGGTCCATTGATATGTTGTCTCCGCTACTAGGGTTGAACAATGGACCGAAGACCAAGTCTCGATTTTCAACGCTGGGTACGGCGACGACGGACCCGTCGTGTACCTCGCTTTGGAGGCCTGCTAACGCGCTAAGGCTGAGCGGAGGCCGGTCATCATCGACGCCAAGGCTTGCGCTACGCATAGCAAACGGAAAGATGTCTTCGTCGTCGAGTTGCGCTGTCCTCGCTTGATGGGCGGCGGAGCTGGATCGACGATAGCTCGGGTGGAAAGGCCGCGGAGAAGTGGGAATATCAATCGCGCCAGGGGTCGGAATACGATCAGTGACAGAATCATGGTGAGCGTCCGCATTCCCAGATTGTGCATGATGATCCGCTTCTCGACCCAATGACCTGTGGCTATAGTCGATGGTACTATTAGCACTTAATCTTGAAGGTATAGTAGGAGTGTGCGGTGTGTGAGGCGAGATGGGTTTGCCTGGTGAGGATGAGGTCGATATGGAGGTCCCAGCTACCATGGGCGGCACACTCGATAGCTGCCGGCTTGAAGAGCTCGATGACCTATGCAAGTGAAGTGAGGAATACATGGAATTAGATAGAGCATCGTTCGAATCTTTCATGCGCTGGAACTTGCTCAATGCAGCACTTGTCCGTCTCGTAGATGCTTCAGCTGCCGCATGGTCATCCACGGTGTTGAAACTTTTCAAGTCTTTCTTGCGGTCTAACATCTTGATAAAGTCGGAAATATTGTCGTCGTCTGTGTGTATAGATCCTGAGCTGGCTCCACCAACCTCAGCTAGAACACCAGACCCAGGCTGAGCATTAGAAGACGTGATGCTAGCTTTCCCACTGCTATTGTCATCTTCCGTCCTGCTACTTCCACCTGTAGATAATTTGGATTTCCTATGACCAAAGCTACTGCTAAACCTTTGCGGTGGCGGTGGTTTCGGCGAACTCGAGAACGACGAGGGGATGGCTTGGTCTGCCGGATTGGGCGAGCTTCGTGAAGGTACTGAACCATACGGGCTAAGAGAAGCAGGAGCTCGCGCCTCAGCCAAAGCTGCTAAAGGCGAAGATTTCCCATATGACCCTCGTGCAGAAGCCATCAACTGCTCGGTTTGTGAAGGTGAAGCAGACAAGGAAGGGCTTTTGAAAGGCATGAAAGACACCGATGGCCTTCTACCAACACCAGGAGCACCATCGGCAGAGCGCAGAGATGAACGTGACCCTTGTGCAGATCGAGTGTTGGGCGGTGCTTTTTTAGGCATCATATCCTCAGGAGATTCGGAACCCGCAACTCGAGCTGCTCGAAGCGCTGATAGCGGACTCGTGCTCGCTGGTGGACCCATTTGGTGGAAGGTAGACATACTACCATAAGCTTGACCTTGCTCTGGTCGCGCATTATCCCTCCTCCTGTTGGACGGCAAAGAACCAACTTCTGTTGTGCCACAGGTAGGAACGTCTCGTTCTCGCCGAACAGCATCTTGTCTGCGCCCAAGTGATGGCTCAAAGTAGTCCTCATCCATACCCATGAATCTAGAACTTAGGAAAGCTTCGGAGTCATCAATACGAAAGTCGCAATGCAATCGATAGGTCACATTAATAGAAAAGGCACCAGCAGGCGAATCAATTGGATCGAACACAAAATTCTCGAGAACATCATCGTGGGTTTCAAATAAAGGTATGGACAAATGATCATTCTTTTGTGCTCGGTCAGCATGAGGGCCGTCGAGAATTCGGTACCTGAGTTTTGGCGATCTGACAGACGGTCTGTCTTTCGACACTCTCTTGCCGAATCTCCATGCGGGAATTAGTCTTGAGCAAGAATAGAGGGCTCTAAAAAGCACCACAGTGTCCTTGTATGTCCGAGGAAGAATTTTTGTTAGGTCCTGCGGAAGTTCTCTAGGAGAATCTCCGAGCTTTACAATCCATCGCTCCAATATGACCTCTGGTCTCGCAGATCGACCTCTGGCCCCTCCGGAGGACGAAGTTGATTTGTTCAATGCTTCTTCCACATCACGTCGTCTCCCTTGATCATCGATGATGATAAGGCTTTGATTGTTCGTCAGATCTTGCGTATCAATGAACATCTCGATGACCATTGGTGGAGGTCGATGGGTAGTAGCATCACAAATCTTCCAGGTAGATACATCCTCCCTCGTCAGGTCGGTCTCATCTATTTCAACATTAAACTATGATAGACGACTAGGTCAGCTACTTCATCCAGCGTTGGGTGACAGATACTCTTGAAACCAGTCTCACCCATTTGTTCGTTCTCCTGATACCTGAACTTGAATAAACAGGTGGGAGGACGATTCTTGAATGGAGAATGGTGAGCGCGGCTTTTGTGAAAAAGTTCTTGGTTCCAGTAGATTAGCTCGCTTGCTCCTGTATAAAGTTACCTCGACATACCTGAACGACCTGAGCTAACTTAGCCAGTGCTTCTTTGCTGAGACCAGCGCTCTCGTGGCCTCGCATCGAGGTATCTTCTCCTTCCCTCATCCCAATTGCATGGTCGCTCGACAAGCCTCTTCCCGAGCTCGGCCTCGATCCTCCTGTATCTTGTTCTCTAGAATTATTGGTTCTTGTGGAATTGGTATGTGGTGAATTCGCTGGGGACGCCGAGATGGGCCTTGGTCTTGGGTGTTGATGCATAATGGGGGATGTGCTGGGGTCGGTTGTAACGTAGGGTGCTTAGGGTGTCAAGTGTCGAAGGCCGGGTAGAGTGCCAATTCGTATTCCTCGTGGGTGTAGATAATTTTGTGTCCAAATCTTTTATCCACATTCAATCAAAGTTTGGAAATTGGACGAAAAGATTACATTGTAAAGACAGGATATCGATGAGTTCCCCGACTCGCTTCGTCATTCCAGGTGTAGATGGTGAATTGGAAAGGTGCATGAAGGGGATAGGTATCTCTGTTCTTTACGGCTCCATTGTTGACGATAAAGCGAGCGAGATGTATGGGCCAGGTACGGCTCAGGTGGGCGAATGTGTGACGCTGATGCCTGTCTGGCGCTTGTAGGACGATCAGTACACGAGGCTAGGCCAAGAAGTGAATCCGGCTTCGGTGCTTCCTTCCAGGTTCTCCAGATACACGACGGAGAGCCGATTTGAACTTCAGCCGCTCATGTTGCCGATATCGAATTTGGTAGAAGCGTTGATGACTCGAGGAGAAGAGTCATATGCTAGCTCGCGGTGCAAGGGTCCTCGACGTTCGTTTGCTGCTTTGTACGGAGGCTATGCTTGTCTCTACGGATAATGCATAGCTTTTCAGAGGAGCAATGGCACCGGTGTCAATCAAGACTGGCGTAAGGAGCACGAGGAAATCTATGCAGCTGATCGTTTGTCTGCAGAAGCTCTTTGGAGCTGGGAAACTAGGGCCGAAATCGGACTAACCACGCTCAGCCCTACCTTATCTCCGCTTATCGTCTCCGTCCGCATTTCCGCCGGCCGGCTCAGCACGTTCCGATTGAGAGATACAAGAAAGTGTGGTCATGTACTATAGCCTGGGTAGGATGAGAGTGGTACAATGGTTTCCCAAGCTAGGTCTATCTACGAGTATTTGCATCCAATCGTACTATTTGGGTCCGCATTGCGATCCTCTTTCAATTCACTAGGTAACCTCCTATGGTTCTTATTCGATGGTCCCCTTGGTAATACACACTTCTCCATCTCGAATGTGTTCTCCTGTCTATACTGAGCTGGTTGAGAGACTTCTTGACCCAGTAATTGGTCACTCTCCTTGCAAACGCTGGCCGAAGTCCTAGTTATGCGCGGCGAGGGAATGCCCGCGTGGGAATCAGGAACCTGTGAATGTACAAGACGAAGCACATGATGTGTGTAACATCGTTGAGTCTAGATATCGTAGCAATAACGCCTCAAAGATCGCTATCCATACTGATTGTGCGAGCGCGGTTACCATTGTTTGGTGCCACGCTCGTCACTTGGACAGCACCGCCGATAGCTCCACCAGGGTGAAACCCCTTGAAAACAGCCGATGGATTGGGATGAAGGTGGCGAGCTGCAGCGAGCGCGAGTGCATCCGTCAAGGCAATGGCGACTGTCGTTGACGTGGTCGGAGCAGCAACGCCAAATGTTTGGACCTCCGAGACTGGAATGGGCGCTGGAAGAAGAATTGATAGTTGGCCAGGCCGTCCGTCAAACAAAGCACATGCGGATGGATTCGTTTGAGAAGTTACCGCTATGATTGGTAGAGTCAGCGGTAGATAGGGCAGAAGAGTAAAGATCTCAGGCGTCCGTCCAGAAAAGGTGATTAGAAGTATAGTGTCATTCTTTAGCGGCGGTCAGATCAAGGCAGACTTTGGCGTATATTCGAGCCACTTACTTCTCCAATGGTTCCAAGATCTCCATGCAAAGCTTCTGTGGGATGTAGAAAGACGCTTCGGATACCAAACGAGTTCATCGTGGCGACAACCTTCTTGCAAATCTTGCCACTCTTCCCCACTCCACTAACCACAAGCTTTCCACTGCATCTGATGGAGTTCGAAATCGCATTGACTGCTTTGGCGAGGCCTTCTTGGGCAACAGTGTCGGTCTCATACAAGTCCTCGAGAGCGGTCAATGCATCTCGTTCGATTCTGATGACGTGCAAAGCTGTTTTCAAGACGCCTTGGCTTGTTGAATTTTCAATCGATCCCGCATCTGACATTGCTGTCGATGAGTTGGAAGACGTCGGCGTCAGCGGCCGTTGGAACATCGAGATGGAAGCCATCGTTTACTGGTGTCTGTTGTGTGAATGTGTAATAAGGCCGGGAAGGGTCGGATTTGTACTTGTACTTGATCGGCCAATCACAGCCACACAGGGCGCTCGACGCGCGGTGGAGGCTGCACGCTCCTGGACTCTTGGAATTCGTGAATTCAGATGGAGACTCGAACAAAGTCGTTGCGAGCAATTCGAGATTTATCGTAATTCCAGAAACTTCGAGATAGAGTGTACCAAGAATGCGGCCCCGCATATCGCGAGGATCAGCTAGATCTGTAAGCAACTCGATTCATTATCAGCATGGAAAAGGTTAACCTGACAATATATTTCAAAATTTGAAAAGGCCGAGGCAACAGTGGGAGGCGCGTCCGTCGCAGACTCGCACGCCATTTTGAGTGCGTTAATAAGGGTCTTCGATGCGCTTTGTGTCAGCAAACCGTTTGCATAACGGCTAAACTAGGCCGCGTTCATATGGTGCATGAATCATTACTTTCTAGCGAACCATGAATCTGCCTGGATTGTTATTGTGAGGGGTCAAGGAGTTTTCGCCTGCATCGAGTTGCAATGATTCACTCGTGAACAAGAGCGCTTCATTATCGGGGTTTCGACTTGTGGAGTCGATAGCGGGCAAAATTAGGTCGTATAAACCAGTCACGTGCAATCCACGTGGTGGCAAAGTTCGTCCTATTCTCCAATTGCATGAAAGCGGCCTTCGATCAGTTCACCAAGTGATAAAAGCAGTTCCTGCACATCGCATGTGTATGTGGAAGTGAGCTCTCTATTCGCAGGTTATCCTGTAATCTGAGGCGATGATTTCGGGGGCGGTCAAGCAGGCATCGTTACTATTCATGTAAATAATTTTCGACTACTCAGACTGGCCCAATCGATCTGGTTTTCCGATAAGAATTTCTTGCGACTCTTTTGCCTCTTCCCCCAAGAGAGGTAGTCTGCCCAGAGATCAGTCATTCGCCATCCAAGAAGATCAATTGGATTCACTCACCTTCTAAGCTCTTCGCACATTCAACAACAGTCGATCCGGCCACAATAGGTGCAAGTATCTGTCCGAAAACCCATTGCCTTACATTGTCCAACAAGCCTTGATTCGAGACCCGCAGGGAGGTTACCATGTAGACATGGAGTATGAACTGAAGTAGACCACCAATAAATACTTCACTCTGAGCGAAGCCGGGGTAGCCGACAGTAAAATGTTGCGCCAATGAGCAAGACATAGAGGTAGAAGGAGGTCACTCCGAGGTATATAGGATCCACATACGGATGTTTTGCATTTGGTGATGCTGTTCCTGAGGTGCTGTAGCATTGGCCGCTCCCATCGTCAGTTCAATCGTTGAGTCGAATTCTGAAAACGATGGAGAACGACAATTAGAGAATCATCAAAACAATTATAGCAAAGTACCTAACCCGCTAATCTTCCAAGCGATAGTTGTGAGCGCAAGATACGGAAGCAAAGATAGGCGCACTGTTGTGATGTTAATTCCATCGCTCGAACGTCTTGACCTAATCAGAGGATCGAAATCTTACGCTGTAGAGTTGATAGTGTCGTATACGATCCGTAAATGATAGAGCGATACCGAATTTGAATGGGCTAGAGCGCTTATAATCAAGGCGATGCCTTACGATAGATGTTAGCGCAACAGTCCAAGGGACGATGCATACGGCAACGCCACTTGAGGAAAGAAGTTTTGTATACCAGTCATATTCTGAGCGTCACTCACTGTTTAATAGGACTTTATAGATCAATCTTTGCTTCCTTTCGTTTCTCGCATCCCTCTCGGTAGATAAATGGCCGCTTCCATGATTCAAGTTCTCTTCAGCAGTGTCGACCCGGTCAAAAGATTCAATGACCTCGTCGAGGTTCATTCGTAAATCTGAGATAGCCGAGTCTACGTAGTCCCTTTTCTTCGTCTTGTCCGCAAACTTCCTGGTCGTTGTTTTATCGGACGGTCAGTACACGCTTCTCTCTCCACCTTATCTGCGAGAATTTTAATTGCTGTTATCATTGGATCGTCACGATAGTTTCTTCTATTTGAGTCGTCCCCAACCATTCTGAGGACTATTCGTTCCGAGTCGTTACGGCTAATAACAACGTCAAGATCCTGCTCGGAGTAGCGATCCCTCTGCTGGTTGGACGAGTATGGCTAGTATTTGATGCAATTCTTGAGATGTTCGAAAATATGGACGACAGCTTTCTTGAAAGCCGTCAGTATGGGCTCCCCAGGCTCGGCTTCTCGAATCTCGATCCAAATAAGATTAAACACGCTTAAAGCAGCCGAGTGGGTATTTGACGACGTGGAGTTGGTGAGGTATTCAATGCTCGGCTTCTCCAAAACGTAGCAGCGAAAGACAGCAGGAGAGATAATAAGGTCTGCAAGGCAAAAGCAAGAATAATCTGGCCGTCAGGATTGAATAGCCTGTACGAAGGTCAAGATTACCCGGTACTTGCCTCTATTCCTGCTATCTCTGGATTCGCGTCACCAGGAGTTGTGCAAGGCATGTCAATATAGGAAATGGGTTGAATTCTTTACAACAGCTAGCCAGCAAGATTTTATACACGTTATCACATCAGCTGCGCTAGCGTTGATTAGTGCGACAGAAGTTTGCTGCAATCAGCCACCTTTTTTATTATCGATTTATATTTTCGTTAGTTATATTATTAAACTAGAGTATATTTTACAGCCTGCTGAAGAAATTGTCATCGATGTTTCATGACTACAGTATCCTGGAGAAGAGTCTCACGATTCCAGACGAAATCAGCTCCTGCCCGTAACAAACTGAGCGTCGGTAGCAAGATGCATTAGCGTGGCTGTGCAACGGCTGCTCCTTCCTCTCAGCCAACTGATGGCCCCTCCCGTTGCTTCCCCAATTTGCTTCTGAAGTTCTCGCGTGTCTTTACCTCGTATTCATTGTTTGATGCCTATCCCTAGAAATATATCGTTTGAATAAGATTCTGTGCCCATCCATCCCACTTCGTCGTTGCTTCTCCTCCGCTGTCAAGCAAGACCACTGTCACGATTGTAGCAGATCAAACCAGCAGCCGCTACGAGCCGAAGGACTTCCATTGACCAGTGGCTCCAGCCTGAAAACACCTATCGCCAGAGTCGACATGCTGGGCTCATTTCCTCCCCCAGCAAAACGACCCACCACCGACCCCCCAACCACATCAACATCACCAGCAATCCCCTCCCTCGACAGCCACAGCGACGCACCTCCACCCTACACGTCCCCTCAAGTATGGGGCAGCACCTCCACCCCCTCCGACACCAAGAAGCCTCTCCCCCAACATCCCTCTCAGCCCTTTGACGCCTCCTCCTCCTCATCCTCCGCCATCCCTCAAGCCCTCCGCCAAGGCAGCCGCACCCTCCACATCTACCGCCCCGAGCTCTTCTCCCGCGATCTCACAATAACGGACGCCGACAAAACGACCGTAGCCTACAGCGTCGCCGCAAACATGGGCACCATCTTCAGCGACAAACCCCACATGCGCGTCTACAGAGGACCAGTACAAGCCCAATCCTCCACCAACCCCGCCGGCACAGCAACATTCCACCGCTACAGCCGGACCATAGATCTAGAACTACACGGTCGGCCCACGCCTATGGATTCAAAGGGGATATTTAGTTTCTCGCACGAATTCATGAGTGGAATTGGTCCACTTTCTTGGAAGAGTAACGGGTGGGGCTTGGATATGATATTGATGACGGCGGAGAATGAGTGGTTGGCTAAGTTTGAGGGGAATATGATGGCGGTTGAGAAGAGGGGGACGCTGGAGATTGTGAGTTGGGATATTGGGGATGAGGGGTTGGATGAGATTGTGGTGTCTGGGGTTGCTATGGTGGAGTATTTGAGACGGAGAAGGAGGTAGTTTGAGGCTTGTCTTACTGCCAGTCTATTGATGATCACGAATCTGTTCAGGTGCAGTTGCCGATTGGCTATCATCCCAGTCGTTGTGTACTCGTACAAGTCCACGCTCGCTGTTGGTCAGAGCAGATGCTTGAAGTGTAAATTACCCCCAATGTTTACAGCTCCTACCCATTGTTGGGCACAAATCACGCGTCCAATGGGTATACTGCCCGTTGATATGGACTGGTTTTAACTCATTTATCGCTCGTAGAAGCACAGGTCTGATGGTTATGTTACCCTCGATTTGAATTCGTTCCCTGCTAGAATGCCCTAGAATTCCCTCATACTACTCAAAGTGGTTAAGATAACCCTCGATAGTGGCAACAGACCATTCTACCTTTGGCCCAATGTAGTCTTCAACAGCGGTATCGTCCCCCACGTTCTCATTGTTAGCCGGGTTGTTACCGACAGCAGCGTCAGCTAGCTGTCCCAACGCGCCGCGGTTTTCAAGATGGTCCAACTTTTTGGTGATGTAACCAGCGATCACAGTGTCCCATAAGGGTACCTTACCCTTGGTTTTCCTGAGTTGTCCGGTTTGGAGTGCTTCACGAAGGTCGAGTTTCGGTCTCACAGTATCCATGTCGAGGGGGAACTCTGCCAGTGTAATGGCAGCAAGAGCGGCCCAATGGTGCGTAAGCGGGCATGCTACCGGGTTTTGCTGCAAGAGCTTGACGATTTCCTGAGCACCGCGCTTGATTGGGGTAGGTTGCGGGCGATACATCCCAGGTATACGGGTAGCATTTGGGCTGTATAAGCCGAGATGTCTGTCCGCGAGAAGCTTGAGGTGTAAATATGCAAGGTGGAGATGTGGCATGGCTGGCAATCGACTCTGCACACTCTTGCGATAATTCTCGATATTGCCGTACATGACTCGGGCATGTGTTTCGGTAGAATGCTCTAGTGCTTGGCCATTGTAAAGAAACAATTCGGTCAATTGACCTAAAGTGTCTGAAAGCCCTGGTGTGTTCTGTTAGTCAACACGAGAGCAGAAGTTTATATCATACTCACGAGCTAGATGGTATGCCTGGCTTCCCAGTAGTAGTTCGTCCTCGTCAACAGGCTGAGCGTTGATCTCGTTGATCTGCAGCGCTCCAGTCATACTGGCAGCGTGCCATCGATCAAGTATAGCTAAGACCAGCCAAGCCCGGCGTCCCAACGCAGTGTTTGAGTCCTCATGGTCGTTGAAGATGAAAATGTGGGATGCGTTTAATTGCATACACTTCGCCATCCGTTCGGCCTCACCATACCAAGGAGACTTCTTGGCGTCCGAGGGGCCACTGTTGTCGGCAGCCACAATCATAAGAATTAATGCTTGGAGGTGGGTGAGATTGGTACTAAGTGTGCGAGTCCCAAGCTGTTCTAAGCGGAAGGGCTCGAGAAGGGTGGTAGCCTCCCGCAAAGAGCCGGTATCTGCAGAGTGACAAGAAGTGACTGCAGCGTTGAGCGCAGCAAAGAAGGCCTCACAAAGGCTCGATGGCACATGGTCAAGCGTAGAATGCATATTGAGCCTTGATTTATGTAGCGCAGGAAAGAGGGGGTGGATCACGTCGTAGTACCTGGATAGACTTCAGCAACAGCCAACATTACGCCCTTCATAGACTTACAGGTCGAGGTTGTGTGCATTCTTTGCCAGTGTGATATACATTTTGGATGCTGACTCTGGATTGTCGACAGGGGTATGAAAGGTCCTCGCGGTCTGGTCTTCTCGCTGTGAATCGTCTGAGTGGGGTATGTGTTGTTGGGGATTGTACTCTTGGAATTGGTGATGATGATGGTTATAGGGCGCGGAGCTTTCGAGCAGGTCAAAACTTCTCTTCTTAGCGCCATAGTCGGCGGAAGCAGGGTATGCCCCAGAGTTCCCCGGCATCGAAGGCGGATACTGCATGATTGGAGCAGCAGCCCCTAAGTGACTCTCAAGCCCTTGTACACGATGCTCTAGGTCCTTGATGTACCTATAGGCTGGTCAATGACCTTAAACGACTCCACAACATGTTTTAGCACATACCCTCTGCTTGGCCCTCTCTTCTGCGGTGGCCTAGTAAATGCACACGTCTGGTTTACACGTCGGCAAGCAGAACACTGCGTGCCAGGGTGGTCCGAGTCCGCGTCGCATTTGGTCTACGATTGTCAGCAACGTAGCGTCAGGAATGACGTGGCCAGCATACCTTCTTCCTCCTGCATTCATCACATGCTCTGGATGCTTTCGATCTAGTCTCTGAAGAACCTGACCCGTTTTGACCATGGCTAGGGCCTACAGCCAGCCCGCGTTGTGCAAGCTGCTGCGGTGTCGAGGGGTGAGGCTGTCCATACGCCTGCCCATACTGGTTTGCTTCTGTGTAGCCTTGCATATCTCTTGAATCCCCTTGTATGTTTGCTGCGGCGGGAGGCTGATGCTGCGGGCGCTCGGTTGGGGGCATTTGCTGTTGGTTCCCATATGGGTATCGGTGTAGCTCTTCGTGGTTCGCGTTAGGGGGCTCTGGGTAGCTGTTTTCTTGTGCCATTGTAACTCGCATATGCTTGAGAGGATGGATGCACCCGGTAATCCAGTATGCTTTAGTATAGTGCACGATCAAGTGTCCGGCAGGTGGTGGTGGCTGGAAGGTAAGGTGCGGCGAGCAGTTGAGGTTGAAAAAAGAATCTGGACTAGCGCCATTGGACGCGAGTTCCAGAAGTGACAGTTTAGGTATTCCATAGTGTCAAGTCTTTTACAACCATAAAAATCACAGTTCCTGTATTTCATAAGCAATCTGGTGTCACTAATCTACAGACAGCTGTTGTAGGAGCCTTACACCCTTAGACTACGGAGCTGGAAGCAAGTTGTTCCTAGTCACCGGGTCCGGAGTAACCTGTGAGAGCGATAGCCTGGGATTTATCCACATAAGCAGCAATATCAATGCGATAAACCCGAGATTGATGTAATTGCGCATTGTATTCAAGGCCAGCAGGGCTTTATAATGGTCGATTTGGCTTTACAGAATCCAAAACCGCTCTCAAGCATAGTCGTGTGGCAAGACCTTTCAGTCTAGTAGAGCCCAAGCAAATCACCATTGGTCCCCATATACCTAGAGCAACAGGTTTTTGGGTCAGATACCGACAGGACTGGTGCTGATGCGAGTAGTAGCTCCAAAGATTCTTCCTTCTCGATTCCCGTATCTGTCTTCGCACATATCCTCTTCGATTTCTTCTCCCCAGTTATAACTAAGCTGGGATGGCGGCCAGTATGTGGAGAGAGCAAAGAGCAAGCGGCTTTTGAAGGGCCCCAAGATTGTATGCAACAGTAAATTATTCTTGCTACCTCCTCTTCTTGCCGACCACTTCTGTGAAACCATCATCATCGATCTTAGGTTGGACCTTCTCCTTTGGGACCTTGACCAGCGCGGGTGCTTCATCCATGTCCACATCGCCATCACCATCCTCCTCTACCATATCGTCACTGTCCCAGTCCGTATCATCTTCATCCTCTTCTCGGTCGACATGCTGGAAATTGATCTTTCCACTGCCTCCATTGCCCTGCCTCTGTTGCCATTTTTGGTACATCTCATCCACTAAAGTAAAATCTCGTTGTAGCGTCAACTTCCTCAGCCCGACAATCTTTGCCGCAATTTCTTCCCCGCTGCCATCTTCCACATTGACATCGAATTCATCGTTCATGACCTGTAGCATGAACTCCTCCAGGTACTCTACATCGGCGTCTGGCGTAGATGCAATGAGGTCGGATATGGCGCCGGCGAACCAGTCGCGCTTTTCCGAGGATTCAGGGCCCCCCCATCCATTTTGAACGGCAAGAGTAAGGGATGTCCACGAGTAAAGGGCAAGGGCGATTGAGAGGTCGAATTTGCTTTCGATTTTTTCTATCGTATTCAGCATCCTGAACCTGGTAGGCGTAATTATTGGAAATACCGGGTGATTGTGGAAGTACGACACCTCCTTGAATATCTCTTACGGATTGCCCGTTGGGCACAGAGGACAGGGAGAACATTGCGAGTTGCGTAGAAAACACGATAGGACGCTGGTTGGTGGAGATCTGCACGGTAAATCTTCGGAAAAACATTTTGGAGGATGACGATTTTCGAGACCGAATGTCTACAACTACTTCACACCCCGGAAAGAACAAGTACGAAGAGCTGTACATTGTTGTAGACTGCTGCAAAACAGTCGAACACACTCATTTAATTGCTAACGAGTCTTTGAGCTCTCAATTGATCCCAGAGCTCTAGTATCCGATCGAGATTCCTTATCGTATCCATCCCAATTACGCAGGTCACATGCCTCTGGATTTCGGTCTAGCTGCTTGAATGCTCTGCTTTTGCAATTCGTATCACTGAATTCTGCCATGGTTTTCAATACCATCTCTGTAGGCACTGCCGTGACTCCTGCAGTGATCCAAACGTATCTCTCCCACGTACGTTACTGAGTCCGTCTCTGGTAGCCCAGGGCGCTGGCTTACATTATAGCAGTACCTTAACCGAAAGACTCTTCGGCAAAAGCCCACAGCTCATATCTCGTATCATGAGGGTGTTAATCTCATTCGCGAGTTCCTTACTTACGCTTCTCACCACACCGTAGAGGACATTCAGGGTTTCACTTCTCAATGGGTACCCAGTCCCCGCTGGGTCAAAGTCGAGGAAGCCACAATAGCAGAAGACTGCATCTCGAAAGCGGCTGACGCTGTCATTGCTCAACTTGGACACAGAGGCGTGGATAAGGTTGGGGGTCAAAAGTGGTGGCAATGGAGGAGAGAGGGAAGTACACTGCAGGCAGAATGGATTGAGATGAGAAGAGACTATACCAGGCGGAAAGCGAGTGGGGAGAAGGGGAAACGAGTCATGCTCTATGTACATGGTGGAGCGTACTTTTTTGGCAGTGTCGACGAGCACAGATATCAACTGCAACGACACGCTCGGAAATTGGAGGCTAGGGTTTTCGCCCGGTGAGTGTAGAGCCACGCAATTATTGCCTGTACTTCTACTAATAGCTCACAGTGAGTGTGCTCGTGATTGTATCACCCGTAATTGGTACTGACCCACAACAGCACGATACCGACTGGCCCCCCAATTTCCCTTTCCATGTGGTGTATTCGACTGCCTTGCCGCCTATCTATATCTTCTGACTTTCCAGGATTCTTCAGAGGTCGTTCTTGCAGGCGATTCAGCGGGAGCAGGAATGATTGTCAGGTAATGAGCAATGCAGCCAGTGGAAGTCCTGCGCTGACAGATCAACAGTATACTTGTAATTCTACGTGATAGAGGTCTTCCGCTACCAGCTGGCGCAATCCTGATATCGCCTTGGGTCGACCTGACCCATTCGTTTCCAAGCGTCGCAGGCGACAGCTCCTCTGATTACATACCGGCGCATGGCTTTCTCCACCGCCCATCAGCCTCTTGGCCACCCCCTAATACCGACGATATGGAACAGATAGCAATGCATGCAGTAGAGCAAGTGGCCGTAGAAGCTTTGCCCAGGAAGTCAACCCATGCGCAACGGGAAGACACGAGGCAAGAGGCAGTTCAGGGTTTCTCAGTGGACCATACACCGGAGAACTTGAACCCAAGAGAAAATGCTGATAACCCGTTTGGCAGTAACGGTGCTGGCGAAAGACCCGGTAATACCATACCGGGTGCTGGCCACGACCTCTCGGTAATGATCAAAGGCAATCTTGTCGCCATCAAGGATCAAATCCAGATGTATACTACTAATCAATTAATATCACATCCGCTGGTATCGCCAGTACTCCAGCCTTCACTGGGAGGATTGCCTCCTCTACTTGTTTTGACTGGTGGCGGTGAGGTCCTGCGCGACGAGCAGATCTACCTTGCGCATAAGGCTGCAAACCCTGCAAAGTATCTGCATGGTGAAGCGTACTTAGACGAGTATCCCAATTCGAGGGATCTGATAGACAAATACAAGCCGACAGATGTGCAGCTGCAAATCTGGGATGATCTTTGCCACGTCGCGCCCACACTCAGTTTCACTAGACCTGCCAAGTACATGTACCGATCCATTGCTCAGTTTGGTGCATGGGCACTCGCTCGTGCTCAAAAGGCAGGTATCGAAATCATGGACGATGACGAGGTGTCCTTGATCTCTTCAGGGTCTGATGATGAAAGCGAGGAGGATCTGAAGAATCCGAAGGAAACGAAGTCCACGATGAAGAACGGAGTAGCTCAAGGCGGCACCGTAGTGAAAGATCAAGTTGGGAGAGCTGGTGAGGCACTACCACCGTTCAAGAACCATATGATTCGCCAAAGAGTGGATAGGCATGGCCACGTATTTCCTCTGGATGCAGAGTCATCGCTGCCTGCACTGCGAATGTTAGCCAATGAAATAGGCGTGATCAAACCGGGCCCTGTCCAGAAGTGGCTTGAAGCTAAGAAGCAGTGGGACACCAAGTACGCTCGAGAGAAGCGAAAGGTACAAAAGAACCGTGTCAAAGAGATGGCTCAAGGCTACCAAGGGTTTGGCGACGATGAGGTGCCTCCACCCTCTGCGTTAGCTGGAAGAAGGGGTCTCAACATGCCGAAAGAGGAGAAGAAGAGTAGGAGTTGGGGAATGAGTATGTGGGCTCTGTGGGGAAGCTCACATGACGAGAACACCGTACATTTCCCCACACTCTGTTTGAATTGTTCTTTGCTAATATGCTCTAGATCTCCCGTGAAGAAAAAGCAGAGAAGAAAGTGGGCACAAACACAGTCACCGATACTGATGTCGCAAATGCTAGTCCACCAGGGCGCGATAGGTCGAATAATCTCTCGAGGTCAAGATCACGGCGGCGGGCAGTCACTGATGCTGGACAAACTAAAGTTGAGAACGGACAAAATAGCGAAAGTACACCGCCCATCGAGCTACAAAGGAAGCAGGAGAGAAATGTTCCGACCAACGGTACTACCTCTGATCATAACCACTTGTCTCCGCCCACCATTACAGCAAGCCCGTCGACGCCTCAAGAGAACACAAGCGACGGACCTCCGGCACTTGCACCCACGAGTACCAACCGTCCCACAGCTGGCGGAGTAGCGTTTCCTTTCAAGCTAGGAACCTACCTGAACGATAACGCTCGCAACGCCAGCATTATCACTTTGCAGAGCCAAGCTGGCGTGGTCGCACCCCAGGGTGATGAAAAGGGCCGACAGTTGGGCGAGAGTATGGAAAATAGGACCACGGAAGGGAAGCAACCCGCAGAAAGCGATGAAGAAAAGGAGGAGGTAGGTAAAGAGCAGTGGCAACAAGCACGACAAGAACAGAAGATTAGAGATATCGCAGGCGATGACGATGAAGAAGCCACTAAGGGCAGAAGGGGAACGCTCGAGGATGCAAGGGGCGTGCTTCATCATGGTCCAACCGGAAGTGGAGATATGAAAGTGGACGGCAATGGAAATGTGGAGGCTAAGAGACTTAAGGTCGATAGAGCCGATACTGCGAGCTTAGACTAGACAGGATCTTAATACAACAGAAGTCGGGATGTAGTTGGCTCGCGGCGGTGAACGACTCACGTCAGTCATGGCAACCAAATCGAAGTTTTTGCGCCCTCAACTCTTCTAACATGTCCTAACATAGCGTCTTCCCCTTCTTTTCCAGCAGCAAACCACTTGTGCAAACAATCACTGATAAAAAGCATGGCCAACACGACCATCATCTGCTTGAAGGGTGTCTATCACATGGAATCCTTCTAATCATCTTTTCCTCATGTACAACTTTTCGCATGCTACGGAGCACGACTGCCTCGTCTGGCAGGACTACACCATCATAACAATTTGCCAGGGACTGCTGCCTCTAAAAACCTTTGGATATCCGCAATGCAGGCGCACTCCCTGCAAGACCTCGAAGCTATTCACGTTTAGTATAACGCCTCTAGTATGACTTTCGATGCTACCAATTGTCAATACAGCCCAATGCCGGACTTCCCACGTGTTTAAGCTAGTTACTTTCCCCAACCTCTACGATTCGGCGACAGAGCGAAGAAGCTCTCGCAAACCAGCAGGATTAGTCAAGAAACGCATCCCCTCGAACATCTCCAAGGCAGGGAAACAAGGCGATCTTGATAAATTCCAAGGTCGGGGACGAGGTGAGGTTGGAATGAGACGTTCAATCTTAAAGTTAGCGCCTGAAAAATGGCCCAAATAGGTCAAGCGCCTCATCGTTGTGTTGTGATGAACACTTTTAGGGTGCCAAGATATCAAAATCTTATCGTTGATATCAGGTTCTTATCGCAGAGAAGGTGGGGCCGGTTGTGTTGAGGGGAAGGGGGATGGACCTGTGGGGATTGGATGGATGGGTTGAATGTGTTTTTTCATGTCGATGTGGTGTTAGCGTGTCATGCACGCATGCCTATCGTCTTAATTGCGTCCACACGAGCATATGTCCCCTTTTAAACCTGGCCTACTATGCAGAGATGAAACCCTCATAAACATATGGATCTCACTAGCATCCAATCCAGTCGGTACTGTTTTGACCACTGGCCGATTCTGAATTCAGTCGTCTCAACGAACCTCTTTTGATTCTGCATTATATTGTAAGGGTTTGCAACGGACCTGGGCTTTGACCAGCTATTCCTATCACGAAATTTAATGAATCCACATCTACCCTTTGGTCAAAAGGGAAGCACGATGTGATCAGAGGCTACTTAATAGTGCAAAATCGCTAGGAAGACTTTGAATGACCTGCATGAAGTTGCTTGCGTATGAGGGTCGAATGTTTCATCTATGTACTGACGCTTCAAATCTATGTCCTGCAGTTCGAAGATAACGGAGAGGATATGTGATTTCAACGCCAAGTACGATCCAACGCCCCTCGGTTCCAGCAAAAGCCTACTCCCAATCTTCCTCCTCATCATCGTCCCTCTTCTCTCCGCTCCTTGCTTCCTTCGGACTACCAGGCGCTCTGCTCGTCGCTCCACTAACGAGATCGTAGCTGGCGTCGCTGCCCTCTTCCGAGCGACGCGATTCCGTCGCAGGCTTGAGAGAGGACGCCTCTTCATCGGGTTTGCACAGCGTTGTGGAAGAGGATTGCGAGAGTGATGGCATATGAGAAGATTTGGGAGTAGCGGTAGAAGTAGGAATGGGCTTTTGCTGGGGCGTAGATGCCTGTGCTTCGTCGTCGGAGTCGTCGTCCCAGCCGATGGTTTCTGTAGGTGCATTTGCGGCGCCTGAAGAAATCAGCAGGGAGACCATCCCTGGAAAGGAGTTCGAGATCGTTACCTTTCAGCATCTCCCGTCTCCGCTGTTCCTCTGTCTCAACGACCATCCGCAGGAAGTAGTATCTCGTCCAAAACACAGGATACTCCACTTTCTCTGGCACCAACTTCTCCATCGTCCTCCTCAGGTCCTCATACTTCTCCAATTCCGTCGCTATCGCATCCGTCTTCTTCTCAACATCAAATTCCCTCTCCCACTTCTCATACTCCTCGCTAACCGGATCCTTTGTAAAGCTCTCAAGACTCGACTGAATAGCATGCAATTGCGCCTCAAATCTCGTGGTATGAATCACCCTTTTCCCATCCTGATCTTTGCTCTCAAATAGTATCTTCCTCGACCCATCTTTATTCGTCTCCTCCGTAGGCGGCGCAATGGTCACCGCATCCTTGAGAAATTTCCCAATATTAGCTCCGAACTTGAAGATGGCCGCATCAGCAGCCTCCTCCGCTTTCTCCAGATCCTTCAATCGCTTAGCAGCCTCAGATCGAAACCTTGCAATAACACCGTCCGACTCCCTCAGCGCCTCACTCTCCGACCTCTCCTTCTCCCCCTCCTTCAGCGCCTCCTTAGACGCCCCTGCCATCGGCGTCTCAGGTGGGCTCTGCTCCATACTCATCGACCTCGCCCTATTCGTGAGCGTGGTCCTCAGATCCGTAAAGCCCTTCAGTGCCTCTCCACTCGCAGCAGTGGCTTCCTGTCTCGCGCCCTCATAGTACGTCTGCCCTTGCTTCTTGGCATCGCTGAAGAAGCCACCGAGTCGAGCGCCCCAGGGCGATGCAGAGAAGGATTTGTAGGCTTCTTGGAATTCGGAGTTCAAGCTTGTGCTCTTCTGCTTGTTCTCTTCCGCTTCTTTCTTTGCGATTTCATCAGGTGAGAGGACTTCCTCTTGGATATGGTCGTAGGCGACATCCATGATTGTTACTCAAAGACTGGTGAACCAAGAAAGCTTGGGGAGCTGTCGTGGGACTGTGCCCACTCGAGCCTGTTTTGTATGGTCTGATATGTAGTAGCTATGGTTGTCGTGAGGTACGAAATCAGCAAGCAAGGCGCCGCTTGGCACTCCCTCCCGCCAGCCTTCGGCCGAGGCGGAAAGCCACTCTACGAACATTACAATGTCGTGCATAATATGTCAAGAAGGCTCCTCTCGACTGTCAGAACCTTACAGCATGAGAACCCTCTCGTAGGTCATTTTACTGCCTTCAAACCTCCCAACTAAACGTCCAACGCTAGGGACTCCCCCGCTCAGGCGCCCCTCCTGAGCTCCCTCGCCGCCAACGAGGACTACCAGAGAAGCGCAACATTCGCGATGTCCGCAAGGTTATAGCTGTCTCTTCAGCCAAGGGCGGAGTGGGGAAATCGACAATCGCTGTTAATCTCGCGTTGGCATTCGCCCGACATGGATACCGCAGTGGGGTGCTGGATACGGATATCTTTGGACCGAGTATACCTACGCTGTTGAGTCTGAGTGGGGAACCGAGACTGTCTGCTAGTATGAACATGCTGTAGTGTGGGAGACGGGAGGATGTGCTGATAGAGGTGAATAGATAATCAACTCATACCACTTTCGAATTATGGGGTCAAGTCTATGTCTATGGGCTACCTTATTGGGGAATCTGCACCAGTCGTATGGCGAGGTCTAATGGTTATGAAAGCCTTACAACAACTCCTACACGAAGTCGATTGGGGCGGTCTCGACATCCTTGTCCTCGATCTCCCTCCTGGGACCGGCGATACACAATTGACTGTCACACAACAAGTGAAGTTGGATGGAGCAGTCATCGTGAGCACGCCGCAGGATATCGCGCTCAAAGACGCCGTTAAAGGTATCGCCATGTTCCAGAATGAGCGAGTCGGGGTGGATGTGCTGGGCATGGTGCAGAACATGAATGTCTTTATCTGTCCCAAGTGTGGTGAAAGCACGCATGTCTTTGGGAAAGAGGGGGTGGAGAGGACGTGCAAGAGTCATGGGATTGAGTTGCTAGGAGATATACCACTTGATGCGCGGATCTGCGCTGATGCTGATAGGGGTAAGCCGACTGTTGTCGCGGAGCCGGAGAGTGAGAGGGGGAAGGCTTTCTTGGGGATTGCGGAGAGGATTGCGAGGAAGATAGAGCTGTGAATTGAATCGATTTCGAGGGCAAGTAGTGTAATGCTGGCTGCTTTGCTACTACGCAGGTAGTGTGTTTACAAGTGGCACATGGGTATTATGAGGATGACTGCGAGATCAGGAGTGTGAATATCTTTGAGCACGGAACGGATGGATAATTGTGATGGAAAGCATATGAACAGAAAGGGGTATCTCAAAGCATTCGAAGCCCCGCTAGCCAATCTCCTCGAATTCGCTATGCAAACGCACAAGGTAACAAGCCAACTTCGCTCGTTATGTCCACCATCACTCATTTCCATCATACCATCATTACTTCTTCTCTTTCTCGACTACTGAAACTGGGCTGCTTCCCAGTCCCTCGTCAGTAACGCCGGTCTCTGACCTTGCCAGCGGACTGCCTCTCCTCCCACCATCCGCAGCTACCTGTCTGATGCCATCTTTCCAGCGTCTGGGAGGCGCATTACTCCTTCCCGAGCTCTCTGGAGTTCCGCTTCGTGGGCGACCCTTCAAGAGTAGCGGTGGCGTCTGTGGTGTGCCATTTTTTGGCGTTGACGGCGAGCGCTTCGGCATTCGGTACGTGTCATAACCTTCATCATCATATCTAGGACTCTCATATCTCAATTGGCTCCCGTATCCCTCATGGTCGCTATAGACTGAGGAATTTCCATCCCATTGCGAAGGAGTGCCTTCGCCAGCGCGGTACTGATAGTCCTCGCCTCTCCGCTTGATGGGGCTCTCGTCGTACGGGTCGAAACCGACACGCCGTCTCGCTTCTTCCCGTACTCGCTTGCGCTCTTGAGCATCGTTTGATGCTGCACCGGTAGTTGCTGACTCGCTGAGGAAGAAAGTGAGCAACTCATCCGGTATGGATAAATGAGGCGTTTGTTGGAATTGCTGGAGTGACAGGAGACGGAGAAGAGTCTCGAGTAGCGAAAGTGATGTGCGGATTGGAGGTAAAGTAGGGCGGACCTGTTGGCTTTGTGGTGTGCGTGGCTGGGGTAATGCAGAAGCTGTATTGACTGAGAGGCGGGACAGGGCGTATGTTACTTGCGGGTCTATTGATCGTGGACGAGAAGATCCAGAGGGCTGAGCTGGGGAGCTATCTAGCTCAGACTCTGACTCCGAGTCTTCAGCTTCCGTATACACCTCAAACGCTATCCATTCAGGGTCGAGATCTGGTGGGAGGCGCCAAGGATCGGGAGCGTGCACGATCTGCTGGTCTTGTGCTTGTCCTGGTGACGAGGATTGTTGTCTGTTCTGCGGCGACGCAATTACTGCTTGACTGTTGTTATGGTCATTCGTATCAACTGATCGAGCCACGTTTTCGTTATCTTCGAAAACTTGCTCGTTCTCATCAGCGAATCGGTCCATCATCCGTCGCGGTGGCACAGCATTGGTATCCCGCTTGAGGAGTAGTACAGGGCTGTTGGTCTCGCCTTCACTCCCAATGTTCAAGATCTTACCAGTGTCGGCATAGAAAACCTTGGACAATTCATGGATTGGCACTGCGTCGCGTATACCGGCCATTGCCACCTCCCCGTATGGTCCAGGTTGAGGCTCATCTTCCCCGAAAGAGTGAACTCGGTCGTCCTCCAAATCTTCGACAATCACCAGCTGGTAAGCATACTCATCAGCCTTCACTTCGGCACCCATCTGCGACGGAAAGTAATCTTCATTTTGGCCTTCTCCACCCCGACCAGACTCATCGTAATTCTGGTTACTTGGCAAAGTGTACAAGGCATCGATTGGCACACGCATAAGTCTCACATCTGCCTTATGAATGACCTCCTTCCACGTACTCTGTCGGACATCTTCCTCGCTTTGCGGTCGAAGATGGCCCGAAAAAAGCATGTACATCGACAGAGTAAAAGTCGGTCCTATTTGAACATAGTTGGATGACGAAGACCCGTACAGTGAGTCTCCTGCCGTCAAAAAGGTGCTTGCTTGCAGCAAACGAGAAGGAGAAACAGTTGTTGGTAAAGTCGAGGAAAGGCTAGCTCCTGATGCTGTAATGGCCAGATTGATAAGTGGGACTGCATCCTCGATCCGCGCCAGCAATCTGCGGATCGCTTGGATGATCTGCTTCAACTCCATATCGTGCTGGGCTTTGTCATATACTTTTGAGCCCTTCCTCTGCATAAGCTCTTCGGCACTCGCTGCTGTTGCAAGACGCTGGCCCAAGGATTGGATCTCCCATCGCAAGGATTTGGTCAGAGAAACAGCCGACTCCAGAGAGGTATTACCGCGAGCAGAGCTACTACAGGGATCAGACCCTGATAACAATGGATAACGTCCAGACACCTACATACATCAATTCAATCATATCAATTGCTGGCGATATTATCTGTAAGGACCGAGCAGATATTAGCAGAATACACAAAATCCGATGATGACTCTATAGGGTCGTCCAGGAGATGCAACCATCTTGTCTCCATGAAGAGCCAAGGCGTGAGAAGTCTAGTAGACGGAGAAGACCTACTTTGATCTTGCTGTTAAGGCGCTCTTGCAAGTCTTGCAGCTCTTCTTTCTCCTTACCCTCAGTAGTCTGGCAAGAGAAGGATCAGCATGGCATTTTCGTGTTCGCGATATGTTTTGCGTTGCACCTTCAACAGCCGGGCAGACTGTTTGATCGCATAGCCAGCAGTAATCGTGATACCAGATCTGCACAAGGATTAGTGACAAGTCGAATTGAGGGCTTTGAAGTCCCTGGCACCTGATAGCATAGTTCATAGCCTGCTGGGTAACCTATGACTATCATGAGATCCTTTCTAGCTTACATAGGCCGTAGCATACCTTTCCCAGAAAGATATCCATGGCTGCCCAACGCCCTGAATCAACAGTAACGAATACAACAGGATCTAAGCATCGACTAAGAACTCATCATGACATGGTTATCCTCGTTGAAGTCACTATAACACTTTATGAGATATCTACATATCGAATTTGAGTGTTTGTGACACAAAATGAGTCAGGAATGAGTCCGCCAAGAAACAATATGACTAACAGCCTTACCATAGCCGAGCCGTTAGTGGACTCTTCACGGTTTTCCGTATGGCACCTCTAATTATATAAGAAGCCTCGAAGCTCTTGAGAAAGTTAACAAATGAATTAAGGAATAACACAGGGAAAGTTTCCAGTCGGGGTCCAGAAGAGGGAGCAAAGTACCTCTTGCCCCTCAGCCGCACTGGGCAAAGGCTCTAGCGGTCAAGGAAATCTCTCTACCACACACAATGTCGGGCCTCGATTCATGGGAGGATGATCCAGCGGCACAGGATGAAAGTCTCTCCCAACAGACACAACAAAACCTCAACATCAACGCGAGGAACGGGCGGGGCAACGCCTTTACCCCAAATTCGAACACTTTCCAGCCGGGAGCTAGTTCGTTCCAGCCAGGTCAACCATACCAGCAATATGGGGGTTACGATCAATCACAGCAATATGGACAATACTACAATCCACAGCAACAGCAACAGTACGGTGGAGCATACCCGCAGTACGGACAACAGAATTTCGGGCAGTATAATCAAGGCTACGGCCAGCAACCACAGAGCTACAACCAAGGCTATAACACGCAGCCGCAACAAGCACCAGCGCAGGGAGTCCGAATAGCGAAGAGGCCTTCAGCAATAGATTCAAAGCCTGTCGCATCAGCACCACCAACAAACCCTGCCGAGAGCTCTGGCCCACCAGTGGTCAAGACCCTCTCTATTGGTGGGGAAACTCCAGGTGCTGCAGCACCGAAGACCAAGGTCTTGTCCATAGGAATTCCTACGCCAGCCCCCTCCACTGCCATGGATGCTCCAGCAGAAGCTGGATCTAAGACTACAGCAGCGAAAGCCATTGAGAAAACTAGGGAATCCGTGACGAACACAAATGGAACTACATCTCCAGCACCTTCATCAGGAAGATCCAGCCCCTCGGCTGCCGAGGTCAGAGAAGCAAAAAGAGAAGCAGATGCGGTAGCAAAAGAGCAGGCTGCGCAAGTCGATGAGGAGGTCCTAGAAGAAGTGTACGGGAAAGAGCATGTAAATTTGATCTTTATTGGGCACGTTGATGCGGGGAAATCTACGCTGGGAGGCAGCATTCTATACGCGACTGGAATGGTTGACGAGCGGACGATGGACAAGTACAAGCGAGAGGCAAAGGAAGCTGGCCGGGAGACGTGGTACCTCTCGTGGGCACTTGATCTTACAAAGGAAGAGCGATCGAAGGGTAAAACAGTAGAGGTTGGTCGGGGTTTCTTCGAGACAGAGAAGAGACGATACACTATTCTTGATGCCCCCGGTCATAAAACCTTCGTTCCAAATATGTTGAGTGGAGCATCACAAGCCGACGTTGGTATTCTCGTCATCTCGGCACGAAAAGGCGAATATGAAACGGGCTTCGAAAAAGGTGGGCAGACCCGAGAACACGCCATCCTAGCCAAAACCCAAGGTGTAAACAAATTAATAGTCGCTGTCAACAAGATGGACGATCCGACCGTCGAATGGAGCCAGGACCGTTACAAAGAATGTACAGAGAAATTACTGAATTTCCTTAGTCGGCAAGTCGGCTATGGCAAAGGTGACATTACCTTCATGCCCATATCTGCTCAAACGACCGTTGGTATCAAAGATCGTGTTCCCAAGGACCTCGCCCCCTGGTACGATGGCCCATCACTACTGGAATACCTTGACAACCTCAAGACGCTTGAACGGAAGGTCAAAGCTCCATTCATGATGCCTATCAACGGCAAGTACCGAGACATGGGTACAATCATTGAAGGAAAGATCGAAGCTGGCCAAATCAAGAAGGGAAACACATATATCATGATGCCCAACCGAGACGAGACCACAATCTCCGCCCTCTATGGCGAAACCGAGGAAGAGCTTCCTAGTGCCAGCTGTGGTGATCAGGTACGCATGCGTATCCGTGGGGTTGAAGAAGAAGATATCTTGCCTGGCTTTGTACTTTGTTCGCCGAAACGACCTGTTCATTGTGTTGCTGCTTTCGAAGCTCAGATCGCTTTGCTTGAGCTGAAGAGTATCTTGAGCGCTGGTTTTAACTGTGTTCTCCATGTGCATTCAGCTATTGAGGAGGTCACGTTCGCTGCGCTTTTGCATAAGCTTGAGAAGGGAACAGGCAGGAAAAGCAAGAAACCGCCAGCGTTTGGAAAGCAGGGTATGAGTATAATCGCCAGGTTAGAGATTACTGGTGGTGCTGGTAGGGTCTGTGTAGAGAGGTATGAGGACTATGCGCAAATGGGAAGGTTCACGTTAAGAGATCAGGCATGTAGCGCCACTTCCCCCTCTTATTTCGCTACCCATGACTAACATTGTACGACTATAGGGGCAAACCATTGCCATTGGGAAGATCACGAAGCTCATCACGGAGCCGGTGGCTTAAATAATTGAAACGCAAGCGCTCCATCTAGAACGCTCGATGTCCTTGCATGAAAAAAGGAGTTACGAATTAGGCACTGGCTTGAGCGACCCGTTGTAGATCTTGGGCATCATGTGAAAGACAAAATTTGTAGGTAGCCACTGGGCGAGTGTTTGCCTACCAAACGATGTCTGGTTCACGATGACTTCTGCAAAGTCCATTGACGCTGGTGGGTACACCGTCTGCTATCTTGAAAAATTGCCAGACGACGTCACCTTGTTCATTTGTATTTTACCTTCTATTTGTGTTCCCCTTTTTGAATTGTTCTCATCTTGGAACTGATGAGATCGATTAAGGCCCGGTCCTCATTAGCTTTCTCTATTTTCCCCCATTGCCGCCGTAGTTGTTGTCTTGCTGAATGGGACTGCGAAGCGCGATGCTGTATGCAAGAAAAAGAGTGTCGTAGAAACTTTGACGAAACCGTCGCAGAAGTTGAGACTTGTTAGCATCCCTTCCTTTCACGAAATTCCAGCCCAACCTTCTCACACTTTCAAAGACATGGACTGAACATGGCCAGCCAAGTCTCCGATATTGTCCATATCCCTGAGCAAACGGACCGTCGCCGAGCAGGGCTTCCTCAGGATCTGTTCAATTAACTCTTTGCTAGAGCTGTACTTGTCGCACCCAAGGAAGAAGGACGTCTTGTAGATGTCCTCAGGCTGGTAACTTGGCGTAGGGTAACGATCCACCATGTCTTCAGGGAATGCAGGGTAAGTTTCCTCGAACCTAATCTCGTGCACCCTAAAGATAGCATTTCTCAATGTGCCTTGATGGTGGGAGATGAGAATGCTTTCAGCCAAGGTCCTCACATCAGCTAGTCGACGTTTCAGATCTCGTTGATGGCAATCAATGCTGCTGGGAGGAAAAAGTGAGGGGTCGACGGGCACAAAGAGTTGCAGTCGTTTCTCAATCCCGGCCATATAATCCTGGACATCCTCAGCTTCTGTTTTTTGGGATTGCTGTCGATTGAGATGAATGTGGACCATCGGAGTTGGTGGATAGGAATGGTCAACGCGAAGGCCTAAATCGACTGTCTCGAGATTGGGATAGTAGCGCAAGAGCAATTCTTCCATCATTGGCCAGGATTGTACGAAAGTTGCGATGTGGTGCTCCATATCGAATTCATCCTCGTTGCAGAAGTTGCTGTGGTATCCAGTGTCATAACCGATGGAAACATTCTTGACCAGATCACGCGTCTTTTCCCCCAGACTCCGTTGGAAATGGTGGTTCTCTATTCCAGTCCAGAGCGGAGGGTATTGCCCGAACCCTGGGTTCTCGTTATCGCGCAGGTCGCAGGTCAGCTGAATGGTGTTGTTGGTGTATAGGATTGGTAAAGCTTCATCCTTGATTGACTTGCACGTTGACAGGATAGAGCGGTATATGGTACTGTCGGGTGTGTCCCTCAGTCTGAAATGTTGGTGATCGTGGGGGCAGAAGGTGCGTGGGGTCTTGAGGTCTTGGGTGAGGAGCTTGTGGTAGATGAGGAGGCGGATTTCGACTGGGAGTCGCAGGAATCTGGATGCGCTTCGCGAGGATGTAGTGCTGGAGCTGATAATCATGGCAAACTCTACACTTGCGTTTGAATGTGTGGGTTTTCCGGTGTGTTGAACAGTGTAGGCCGGGGTTGTTAAACCGGGGGTAGCAATTTGTGTGTACAATTTTCCGGGGCGAAGAAAATGACATCACGCCTATAGGTGAATTTCAGGATAAACTGCTAATCTTGCCTAAAGATGTCTTTTGCCAGGACAGGGAAGAGTTCATGGCCAGCCGGACACAATGTGGCCTGTGCTATTGGTATGGACAAATAATTCATGCCTACGCAGGGCTTCAAGAATTCTCAAGGGCCAGGAAGACCGCAATATGGTACCTTGATTCCTGTCTAGAGAGTCCAATCTGTTGCCGGTCCTAAGTAAGTCTGAGTGTCACATAGCAGTCAAGTGAAAATTACTCGTCGCTAGCTGCAATTCAGCGCATCAGGTTTATAGTTCGCACCTTTCTCCCACACGTGCGAATGGTGCAAAGCTAAGAGCCCGCCTAGTACAGACTCAATCTGCTCGTTCTTTCAAGGCCGATATCAGATGCAGATAAATACAGGCTTGGCACCTTTTCAAGCTTCCTAGGTCATAGTAATGCACCGTGCCTACGGTCCATTTAATACAGCCTAAACTATTTCTAACTCCTGAGGCACTCCATAACGAACGGCCTTCACGCCAAAAGTTGAGGTCTCGAGGTCACTTCGACATCGAAAGAACAGTTTCATTGCGCAAAGTATCGCCGCTAAGTCACGTCTCAAATAGTTGATGTCCCTAATAGAGTCTGGGAGAGAATTCTGCGGGGAAGCGCGTTCATCCTGAGCGCGCTTTCCATCGGACAGGCTAACATGAGGAGCCAGGTCAACGTGGACAATCAGACATCCGCAATCTGTTACGTAACGCAAATTGAGCGTAAAACGTTCCAGATTCTGGTAGGGCCTCAATAGAGTAGGTTCAGCAAACGACCATAGCGTTCCGAAGTGTCCAGCATCTTCATAAGTGTCCAGGAGTTTTTTCAAGGACACAGTCTTGACATATGAACGAGTTTGATAGTTCGTGACCGCATAAAGATCATCGCAAGTCTGCGATTCAGGCTTAGATGAATGATAACCTGGCAAGGGTAGCCCACATATTCCATACCAGGTCTTTAGTGGGTCATCGCAAACAAGCTCGAACGTATTCTTGGAGTAGAGGACTTCGAGTGCTTCGCCATAGATGAATTTGTTTGTCTTCAAAATGGATGGGTAGATGGTATTCTCGTACGTATGACAATGGCGGCAACTTTAGCATGCACACAGTTCGCGATGCGAGCCATCAAGCTGTACAAGGAGGTAGTCCTAAATTTGGAGGCAGATCTCGACCGGTAGCTTGAAGAATGGAGTTATGGATGCCAAGGACGTGTTATTGGCTGACATCGTATTATTTGTTGGGCCGTCGATTGTAACTTTGAATTTCGCAATTCAATACGTCAGTACTGTTTTTTCACGGTCGCTCTGGCGCTAATGTAAATACCTTTGCCTGTAGAAGCTGCGGGAGAATCCTCGAAGTTGCTGATCACCGCAAGTGTGATGTATTGCTATCTCGAAGTTCTTTGGAGTTTTCCGAGGTGGTTGGTGACGTATATTTACAGACGATGGGGGCGTGGTCAGGATTAATGGTGAATTGCCGCTAGCCGCTCAGGTGACTTCGCTGAACAGTGAATGTTAACTTTCACTTGTCAGCCAAGTCAATCATTGTCTTATTTCTGAAAGCGCTCAGGGCACTGGCAATAATCCGTTGCCCATTGATCGAAAGGGCGCAGGAAATCTAGAAGAGGTATTGATTCGTTCAAGGAAGTTTTAGCTAAGAGCGTGTCATCTTATTGTCGCCAAGTGCACTGAGCAATGCAAGCGTATGGCAGACACTGTCGAGACTAGAACCGGCGATGTGCTCTCACATTAATAGACTTTGAAGGCGACGTTTCTCCACCATAAAACTTGTCATCTTCTCTAGAGTAGCATTCCCATCCCTCATAACCTCGGGTATCTGCGAAAGAAATCGATTCATAGCCGAAGCAAACGTGCTCCATGGCTCCTGAGAATCTGTCGCTCGGTTCATCGGTACAATTGACGCTTCGTACCTCAGACTTGATCTTCGTCATGAGCCGCAAGCGTGAGACATCACAATGGCATCATAGCATTCTTCCATTGTGTCAAGTATGCTCTCTCTATATGCGAGTGATCACCTAGAAGAGCTCTCAAAAGGAGTAATAGCAGACTAAGGTTTAGGCTGTAGATAGAGATTCGATGGTCGATTTACTGATGAATATATTGGTGCTGACGTTATGAATGCCAAGAATCGCTTAGAACGGAGATACTTGACGACGCCTCTTCGACGTCTATATTTGCTTCTCATTCTCCAGTAGCCCCCATTATATCGGACAAATAAGTGTCTGTCTGTTGTCATGTTCCCTTCGCTTCTGGTATTACGAACGCTTTCAACCAAGTTGTGTATCATTCTGGTCGCGTAACGAAGCATATCTTTCACCTTTCGAAGACTGCCTAACCCGTGGATTTATGCGTTCTTAATTTTTCTATCGTTTTGGCCATGGCGTTTGTATTTTCCTAGCGGATTCCCCCACAAGTACAAGATCAGTACATCAAAAGGCCGCCGGACGCCGAGATTGCCTGCCCTGTAACCCAGCGACTGCTTTCATCAGCCAAAAACCCTACGATCTGAGCAATGTCATCTGTAGTGCCCAATCTGTTTCCAGCAGGAGTCATTTTCTTCTGCATTTCGACAACCTCTTTCGGGATTCCATTAAGGAGATCTGTCTGCACCTGCCCTGGTTCAATTGCATTGACAGTATGACCTTTCGGTCCCAATTCTGCGGCAAGACATCTGGTCAAACCTTCGACAGCCGCTTTGGAGGAGCAGTATAGAGAGAGAACTTTGAACCCTGATCGAGCTCCAACGGAACTCACATTGATGATTCGTTCAGGTGAACGCAAATATTTCGAAACTGCCATGGACATACAATTTATAGCTCGGAAGTTAGGTCGTAGACGTAGGAGAAGTCTTCAGGAGAAAATGCTGCCAAGGCTTCTCAACAACTCACATCCAGCATTGTTGACTGAGATATCAATGCTTTCCCCGAATGCTTCGCGGGTGGCAGCGACGATGCGGTTTGAAGCTTCAACTTGACGAAGGTCTGCCTAGATCCTTAAAGCTTTAGAACCATTGTCTAATTCCCCAATCTTATTTACTAGCTCATCCACTCCTTTCTCGCTACTGTCCGAGGTGAAAGTGACAAAGGCAAGCGTCAGGTTTCTGATCATGACGAAGATCTAGCCTGAGCTGTTGCCATGACTAACATTGGCGCCGCGCTTTGCTAACTCGTATGCAACTTGAGCTCCGATCCCATGGGAAGCTCCAGTGACAATAGCTACTTTCGCTTGAAGGCTTTCAGCCATGACGGAGATATATCAAGACAGCTCAGGGAAATTCATGCCCCTGGAAGTTGGCTTGATTGCAAAGCGTGCCCATTACTCGTGCCTCCAAGGCTGCTTATAAGTGCTGGTGTCAGAAGGGGTCGGATGGTCAGCGCTGGACTGTTGCTGCTCATCGGGTTTGCCGAAGTAAGTCCGCTGAACCTAACCTACTTGGGTTTGTTAGACCCGAAATCCTGGACCAGGAACCAAGCGGTGATGAAAATTTGGATGTCGCGAAAGATAAGATAGCGCAACAACGATAAGATTTACAGTAAGATAGTCTATGAAGAAGCTGTAGATGAAGTATTGATCTAGAATTCTACCGCTCTGGAAATCTGATGTTGGATCCAGACAAATTTTCTACCCCAATTAGGTATAGCGGTCCTCTGATAACGCTAATCGCACTCGAGCTTGAGGACCGGAAGAGGAGTATTGATGTACCTTTTCAACTTGCATTATCTATATCTACAACGACTACTTCTACGAACTTGACGCCGCAGAAAGAAACACAGATTAAGCTTTTGTCTAGAGTTTTGCTAGAGGATATCTTTACTTAAACCTAATCGCTGCTGAAGTATATCAAGTTTCGAAAAAGCCCCCACCAAAATCGTCAATCTTTTTGCTCTGAATTTTTTTCCCTCATTCCAGCTTTTCATATATCAGGATCTGTCCCCATTTTTCTTACATCTCTTGTTTAAACCTAGGAGTAACCACTTCTACCACGCCGGAATCAATAGTAATAGAGCGCGGCACCCTCACACCCTGGCGATGCCTCCTCTATGACCGGCCCCCCACCGCCAATGCCCCACTACCTTACAGCCGAAGGTCGAGCGGTCAGGCGTTCGCCGTCGAGGGAAATGCTATACGTAGGTCGACCGAGCCTCCCAATTGCGTCGTTCATCGAATAACCAGTGTGCTGATATCAGACGATTGCAGTGACAGGAGGTGCTGGTACACTCGCTCTTATTAATGCACGAGCTTTGCTCGAACATGGCCTCACTGTGCTTGCATTGCGATCTCAATCCCGACCACGCGCGCGCAGAGATAGATGCACTCAAAGCCGACTTTCCAGATGCGAAAATACTTGAGTGTAAGCGGATGTAGCAAGCGAAGAAAACTTAGCTCTTCATGAATCTCGTGGGTCGAGAGACTGGCATCATCAACATCCTTTGCTGCTTCGCTAGGGTAGTCGGCTGCGCACACGCCGTTCAGATGACAGCGAAAGAGTGGAAACGGACACTAGATATCAAAATCACCGGGTCTTTCTTGAGCGCGCAAGCTGTAGCTCGGTAAGCATTATCTCGCTTAAACACGGCATCGAATCTCAAATCCGGGTTTATCGAATTGACATCTCTGAAACCCAGTTTAGCAGCCGAATGGGCCGTCCACGGTATCCGCGTCAACAGTGTAAGCCCAGGCTATATGGATACCATACTCAATGAGGGGGGTGGGATTGCAGAGGCAAGGGATACGTGGGCGGCGAGGAATCCGAAGGGGAGGATGGGCGGGCCGGAGGAGTTGACGGGGGTTGTGGTACTGCTTTGTAGTGGGGCGGGGAATTATGTGAATGGGGCGGATTTTGTGGTGGATGGGGGTCAGTGTTGTTTTCAGGAGGGTTGGGGGGGGAGTGGAGGTGTATAAGACTCATGAGAGTGACTTCTGTTTGTTTTAAGCTTCGTTTTCGAGTATATAGGCTTGGTCAGTATATGAATTCGACGTACTTCCCCAAGACCGTGCCAGAGCTGCGGTTGGGAGGAATGTGGAATACTCTTAGGATAGGGCCCGTGACTATGAAGAAGGAATGACAATACACGCTAGGTAAATCCGAGTGATTGGAGGCAAAGGAAAGATACAAGCAAAACACGGTAGACACTCTCTAGCCAATCATGCATGCTTCATTACTATCTCTATGCCGTCTATAATCACAATCAAAAGGGAGTATCAAAGAAGAATAGGAGTCATTCGCTCTCGCATCTCATCATTCCGAAGATCATCATAGCACGTTTCCATTCGCATTTCGTCACGCATCACAACACCCCCTTTCCGCCATTTTCTGAGCACCTGCTCGTGCGTCGCTCTACACCAACGCAGCAAGTCCCTCATACTTCCTCAACTCTTGCGGCTGCTTGGTTGCCACAAACTTTACAAGCTGGGTGATCTTCTCGCGCGTCTCATCCTTGATCTGGTCCTTTGGCTCCGGCGCCATCACCTCCGCCAAAACAGGAAGAATCTGGGGCGTGAGGCCGATGATTGTCTGGTCACCTTGAGAGTCTGTGACGAGGTCAGCTATGATCGTATTTGCGTCCCTCAAAATTCGTGTGACTCACAAAGCTTGACGATCATATCGTAGACGGGCTCGTTCTCATCGAAATCGTTCCTGAGAGGCAGAAGATCGATGAGGGCTGGTAGAACCTGGGCAGTTGGCACATTGGCCTTGTGTCGCATGATCATACGGGCTACACATCCAGCTGCGTTGTCCTTCGATCTTGCCTCATCTGTTTGAAGGAGTGGCTCAAGCTTGCCAAGGATTGTTGGGAAGTTCTTCAGTATCTCTTTGTCGTTCGTAGACTCTTGTTGCAACAATCCAATGGCGTAGGCGGCATTCGACTTGGTTTCGCTGTCTTCATCGCTCATGCGATGCAGGAGTGGCTTGAGCAAAGTACTAGTGGACGGAGTGACAGCGGGTCCCATTGCCTTGATACATTCCGCAACAACACCAACAGAGGTGCTTCGCTCGCCTGATTCGCTGCTGCTGACGAACTTCAAGATGGGCTTCTCAAACATCTTCCATAATTGGCCGAAAGTCTCACCAAGAGCTGCTGCGAGGCCTATCAAGACATCGAGGGCAGTGTCGATAGTCAACCAGTCGTATTCGGAGGTCTCTTCGAGCTGTCCGAGGTCTTCCTCGTCACCGTAGTCTTTTTGACAAGGATGGTTCTTGGTGATGATCGAAAGGAGAATCTCTGTGACTTTCTTGATGGTGCTTGGATCAGCAACGAGCGCGGGGCCTGAAGCTTTGAGCGTGGCGCCAAGGGAGCGATTGATTTCAGTGACGGTCGCCCTGTAGAAAGATCAGTATGATTGCTAGACCTACGAGCGCAGACGTGATGCGTTTGGGAGAAGCTTGATCAGAAACGATTTCGCTTTCTCAACAGGCACTATGGTGCATCTGAGTGAGCTGGGATTAACGATAATGTGTGTCATCATTTTACGTGGAAACTGGATGTCGAAGACCTTGTGTGGTCCGTTGGGTTGCGATGACGGATTCAATGAGACGAACGTACCTGTCCTCTTCCTCTTCCCAGATCATCAGGGTACCGGTCATGACGATCTCCCCTAGCTTCTTGATCTGCGGAGCAGGCTCTTTTGCCAGCGGCAGACCAGGAGTGTAATCCTTCTCCTCTGGTGATTGAAGCGTCCAAACCGCAGCGTACGCCCTGAAAAGCGTGCTAATTGCTGCCTTCTGCACTCCTTCGTATGGGTGCTTCAGAAGCGGGAGTATCATTTCAACAGTTTTCTCCAGGTACGGAAGGAAATTTAGGGTGTCATGCGTTAGTATTTCTCCCAATACCTCCACTGCAATTTCTTTTTCTTGCGCGACGGCGGTCACGACGTCCAGATCGCTCCAGCCGCCATCTGAGTCAGCAGCAGCCTCGTCGTCAAGGTCTTCGACATCGTCTGCCGCAACAAGATCGTCGTTGGTCAGAGCCGCGACTTTGATTTTCTTGCCGCCAATTGTGATTTCTTTCCCAGCCAGATCTTCAGCCCCATCGCCAAGGTCGACCTCTAAGTCAGACTCTTCAGTCTCCAGACTCTCGAACAAGGCCTTCAAAACTCCCTCCAGGAAAGGCTTGAAGTCGCCCTCGTAGACCTTCGCCATCATTCCCCAGAATAGATAGCTTGTCTCCTTTAGCTTGGGGTGGTCAAGGTGCATTGCTTCCTCTGTAGCACGCATCAGTGGCTGCACATAAGGCTGGAAAGCCTGCGGGCCCACAGCTGACGCGATATTTCCCATTGAGTCGCAAGTGAAAGACCGTATGTCCAGCTCCTCTTGGTTATCTTTTATCTGCACGTAATCTGATAATGCTTCCATAGTCTTTTCGAAGTATGGCATAAATCCAGACTTGGAACAGGCAGCTACTTGGCCGATGGCTCCGATAGCTGCGGCTTTGATCTTGTGATCGTCGTTTCCAATTAATCTAGCCAGCCGGGTCATCAATTCGGATATATACGGCTTGATGTCGTCAGTATCTAGGCCTTCGACTACTGAGTCGATACAATTGGTGCTTGCCCTAAGAATATCGAGGTTCTGTTTGTCGTCGGGTCCGGAGAAATTCCTCATAGCAATGTCCAAGTGCTTGACTAAAGCTGGGATGAGCTTCTGATGTTCTTTGCCGATTTCTTCTGGCAGCTCTTCCGCGATTCTCATGACGCCGTCTAATGCAGCACGTCGCACCTTGACCTCGCTATCCTCTAGTAGTCTCATCACCAACGGGAAGATCTCATGCAATTGCGTGTTAATGAAATCAGGAGCGCCTTCAACGCACTGGCCAAGAGCCATAATACCAGCTTGCCGTCTACTTGGATCCGGACTTGTGACGTACGCGCCAAGCGCATGCAGAAGTGGAACGACGACTTGCCCTGGCGGTAAGCTAGAAGCCATCTCATCGAGCAAGCCTAGAGCTGCCCTTGGTACCGTGATATCCTCCTCATCAGCATCTTCGTCGTCAATCTCGGTCACCATCTCCAGGCACTTGAGAGTAATTTGTTTCCCAACCTTCAAGCCCTGCATTTTTAGCTTTCGATATCGGATGCACTGCATCAAGAAGGTCAATGCCTGCGTTCTCGCATCCTCATCCAACGATTTCTCGGCTGCAAGGTTGATCATGAACTGTACTATATCGCCAAAGTACTTGTTCAGCACCACTGACTCGCATCCGAGAAGGGTCTGGAAAACCTCGAAGCTCTGGGTAGTACGGTCGTCATCTCCTTCGTCTATAGCCTTCTTAAGGACTGCAATCATGTGTGGAATGGCTTCTTGTATCATGTTGAGCGATTGTGTGTCCTCGTCTATATCCAAGACAATAGCCAATCGACTCAAGGCCAGCGAAGTGTTGATGCGTACCTCGGCACTCTCAGGGTCCCCTTAGTATGCGGTTAGTTAGACTGCACATCTTGTCAGGGTCGAGTCCAGAGTCTCACGTATTGTCTTGGAGAATATTTCCAGCATCTCATGGAAGCGATGCATCATCGCCTCTCCTATAGACTCCAGGCATGTAAATAGAAGATATGTTCCCACACCCCGCTGTCGAGGATCTGGGTTGCTGGCAGCCTGCAGCAGCACGTCCAATACGTCGAGCCATTCATTATTCTCCAAATCGATCTTGGCAACAGACGTAATTACCCGCGCCGCTGCATGTCTGATTATTTGCTCCTCTTCCTGCAGCGTGCCTTGCAACAGTTGCTGCCGATATTGGGTCTTCTGTTCTGCGGGTAGATTCTTCCAGTGCTTTGGCACGAGTTTGCGGGCTTGCGTTGCTGCCAGCTGCCTAAGTGGTGACGACCGATCGGACAGGAGAAGCTGCAGGAGGATCGTAAGTGACTCGGGAAGAGGATAGTAATTGTTTTGTAACGCAGCTGTGGCAGCCTTTACACGGTTGGTGTCCGCTAAGAACGCATTAGTACAGGGAACGCGGGCTTGCTCTGGGCAACTTACGGGCTAAGATCTCTTCAAAGAGACCCAGGAATTTCTGTGTATCCATAATGTCGAGACCTTTGTGTATTTGTTGTGGAATTTCTGTCAACAAAGGTTCGAAGTTTCTCGCATATCGCCTATCTGACTGCCGGAGTTTCTCCGATGAATAGGTCTTGGCAAGAAGATCTTTCAGACAAATGAAGCATCAACATATGTGGATAGTTCTATCATGACAAAGTGTGCAACGATTTGATTCGGACCAGCTATGACGAAATTTTCGTCGTCTTCTCGCAATAAAACTATGTGGTGAAGCTCAACGTCATCAAGTGTTCTTTCAGAGGACCCCATCCCGACTTCTCTTCGTTCGCACCTTCTCCAGATGGGCGACTTGGTTGGTGGAATGGTTATCACCCAAATGCTCGAGCTAACCCTTTTCTTGTCGTCCGTTCGACTCTTTGGGCTCCTCGGAACGGCCGAACCTCTTCTCCTCCGAGCTACCAAACGAACCGCGGGACAGAATGATAGGGAGACGGATTAGTGGACGCATGGTTGTTAAGCAGGCGCTCTGAAGATCTCCAGGTCAGCATTTACTTTCAAGGTGTGAAATTGAGTCATAAAGATATGCCTAAGGAGAACGTTGCTCTCCAAGCATGCGTCACAACTCGAAACATTTTACAGAATCGGAGAGTGGGTTAGAGAGCAGAGATCAGATTGGGTCGGAGAACACGTACAATGACGGCGGTGTTGAGTTCGACGATGATCCAGACTACGACACCAATATAGGTCCCTGTATATCGTCAGTGAGTTGCTAGCTAGAATTAGAAGGAGGATATTACAGGTAAGATCTTCAGTATTCATTGTCCGAAGGAAATAAATACGCAGACAACTGGCGATGCATACACTTCGCATTGTTAGTCAGTTCTTTAGCGAACCCCAGCGGAGACGGAGACTCACAATCAAACCAGCAGAAATATACCCGCAACGACAACAACCCTATGCCAGATGTCCCTCATAGGTAGCGCCAAGATCATGATATCTGCACAGATAATTGGTACGGCATTTGCAATGAAGAACTTCTTTGTGCTGAGACAACTCGAAGGAATGGTTTTGTCCCAGAACTCATGGACCGGGTTACACGAGAAGACCGTAACCAGTAGAACCGCGATTCCCCAGCAAAAGACGAAAGCTCCGACAATATTGGTGGCGATGGCAAGGCTGCCGTTTAGAAAGAATAGGGGGCGGTAGAGAGAGTACATAGAGAGTTTGGCAAGGACAAGAGTAAGGGTGCGAGGACTTCGGCAGCGAACAAGTTCTGCAGGATCTTGGTTATGCTCGCTAATGATACGAATTCCATGTGTCGTCCCATGGCCAACGAGACCTCGTACAGGCATGTGATGTTGGCGCCCCAGCAGGTTAGAAATCCTCCGAAAATAAGGTAGTCAGACGTGGCCAAAGATATCTTTTTCAGTCTCCGAGAGAGTATTCATAAGCTTATTGCAGGGTTGATAGTACTGCCATGGCGGCGATGCAGCGATAGATATAGGGTTCACGATCGTCACTGGAGTTGACGTTGGGTGGAACTGTGTACATTGCCATTGTGTTGACTGAGTGGTCTTACTCGGTGAGAAAGGCAGTATATTGAGTGGCTAGGGGAGTAGTAGTCGAGACCGAAAGAGGACCATGAAAAGATAGAGGACGAGAACAATAATCGCGTTTTCTTGTGTCCCTCCACACTCCATCATGCTCTTCCATTGCTGCGCTTTAGACCTGGAATTTAGTGGCTTAGGTATCTCTAGGGATTTTTAGATCAAGTGGAGTCAAGTACCCTACTTAGGAAATTTCCAACACCTAGGAACTAAATACAGCTCGAGAATCTAAGTACTCCGGTTTTAGTCACCTGGTCGCTTTCGAACTATGGCCGTTCGATTTTTATGCCGATGGACGTCTACAGATACATTCAAAGGCTGGAGCTTCGTTCCTGCAACGAATTATGACACTTGGATGTGAAGATAGCAGCGTCAGCGAGAATAAAACAAGCTCTTAAGCATGCAACAAAATAAATGCACGTCCAACGCTGGGTCCTTTAGTAGGGCAGGAACGTGCTTCTGCGTTGCTGCAAGTGTGCAAGCACAATTTTGGCAGCGCGCCATCCTGATAGTCGTAGATGTCAATGGCGCGGCTATAGGAGGCACGGCCGAGAGGTGCAATGAGGCTCGAGGCTTGAGCACTTGAAAATGCGTGGTACATCAAGCATTTCGATCTGGTACCTGCTTAGGGAGTTTCAGTAACTAGCTCCATCCTACAAACAGAGGCCGCTTTGACGGGGGATTTGGATCATGGGATTTTAGAGCATGGCGTCTCCAATCACTTCTCCGAGTTCGAAGATCCTGGCATCAATGGTGCTTAGGTTAACAATGATGCGGGATAGCCCTTGATATGGTGTAGTCCCAGCTCGAATTTCAGGGTTAAAGGTGATGACTTTTAGATCTTTCATCAAGCGATGACATGGATAACAAAGCAGGAGGTGATCTCGAATATCGGAGCTAGCATCAAGAAAGGAGAGTTTGCGTGAGCCGAGTCTAGGTCATGACGCAGAAGTTTGGCATCTTGGCCGTTGAAGAAAAAGGTGTACAGAGTAGGAGTACGCAAAGAACGTGTCCGATGCGTAGGAGACCCTCTCTGGCAGTACTCTAGTGTCCTCACAGTGATTGTGAGAGCCCTGTTGGGCTTCATAGACGCTCTTGCGCTGTGCCAAAAACTTTATTGTGCGATGTCAAAGTCAAGTTGCTCGGTGGCAACGATGTGCGAGAAAGGAAAGTTTCTACTCTGAGCGGACTTGCCGGATTTGTCTGCCCCCCGGCAGACCTTCCTTGCCTGCCTGCATTCTCCCTCTCAACCTCATCAAAACGTACAGCCAACAACGTACATTTCACAGGTCTCATGCACGTTCTTTTCTGCTCTTCGAGGGCTGAATATATGGTGCATTATGCCCGGCTCGTTATTTGATTGAAATTACCAGGGGAACATGACCAAATGTGCAAGCTGCAGAGTGCGGCATCTAAATTGCAATACACATCCTCGACATCCTACCTGCACTGAATGCGAGAAGAGTGGGAGAGAGTGCGATGGTCTTAACATCCGCTTCCGGTATCTCGTGTGTCCTTCAAAAAAAACCACTCGTCCGGATTACAGCAAATATGAATTCTTCTTTGACGGCGAGCAGACGTGGATTGGTACTAATGGCAAACTCGAATTCGTGGCTGGCAACGACATCAGCGCTGACACTTCACCAACGAACGAGCTACAGCACACTGTCTTTGATGCCGTCGACCTGGATACAGAAACTGGGCCAGCTCCAGTAGAACAGCCGTCTTCGACGTCCGTGCTTGGATTGGCCTCTCATAATCCAACAGTTCAGGTGCCCGTTCTGGATGATGACCCACCAGACTATCTGGCAGCGTTGGAAAATGTGCCTCACGGCCCGCCAGGTAACATCGTTCTCGACGACGCATCGAAAATGCCAGCCCGTTTATTGAGAGAGACATACCAACCTGGAGAGAAGCTAACCGTCGAAACGAGTAGTCCATACTTAGGGGGAGTGCTGCCTCCATTAGAGGTGGCGCAGCCATTGAGAAGGTTACAAGAGGGAAAGCTCTTTCAGCATTTTATCACTAATCTCGCGCCATGGGTATGCCACAACGTCTTCTTAGTACGGTGAGCGTTGGCTGACTCGGATCAAAGTTCGACGTTGGCGATAGCAAGAGACACTTCGGCAAAATCGCACCTTGTATGGCAGCGTCAAGCCCCCTATTAATGACCGTAATCCTTGCTATTGCCGCTCTGCATTTTAGCCGACTCAGTGGTCAAATTGATCTGTACAAGGCGATGACTTTCCACGATAGATGCCTCAACATGATTGTGCCAATGTTGAGCGATTCGAATCGGTCAACATTCAACGATGATTGCGTACTCATGACTACGACGATCCTACATTTGTATGACGGTCTTGAGTGTAAGGCTGCTCCTCAATTGACTGGTCGTACCTTGTATTGATCATTCATCTTCTAGCTGGCAACGACCTGCCACGACATCTCAAGGGGACCTCCATCTTCTTCCCTGCCGAAGGTATTTGTAACTCGTCTCAACTCCGCAGGGCAGTCTTCTGGCTACATCTCCGCCAGGAGATATACAACGCCTACCTGTATCAACGCAGCGTCATCACCGATCTCAGCAACTGCAACTTCGAGTCCGAGAACGACTCTTGGAATGACGACATGTGGTTTCACCAAACGTTGTACAATACTGCTCAGGTATCACAATGGGCCTTTGGCGAGGAAGCGTCCCATACCCGATGGTCCGAGCTTTGCAAAATGGTAGATATGTGGGAGAGCAGACGCCCAACCAGCTTCAATCCGATATACTTCCGCATACGAGACCCACAAAACGGCAAATACTTTCCCGAGATTTGTTATGTGACGGACGAGCACGTTGCTGCCGCTCATTTTTTCTACATGGCAAAACTCCTTCTCACCACCCACGATCCGAATCTACCACGGATTGGACCTCGGATGAAGTCCGCCACATTAGCGATGCAGGAGACTGCGTTGTCATACGTGCGTACCCTTGTTGGCATCGCAGTGTGCAATAGTTTCATTCCTGCCAGATTCACGGCCAGTCTTGCTATTATCATTTGCGACAGTTGGTTCACGGATCGGAGAGAGCAGGTGGCCCTGCTCGACTTCATGCGCGATACCAGTCGATGCATCGGATGGCCAAGGCAGGATGCCGAGCGAGCGTTGCTCGAGCAATGGGCCTGGAAGGAGGAATAGATAAGAGAGCGCGGTACCTCGCATGAGGAACCGTCTTCAATAGACTCCATGCAGGACAGGCCAACCTTGCACTGGCCAATGAGGAAGACCCTCCGGTGCCACACAAGGCAATGGCCGGTTGAAGACTCCCAGATCTGTCAATAGAAGACATATCTCAATGAGGCAGGCTGGTACGATACACATACCCATCGAAGATGGCATCTTCACGCAGTTTTATTGTACATCTAGCCATGAATCAACGATCGGTATTGATAAGTCGACGCGCTCAATCCCCCATCGAATCGATTTGCGAGGATTCACAGTTGGTCTAAATTGGCTGGCGGTCTAAAGTAGCCCGAAAACAAAGGCCAATTATCACCGAAACCAAACTTCCAGCTATGGGATATGTATCACCAAGGTCTTGGTAACGCATAGCCATTGATAGTAGTCGAAGCCGTGAGAAATGGTCATATTTGCTATCACCATAGTCAATGCGACTAAGAATGGTCATCTACCTGAAGTCTCTGAGGGCTGCGAAATATAGCATGAACTCTGAGCCAATATATCTGTGCAAAGCCATAGAACAAAATCAACATTCGGAGTCACTAGAGAACACTATATTTGCTGCGACTGAAATGCACTGGTAGAACATGGGAGAGTCGGTTGAAAGGACTACGAAGGTTGAGACTGGCACATGCATTCCACGAAATTGGGAGCGAAGTTCAGTTGAAGTTATGGAGTTTTACAAGGACAGGCCTGCCAAGGCTGGATATCGGCTTTCGGCTACGAACGTTGGTCTACTTAAAGCTTACTGCCCATGCTCGCCCTTATCCTTCCAACTTCTTCTTGTGGTAAATACGAACCTGTCCATTTCTCCTCCAAGCCAGCACTCATCCCAGTCCAGCGATTCTATCCTTTCACCTTGTGCTCTAGCAGATATACTAGAACCGCATGATCCACATCGCCCACCGCACCATAGCCAATAACGCCGCGGATGCTCTCAGGAGCGCCCCACAGGTTCCGACTACTCGCATTCACATCTGGTCACTCAATTGTGCTCTTGTTGCCTCCACTCCGATCCTCAACGGCATCCTGCTGCTCAGTCGTCCCGACCTAAGCAGCAGAACTCTGGTCCCTTGCCTCTAGCCTAGGATCGTCTTCAACCAAATACACAGCGAAGGTTTTTCGCTTCTTCATCCATATCCTTGGTATTCTCGTCTTCTCATAGATGCCGATAGCCTCCTCCAAGCTGATTACTCAACGCATCACTTCGCCCGGCACGTGACCCAGAAAGGCTCCACACTCCATATTTGTCGCGGCGCCTTGTGCTATGTAATTCACCATACTATGTGCCGCATCTCCGATCAAACTTACATTCTTCCGCGGCTAGGACCATGACTCCAATGGCCCTGTGACTAGCAACGGCCAGCGCTCTGAGGAAGGAACGAGATCTATTACGCACACTAGAGATTGGTAAACACAACCATCAAGCCTACGCCTAGCGACCAAGGCAAAAGCTTGGATTCTCATCAATCAAACTAGATTCGTTTGGTTTTCGAGGACTATTACCTCTAGCTCCATGCTTCTTTGTTCTCGATCTAGGATGGAATCCGAATTCGCTGCTCGCGAGAAGACTGGGGTCGAAGTGTCCGCTTCCATGCTTCTGCCCTATGCACATACACTCACTTCGATCTTTTCATGTCTCCTTACTCGCAAGGAACAGATGGCTCTAACTTCTTGTCTCGACCGTTCCCGATCCCATTCCGTTGTTCTTTGTATATGGTTCTGGTTCAGTCGCAAATCGTAGAAAGATGAAAAAGGTTGGCTTTTCTTTCTCTGGCTGTTCGCAGCCGTTCTGAACCTATATGCTTTTCCTCTCATACTGTTCCATTATACGTAGTACGACAGCTATATATACTTATACAGTCCTTTCCAGTGTCTCATTCCATACATCATAGCGTTGTCTCATGTTAGTCAGCTCTAATTTCGATTGTAAGACATACGGAATTTCCAATGCCGACGACTCATCACTGCCAGGTCTGCAAGCATGTCGGGTTCTGCAAGAAGCACATGGAGTACTGCGACCACCACCCCAAAGTATACTACTACATGCAAGGCACTACAGGAAAGGTTAAGCGCTGTGGAGACTGCCTTAACGGTCGAGCAGCCTATACACCTAAAAAAAGAAAATGAGGCAGCTATTCGGTCATGGGAGACCAAGCTGCTTGCTGAGGGAGGTTACAACTATGTGTGGCTTGTGTCCTACATGGCGACATATCAAGTAGGTAGCTCGTCGTTCACAAAAGATTCGGCTGACATTAGACAAGGATCTGCAAAATGGCGAAGCAGTATTCTCCAGAAAAGTCGTTATTCGTGAGCCAAAAGAGGAAGCATCGCCATGCCAGATTGAGAACGAAATAGCTTTCCTCACATACATTGCGAAACATCATCCGTCAATTCCAGTTCCGAAAGTTTATACTTTCAATATCGACCAAAAAGGATCAAATAGCCCTTTCATCGCTATGGAATTCATTGAAGGCCAGCCACTAGATTCTCAGTGGAGCGGCTTGTCCGAGCCTGAGAAAACTACCATTGTCGACGAGATTGCGCAACTTGTTGTTCAATTGGGTGAAATCGGCCTTGGTGGCATTGGTGGTCTGACCTTGGACCATACGCTTGGGCCAACTGTTGAAGGTATCAAGCTCTTCAAAGGCCGGGTAAGTCATTTTGTTTGCGATAACCCATAGCAAAAAGGGTCTTTTTTCGCTAACAGCGTACTCATAGGATAAGTTCCACTCACCCGTCTGCTATGACATCGGACCTTACGCTTCCACTCACGCTTACGCTGTTGCCTGCTACGACAAAGAGATCTACTACTACACCCACGCCTCCTGCGAAGACCTAGACGAAGACCTCTTCGATGATACCCCAAAGTCTAAATTCGTCGCCGAACTACAAGCAACACGGGATAATCTATTCTTAGACCCCACCCTCTTTTCGCCTGAAGAACCCTTTGCCCTCCTCCACGGCGATTTCTGCGGTCGCAATATAATGGTGCATAATGGCCACATCAGCGCAATCATAGATTGGGAATTCGCAGGTAGTTACCCGTTAAGCGAGCTGCTTGGTGGTACTGGAGTGGAACTGTTCGAATTGGAGGACGAGAACTTGTTGGAGTATGGGCAGTGGAGTGATAGGATTAGGGATATGGTGGTGGAAAAAGCGCGTGGGAGGGGTTGGGGTGAGGAGAAGATCGCGCTGTTGGTGGGGGAAGGCAATAGGGAACTTCAGCTTGCGCGGAGGGAGATGGTACCTATGGGCGATTTTAGTGATGACAATGGACATTCTGGTGAAGGTGGTCCTGGAGCTGAAGATGAGGTTGGTTGTTAGTGTTGGCGATCTGGAAGTGTAGGTGTTGTGAATCGCGTATATATCCCTTTTGTAAATAGATGTCACATGTCTCATTATGTTCAAGGACTCTATCCTACCATGGACATAATCAATTCCCATGGTCTTTGCGTTATATTCAATTTGATGGCCTGTTGATTATACGCAGGTGTACTTATAATATACCCGCCCAGAACTACCCTTCGATCGGATGATTGTGATATCAATAGCATCACTTTACCTATGATATGTCTTCAAGTATTTTACAGCATATGAGTAATGTCATCAGCACGGAATATACACTTTCAACGTTTCCAGAGACCCACAATTGTTCAAGCGGTATATTATAGGATTCTGGAGAATTCTACTGACGTACAGTAAGATCCCTCGCGTTTTGGAGCCTTTTACTAGAGCAAAAAGCTCATTATTCGGGATCAGTCTTTGGCTACAATGTGAAGTGCACATACAATCCCAAGAGATTTGCTAAGATGACTTTCCTAGGTGATGCTGATGAAGAGCGAGGAGAAATATCCTTTGGGAGGGGGCCTTCGGATAATATTCGGAAGCCAACGACGCTAGCGCTATACGACGACTCTGCAGGCAGCCTCGCAGCCAAACTTTCGTAGTTTACTTACATATTCCACAGTGGTATTCTCTAATGTCCCGACTGCCCCTAAACAGACAAAGCCAGTAGAGGAAAATAAGTAATCATGGCGTCCCTTCATGATCCTGAACCATCATTTCCTGTCCTACGATTGCCAGCAGACATTCGCAATATCATCTATCAGTACACCCTAACTCTCGATCCCTTGAAAGGTGCGGAGCTCTGGCGGCCGAAGAATGGTGGTTTCACGACAGAAGACGCACGACGAATACGACCGTCACTCCAGCTACTACGTCTCAGCAAGCAGATGCATCATGAAGCGTCGTATATTCTATTCCAACACGGTCATGTATGTATCGATGTGAGCGGTATGAACAGCAACAAATCGGCCGATCAAGTTGCACTCGCGACGGTATACCTGAAGAGCATTCAACGGATCCGACACGTAATCATTCGTATTATCTGGTTCCGCTTTCCGGACTGGGATAGTATGCCCAACTCCGAATTGAGGCTTCTCTGCGAGGCTTTGCCCGCTTTCACAAGTCTTCAGACATTGGACATCAGATTTCTAGGTTCGTCCAAATACATCCGTGGTGACGCAGCGTATCAATGTCCGAAAGCACCTTCGTTCGGCCGCTTGCTACAGCCTCTGGAGAATTTCTATGCCAGCCATCCAGATCTGCGCTTCGAGGTTCGTGAAGAGGACCCATATTGGAAACCTAAGCCTCTTGTAAGCTATGATTTGTTACTCGAGCTAGAAGTGTATAACTGCTAATGACGCTTAGGAATCGAAATGGATGAAGGTTTGGAGGCTCGTAGGGAAAGAGTTGGTCGAGAATTATTCGGAGAAGGGCATGTAGAACTCAGACGTTCATCCCATTGTTTGGCGACCACGGTGCTTATCATCTTCGCACCGCCACATTTCACGCTCCCGACTGTCCCAGTAGAGTAAGTTTCAGGGTATCTTCAGCATTGACGGACAAGATCTGATACGACCTGGAGTGTGCACTGAACAACATGCTTGCCGAGGAATGGTAACACAGCCATTGAAGGCAACTTCTGAGAAGACCTGGAGTGGTAATGTGCCAAAATGATAAGGTTCGGAGTGGATCAAAGTCCTCGCGTAGCTCAAGCACGTATCAATATAGCAATTTTTTAAGGAGATCATTTCATTCTATTTTACCTATCCAAAAATACTCAAAGAAAGATCTCACTAGTCTCGCAACTCCACGTATGCTGGGAACCCGATAACGTAGCTGAGTCGAGCTGCTGAAGGAAAAACGTTGCGAGTCGATGGGATACTACAGCGGCAGAGTGCCGAATACTAGAAATCCAGAGGCCGCTCAATGTCCACGTTGTTGTCGGCTCCCAAACTAGAGGCGGTAGCCTGGAGAACGCCGTGCCAGCTGAGGATGAGCAAGTTTCAAGGGTTCTTACTTCGTGTACGAATCGACGCTTTGCAGTGCTCATGAGGTCTCTGGCCGCGACATCGACTCGCTTCCCGTTGAATATGAATGAGACTGAGTTTATATGCGATATAATGGCGCCACGTGGTCACTAGGAGAACTTGAGCCCCAGAGGTTTATTCGCACACTCGAAAGCTGATGAACCGCCGCGATAGCTATAGAACTTCTTTACCTTGCCACCCAGTGCATGAACCTCCTTAATCCTCTTGCTCGTATAGAGATGATCCACCCCAGGATCCACCCAACCTCATTGAGGAGCACAATACCTGCCTCTCTCGCAGCCGCCTCCAGCTCCTTGATTTCGGTCATCGTAGCATCGACTTTGCCAGGGTCTGGGTCCGTTATCTATACAAGCATATATTAGCAATAGTATTGCAAGGTTGATGGCTACAATACAAATCAAACCACTTACGTCGGAGAGATAGATGTGACTTGGCACGCGTTACCTGTTGATCTTCGGTGCTGAGGTCGGTGGTTGTCGAGTGAGCTGGTAAAGTCGTTGGCTGTTGATCTCAAGTGGTGTGGTAGATTAAGGTACTATAAGAGGAGGATATTACAATGAATTGGGCTGCGTCATGATCGCAATGAAAGTAACAGGTATGCAAAGAAGAACAGAATGCTTGAACGAAGACTTGGTTCAGGGTTGTGTCATGGTAGTGGAGGAGAAGAATGGAGAGTCATAGCCCCTGATCTAGCAACACAGAGAACTTCGCGGATTTAATGAATAAAGTAGCATCTCCAGATAGAAGCATCTTCAGGCGAGTCAACTGCCATCGAGATAAGGAACTACTAGCAGAACTGGCACGATTGTATAGATCGCATTTGATTTGGTCTATAATCTTGTGATTTGGTCCATTTCCTACGATTTGGTCTATATCCTATCGCTCTATGCGACGATCTTTTCCTTACACTCGATACTGAAAGCTCCGTTATCGCATGAACTTCCAAGAGATTGGGATAAGGAAAACTTACCCGTACTTCTCCTTCAACTCCTTTATCAATGGATCGTTGATCTTAGAGTTCATTGGCGCGAGGATACCTTTGTCGGAGATCGTGCCATTAAGTACCTGTTTGACGGCTGTATGACACAGAACGTTAGCAACCCTCAATTCAAGAGTGAATGGGGGTTGAGACACTGTTTGAGACTCAGAGCGGTCAAAGGTGAACCTTCAGGTGGCAATGCACCTTCACCTCTTGAGAATCACTGCAGTGCCGGAAGGAATCTCAGAAAGGGGGAAGACTAGCCGACTCCGCACGGTACGCCGACTAATTTCGCCATTGCTGAGTAGGCTCCAGTTCCAGTTGGAGCACCGTACTCGCAGAGAGTAGAAGTTCTGGTCTCCGTTCTACCGTCCTTGTTCTCGATCTCGAACTTATGTTGAAGCATCTTAAACTCTCGGTGTTAGCATTACTCTTTCAAGAAAGCCTTGGGTGCCGAAATAGTGCTTACCACTAAGTCACGCTCACCCTCCTCGAACTGCATCTTTTCTTCAAGAGTGGCGCACAGAGTATCCAGCGGATTTCCTTTTGGGGTAATCTTTGAATCCGAGAAGATTCCAACTACGCCGCGGTGTCAGTATTGTTCTTTCAAGAAGGTTCAGGGTGCTGAGACAATGTCTTAGGTGCATGTCCACGCGTAACACGTGGCTTTGCATCTTAGACAGTCTATGGCTTCACCTAAGAGAGACCAGGAATGGGAATATGAAGGTGCGCAGGGTTGCCTACCCCACTTGAGACCTGCCATCAACCGGTTCTTCTCATCGTTGTCCTTGAAGGTCGTTTTTGATGAAATTGCCCATAAGAGATCACTTTCGCTTGATGAAGAAGCACCAAGGATCTTCTGGGTGGCCTTGTTCCAGGTGATTGGCTCCTTCAAGAAGCTCTGCTCCTCGTCACTGAGGAAGCCAATGTCGACGAGGACCTTGACGAACTCTGGGAATCCTCCATATCTCAGAGTCTGTAACCCTGCGTTATTAGCATTACTCTATCGGGAAGGGTTTACTGCCTTTTGCATAGGCCAAAGGAGGGAGTTAAAGGGTGCCTCACACCACGGATGATGGTTTCCGCCTCTGGGATGTTATAGCGTTCCTTATATAAGGTTGAATCACGGTTGGGGTATGCGACGAAAGCGAAGCCTGGATGCAAGTAAGGACAGGATACCAGGATACCACAGACGGTTGGGGGAGATGCGCTGGGCAGACTTACCTGGGTAGATGTGGTATGGCTTGGCGGTGGCCATTAAGTCTTTTACCATGCGGTGTTAGCATTACTCTTTTGGGAAGAATTTGGTGTAAAGATATTGATGTTTAAGATCCAAGCAAGGTATTGCACCCCAGACAACCTTAAGTGGGATTCGAACCACCCGTACGAGCCAGAACGGGAATTTAGAGGGTGCGCAAAGTTGCTTACCTGGACCAGCAACGTTGACAACCTTTCCTCCTTGGTAAAAGCTTGCAGCATTTCTTAAAGCGAGCAAAACCCCACGGGATCTTCAGCCCTGCAGTGTCAGCATTACTCTTTCAGGAGGGATTTGGATGTTAAGGCAGTGTCTTAGGTGCATGTCCACTTAATGCACCCGGCTTCACACCTCAGAAAATCTAAGAGAGGACATTGTACACCTGGGACAAGCCAGAAGAGGGATTATAAAGGTGCGCAGGTTACTTACGACCAAGAGAACCTTCAACCCTGCGGTATTAGCATTACTCTTTCAGGAAGGTTGTGGGTGTTAAGACAGGCCAGGAAAGGGAGTATAAAGGTACGCAGGGTTGCTTACTTATAGCCTAATGGATTTCCAGAGTCTGAAAATTAGCTTTAGTAGTCTTATACATTATCTGTACCCTCATACCTTCTGGAGCTGGGAGACCTCCACAATATGACAAGAACGATATGATCTTTCCTCCTGCCTTATGTACGCTCTCGATCGTGGAAACTGCGTATAAATGGTCGATCCCAGGATCGAGCTAACGAATTAGTACCATTATGTTTTAAGAGAAGTGTGCAATGTTTATAACTTACACCAATCTCGTTCATAACGGTGATCCCCGCGTCCTTTACCTGTTGTTCAAGCTCGAGTATGGCTGGGGAGACATAACTCGTGGTGACAACGTTCTTCTTGTTTCGGATCGCGGACTTGATGACGGTAGCGTGAAAGGTGTATGGGATCAAGCTAACGACAAGATCGTGCTGTGCTACCGCAGCGTCCAGGGCTTTGTCGTCGGTGACATCCAGGGAGATTGGCTTTGCGAGCTTGACGCCCTCGGCGAGCTTACTTGCGCTGTCGAGATTTCTACAGGCTGGAGAGAGTCAGTGAAAGCTATAAGAAGTGTCTCTCGCAAGTGACTCACCAACAGAGACCTCAATGCCAGCGTCGCTTAAAACATCCAAAGTGGGCCTGGTAACGAAACCAGAGCCGCTGGGATGCTGTTAGTGTGTGGATCGCTGTATAGAGGGTCGACTTAGCACTTACAGCATCAGAACACGTTGAGGAGCCATGATTGTTGTTGTATGGCAGATGTGTGTAGACTTCTCGTCTGGAAGGGACTTTTTATCATGCAGCTGTGAACACCAAAAGTCTTGACTACATTAGCGCTGATTTCTAGGTCGGCTGGCCCCCTAGCAAGTTGGCCTGGAGACTGCCAAGCCGCATCGGACCGCGCACCAAGTCAGCGGAAATTGCCCCGATTCCGCCTGGAGGCCCTCCCTGGAAGCCCCCTTTTAGCGCAGGTCAAGACTTTTGGTATCTACTTCAAGGGCCATAGGGAGATTTAGTAAATGATCGTAGTATACTCTCAAGAGTCTCTAGGACTAAAATAGCATCAGTATAAACGTCTCCTTATTATTAATTACGATAATTAACGGGCCAAGATCTATAGAAGGGCGGATATACCGAGAGTCTTTTATAATTTCAAGAGATCTACTAACTAGGAGATCGAAAATACCGCGATATATAATCAGCGGTATTTTATAATACTAGGATCTATATATAATACCGACGTAGTAATAACTAGTATATAACCGCCCTTTTATAAAGTATATCTAGTATATATTATACTATATTAAGACTAGACTTTAGTAGTTAGAATTCGTGTCCAAGATTAAATATATAATATATAATCTTTACGTTAACCTTATTAGTTAATAACGTAACTAATAAATTATTAATATTATAATTAAATATATTATTATATATTTAGTTAATTACTCCTAGTTTTTAATTTTTTTTAAAAACTAATTCCTTTATCGAGTAATAAAGATCTTTATTAAATTTAGTTATTTACTTTTATATTACTATATATACCCTAGGTACTATAATTTAATAATATATATAAATTACTTCCTAGGGTAAAATTAACTAAATCTTCGAATTTATTATTATAATATTAATAGTATTAATACGTATATTAGTATTAAATATTTCAATTAATCGTATTAATTCTTAATACTCCTAGTTTAATAAATAATCTCGTATTTAAATAACTATACTAGGTTATATTTCTTTTTATAAAATTTTAATACCCGAGGAGATCTTTTAATTATAAAGATTTTAAATCTTTTATCCTAGTATTATTTATTATATAAACGAGTTTATTTTTAATATAATATCTTAAGTCGTAATTTAAATTAAGATACTCGTATTTAAATAAAATTATAACGAGGTTTATTATTAAGGCCGGGGGATTTATTTAAAAAATATATATAAAATTCTTTATAACTTTTAAGGTACCTCTTTATAAATTATATATTCTATATTTATATATAATATCTCTAGTATTATAATAGAGATATTTTCTTTATTTATATAAATTATATCTTTTTATTATTCTAAACTTTTAAATAAAGATTAAAATACTTTTATATTATTTTACGAATTATATTATTTAATTAAAATTTATAAATAAAGAAGTTTATTTTAGCCCGCGGTTATTTATATATATATATATAATATAAATACCCCGAATTTAGGATTAATAATTATTATTTTAATTCGAGAAAGAGAGTTAAATTTTTTAGAGGAAATATTAAATTAATAAAGAAAAATAAAAGAGAATAAAAAAGAATAAAGAGAGAGTAGAGGGAAAGAAAGAAGGGTATTACGACTTTACTATCGTAATAAAATATACGCGGATTAATAGTACTACGGAGGATACCTACTTTATTTATAATAATAAATATTATAAATATGACTATACTCGCTATACTCGTAGGAGTAAATATAAAGAGTATATAACTTTTAGTATAATTTCCTTCTACTATATAAATAGTATATTTTCTAGTAGATAAAAACTTCGTATTTAACTTCTTTTAAAACTTTTAATTATAAATTCTAAATATAAATATGTATTAAATTATTAATTAAATTTATTCAAATCTATCTAGTTATATTTAATTATTTATATAAAACTTATTATTTACTAATTCTTAATACTTCTCTTTAAAAGTATTAATCTAGGTTTTATTAATATTATATTAAAGTATTAAATAAAGAGTCTTAATATTTTAAATATTTTTAGGATAACTATTTCAGGATTAATAAAAACCGTAGTTTTAAATATCTAAAACGATATTAAAAGATATAATATTATAAAAAACGAGAACTATATTAAGATCTCCCGCCTAGAATAATATTATAAAGAGTATAAAAAGTTTAATAATTAGTTTATTTAATTTTAGTTATTCTTCGCCTTTAACGAGAGTATTATATTAATTAATAAATAAACGATTTTTATTAATTATTTATATAAGAGATAACGCGTAGAGATAAACTAAATTATTTTTAAACTACTCTATATAAAAATCGAATAATATTAATAATTTAATAATAAAACTTTAGATAAAGAATCTCCCTCGATTTAAATTTAGAATTTATCGTATATTTAAATTTTCTAATAAGAGTAATATAATAATTCGTATTATTTAATATTTAATAGAGCGGAGGTCTACGTCTAATTACTCGGTATAATTCTAATATTATATAATATTAATAAATTAGGACGATATTACTTTTATAATAATATATCGGCGAGGACTAAAAGATAATATTAAAGATAAATTTATATATATAAAAGCCGATATTCAGGACCTTAAAGTACTTATAAAATAAATAATCGCGATCGACGATAAATTATATAAGCGTATAATAAAGAACTACTATAACGGAGGAATTAACGGATAAAGATATTTACGGTAATAAATATAATTTAGTTAATTATTACCGCCGCGAGAGACTTAACCCGTATAATTATATATTAATAAAACTCGATTTTATTAAAAAAGGACCTATAAGAGGATTCTAGGAGAAGATTAAATAATAATATAAAGATAAAATAATAATAATTTATTATAATTATAATAAGCCGGGCTATATCGCTAGGAATTATTATTCGAAAAATATAATAAATCGATAATAATTAAATATACTTGAATAAGAGATACTAGATAATATAATTAAGTCTTTTAAAAAATTTATATAAAATAATATTAAATCTATTAATTTATTAAAGAAATAAAAAGATATACAAAAGAAAATTACTTAAAGAATTCGAGAATTTAAAAAATTAAATAATAATAATAATAAAACTCTAAAGAAGGATTTAGAGGAAAAATAAGAATAAAAATAAAATATAATAAATTCTAAAGAATAACTTTAGGTACTAAATTACCTCGATAATTCTAAAATTTAATTTATTATATTAGAAAAAAACCCGAAGAAAAAAAGAAAGAGAAAAGATAATCCTCTAGAATTAATTATATTTATAACGAGTATTACTCACGATACTACGAAATATATTAAAGAATATATATAAATCAATATTATAAATACTATTATAATAATTTTAGGAGAGTGAAGGTATATTATAAAATTAAAATATAATTATATTAGAGATAATTATTTATAATATTTAATTTAAAAAAGAGAAAACTAAATCTTCTTAGATTATAATAAAGATTAGTAATTATAATTACGAAATTAAACGGGTTATAATAAAGAACTAAAAAGTTATAATTAAAATAAATAATATTATTATTTAACTAAAGAATACGAGAGGTACTTCGAGTCTAAAGAGTATTACGGATTTTTATCTTCGTCGGGAAAAGACTAGTTCCTTATATTAAAAGAAAATATAAAGAAATTAATATATTAATTCTAAAATAATATTATATTTAATTCAATATAGTATATATATATAAATACCGGTAAAGATTAACGGATATAAAGTCGTTATAATAATAAATTTAGGAGCGACTAATAACTTTATATCCCGAATAATAATATAAGTAGTCGGTTTATTAACTCGGGGAAAAAAGATATAATACGAGTTTTAATTAACTAACGGGTTAAAACTATTAATAAAGAGAGTAAATAAAGGAATATATTCCCGCTATTAATTATTATTTATTACTAATATAACGAAACTACCTTCGATATAACTAGAATAATTATTTATTATAATATTTTAAAAATACCTTAATTAAAGAAATATAATCCGATAATTAATTAAAAAATAAGATTATTTATATTTCCGTATATTAAAGACGTCGTTAATATAATATCGATATATTTATAAAGAATAATTATAAATAAGAAGTCGAATTATAACTTAGTCGAAATTTATAATATTTTATCTTTAAAGAATAATAACTTTATATAAGAATCCGACTCGATATATATTAATTAAAGAGATTAATAAGGCGAATAAATTAGAGTTTTTAAAAATAAAAATAAACCTCTTAATATCCTTATAGAGTATTAATAATAGAAGTACCTTTTTGAAGAAAAAATAACTATAAAAATATTATCTAAATATTAATTATAGGTTTATAAAATCGAACTCGAACTAGATAAATAATTAATATTTAGACCTATTTATACTTTATTAGAAAAAGAACTTAGAGTATTTCGCGAGTATATTAATAAGAATTTTAAAAAAGAATCTATTTAAGAATTTAAATTATTAATAAATTATCTAATCCTCTTTATAATAAAAAAGAATAGAATTTTATAATTATATATAAACTACCGAAAATTAAATAATATTATAATAAAGAATTAATACTCTTTATTAAATATTAGGGAGTTATACTATTAGTTTATGATAATAAAAATCTTTATATAACTAGATCTTTAAGGCGCGTATAATTTAATTTAAATAAAGAAAAATAAAGAGTAGAAAACTACTTTTAAAATTAAATATAATTATTACGAATATTTAATAATACTCTTTAAATTTATTAATATACTAGTAATTTACGAAATATTAATTAATAATATTTTACGAGTATATTTAGATATAATAATAATTATATACCTCGATAATATTTTAATTTATTTTACTAATAGGGAAGAATATATCTAATATTTATAAAATATTCTAATTTATTTATTATTAACTAGACTTCTCTTTAAACTAAAAAAGTACGAGTTTTATAAAAAATCGATTAAATTCCTTAAATTTATAATTAATATTAGAGATATTTATATAAACTCTAAAAAGATTAAAAGTATCGAAGAATAATTTATATTATATAATATTAAGATAGTATAGAGTTTTTTAGGGTTTACGAACTTTAATAAAATATTTATTAAAGATTACTCTAAGAAAGTTTTACTACTAACGGATATTATAAAAAAAGATACTACTTTCTAATAAAGAGAAGAAGAATAAAATTTTTTTAATATATTTAAAAAGATTTATAAAAAGCCGTCGGTATTATATTTCTTTCGGAGTAATAAACTAGCTCGAATTAAAACTAATATTTTAAATCTCGCGATAGGAATTTATATACTATAATAAAGAAATAATAAATAATAAATAATTATATATTATATATTAATTACGAAAGATATTATTCGTAGAATAGAATTCTAATATTTATAATAGAGAATTATTAATAGTAGTATCTATATTAGAGTAATAAAGAGTATATATAGAAAATTATTTAAATTTTATTATTTTTATAAATTATAAAAATCTTCTTAACTTTACTATTATTAAATAATTAAATCGGAGATAATTTAGATAGTTAGAATTATTAAAATAATATAAATTTAAGATCTTCTATACTCTAGGAAAAGATAATAGTCGCGCCGACGTATTTAATAAACGAGAAGATTATATAAAAGAAAAGAACCTAGTAATATAATCTATCTTTATTTAATAATAAAATAGATCACTAATCCTAGTAAAATAATTAATAATAATACTATATATCTCTATTCCCGAGATTATTAATAATATCTAGAAGAGATATAAAAATAATATTTTAATTAAAATATTAAGAAGTTAGTAATAAAAAACTAAATTATTAGAATTTAATTAGAAAGTTTATTTTCTTAAAGATTATTCTAAGGAAATTTTTCGCGATTATTATAATAACTTAGTTTAAAGATACCCTAGAGTTATTAAAACTATAGGATTAATCCGTAGAGAATACAATATACTAGGGTTACGATCGTATATTAAGAAATATATTAAATAATATATTAAATACTAATAAAATAAGTCTATAAAATATATTAAATATAATTAAATTCATTCGCCCTAGTATTAAATATACTATAAAATAATATTATTATAGACTTCGTTATTAAATTATTAAAATTCAAGGACTTTAAAACGGATAATTAAACGGAGTAAATAAACTAGACGATAGAGGTATATTTAAAATACTATATTAATAAGAAATAAAATAATTAAATAAGACTTTTATTAATAATTTAATTAATATTTAATCACGGCTAGTACGATATAACTAAACTTATACTATTTTTTATTAATTATAGGAAATATACGAATATATTTTTAAAACCTAGAGACGGACTAAATATTTAAAAAACTTTAGTTTACGTATTTTAATTAAAAGAGGGAGATAAAGTATATTTTCTAATAAAAGATATAAAAAATAAAAGATTAAACAAGAAGTTAAATTATATAAAAATCGGATTTTTTTTAATAAAGAAAGTTAAAGAATTAATTAATTATAAATTTAATCTTCCGGCCGACGTTAAAGTATATTTAATATTTTATATTTTCTTATTAGAGCTAGTAGACTCGATACTTTTATAAAATACTTTTTATTTTTATACCGAAGAAGGGACGAAATTCGAGGTTAAAAAGATTTTAAAATTTAATTATTTAAATTAGAAATACCTTATTAAATAGAAAGGATATAATAATTTAGAAAATATATAGGAGTTTAATACGAACTTTACGAATTATTAATAACTCTTTAAGAAGTTTTATTAGGTTCTATCGACAAGTTCGGAAAAATAAATTTGTAAAATCGCTATTTAATCGGTGTAAAATGCGCATTTTATAGTCTTAGTAAATCTTAGCGCCAAGATTTTTAAATTAGAGTTAAGATCTACGCGGGAGCGCTAGACTTAATCCTAAAAATAACTTTATAGCCCTATAGAGTAGCGCTAGTAAGAATTTAATTAAAAATTCGGAATCTAAGCTAAAAATAGATTTAGTAAAATATTTATATCTCTATATAGGAGCCCTAGTCTAGATACTTTTGAAAGTTAAAATTAAAAAAAAAAGTTACTAAATCGGTATAATATCGCTACTTAATCGGTGTATAATATATTTAGAATACGGGATATAAGTAGATACGTATTTCTAGTATTTTATATAATTTCGGTGTAAAATACGTAAAAATCGGGGTTTCCGGACTTACCGATATAGAGGAAATAAATAATACCCGATTAATTAAAATTAATAAATAATTAAAATTATTTAAAGAAGTTATTAAAGAAAAGATTCTCTAAATTAATAATAACGGACGTTATTTTCTTATCTTCCTTAAACTCCGCGATATTGATTTATTTTATTATTATTAATTACTCTTCTTTATTCTTTAGGAATTCTAATTACTATTTAAAGCGATTTACTTTCGCGTATTACTCGGCTAGTTTTATACGAGTTTTACGAACTTCTTTTTTTATTTTTAAAAACTTATTACGAATTCTTCGTAATATTAAATAATAACGAAATAACGATATTATAATTTTATTTTAAACGAATACACTTTCTATATTTTTTCGACGATTTTTTAATTAAATAACTCTTTAAACTCTTTATATAATTTTAATAGAAATATATTACGAGGTTAATATTTTTTAAATTATTTAATAATTCTTTATAATAAATTATTATATTATAAAGATTAATTTAACGAGGTAATATAATAAAAAAGTAAAATACTTTTAGAATAAAAACTTAACGGGGAGAAAAATAATACTATAATTTTATTATTATAATAAAATATGTACGGATTAATAATACTACGGAGAATATTTACTTTATTTATAAAAATAAATATTATAAATATAAATATACTTACTATATTTATAGGAGTAAAAATAAAGAGTATATAATTTTTAATATAATTTCCTTCTATTATATAAATAGTATATTTTTAAATTAATAAAAATATTACATTCAATTTTCCTTCAAACTTCTAATTATAGATTCTCACTATAGACGTTTATTAAATTATTAATTAACTTTATTAAATTTATCTAGTTATATTTAATTATTTATATAAAAACTATTATTTATTAATCTTTAATACTCCTCTTTAAGAGTATTAATTTAGGTTCTATCGATATTATATTAAAATATTGAACGGAGAGCTTTAATAATAAAAGTATAGAGATAATATATAAAAAAACCTCTTCTAGTAATTTTTCTAGAATTTTATTATTCTTTTTAATATTAATTTCTTTTCTTAATATATCCCTAGTACGAGATCTATATAATAAGAGAAAAATATCTAGAATTTATATTTATTATCGTAGATTTATCGAAGGCCTAATTTACTTTAAAGAAATAGTCCGCGGAATCTATTAACTTGAGTAGTATTTAGAGAGAGAGTTTTAAAATTCTCTTGAAAAATTATAAACTCTCGTAGTATCGCTCTTTATATAAAATAGCGGCCGATAAAAGAGAGAGGTAAACTCTTTTAATTATTCGATTTCCGATTATTTATTTCAAGATCTTGTTTTAATACTTTAAATTTACCGAGTTTATTAAATCTCTTCGAGTTAACTCTCGTTTATTAATTTCGTAATTAAATAATAATAAATCTAAATATAGAATTATAAAATACGTTAAAAAATCTTTATTTACGAAAATAATATAAACTTTAATATCTTAAATAATTATAATATAAATATTTTTCTCTATTTTAAAATATATATAAAGATAAATATTATATTAATTTATATTAAAATATTAATTTGATTTAAATAATTTAGGATTTTAATTTATAACAAATATAAAGAAAAATATAATATATAAATTTCTTTATTTAAACGAAAATTTAAATTTTTATAAAAGATATTTTAGACGACCTATATTTATCTTTATAAATATAACGAGTTTTAATAAAAATTATATATAATATTCAATAAGAGTTATTAGGTTTCGCGACGACGGAGTAAATCTAGAGCTAGTGGTTAAAAACTCGAAGAAAAGGTAAAACTATAAATACCTTAATACGAGATTCTGCCCTCAGACGTGGTAACGCTTGTTTCATTACTAAGCGTACCCAACCCGAAGGGGCTTGGCGACACCACGTCTGAGGCAATTGGGGTCCACTCTAGGCGGGGGTGCCTACCTTAGGTAAACCAACTCGCCATGATTGCTCGTCCACCACTCAAAGTCGGCTAGGGTTGCCTGCCGGGTTTCAGCTCTTGACCTCGAGGCTCGGTGCAGTATTCCTGGCAGTTTCACGTCCCACCCTATCCCATCGATCTACGCACCGACTACGCCACGGCATAGCAGTCTAGCCTCTTGGTCTACACTATTCAGATAATGCCATCGATCCAGACGCTCGATGCGCGATACATTGATGGCCAAGCTCTACTGGCGCTGCTGACAAGGCTGTTTGGGCAGGGGAATTTTAGGGTTGATGTCTGTGATACCGCTACGCGTCTTTTGCCTGAGGATAGGGCGAGGTTACTGACGGGGACTTGGGTTGGTAGCATATAGATGATGTCTACAAGTTGACGGTTCCTACGAAACTCTCAAGGGTGAGTTGGCCTCAGGCAAAACTTCGGTATATTTTGGCTGTGGCTGATCGCAAATAAGGACCAGGAGCTTTCTGTTAGGACCGATGTGTGAGCGTGGAAAAGATCAAAAGATGCTACAACAGGCTTGGGAAATTTGTGACGAAGAAGAGCTGGGCACTATACGGCGCGAAACCTAGGGTCTAATGTAGTAGCGTTGGAGCCAGAGGTGTATGAAAGAGAGCTCTACACAATGTGAGACGACTTTTGGCTATTACTTGAAGATATGCGACCACTCTTTATAGAGTTAAAACATGCATCGATTGAGCTGGTCAATGACTTCGGCCTGGAATTCGAGTTGCTCTCCCACGTCATCTTCCCCAGCATTGTACTCCAAGCACTTCTTCGTCACATTCAGATAGGTTGGACCCATGGTCTTCCCCAAGTGCTCATTACAAAGCTTGGTATACATTGCTCTCAATTCGTCAGGGTGGGTCGTGGGGTGGCGTTCGTAAATGTTGCTCAATGATGTCCAGGTCCCGATCTCAAGCAGCACGAGCCCTAGGGCATAATAATCGTAGGACCTCTTATAAACCGTGATTCCCTGTCTGTAGTCCGGATGCAGGTACTCCTTGGAGCCTTGGAGCCTCGGACCCTGGCTGTATTCGCCTTTACCATCCTTTCGACTGTGATCGAACCCAATCATGTATGGCTCTCTCATATTGAGTGTCGACCAATCTCGCGCTGATTTCAAGAAGAAGATGATGTTGAGAGACGAGATGTTCTTGTGGACCCATCCTGAAGTGTGGAAGCTCTGGACACAAGCGACTAATATCCTCGCAAGACTCAGCTTCTCGTTCAAGTCCGGATTTACCTCGTACGGTTTGCGATGGCGCAGGAGCTTGTTCAGCCTGATTGGAGTGGTGTCTTCCCAAGGGAAGGCGTACACTACTCCGTATTCCCGTTGCCGTGGATCGTGAAAGGCTCCCAAGCAGTCCAACGTGCGAAATCCAACAGGCTTGGCGTTGTACTTCAGGACAGTAACAAGCTCTTGGACTCGACGGAACATGGCTTGGATGGCCTGCTGGAAGTCTTCGCTATGCATGTCGTGCTGTCGCTGCCAGTAGGGCATTGGCTCAACAATGACAAGCCGTTCTTCACCATGTCTGTAGCCATAGCTATATAGCCAAGAGTGTGGTTGAGCTGCCGGATCGCTTTGGGTGTTGGTTCTTCTGATCAGCGAGGGTTCTATGCGACATTGAGGATTGGGCTCCTTCCCGTGCTTTTCAACCAACAGTGTCATGTATTTCATGGCCGCCAGGGTCCTGACATCGTGAAGCTGTTCTGAATCTATGTTCAAGGTTGCCATTCGTTGCAGGGGTGGAAGCTCTGATATTGACATTGTAACAATACGAAATGTATCATCGATGGATCTCCTAATATCCTTGGAGAGGCGTCTGCAGAGGGCGTTATTCGTCTGGTCCAATTTACTCAGAATAAAGTCATGGTTGTCTTCGGTGCTCTCGAAGTGATTCCCTCCTTGAAGCTCTTTGAAAGCAGATAGTAGATCCTGGTAGAACTCGTTGAAGAAATCATGGAGCTGGTGGTCGTAAGGTCTTCCAAGTGGTGATTTTAGGCCGAGTGCCTGTACCCAGGCTGAGAGTCGGTTTCTTTGGAGCCGCAATTGAGTGATATATAAGTTGATATTGAGGAGATCTAGGCCGATGGTAGTAGCATAGGTATCGATGGAGCGCTGAATAGATTCTATGACCGCATCCACCAAAGCATCCATTGTTACCTGTGACAGAGACTGTTGCACTTCTTCGGAAGTTGGTCGAGCTCTTGCCTTGTGTGAGAACATTCTTCGCAAAAGGGTGATGAGCTGTCTGACCGAGCTGAAATGCGTCTGCGTCTCCATTTTGTCCAGATGTTGAGCCACGTTGGAACTCAGAGTCTCTCCGTCATGAAAACACCTTGTCTGACCAAACCTCTGCTCTAATATTCTGAGCTTCCGGAAATCTGCCACTCCATGAGCCCCAGTTCCGACATGGGTGAGTACTTCCGAGAAGACGCATGCTAGCGACCAAATGTCCAAAGCTCTTCCAACAGGGCCAGGAGCGAATGAATCGGGATTTCTGCATTCTGGTGCGCCATATTCGAAGGTGGTGCCCTTCCACATAGTCTGACTATCTTCATCTGCGCTTTTAAGCTTAGCAAAGCCGAAATCGGCTAGAATAAAGCTTGTACCGCGAACAAGGATATTCCTAGGCTTGATGTCGTGATGGCAGCCATGCAAGGAGCTTTCCCCTGCTTTTGCTGGCCTGGGTCCGAAATTGTGTAGATAATGCAGTCCTTCGGAAAGCCCGTGTATTGCGTGAAAGTAGGTAAAGTCCTTCTCAAACCCCTCTGGCCGCTCTGGGTGAAGCAGAAATTGGTGGAGATCAATGTCAGCAGGCTTGAAAATCAGGCTCGACACTCCCTCCTGAGTGTAAGAGGCAAGAATCTCAACAATATTTGGGTGCCTTAGGCTGCCGAGGAGAAAGAGCAGTTCGGCTTCAGCCCTCTCACCTTGCCTGCAAGGCTCAAGCTGCTTGCGGACCAATTGCGCTGCCTACGATCCAGATCAGATAGTTTGAGATCAATGAGATATTGGTACTATAACCTCGGCATTCCGTGTCTCTACCATGTCCTGATGTGCAGGATGTATCGAGACCTTATATACCTTCGAAAATCCGCCTCCTCCAATATGCATCTGACCAACGTAAGGCAGGACACGATTTCTTGGCAGTATTCTATGGTACTGTCCCTTGCGAAACCTGCAGGCCATATATTTCCATTGAAGCTCTTCGAATCTCGCCGCGGCTTCCGGGATGAGACTACTCAATCTCGATATATCTAAAGGTAAGGCGGAATCGGTAATGTCATTCTCAATGAATTTGACAAGGTCATGTTCCACGTTGAGCTCTAGGCAGATTGCGAGTATCTTCTGCGCCTCATCAATGACGAGTCTGGCCATGCTGGCGACCTTGTGGTGGGGAATTTTGAAAGCAGGTAAGCCAAGAGCAAGCTCAAGGGCTTCTGTATGGAAAAGCTTGGCCAGATCACCGTCAGGCACGAATGTCTTCAATTCAGGGTTAGTGATTGGGGTGGCTAGTTGCTGTAGCTGAGTCTTCATGCTCATGAGCGCCATGGTTTTGTCGCACAGTTAATCGATACCTTTGACATCAGCCGTACGACAAGCTCTTCGGCATTGGCACAGGACTGACGGGGCTGAAGAGAACAGCTTACTCTTTGCTATTGGCTAGCTTTGCTGACTCCCTGCATATGCTAGATCTAGATGCCGAGGCATTCAAGCCCAAGAGCACCACGAATGCCAGAAGTGAGCACCATCATGGACTATTTTCCTAGTGCAGCAATTGGCTCCTCAGAGGGTATTCCACTCACACAAATACGGACGGTGAAGCGCGGAGCCAGTAGCTTGGCTCATCCTGACTTGATCACGTTCCTCGCTGCAGCGCAAAAATACAATGTCGAATTTGTGCCTGTCTTGTGGGAGGAAGCCCTCGGGCTGCTTGGGAAAGGTGGAACGGCTGATATTAACCAATTGATGCTCCGTACGCAGTTTCCTGTTACTGATTATGATCCTCTGAAGAAAACTGAATCGAAGGAAACGAGTTTTGCTTTCAAACGAACATCCCAGTATCATCCCGAGAGTGGTGTCACTGAGGGCCCCGGTCTGTACGAGACCCTCACAATGGAGTTGATCGTTTTGAGGCAGCAAGCTATTTGTGATCATCCAAATATTGTGGATCTGGAAGGCATATCCTGGGAAGTCACGACCACCAATCAGATCTATCCAGTGTTGCTGTTTGAGAAAGGAAACTGGGGCGATCTGGGCTCTTTCGCCCATGGACTTCGGGGCGGCTACTGCACATTTAACGCAAAGCTCGGGTTTTGCATTGATATCGCGAAGGCTCTTCAAGTCATGCACGGACTTAGTAAGTGACTGAAATCGATACCAAGATCCGTCCTCAACGCACCCACTAACCTTGTGATAGACATAGTCCATGGTGACGTTAAGCCACAGAATGTGCTGTTATTCGACGGTGAACCTAATGTGAAAAGGTACACTACGAGTGGGACAGCCAAGCTTACTGACTTTGGATATTCCTGTTTCGGTGCTCAAGATTCCGATATTGTATCTCTTCCATACTCTGACATTTGGAGTGCCCCGGGATATCACGACAGAGGATTCGAACTTGGAGCGGCAAAGAAAGCCGACGTCTTTAGCTTTGGCCTTACGGCTGTCTATCTTCTATTTTATTGGGAAGTGTGGGACAGGCTCATTAGTCCAACTGTCCTAAAGATGCGCAGTTACATAAAAGATGGCAGCATGCTTCGAAGAGTTCAGAAAGCGATTGGGGAATATTACGACAACGACTTACAAGGAGCTTCTTTATTCCAATTTTTCAGTATAACGTTGGCGCACGAAGCAGGAGCCCGGGAAACAAATATGGAAAGCCTCATTCAACTTCTGAGACAGGCGCGGTGAGGAGATGGCCATTCCAGAGGTGCTGAATCTACTGCTGATCGCGCAAAGGATCATTTCAAATGTACCAGTTCTTTCCAAGAGCCGCTTTGTATCACAGCCAAGCGCGGAGCTAGTACAAAAGATCGTTGCAACTCAACCAGCCCTCTATGAAAGCCCGTCTGTGCCACAGCCAAGCGTGGGTCGAGTACAAAGGCTCGATGAAGCTGAACCAGCTCCCCCCCAAAGCCCGTCTGTGCCACAGCGAAGCGTGGGTCGAGTTCATAGGTTACTTGGTACAGTTTTGTCGTATGAGACAAAGCTCCAAAAATTTGGATCAGGAAGTCTAGTGAGGCTTTTGTATAGAGCTCGGTACGTCAATCACCATTCTCAAACCTATGAACTCGACCTTTGACTGTCCTATATACCAAAAGTTGACGACCTTCCCGTCATCGAGATTCCACGTCGATTACAGTCTCATCTGAGCTGGGAAAGTGTCGCCCACGAGGACTTCAGTGTCAGTCCTTGACCTAATGATGAAACAAGCAAATTCTGAATTTAATCCGTGATATACAGATTTCCAAAATGATGATGGCTCTTACTTTGACCGACTATCGGGTTCGACAAGAGATCTGTTCCACAATGGCAGCACGAATGTTTGATACCCCGACCACCCTTCTACGATGTTGTGAGCCTTGTCTGAGACGCACGGCATTCCAACTAGCCTTGTGCTATAACCTTGGCTTTGGGGTCCCCGCAGACCACGAGAAAGCAATGGACTCTCTAGCTGCAAGTGGAAGAAATGAGTCCGATCTTCGTGATGAAGTTTTGAGGGTCAAGCAACTATCTGGATTAGGATTTGCCGACCTCCAAAGCCGATCCGCGAACCTAGTGGACGATGGAATCATAGTTGTTTGGGATTTCGTGGACGACTATCGTCGTAAAGGTCTCATGCTCAACGAGGTACAAGACTACCATGTCAGAGAATTTACTGATATGGAGAGTGTGCTAGGTGATGATAGCGACCTAGTAAGGATGCTGAAGGCCGTCCTAGCGAGAGTTTACGCGCTGGGAGGAGATATCAAGCACGTCGAACGATTGCGTCGGGAGTTACTTCAATCTAGCATTGGAAAGTTCGGAGATCAAGGTCTAGAAACTCTATATGCTAAAGAGAACCTCGGTATCGTCCTTTTAGGTACTGGAGAGCTCGCGGAAGCAGAGGGTCTCCTACACTCAGCATTTGCTGGGATGAGCAGCATACTAGGAAAAAGTCATTTGGCGACTCTGGCGGCGCAAACTCAATGGTGCGAGACCTTGAACATGCGAGGGCGGTACGCAGAGGCCATGCCAATTTACAGAGGGATATACCATGAGATTGCCGCGCTCCTAGGTGTAATGCACCCTGAATCATTAACTGCAATGGGAAATTGGGCTTCAGCGCTGGGTGCCATAGGCGATTTCAAGTTTTCAAAAACCCTGCATGCCTGTGTTTTAACGAATCGGGAAATAATCCTTGGACCAAGGCATGAAGAGACGTTAAACAGTAAAACCGCTGTTGCTTCGGCTCTGAGACGCCTGGGGAGCTACCCAGAGGCTGAGAAGATGCACCAATCTGCGCTTGATGGTTTCAACGACGTAGTAGGAGCAAGTCGTGCGAACACCTTAACTGCGCTGGAAGAATTTGCTTTGACTCTCGAGGTTCAATACAGGTTTCAGGAAGCTGAGGTTCTTCGTCGGCGAGCACGTGGGCTAGTACTCGAGAAGGAAAAAGCGCTCCAAGTCTCGGCAAAACTATTTTAGACTCCGGTAACGCTCGCGATTGAAGCTTCTCTAAATATATCGTGCAACCTGTTAGACTCTTGCTAGGTTGGGACTAGCTAAATATCAGCTTGGCATATGACTATACGTCTGTCTTCTTCACGTCTTTGATAGCAAACTCTCTGTCATGCCATTCTGGAACCTGCCAGCCTGCTGTCTTTGCCAATCAAATCAGATCGGTATCTTCACACCCAACACAAGAATATCCGAATTCTATGATCCTAGCGAGGGTCTCCGTTTGGGAAGATCAGGATGTTTTCCGCCTCGATATCGCTGTGGATGATACCTGCCTCCAAAAGTAAGCCAATTTTACCAGTCCTTCTTGCTCTACATGGTCCGTACTACACGAATGCATAGACCAAAGCGCAGGCCCGACATCTTGACATAGCCCCAAATTAGCCCCAAAGGACAAGACCTCAAAATTGGAACTCGAAAAGGAAGCTAGATCTTCGAATTCGGATTCCTCGAATTCCAAGACTAGTAGGACTTGAGGTATGCCATCTGTGCCAACGCTCTAGACTTCCCAGCTAATTCTATAGAAGTTAGTGATATTCGCATGGGCACGAACGCTATAAGGCCGAAGAACGAAGATCTCGGATATTAATGTTTTGAAGTTGGTAGCATTGTCTCGTGGGGCGTCGTGACCAGATCCAAATCTGTTGAATGCAAAGCTTAGCTGCAGATTTAGGACAGACAAATTGATCTGGCTTGTACCGCCGGAAGCAATACCCTGCGGATCAGGCTGCTATGTTATTGGAAGGAAATCAACGACAAGCTTCTGTCATTCGGTGAGGTGGTCAAGTTGAAAGGCATAGCAACGTGGCTCCAATGAAGACAGAGAGATAGATAAGAGAGAATGCAGCTAGTGGCATGGTTACTGCGCAACGATCGACGAATGCAAGGCGCATATTAACCCTAGCGGACATTAAGCCGCTGTGATAGGTCGCCTCTACAAGCATTAATCTCTAGTTCCGGTGATTGCATGGCCTAAACTTTTCAGGTGCCCCTCCCTAGTCTTCGGCACAAATTTTCGGTTGATGCTAGCCATGAGCTTGCCCCCATGCTAGGGGCGGGCCCAGTTTGACAGCTGACAATATGCCTCACAGATCAAGGCCTGAATTGTACTAGAAGTGTCGAGAGAGTGTATCTAGACAGTAATGGATGCAGTTCACTGGCTTCAATGGCGGCAATCCTCAATTTAAGCCAGGAATGGGAACATTATCCTTGCAATCTTTCACACTCATTCTGCGTTACAGAAGGGAAAAGCCAACGACAAGTATTGCAGAATGATGCTTCTCGTCTATTTTCTGGCCGTGATGATGTGGAGGTCTGGAAATACGATTACATTGATGATGGTACTATGAAGCCGTTGATACCCCCAAAAGCGTAAGGCTGAATTCGAGTAGACAGTGTTAGAAAAGAGAAATTGGACATGGTAGGATATATTTCATTGATTGGTAAATGTCGCAACAATGGTTTACACGAGATATAGCTAGCCTTTGAGAGGGTTGCGGACAACAAGGCCCCCAATATTTGCATCTAGTAAGTACCTCCTCAGGGAATGAGGGATGCCTGTCCACCAGGCTGATAGGTGCATTCAGTTTTATTCATCAACGCTCCTCATGGGGCTATCTCCAGGTCTCTGCAGAAACATTTCAGAAGTTATTGGCCGCTCATTCGGTCACATCCGCCGTCCTTGACGCCGTCCATTCATTTGGAGCAAAGGTCACCGGTGAAGATGACCCGCTTTTCAACATCTGCCACTGCAGTTCGTATACCTCGAAAGATGAGGACCAGGTGATCTCTAGAGAACATGTTTTTGGTGAGCTAATCAGCACCGTCCCAATGACGAAACGCGAATAGCTCAAGAGCAATTAGAAGTCTGTTATATCCTACGCTATTATGAGAAGCATGGCAGAACGGAGCTCAAACAAGCATGGGCACTCAGACAAACATTCTTATACCATAAATACGACTTTGAGACGCAAAAAGCAGTCTGGATAGTGCTCCAACCTATGCAAAAGTACAAAACAGAACTGGAAAGTCACGAATCTCAAGTACTGCACCCATTGACAATGCATTCAGTATCACTGAATTTAGGACTGAGTAATTGGAGATGGTATCTTGACGACATAAGGAAGACAATCTTGCAATTCGTCAGTAATCCTCTTCACCCATCACGAAGATCGCAGCTCATTCGTGAACCGAAAGACCGAAAAGGCGTCATATTCTTCCCTTGGCTTTCGCGAACATGACTATGACACCAACTTCACGGACGCCCAACGACTGCAGACTCTCTGCGATAGATTGACCTTAGCCACTTCCATCCTCGACGCAAATATGGACATAGCACAAGCGATCAGAACTCATTGCCGTGACCTCCGCCGCCTCAAAACCCCCAATTTGCCAGACGACAACGACGTACTCACCCGGGTCAACCTGGATATTCAGCGCCTCAAGGGCTTCAAGCGCACGGCTGTAGCTTTACGGGTACAGGCACAGGGCACCGCACAGCTAGCCAGCAAAACACCCACCCTACCCACAGACTCACTCGCTAATGCCATCCACAGCTAATGCAACTCCTTTCCTACCGCCGCGCCGACATTTTAAATTCTCACGCCGAAGCCCTCCGCGGCCTTACAGCCACCTCCACAGCCCAGAGTGCCAGCCTGCGCGACCTGACCGAGAAGACCCGCATGGACTCACGTTGCATGCGAATCTTGACATTCATCGCACTCATGTATCTTCCCGCAAACTTGATTGCGGTACGTCCTTGCCCGCCCTATCTCGCGGCGCCAGAAAGTCATGCTCTAAAGTCAACGCCACTAACCATCTGGCTACTGGCAGTCCATTTTCTCCGGCGACTTGGTGCAGATTCCTCGTGCAGTGACGGTCGTGGGCCCCAGCGGGCTAGCTGTGCAACCCGCCCTATGGGTATATGTGTTGGCGAGTATTGCGCTGACGGGATTGACGCTAGCTTGCGTGGTAGTCTGGGACCGCAGGAATGGATGGCTGCTTATTTTGGGATGGAGACGATAGAAGCGTGTGCGTAGAACTGGACACAAGCAAAAAGTGCGCCAGGATAGACAGGATAGGCGTGCTGAACGGCAAAACACTTACTCGTGGGTGGATTTCGAGGAAGAACAAAAACGAGAAGAATGGTTTAACATATAGAGGAGTCGTTTGACAGGATGTGACGAATGTGCAAACGAGAAAAGCCAACCTTTGGATGGTATATACAAAAATGTACTTGGCTTATCATGAGCCTTTGGACCACCCTATATCTACCTTCATAGCTTGAATCCTGTTCAATCCACACTGAAACCGCATTGCTCTAGAATACAGGCTTATTGATAGGCATTGGTGAAGGTTGAGCAGTTGATTATTTATCAATGGAATTGGTGTTGCCAAATAACGGACCTCGTGGAGATCTGGGAGAAACACGATAATTCCACAACGAAAGCCCCAAGTGTTGGAATGGGAGGAACGACTGGTTGATTATCTATGGAGGGAGTGGTCTATTTATGCTCATTCGGCTAGTATAGGGCTGAGTGTTAAACATTCTAATACTCCCCTTTAATACGAAGCCTTTAAAACCTTCTGCCGTAACTATAGACCTAGAGCTCCCCTTAAATCCGTATCCTATATTATATCTATATATATCCTACTTTTAAGCCTCGTTAAACCCGTAAACCTCCGCTTAATTCTATCGTTCTAGCGTAGAGGGAAACCGGGAAGAGTACTATAAATATAGTATATACCTAATAACCTTATTCTGGCTAGGCCTTAATATTCGTATTTATAGCCTATTATATAGGGTTTTAAGGAGATTAATTTCTTCGAATCGACCCCCCCCTTAACGACTACGTTAGTTTATATACTCCCGTTAATCCTCCTCTTTTCTTAATTTAATTAGCCCTAGAATCTAGCCCTTAAGCTCTTTACTTTAATAACTAGTTAATTCCCGCCTTTAAATTTACTACCCTAGCGGCTAGTCGATATATTTATTATAAAAGAGAGGTATATTATTATCGAAGTCGCGTATTATTTTAGGGTAGGTTTTAAATATAGCGGACGTCGATCTTATAACTCGTATTTAAATATAATATATAGACTAATATTTATACGAAGGAGTCGCCTTTAAATATTAACACGTATATATATATTAAACCCGGGTTTATAACTTATTAGAATAAAAGGAACGATTTATTAATTATCTATAGAGGGAATAGTCTATTTATATTTATTCGGCTAGTATAGGGCTGAGTATTAAATATTCTAATACTAAATAAGAAATTTTAAGTAATAAAATTTGAGTTCTTATATAATTCTACTATCTACTCATAGAAAGTTTTCTTTTAAGATTATTTATTAGAAATTTAGAGGTAGATTAGGCTAAGTCGAAACTATTATTCAAGCGCCAAGATTTGCGGGTACGAGGTCGATTATGAAAAGCTAACTCGATAGTATTTCTTTATAGGGCTGAGCGCTAAACCTATTTAAATTAGATTATTACGAAGATTCTACCCTAATATTAATACTCCTATTTAGAAGCGCCGACGTTATATATTAATAATAGTACTCATTTACTAAAGAATATATATAATTAATAAATTGTTAATATTATAATTAAATATATTATTATATAACTAGCTAGTTACTTCTATCTCTTAAAATTCTTTAAAAATTAATTCTTCTATCGAGTAATAAATATCTTTACTAAGTCTATATATTTACTATTATACTACTATATATACCCTAGGTATTATAACTTAATATTATCGTTATTAAAATAATAATATTTAAAGTATCTAAAATATATATCTAGATATTTAAATAGAAGAGTATTATTAATAATTATATATTATTAAAAGTAAGAAATAAAGTTATATAAATCCTTAAAAAGATATAAGTATTTATATAAAAATATATATTTCTTATTAAAATTATTAAAGATAATAAGATTATAGTAGTTATTATTAAAAAGGAGTATTATTTATATTTAATTTCTTTTTTTCTCTCTTTTTAAATATAAATATATATAAATATTTATACTTTTTACATATTTAGAGAGACTAAAGAATTATATTTAATTAAATAATATCGACTTTATTTCGTTATAATTACTAGCGGTTTAATAAAATATTATTATATTTCTCTATTATTAAGGCTCTCCGTTAAATACCTAAATATAACGTCGATAGGACCTAGGTTAGTACTCGTAGAGAGGAGTATTAAGAATTAAAGGATAGTAGACTTTATATTAATATAAAATAAGGCTAGATAAGTTTAATAAATTTAATTAATAATTTAATAAACGTTTATATTTAGAATCTATAATTAAAAGTTTTAAGGGAAGTTAAATACAAAGTTTTTATCTACTAGGAATATACGTAGTTTATATAATAGAAGGAAATCGTATTAAGAGTAATATACTCTATATACTCGCGATTATAAATATAATAAATATACTTTACTCGCGATATTTATTAATATAAATATAGTAAATATACCTACTAGTACTATAGTAAACGTAGTATCTATTACGACCTAAGAATTATAATATTATTCTTTCTCTTATTAAATTTTAGTCCCGAAAGTTTCCTAGCTTCGTTATTATACTATTTTATAAAATTAACCTTCGTAATTTAATATCCCGTCGAAAGGAATTATTAAGTAATTTAGGAGATATTAACGCTGTAATATATCCGTATTAAAATTATATGAAAGGATCGAAGGCGTACTTTATCGGGGAGTTATTAAAGAAGTATATAAAAATATTCGCTTAAAGCGAGATTACGATCTTATTATTTCTCTATTAATATTAAGGAGAATTCGTAATAAATATCTACGAATATAAAAGGAAGTCCGCGAAGCTCGTACTTAATTAACCGAGTAATATACTTAAATAGGTTATTTTAAATAATAGCTCGAGTACCTAGAAGATAAAGAAGAAGGACTAGTAATTACCGAGTAAAGAAATATTATAGAATTAAAGGGGGATAAATAATAAATTACCGTAGTTATAAAGATATCGTCTAGCGACCTCCCGTTTAATATTTCTTTTAAATAGTTTTAAATACCCGCTAGCTTTAATTAATTAAGTATTATTTATTCTTTTTATAACTCTAATAGAACTCCTAAAGAAGTTATTAATAATTTATAAAGTTAGTACTAGGCTTTTATATATTCTTTATTTTATTATAACTCTTTTATTTAATAAAGTAGTTTTAATTTTCTTTATTTAAAATTCTTTCTACCTCGAACTCCGTTTCTTCTTTAGTCTAGAAATAAAAAGTATTTTATAAAGATATTTTAGAGTTTACTAGCTCTAATCGAGAGATATAGAATATTAAATATACTTTAGTATCGGCTAGAAAATTTAGTTTATAGTTAACTAGTCCTTTACTCTTTTTAATTAAAAATAATCCGATTTTAATATAATTTAGTTTCTTATTTAGTCTTTTATTTATTATATTTTTTATTAAGAGATATACTTTATCCCCCTCCTTTAATTAAGGATACTTTTTTCGATATTTATTTACCGTTAATTTAATCCGAGTATTCGTTAATTTAATCTAGGTTTATATTTTTTTATATAACGCCTTTATATTAGTTATATAGACTAGCGCCTTATATATATTAAATCTTTATTTTGGGTCTAGAAATATATTAATATATTTATTATAGTTTATAAAGAATAATATAATTTTAGTTATATTAAATTAAGTATTATTAAACGTTAGTTAAATTATAGGTAGAAGTTTTATCTAATTATTCTATTTCTTATTTATATAATATCGTAAATACGTTTTTATTATTTAGTTCGTCCGCTCTATCTATTTATTCGTTTATAAGTAGTATATAATTAATATTCGTAACTTAGTTCCGATAGTATTAATTAGTGTCTTCTAATAGTTAGAGGTAAATTATTTATCTTAGTTAAAAGTAATCGACCTAGGTACCCTATAATCCCTAATAAATTAATCTAATAATACGAAGGCGATTTACTCGGCCTTATAAGTTTTCTTAATTAGTATTATTATTACGTATTTATTAAGTTTATTATAGATTATTATTATAGAGTTAAAGATCTCTAATATAATTAAGTCCTTTAATTTTAGTAATTTAATAACGAAATCTATTATAATATCGTCCTATAGTATCTTTAGTACTAGGGCGAATTAAATTTTATTATATTTAATATACCTTATAAACTTATTCTACTAGTATTTAATATATTTCTTAATATATTTTTCGACGTACGACTTTAGTCCTAGCGCGTTATACTCTTTATAGATAAGTTTTATAGTTTTAATAACTCTAGGGTATTTTTAAACTAGATTATTATAATAATCGCGAATAATTTCTTTAAGATAATCTTTGGGAAGATAAGTTTTTTTATTATATTTTAATAATTTAGCCTATAGTTATTAACTTTTTAATATAGTAGTTAAGGTATTATTTTCGTATTCTTTCTAAATACTATTAATAATTTCGGGAATCAAGATATATAGTATCGCCGTTAGTTATTATATTAGGACTAGCGATCTATCTTATTATTAAATAAGGACTAATTATATTATTATATCTTTATCCTTTATATAGTCTTCTCGCCTATTAAATATATCGGCGCGACTATTATTCTTTTTTAGGGTATAGAAAATCTTAAATTTATATTATTTTAATAATTTTAATTATCTAATCTATCTTCGGTTTAACTATTTTATCGTCGTGAAGTTAAGAAGATTTTTATAGTCCGTAAAGATAATAAGGTTTAAATAGTTTTTTATATATACCCGTTATTATTTTAATACGGATACTACTACTAGTAATTCCTTATTATAAATATTATAATTCTATTCTACTAATAATATTTTTCTTGAATAATATATAATAGGGTATTATTTATTATCTCTCTACTAGAGTATATAAGCGCCTATTATTAAATTTAAAGTATTAGTTTCGATTCGAGCTAGTTCGTTATTTCGAAAGGAATATAATACCGGTAGTTTTTTATAAACCTCTTTAAATACTTTAAAAGATTATTATTATTCTTTTCTTTATTAGAAAGTAATATCTTTTTTTATAATATCCGTTAGTAGTAAGGCTTTCTTTAAATAATCTTTAATAAATCTTTTATTAAATTTCGTAAATCCTAAGAAACTTTATACTATCTTAATATTATATAATATAAGTTATTCCTTAATACTCTTAATCTTCTTAGGGTTTATATAAATATCTTTAATACTAACTATAAATTTAAGGAATTTAACAGATTCTTTATAAAATTCGTACTTTTTTAGTTTAAGGAGAAGTTTAGTTAATAATAAATAAATTAGAATATCTTATATATATTAAATATATTCTTCCTTATTAATAGAGTAAATCAAGATATTATCGAGGTATATAATCACCGTTATATCTAGGTATACTCGTATAATATTATTAATTAATATTTAGTAGGTTATTAATATATTAATAAATCCGAAGAGTATTACTAGGTATTTATAATAATTATATTTAATTCTAAAGATAGTCTTCTACTCCTCGCCTTTTTTTATTCGAATTAAATTATATACGCCTCGAAGATTTAGTCGCGTAAAGATTTTTATTATTATAAACCGATCCTATAGCTCGTTAATATTTAGTAAAGGGTACCGATTCTTTACCGTAATATTATTTAACTTTCGGTAATTTATATAAAGTCGTAGACTTTTATTCTTCTTTACTATAAAGAGGATTAGATAATTTATTAATAATTTAAATTCTCGAATAAATTCTTTTTTAAGATTTTTATCGATATACCCGCGAAATACTCTAAGTTCTTTTTTTAATAAAGTGTATATAGGTCTAAATATCGGCGTTTTATTAAATTTAAATTCGATTTTATAATCCTATAACTAATATTTAAATAATATTTTTATAGTTATTTCTTCCTAAAAAAGGTATTTTTATTATTAATACTTTTTAGAAATATTAAGAGGTTCGTTTTTACTTCTAGAAATTTTAATTTATTCACTTTATTAACCTCTTTAATTAGTATATATCGAGTCGGATCTTTATATAAAGTTATTTTTATATAAAGATAAAGTATTATAAACTTCGATTAGGTTATAATTCGACTTTTTATTTATAACTATCCTTTATAAGTATATAGATATTATATTAACGACGTCTCTAATACGCGGAAATATAAATACTCCTCTCGTCTAATTTATTATTAGATTATATTTCTTTAATTAAAGTATTCCTAGAATAATATAATAAATAATTATTCCTACTATATCGAAGGTAATTTTTTTATAATAGCGTTGAATAATAATTAATAGCGGGAATATTTTCTTATTTATTTTTCCTATTAATAATTTCGACCCGTTAATTAACTAAAGTTTATATTATTCTTTTTTTTTAAAATTAGTAGGTTAGTTACCTAAGTTATTATTCGAGATATAAAGTTATTAATTACTCCTAAATTTATTATTATAATAACTTTATATCCGTTAACTCTTATTAGTATTCGTATATATATACCGTATTAAACTAAGTATAGATATTATTCTAGAATTAATATATTAGTCTCCTTATATTTTCCTTTAATATAAGGGATTAGTCTTTTCCCGACGAAGATAGAAATTTATAGTACTCTTTAGATTCGAAGTACCTTTTATAATCTTCGGTTAAGTAATAGTATTATTTATCCTAGTTATAATATTTCGTTTCTTTACTACTTCCTATCTAGTTTCGTAACTATAATTATTATTCTTTATTATAGCCTAGGAAGATTTAGTTCTCCCTTTTCTTAATTAAATACTACGGATAATTATCTTTTAAGTAGTTATTCCACTAATTATAATTATACCTTAGTTTTACGATATATTTTCGTTCTCCTAAACTATTATAATAGTATTTATAATATTCGTTTATATATACTAACTAGTATATCTCTTTATATCGTGGGTAATATTTATTATAGGTATAATTAATTTTAAAGGGTTATTTTTTTTCTTTTTTCTTTTCCTCGGGTTTCTCTTCTAATACGATAAATTAGATTCGGGAGTTATTAAAGTAATCTATTATCTAAAACTATCCTTTAAAATTCATTATATTTTATTCTTATTCTTATCTTTCCTCTAAATCTTTCTTTAGAGTTTTATCGTTATTATTATTTAGTTCTTCGAGTTTTCGAATTCTTTAGGCGATTTCTTCTTCTATCTCCCCTTATTTCTTAAATAAATCGTTAAATATAGAATCGTTTTATATTAAATCTTTAGAGGACCTAATTATATTATTTAATATCTCTTTCTTAAATACGTTTAATTATTATCGATTTATTATATTTTTTAAATAATAGTTCCTAGCGATATAGCCCGGCTTATTATAATTATAATAATTTATTACTTTTTTACCCCTTTATTATTATTTACCCTTTTTTTAAAATCCTCTCGTAGGTCCTTTTTTAATGAAATCGAGTTCTATTAATATATAATTATACGGGTTAAGTTTCTTATAGCGGTAACGACTAGCCGAATTATATCCGTTATTATAAACTCTTAAATATCCTTATCCGTTAACTCCTCTATTATAATATTTCTCTATTATACGTTCGTATAGTTTATTACTAATTTTAATTATTTATTTTATAAATATATCGAGGTCCTTTATAACGGCTCCTATTTATATAAATTCGTTTTTTATATTATCTTTTAATCCTCGTCGATATATCGTTATAAAAGTAGTATCGTCCTAGTCCGTAAATATTATATAATATTAGAACTATACCGAGTAATCGGACGCAGACCTTCATTATATTAAATATTAAATAATACGAACCGTTATATTACTTTCGTTAGATAGTTTAAATATATAGTGAATCTCGGCTTTAAATCTAAAGAAGTTCTCTATTTAAAGTTTTACTAATAAGTTATCGGCGTCGTATACTACTTCTATATAATATTTTAAAAATAATTTAACTCATTTCTATATATTACCCCTTATATTAGTTATTATAAAGGTTATTTATTTAATAACTAGTATAGTATTCTCGTTGAATACAAAGAATAATTAAAGTTATAATAGTTAGTCGTTAAGTTTTTTATACTCTTTATAATAATAGTCTAGACGGGTAACCTTAATATAGTCCCCTTCTTTTATAATATTACGTTTTCTAGTACTATTTTAGGTATTTAGGGCTAGGGTCTTTATTAATTTTAAAATATTTATCCTAAAAGTATTTAAAGTATTAAGACTCTCTATTAGATACTTAAATATAACGTCGATAAGACCTAGGTTAATATTTATAAAGAGGAGTATTAAGGATTAAAGAATAATAGACTTCGTATTAATATAAAATAAAACTAGATAGATTTAATAAATTTAATTAATAATTTAATAAATATCTATATTTAGAATCTATAATTAAAAGTTTTAAGGGAAGTTAAATACGAAGCTTTTATCTACTAAAAATATATATAGTTTATATAATAGAAAGAAATCGTGCCAAGAGTAATATACTCTATATACTCGCGATTATAAGTATAGTAAATATACCTTACTCGCGATATTTATTAATATAAGTATAGTGAGTATACCTACTAGTACCGTGGTAGGCGTAGTATCTATTACGACCCAAGGATCGTAATATCTACGTTATTATTAAATATATTAATATATAATTATAATTTAGTCTTCTTTCTTACTTTCTTCTAATATTTTCTACTAAAGTAATTATTAATACTCGAGAATTACTATAGTTATAACTAGGACTATTGAAGAGTTTTTAATAATAATTCTTTTATTAATATTTATTAGAGCTAGAGTCTTTATTATAATTAATATTAATTATTTAAAATATTAATAATATTAATAATTTAAATCGTAATTTATTTACTCAAGAAATTTAAAAGTCGATAATATCTAGATAAATAAAACGAGTATTTATTAAATCTAGAATATAATTAATAATAAATAATTATACTTTATTATTATAAATATTATAATATACTATAGTAAAGTTAATTTAAAACGTTATTTTATCGAAGATAAAAAACTTTAAATATAATTATTCTTAAGCGGGAATTATATTATTAATATAATCTCTCTTTTTATATTTTATATAATAATAAAAATAGTATTATAAATTATTTATATAAAACTAGTCCTTTAAACCGTTTAATTAAATAGTAAATAAAATATATTAATCTAGTAAATAACTAGACTAGAGTTAAGATTAATTATTAATATTATTTCTAGGATTTTAAACTCGAATATATAATCGATTATTACGAAAATAAAATTAATAAAATTATAAATTATTATAACTAGTATTTTATAATATTTAATATAACTAATTTATTTAATTTATTATATCTCTAACTAAATTATCATTAGTATATATATTAGGATATATCTTTAATTAAAAAAATATCTTTTTATAATTTCGATTTATATTTTAATAAAGTTCCTCTTTATAATTTTTTTATAAAATAATAAATTATTCTCTTTTTATTTATCTTTATATAATTTCTCGATTTATATATTAACTAGTTTAGTCTTATTTATTATAATATAACTTTTCTTCGAGAGTATCTTATAGTAGTTATATATTTAACGGATTTTTTTTTTAATATTAATAAAATCTTTTATTTATTAATAGAGGAATATATCTAATTAAAAAGATTTTATCAAAAATAATATACGAGTAATAAATCGATTCTTTACCTCGTATTCTAATATCAAATTAATAATATAAATATAGTATATATTAATGATCTCGTCCGCCTTTTAACGAAGTTTTATTAATTTAATATTAAATAATAAAAGAAACTCTTCGACGACTTTTAATAAAAATAGTCTTTAAAGAAATAATATAAATAAATTTATAATCTTATTTATAGAAGTCTCGATTTTTATAAGTTTATTAATATCAAGATTTATTTTAAAATAATCTATAATACCCTCTATAAATTTATAACGGAATATTTTATTTATTAAATTACCGAGATATCTCTATTAATAAATTTACTATAAAATACGAATTTATATGTTTTATTTAACGATATCTTAATATTAAAAAGTAAATAAATACTAAAAATAAATAGGAAATCTTCGAGCGAAAGATTTATTAAATTACTAAATAATATTTTATAATTTAATAATAAGATATAATAATAGTAAAATAAAAAATAATCTAAATTAAGAGTAATAATAATTCTTTAGTAATAATATTAATTTAATATAAATATCCTAGATTTAATATAAGAGGGCGGATTAATAGAATAATAAATAAAGAAATTAGAGTAAAATAAATTATTTAACGAAATTCTTAATAAATTATATAATTACTATTTCTACTATTAGAATAACGACTATTATCGAATAAATAATAAAGATTACTTTACTAGATTATTTAATATATTATATCGTAGTCGCTAAAGAATATAGATTATAATAGAGATATATATTTATAGATTAGAAGAATAATAATTTTAGTCTATTATAAATTCTATTAAATAAAAGTTATTAATTAATAAACCTCTCGCCTTTTATTTATTAACTAGATACGGAGAGAGAAAAAGATATTAAAGATTCTATAATTCTATAAATATACTAAATCTACGCGTATTTTACTTTATTAAATAAACGTAAAGTACTCTATTATATAGTAACTAAATAAATATAAAACTTAATAGAAAGATTTACCGTCTAGTAGATTAATTTATTAGAGCGGAGTATTTAGAAATTTCAATTTTCCTACTCTAGAGTCTAACTCTAGAGGTTATTTAGATATAAATAATTAAATTATTTTAATTTACGAACTATATTAATATAAATAAAAAATTTAATAAAAAATTTATAAAAATTAATAATTTCTATAACTCTACTCACGAAATTATAATATTAAAATTTATAATAATAGAATTAAAGTAGAGTAATTTACGGGGCGGATTAATTTACTAAATAATAAACTCTTCTATAAATAATATATATATATATATAATTATAGAATAAAATTCGCTATAAATAGAATCTTTCTCTCTATTATTATTAATTAAAAAGAGTTATTTAGGGGAAGATTCGCTACCTCTATATAAAAATAATACTACGTTATTTAATACTACGGTATTATATAATTATTTTAGATATAGTAGTATCGTCTTCGAATTTTAACGAATTTCGTATTAATAATAGATCTAATCGAGATATAAAATTCGAGTTAAGTTTAGAGGAATAAATAGATTCAGATTTAAATATAAATTAACTCTAATAAATAATTCTATTTATTCGAATTTAGAGTACTAAGGTATACTCTAGGATTTCGAAGAATATTATTCATCGGCAAGTCCGGAAACCCCGATTTTTGCGTATTTTATACCGAAATTATATAAAATACTAGAAATGCGTATCTACTCATGTCCTGTATTCTAAATATATTATGTACCGATTAAGCAGCGATATTACACCGATTTAGCAACTTTTTTTTTTTTTTTTTGAACTTTGACTTTTTATAGTATCTAGACTAGGGCCCCTATATAGGAATATAAATATGTTACTAAATCTATTTCTAGCCTAGATTCCGAATTTTTAATTAGATTTTTACTAGCGCTGCCCTATAGGGCTATAAAGCTACTTTTAGGATTAAGTTTAGCGCTCCCGCGCAGACCTTAACTCTAACTTAAAAATCTTGGCGCCAAGATTTGCCAAGATTTGCCAAGGCTGCAAAATGCGCATTTTGCACCGATTAAGCAGCGATTTTGCAGAACTGTTTTTCCGGACTTGCCGATGTCGAAAAGGTTTTTAAAAGAGCTTTAGAGAGTTTTTGAAATCTATAAATATTGATTCTAAACCTTAAATAGGGAGAGCTTCGAGGATGACTTTAGGATATTCAGCTTTGAGGTTATCGAATTTTATTTTAGCGATAGCGAGTCTCCTAAGAAAACGCCTGGAGACGCCTGCTTACAAAGTAGGATAGATGAATAGATGACGTAGAGTATATCATATCACGTGACCGAAATCCTTTTGCGCTCAGAGCGCGTAATTGTGCCACTCTAGGCTGCTGCCAACTCTGCCAACATCTATATTCTGCTTGGCAAAGGATCACCATTCGCATGTTGCCCAAATCGAATTTTCCACTCGACTAAAATTTTCCAAATCTTTGGTAGATCTACCAAGCCGAACCCAAGGATGCCTCAACTCGATGACACAGGCGAGCACCTGCTCCACGCAGGACAAAAGGTTCAGGAAAAGGCAGGCGGCTTCTGGCGCGGATTCTCCGAATTTGCCCTTCAAGACAACGTGCTCGAAGTAGCCGTTGGACTCATGTAAGTTGTAAAAGCCCAACATTACAATTATATCCGCCAAACCGAACTAAAATTTTCTATTAGACTCGCAGCAGCCTTCACCACCGTCGTCACATCTTTCGTCTCCGACATCCTACTCCCCATCCTCTCCCTCCTCCCCTTCATCGACAGGAACTTCGATGAGAAATTCGCTGTCTTGAGGGGAGGCACGCATTATCACAAAAACGCGGGTTACAACACCATGAAGCAGGCACTTGAGGATGGTGCAGTGATCATGTCCTATGGGTAGGCGCTTCTCGTTCCTGAGCTCCGCGGCTTCGATGATTGACTTGACGTCGCCGTAGGACCTTTCTCGATAAGATCTTCAGTTTCCTCGGCGTTGCACTCTCACTCTTCATTATCGCCAATGTATATACATGGGCTTCGAACGACGCCATTATCAAGAATACGGTCAAGTGCAAGTACTGCAAGAAGAGGATTAGCGAGAAGGTATGGCTATTGATTCCCATGCGCTGGGCAGGGTTGGAACTTGTGTGCTGACGAAATCGTAAAAATAGGCTCAGCGTTGCGTAAATTGCACAAGCTGGCAGGACGGAAGGGAATAGTACTTGGATGAGACGGGTCTTTAGTGTATAGTGAATCTAGGGCTAGTGATATGACCAAACAATCCATCACGCTGGGCGTCAAGATAAGTCGGACTCTCGAGTGCCAACACACGTAAAGTACGGTCAACTTGAGCAGCAAACGGGATTTTTTAACGTGACCAATGTTAGTTTTGAGCGTATAACCTCTGCCCTGCGACGTAAGTAGATACAATTACCCAAGTCAGGCCAGGGGATCATAATCATATGAGACACGCATGTGCATCAGAGATAGACCATTCTTGCTCCCATCAATAATCAAGTCGATTTCTAGACTTCAAACATTCCTACCTAGCTATCTTAACCTACCCATGTACCAATCTCTGATCGTAACAACTACTCTCATGAAATCTCACCATCAACCTAAAATCATTCGTGCCAAGAGGTGCGTGTTATCGTCGCATGCAAGTCTCCCACCCAACGACTTTTCCGTCCCAATCGTTAGCAGCCTCCAAGGCCAGACGCCAGGTACCATTCCCAGCCATGTCGTAACGTGGAACGTTCAATATGATCCATCCGCGCACTCAATCACTCAATCACACCTGTAATCATTTGAGCCAGTCATCCAACTGCGTTGCTGGCTTCGAGCCCGCACGAGCAAGGACCCTTTCCACTTCCATTTCATCGATGACAGCTCCGCTTTGCGAGCACACCGCCTTCTTTTTGAGCTCAGCGCATAAATTATCCATATCAAACTCGTCGCGCTGGTCTTCCTTCAAATTTTTGATGCGAGACCTATCAAAAGGGATTAGTGGTTGTGCTTTGGCTTAGAAGTGGGAGGGTACGAACCAAAGCTTGTCGCAACCTATCATCTTCTTATTCTGTTCTTTGGGGACCACTTCCTCTGGTCCGCCATTCTTTACGACTTCGATTTCTTGCATCAGGTCCCTCTTGGGTTGTGGGCTTGTGAACTCTCCGGTGTTGTATGGGCTTCCAAAGTCTTGCAACGGGAAAGCATCGTTGAAAAAGTCTCCGAAGGTATTGTTGCTCAGAACATTATCCTGCGGATCCCTGTAGTCCCCAAAGAGTACGGGATCGAATTGTCCATCGTTCTGCTGCGCCATCCAGTTGAAGCCATTCACATCGGCAGCTGGCGAGTGAACGAAATTTGAAGGAGCTAGAGCGTTATTAGACTCTTTTGATATTGGAGGGAATGGATTGGCCGTTTTGTCGCAGGCTTTCGCCCATTCGTTGCAGAAGGCTTCCTTACCTCCTATATCATTTTGACGTTTCGTCTCTTCCTTGATCGTGTTCAACGTAGTCTCACTTGACTTTCGATTGTCGGGCGAGTCTGCAGAAGATTCTGGTGTAGTGCCGCACGATGAGTCGAGAGCACCATGTGACATTGACGATGAGGGTGAATTCACGGATATGGTAGAACCTTGACGGCCGTTTGCCATATGAGCTTGGCCATTGGTGCTGTTGATGCTGCCTTGCTTAGCAGCACCGTTTGCAGAAGGCACCGTGCTCCGAGGATATGATATGTAGTCTGCTGAGTTGCTGCGACTTGCGTTTTGTAGTATTGATGGACTGAAAAGCCCATTCAGCTCACTGAAGTCATTGCTGTTGAATTTGTTGGCAGGCGCCTTGTACGGTCCGCCATTGCCAAATAAAGGAGTGGCACCGTTTGTGCTTGTTGGTGACTTTGAGATTGTCGAACTGGATGAGCTCTTCCTCACTGCTGTAGGAAAGTTGGTACTTGATGCAGAGGCTGGACGCTGATTCAAGCTTGTCGGTGATGTTGTCTTGGCGATTGAGCCGTTGTTCAAGAATGAACCGGGAAGGTCGCCAAATTTGGGAAAGACAAAGGCGAAGTCGTTGCCATTGCCGTTATTGTAAAGACTTCGAGATTGGGTGGCAGATTGCGGTGGAGAGTGGCTCAGGCCAGTGTTATTCAGCGACAATCTTTTGCGATACTCTTTCAACTCCGTGTTGAGCTTTTCGACTTGTGCACGTAGCTTCCCATTTTCGTGGTTAGTCGTTTCGGAGGCCTTTTCGAGGTCCTCGACTTTGGTTTCGAGATCCTTAAGATGACGTTCTTTGCGCTCACGGAAGGCTCTCTGAGCAGCTCTATTCTGTGCTTTGCGTTTCTAATCACCAAAGTGTCATTAAAAAATGCTCGTAAAAGTAAGCCACCTGAACCTACTGTAGTGGGCTCGCCCGTCAATGGCTTCCGCCCAGGCTTCTTTGCACCTTTATCGACCCCCTCCCGTCTCTTGCTAGACCCCTCCTCTCCCTCCTCTTCCTCACTCGAGGCCTTCCTCTTATCGTGATGTTCGCCCTCTTCATGGTACTCTTCTCCAGGCAGATCACCAAAGAGCTGGTGGCCTGAGTTATTGTCCCAATCGAAGTCGCCGTCGTCTAAGTTGTAGTCTAAGAAAGGACTGTCATCGTAGCCGTTGAGTTGGCCGGAGCGAGGCGCTTGCTGGATTGGAGGTGTGTACATGTTCGTACCGTTCGCCATTGCCGAATTGTCCTTGTAATTTGGGTCGCTATTTGAGCGTGGGCCCGTGGGAATCCTGCTGCTGGAGTTAGGCTTGTTCGAGGACAAAGCCGTGCGGAGAAACCCCTCTTGATCGGGAGTCAATGAGAGATCTGGTCCAAAAGCTGTACCATTCATGGTAAGACTTCGTTTCCAATGCCAATGGTGAGAAGCTGTCGATGGATAGGGGCCACGATTGATGGACAGGTGACTGATTGTTTGGAAGAGTGAACTCAAGCTGACGGATCAGCCGACCCCGCCTTGAGTAGTTACTTAGCTTGTAGAAGATGCGACAATTGCGAAGTCAAGGACGACACTGCCAAACGGATGCTCGAGCCTGAGAGTTTGTTTAAGAAATGTGATGAAATGGAGCAGAGGTTGTAGGATGATGGTATAGCTTCGAGAGAGAGAGAAAGTTGTGGTGGGCCGCGATCGAAGACGACGGGCTGGCCGCTAGTTTGAACGTAGTGATAGGACCAATTGAACTCCTTTCCCTGGAATAGTCGGTGTGCCGCTGTTAAACGGTGATAAGGTGCAGGCAGCGAGGATGACGCTGAACAATAAAACAAGCGTCACGAAAGCAAGGGTCGAGGGCGGGATGCAGTCAGGTCACGATGGCCGCTGATGACGGGATTTCGTGCTCAGTTCGTGCTCAGTTCGTGCTCAGTTCACGTGTTTGTTTAGTGGTATTATCCGAATTCTGCTTCTGGACTGGTCAGCGGTACTGCAATTTAAGCGGTTGAATTTCTAATCAACAAAATGCCAAGACTGTATTATCGCTTATCGGGGCTAGCTCCGATCCTCCGCTATTTTGTCGGTCCGAAAGGTCCGTAGGGCGCTACTGCGTTAAGCCGCAAATCAACCAATCCCATTGATCTTGTCATATATTACTTTCCGCACATTCTCGACCTACGAGGCTGTAGTATAGCACATCCACATTCTGCTCTGCAGGCACAGCATCCTAAAGGGAAGGGAGAATGAGCAATCAAACCGCTGAGCTAGAAGGCGAGATCGCAGACTACAAGTCGCAGGCCAGTCCACTTGCTTCCAGACTCTTTCAACTGCATACTAACGTGCTGCCATATACAGTTAGATATAATCCAGTCAGGCCTGCAGGCCGACCCAGAGAATGCAGAGCTGCAAAACCTCAAGACGGAGCTTGAAGAAGTCATTTCCCTCACCGAAACAGCGATCGCAGAGCTAAAGCCAGCTTCAGCACCAGCCCCAATTAGGAAGCCATCGCCCTCAGCAGTAAAAGAAAAATGGTCAAAGGAAAACCACCCAGCCTTTCAAGCAGGTTATCGCAAACCAACTGCACCTCAAGAGCCAGTGGATGAACCGCAGGCACCTACCACATTTTCAGTAAATGACACTGTACTTGCGAAATGGAAGTCAGGAGACAAGTCCTTCTACCCCGCCAGAATCACATCCATCACTGGCTCTTCGAGCAAGCCGGTCTACATCGTCACCTTTAAAAATTACTCAAATACAGAGACCCTCTCAGCACATGACATCAAACCGATATCAAGCGACTCCAAGAAGCGAAAGGCTGATGGACCTCCAGGAATGCCGGCCGCACCGTCCTCACCTGCGAATACCAATGTGATCTCTGCAGCGGCGAATGTTGACCCAGCGCTAGCCATACAGGCGAAGAAGGAGCCGAGTAAAGTCAGCGATGGACCAACAAGACCAGCGAAAGTACCAAGGAAGGTGAAAGCGAATAAAGAGCTGGAAGCTGGCAAGAACAAGTGGCAGGAGTTTGCAACGAAGGCCAAGACGGGCAAGGTCGCGAAGAAGGAGAGTATGTTCCGGACGCCGGACGGTGTCAATGCGAGAGGTAAGCTCATCTTCCCACTAAAACTATGTATCTGGGTTTTACTCACTCGCAGACAGTGGGCTTTACAGGATCTGGACAGCAGATGCGAAAGGATCCAGGAAGGAGTCGACACATATACCAACAAGGCGCGGAGGAGGAAGGTTACTAATCCGTGGAATGTTACTGGGGGCTTTTGAGTACAAGGCTTGGTTATTGCAGGTTCACTAGACACGTCCATATGCTGACTTGATGTGGTGTTCCTCGGACTATAGATCTGAGGCGTCCATTGAGACGCCTTGCTGCTGAGATAACTGCAATGAAACCTGGTTCGCCCATACTTTGATGTCGTGTGCAGGCTAAAATTGTATGTACAGCAGGGTCTACCACCAAACAAAAGGCTTGTCCCTTAAAGATTGAAGGTATCATGGCGCAGCAGTACCGCTTTCCCTGTCTTTCAACTTGCTCCTTATGATTCATGTCCGGTTTTGTTTCACCTTATCTTACTCAAGTACTTACACGAGTCTACTTCGATTAAGTCGAATTGTCACTTAACGATGCAATTCGTTTAGTAATTTTGAAAGACTCTCGCAGAGTTGCAGGGAAGCTGTGTGACCCTTCAAATGCTGTGAGCAATATGAGACGAATAATGACGTATAGACGCTACTAAAAATACAATAATGTACGCAGGTACTCTCGTAAGTACTCAAACACTTTAGCCGCATAGGTGTACTACACACCACTCTATTCTCTTTACCCCAAGCGCCGCCTCACCACAACACTACCTGGTATCAGCAGATACAGGACGTCAAAAATTCTCAACCAGTGAGTATCTTCACTATTTCTCAAACATCCATCCAACCTTAGGTGCTTGGATTCGCCGCCGACTGCAACGTCACGCCATCTAAGTACGGAATACTCACACTGCCACCGACCAGGTAATTGTTCTGACAGTCGATATTCAGCGCATTCATCGCGATTCCAATATTAGCGCAACCCGCGCATTGCTTTGCATAGCCAGGAGCACCACATAGTTCCACAGAGGCCCCGCCAGAGGCCAGAGGGCTTTATCAACACTCCGCAATCTCCAGAAATGGGGGTGCAGCAATTATCGTTATTGTTGCCGTTGCCCGCCTGCGTCAGCTGGGTTTGGATTTCCTGGTAATCGGCGTGACGGTGTTGGTCGCAGGCGGCTGGTTTCCTGTCGGAGCGGGTGGCTGAGACTGAGCTGAAGAAGAAGGCCTGGGGGCTGAGGGGGCACGCCAGGATTACCAGGATCCTCATCGTCACTTGCAAGTCTTGCTGCATTGTTTGGCCAAAATAGGCTTCCTGTTAACAAACGTTAGTCCGTTTGGCTTGGTCGTCTCTCTCGCGGTGACCTGGATTGAGTGCTTACCCCGGCGAGCCAAGCATAATCTTGAGCGTTGTCCCCTTTTTGGAAGTCTTTGAGCTTGAAACAGTCATAGGCGCCTCTGGCCTCATCAACGATGGCAATCCTACCTCGCATATAATCTATTGTCAGACAGTGGAAGGTCTGATGCGAATCAAATGGCGTCTTACGCAGCATCTCCGATCTTGTCGTAGTGGCTGGAGAGCGGTGCATCAGTAGGACGATCAACTGTTTGGAATGAACCGACTCACGTCATCTCATCAATAATCTCATCGGTAATGATCTCATTTTGGCTGAGCAGGAATCGTCGAGACTATCACACTTGATCTCTGACTGTAGTGACCGTTTCAGTCCGTATGGGCAGACATGGAACGCTCCAGTATTAGCTTTTGTATATGCAGCTTTGTTGTCCGTGCAGATATTGTCGAAATCTTTTCGGTCGCAGACCATACCTGCGATAAGCTTATTGGCATTGGTACGATCTGCGCATCCCTACATCTCTTCCTCCATCCTGTCCTCCTTCTTTCCTGTGTCATACGGGATTTTCTTGTTCTTTGACGTGGCTTCCAACATACTCTACGCCGTGTTATTGACAGATTCATAACGTTGTTTGCTGTGAGATCGCTCGCCCATCCCTCTTTCCATCTTTGATGACCATGCCAACTATACAGCCTCGAGTTGATTTGGAGCTTCTAGCAGACCATTTCTGTTTTCTCTCAGGAGAATAAGAATTACTATCTGGCTCAAATTCCGGCATCATTACGAAGAAGCAATCACCGTAATCACTACAGACTCTATCTTCGACTCGGCCACGACCTTCACCAAGAGTAGGATGGAAATAATCGACATCGAAACAGGCGAAAAGGTACATTTTCCCGCTCAGAGTTCGGCCGACGAGGATACCCGCTTGGGGGAAACGACTCTGACCTTGGAGCCGGAGAGGGGAAGTTATTTTTCTGGAGTACCTCTCCTGAGTTGAAGTGGCGCAAATATCCTTTCGACAGCTCCGGTCTTTCTCCAAACACGAAATATACCGTCATGTATCGCAACCACGGTTTTACGGAATGGTCACCGGCGCAACAAGAATCGCGATCACACGTCGAAGTGCAATCTGAGCCTATTGCGGTAAATTTACTCAACGACATGGCTCCTAAGTTTACTCCTCATCATTCTCTACCCCCAAAGACTCCTGTCACGTCTTCTTTGTCAACGTCTACACCAATCTCTTCATTGTCGGGCGTCCCGAGTCTCACCATCTTCCTTGATTGGAAATTGGACGGCGACAGACCCATCTGTGCGTTAATGACTCAATCAAGGGGTCACAACATCGGCGTCGAGATCCGCGATCCTGAAAGGATGGGTAGGCGCATCGGACCTCCGTCTGATTGGGTATGCTATGATGAAGATGAATCACTACCGGAAGAGGAAGCATTGTTGCGGCTCGAAAGGCGGATTGCTTTTCGACAGTCATATACTCTTGCCGTTAAGAAGAAAGGCAACCGATTGCTCAATGCGGATACATGGAACTTGGTGAGTGGGAAGACCTACGACCATACTCCGAGGGTATCCAAAGGGCGATGGCTGTACGAAGACGAGTTGGGGGCCGCGGTGTTGCAGGATAAGGCGAGGCTGAAAGCGATGCTAAGTGAAGAACCTAGATTGGAATGGAAACCTGAGTATCGGGCTGCAATCCTCGCAAACTGAAATCTTCCATTCATTGAGCGATACCAGCGATCAAGGTGCCCTATACCATAGATCTGATTTCCATCACACACGGTCGGCTTGTCAAATTCGACTTCATTCTCCTGCATCATCTACGTCGAATACACGGTGCATACCTTCCAATCACTGCGTGTCTTATGTCCCGTATCTTCGCTTCAGCCGGCTTCATACGGGACTATGGTTGGATGACGTTCTGTATCCCATGAGTTGGCGACTATAGGGTTCGTTGTCTTCGTTGACTCGCTATCGCTAAAATAAGACACGATAAAGGCCCTAAAGCTTCCCCGGAGTTACCCCGGAAAATCCCCCTAACTAGGTCAATTTGATATACATTTGATAAAAGTCTTCGAAATTCTAACAATTAATCCTTATATTATCGCGCTTTAGCTGGTCTATTTAGAGACTTAAGAAGTGATTTCATATTCTCGGAAAAAGAACCCACTACAAGTTCATAGAATACTTTATCTAGATTTATGATGATCTATACGACTTGCTTATATATATTCTTTTCACCGCGCAGTGCACAAGAAGGTCACTCTTCCATTGGCATCATATCTTCCTCCTGCTCTTCCACGTGTTCTTGATCCTGGTCTTGATCCAGAGCTGTTCCCAGCTCATGGTACAAAAACTCCGATCTGCTTAGATCCCGAATTTCCTCCCACCGATCGATCTTCTCGCGACTAGACTCCTCACAGTCATATACACTGACGCTCTCCCATAGGTCATCTGGTCGCGCATTCCACTCATCAATATCTACCGACTCAACCTCTTCCGCTTCGCAGTCTGGGGTTGTGATACCGTCCATCCAGTTGTAAAGCCAACTCCAGTCGCGTGAAGCCTGATACGCAATTACCTCATTTGCAGGCGCACTCTGTGCTTCCCATTCGCCCAGGGGGCCGGCAAGGACTGGCTCGCCCCAGTCTGACTCGACTGCTCCCAAGACTACTGCCTGTAACTTGGCCTGCTTGTATGCTTCATCGGCATCTATCAGATTTCTTGTTATTCGCTGGCCATAGGCTAGAAACTTTCTATCAAAGTCACTTTGGTCGTCTGGAAGGTCGCCACAGTCAACACACTCCCTGTACACTTTTGCCTGATCGTGATAGTACGCTCGGTGGCCATCGAATTCATATTGGGCTTTGTCAAGGTCGTCCATGAGCTGGAAAAGCTCGTTCCGGGCAGCTGCACGCTCGATGTTCTCCTTTGGGTCAGATGCAACGCTATCAGCGTCGGGTATTGCGTGATCGTCCTGTTCCGTTGCGTTCATCATTGGCCCAACTTCCTCGTCTAGGTGGGGTGGCTCGACGAGTTTTGCTTCTTCAAAGACCTGTGCTAGGAGAGTATGCGAAGCCTCTCTTGCGAAATCGAGGTTCGACTTGAAGATTTCCAGCCTGCGAGCAAGCGCATTTCGTCGTGCATACGCCTCTTGCATGTTGCATTCTTCCAGTTCAAGGAAATCCTGTAGGTCCTGCGCGGTGTCTTCGCCTGCCTGCTCTAGATCCGCTCTTGCTTTCTCAATCTGCTCTTTGGCGTATTGGATCTCTTTCTCGATATCGTCATACGAGCTTTGATGCTTCCGAAGGATTTGCACTTTGCTGGCGATCTTCTGCGTGATTTCAACCATCTCCTCCGTGACGACGAGACCAAGGCAGTCTTGGCCACCATTCCGATGCACGAAGATACGGCTTGGCCCCTCTATTGGTAATGGAAGGTCTGGATCCAGGTTTGATTCCTGGTCTTCCAGATGAGAAGACTGCGTAGTCTCGGCATGGCTTGGTCCTTCAGACCCATCGATGTGTTGTATTGAGGAATTGAATGATCCGTTAGTTGCGATCAGGGGATGTAGACTTGCGGTCTGAGACTCGAGGTCAGTCTGTGAGTCATCAGAACCACGGAGTAATTTCGTAAGTATATGCTCGGGACCAAAGATTATGCCGAGTGTCTTCTCTATAAAATTGCGAGCGCGAGTAGCCATATTTGCGGATGCTGAAGACCTGACTCGATATTGGCGTTGATTAATGGACGAAGATTGAAATAAGAAAAACGATGAAATGCTTCTGTGCAAAATTATTGTCCTTGTCATGTATTCAGGGTGAACAGTGTTGGAACCAGCAAGCCAAATAAGAGGCATTCACGTCTGAAAGGCGCCGTTGTTTGCATTGTATATCTTCTTTGTGGGACCACCACAATGAATCTATGTGTTCTAGAATTTGTGTGGATAAACTTCCACTGCTATTTCTTTCATCGCTAATCAGCTGTGAAAAATAATACTCCGAAAGATTGCAGTAGCAAACAGAACTTTCTTTGTTCATATTTGGTCTACGTCGGGCTAGCGTGACAAAGAAACCACGATAGGGCTCGCAATGGATCAAAGTGTCTTTGACGGATAATGGCATTGTCTGGTTACTCTGTGGCTTCGTAATTGCACTCACAATGCAGTTTTCGCTGTACAGCACGTCTGTCTTTGAACGGACTCGTCCCATTGTTGTTCCGTGGTCTATGATCATCGTCTGGATATTAATCTTCCTCAGCACCTTTACTTCGATCTTTCCTCTACACCCTCAGCTCTGCATACCTTCACATTATTCACGTACATAGCACACAGTCTCTAAGCTGATCACAGACATCTACCAAACAACAACTCTTAGCAACATGGAAGCACTCGGCGACTGGTACACGAACAGTCGGGGTCCTCTGACTGACAATGATTCCCGTGCTAAACCCATCTCGGGCTCTGGAAAACACCGCACGCTCAACGGCAATGTGCAGAATCAGAGTCATGTAGGAGTGCTGACTCCAGGCAATGGCAATGGCAATAGCCGCATACCCAACACCAATGCTCCAAATCAGGGCCCATGGCGACAAGGGAAGTTTCTTACTCCGCAGAGGAACCAAAGCCATGCGAATACAGCACCAAACCAGCAATATGAGAACCCCTTCAAGCCTCGAAAACAGCAATCCAGTGGTCTCTCAGTGGCTTTCCAAGCTCAGGCCCTTGCTCCCGTGGGACGAGAACGATGCGACAACTTCGCAGAACCTAAAAGCCACTGCCCGAACGCCACATCCCAAGCTTCATTGTGGAACCCCGAGAGGCCTACAATCGTGTTCAACAAGCGTACAGTTCAGCTTAGAAAAGGTGAATTCGAACGAGGCATGATCATCAACGCTCCAGTCTTTCACGAGGATTCGAACCCAAGTGAATCAGTGGGAACCATCAACGCATCTTTGTCTGCCTTCGCACACGTCTATGGCAAACCCCGTTACTTGATCGTAACAGGTCTATTTACGACCACTTACCAGGTGGTGCCTGTGTTCTCCCACAACGGAACAGGCTTGAAAGGGAAAGAGAACTATGAGCATGAGTTCGTGAGCATCAACGATGGCCGTAATCGCGGCAACTTCGAAGCCTTGTCTGATTATGAGCCCCTAGTTACCACCGGTAAAGGTGGCATTCTCAGGAGAGATAGTGTGGTGCATTTCGTCAATCCGATCTCGAGAAGATACGAGCTGAAGGTTGAGTTGCACGGCAGTCTGTTACCAGCTTCCACAGATCGACTGGCTCACTACATTACCGAAGCAGCCAAAAAGGGAATGGGGATTTGAGTCGATAAGGCTGGACGAGAGAGCACGGAACGAGGTATGTGGACCGTGAGAAATTGCCTGCTAATTTGGATTCCTGAGAGTATAGCCATGAAAACACACAAAAACAAAAACCGAGGTACGAAATTAGTTAACAGAGCGAGTAAAGGAGGTACGTCGCACGTGGATAGTCGCTTGCTGATTTCGAGATCCAGAACTATAGCTATACGAGACAAGAAAGAGACGGGGGCTTGAATAGGTGTAACACATGGTAATACGTACCATTTTGATTTGCACTCATCCTAGAGATACTCTTAGATCTTATACACAGATGATAACATATATCATGTTCTTTGCCGTTTGAATCTTCTAAAAGTGCCAATGAAAATGTGAGAACACGTAATAACTTACTCCAATTCTCTGTCGGGCCGTCTACCGCAATTGCAAGGTGAACTTAGCAATTTTGAAGCCCTGCTGTACTATTGTAAGATACTCTCAGGATTCAACAGCCCTAGAGCCCCTTAGACCATGGTGATATGCATAGCCTACAGCATTCTCTCAGTATGATCTCTTTTAACATGCCTAATCATATAAAAGGCTCAATACGTTACTCAATAACATCTATAGAATGTTGGATGCTTTCATGGTTCAGACTATTCAAGACATGACTGGCGTAGATCTCAGAGCAGACTTTGGCAATAGAAATCGTCGTCATCCTAGGTGAGCTCGCGTGACACCTTTCGCTTTTCAACATGGTTCTAAAGGTGTTTTAACACAGCCTCATCAACCCACCGAGCATGCCGTTCCCTGCACAAGTAGACCCTAAATACATCTCATTATGCTTGCCGACACAAGTCTTTTTCTACTCATGAAAGCTCAAACGTCCTGGCTATCGAGCAACAAACCATCAAAGAGACACGATTACTCCGACGCGGTAAGTTGCTCCAATGAAATTTTTTAATGGCTGCGATTTTATTTGATCATATCTACGAATGCTTTTCTACGCGGCAGCAAAATAAGCATTATTTGGAGATGTTGGCTCGTCAAATTCATAATTTGTTGCCCAAGTCTTGAAGCAAAAAAAGCGCTACAGACATCTCATTCCTCCATTGGCCACAGGTTCTCTTCCTGCTCATAGCTCGCCTCCATCGGCGACGCATCATCTTCTTGCGCTTCCTTCAGACCCCCAGCCATACCCTCATCTTCCGGGCCCCTAGGTCGCATCTCGTCCCAGAGCTCGAAGTTATCTCGATGGTCTTCTTGACGATCAACGGCACTAATGCTGTCCCACATATAGTCCAACCTTGCATTCCAATCATCGACCTCGACGTCCTCTCGACAGGACTCAGGTGCACCAAGGTACTCCGTCTCTGCAAGACTGTCGATCCAATTCTGGATAGAGCTCCAGTCACGCGAAGCGTTGTACTCCCGCCACTCGCCCGACGTCATACTTGGTGCTTCATATTCGCCATAGTCGAGATCATCGCCCCAGTCAGAGCCGACTACGCCAAGGGCTTTAGCTTGTCTTTTCTTGGCTTTAAAGGCCTTTTGAGCTCGCATCAGGCGAGTCGTAGCCTTTCGGTTGTTATCGAGGAACATGCAATCGAAGTCGCTGCGAGCCAGAGAACATTCACCATCCGCAACTGCAGCCTCGTACTGTTCCGCTTCTTCTTCGTACACCGCGTCTAAATTGCTGAATATGCGTTCAGCTTCTTCAAGTTCCTCAGTACATTCTCCCAGCTCTTTCCATACGCCTTTGCGGAACAGTGCTTCCTCATCATCCAAGACCAGGCTCTCAGCCTTTGGACTAGTCGCACCGTTGTTAGCCTGTTCAGCTACTTCTGACTCTGGTTTGGCTTCAGGTTCAGGCTCGGGTAGCTCGAGCAATCCAGCATTCCCTAGTATTTCGAGAAGAAAAGTATGGGAGGCCTCTTTAGCGTGGGCGAGATTATTTTTGAAGATATTCAGATCTCGAGCTAGATAGTCCCGTTTTTCACATGTACTCTCCAGAACGTCTTTCCAAAATTCGAGTTGCTTCTGGAGATCTTCGGTATCGTCATCTACAGTGGTGGCTTCCACTTTTGCTGTGGTCTCCTCGATGTGGCGTTCTGCGCTCAAGATATCTTTTTCGATGTTCTCACATGTTTTTCCGTGAGCTCGTAATTTCTTTGCCTCGTTGACAACCTTCTGTGTCCTAAAGACTAAATCTTCGGTAATGAGCAAGGCAAGACGCTTCTTGTCGCCCCCATGCTGCAGGATAACCCGCGTAGGCTCGTCTAACGGCTCGACGTGCGAGTCTGGATCATCAGAGGGAACATAGTCCTTGAGGGTGTCTTGGCCTGTAGGCAAGAAGGGCTGCTCTGTTGTTGAATGCATGAACTGGCTGCTCCCTTGATTTCCATCAGGCGGCAATGTTGTGTATTGGCATTCGAGGTCAATGTCATGTTGCATTTCTTCATCTGACTGCCATAATATTCTAGTGAGTAGGGGCGAGGACTTAATGATTAGGACTATCGTCCTCTTCAAGAACTCAGCGGCGCCTCTGTCCATAATTCTTTCGGTCTGTTGTTACTGGATTGATCGAAGGCAGTAGATGATCGGTCCTGATTTCGAGCAAGATTTCCTGATAAATCAAGCAGAATCTTGGGTCGGAATAAACTATATGAGCTTCTGGGGATGGATCTTTGTCGGGATTCATATTTCTCCTTTGTTAGATACTTCACGACAACGCTACAAATAGTAAAATTTCTTTGAGAGCCTTGTTCATTTGCTAATGATAACCATTTCCCCTTCAATGCAGTCTGCCGCAGTAAAGCAGTTTTCTTTGTCGTTTTTCACACGCTTCGAACTCTAAATGTTATTCCTTCGACAAATAGCACATAATTTCGTATGTACCATTGGTCTGTACAGGCTTTGTTTTATTTATGCCGAGAATAGACAATGCCACCCTTTGTTAGGCAAGCCCAAGCTCATTGTCGAGTTGCCTCCTCATTGTCCGTTGCCACAATGCTATGGCCGATATCTAGAACTAGAGGTGTATTTCTTCTCCGTTCAGGATCCTCTTTCTTACTACTCATCCTGCAAGTTCCATCCCACCAGATCCCATACCGCTACCGGACTCGTCAGCCATTAACTTATCTCGCGTTTGATAGCAACCACATACCTGGATACTCATCGGCTTATACCGGCATAATGAACGGAATCAATTGGCGGGACAAGCCTCCCAAACCAAGTGCCGCCCCAAGCAAAATTGGACCTTCAACGTATCAAAACACCATATCGAAAGCACGAGGGAAAAGCGCTTTCAACCAGCCACAAAACCAGATTTTTGCATCTTCTTCACGAGCCCCCTACCAGAATTCCCAGTCTCAAGCAAGATCTACGTGGAATCCAAACCGGCCGGAGGTTGTATTCAATGACCGCAAGGACTACATGCTGCCGCATGAGTTCGAACGAGGAAGTAAGTATCCTTTCCTCCTTTTCGAGTCGTTCGCTCTATCCCCTGTTTGAAAGGAGAAATGCTGACTCCCAATTGGTGTAGTGATTATCAATGCACCAGTAATGCAGGAAGACTCTCAAGGAGGTAAGTCAAAAGCTAAACCCGAACATAAATCGAAGTCAGCATACTGCGACGTCATCACGAAGCCCTACTTCCTGATAGTAGTTGCCAAGTACGCATCTCATTATTCAGTCGTACCTATTCATACTCGTAAGTCCGATTTCCCCAAAGAATATGTTGAGCTGCGAGACCGAGATCAAGAGTACTCTACTCTCAAGACATGTCTCAAGGCTCATCCATCGTCTTGCAAGAGCTGTGCTAACTCGAAAACTCTGTAGATGAGAGGAAGGGCCTCGTTGGTAAGGAACACTATCAGCACGAATTCGTGAGTCTCCGAGATGGCAATATTAAGGAGCGAAACTTTGAGCAGTTGTCGAATTATGCGCCTCTTGTTACTGACGGTACAGGTCATCGCATGGACCCTCTCAGCACGGTACACATCACCAAGCTTCATCAGAGAAGCTATGACCTACCTGTACAAAGACATGGAACTCTCACGAAAAATTCAACAGGCCGCTTACTGGAATGGATAAAAGCTGAACAAGTGAAAGGGCTCGGGTTCTGATCCTGTCCTGACACAGCATCGAGGAATGGGTAGGTTGGCAAAATCCGCTTTCGTGGTAATCCAGGGAGCTTGCGTCGCCATAATTCTGAAAGAAATGACAGAGAAACCCCGAAGAACAAAGGAGCTGCGACTGCGGCGGAAAGTACGTTAATCAGCTGGAAACTGAAGGAAATCTTTGTCTTGTTGAAAACATTGTTCATGGATTTCGCACATAGATGTCAGCGTATAGAGTATGCATTCACACCTTACTTTGTTCGTACTTACCTCTTGTATTTTTCTAAAAAGACCATATCTGAGCGCAAAATTCGTCCGTTCGTTCGGAATCATATCAAAATTCGACGCATAGGTCATATTTCCCGCTCGTTATATTCATTATTCTGGCCTCTTTATCGTCGGTACCAATAAATGGATCACTAGGTCTTTCTCTGTGCGTAAACTCTGCTCTGTGCCGTCCTACTCTTTCAAGCAATGCACTTTTGCGGGGTCAATAAGAGCCGCTGCATGAGGACTAGATAATTGACCATCACAAGGTTAAAGCTAAGATCTCCCTAATGGTCTTATTCAAATTTTACATGCTTATACCAAGGGTGTTCTTCTTTGAACCCCAGCACCTCTCTTGCTTTTCTATTGCTTAAAGGCGCTTCAAACTCACCCAATTCCCGCGTTATGGGCGTATCAGGGCATGCCTCTTTCAGATATTTGGCCGTTGGGACCTTCAGTGAAGATGTGGTATTCGTAGCATTGAACACCTGGAAGCCCAGTCCATCTTTTTTGATACACAGATCACAGATCTGACCCAAGTCTCTCGCATCGATGTAGCTCCACGCATTTCGTTTCCTCGTCTCTGGTTTGTTCACGTACTCTGGGAAGTCGCTCTCGTATTCATGTGGCTCGATGACATTTCCTATCCTCAACGCGTAGATATCGGTCCCTGGGAATCTCCTCGCGAAGCTTCGCGCGCAGCGTTCGCCGCACAGCTTACTCGTAGCATAGGTGTCCATTGGATCTGACGTCCCAAATGTCAGCAGCTTCCCCTCGGTAGTACCAAGAATGGCTCTCACCGCAGTCATAGTCCTCTTCCAATGGGAAGGAATGGTAATCACTGTCTCCTTGCGTAAAGCATACCCCGTAAGTCGTCTCTGAACTGGCAATGATGACCTTCTTCACACCAAGTTTACACGCGGCCTCGATCACATTGTATGTACTCAGCACATTCCCTTTGAAACATTCATTATCAGGCACAAGCAGGTTCCTCGCATACGCCGCAAAGTGTATGACCGCATCTATTGGCCCAACTGGCACCGTGTCTGAATGACGAGGCTGAGAGTAGTCATTTAGGTGGAAGTGTGAAGTAAAGGCATTGAACACCTGACCAGCATCCGTCAGGTCGGTCTTGAGGGTGTATACAGAGGGGTTGGGAAGGGGCGTTAGGTCCAGATTCAAGACCGAATGACCACGCGATTGGAGGTAGGGGATGACATGACGGCCGGCTTTGCCAGAGCCACCAGTGAACACAATACGCTTTCCTGCTGTAGCGGCCGCCATCGTGAGTGTGACATGAGAAAGAGTGAGGACAAGACAGAGCGTAAACTGTGATGTATGACATCCACGTCATGGTCAAAATGGAAGTCAATGATTGCCCCGGAGCAGCCCCGGAGCCGTCCCCGGGAGATCCCCCTATTTGCGCCTAAACCCCTTTTTTGGGAGCCCTTTAGGGACTCGCTGGGTGGCTCGCTTAGGGTGCCTCTCATTGGATTCCATTTTGACACATGACGTGACATGCCTTTAGCCGAAAAGCTTAGCGCGTACCTCCTAGACTCTCTCTGCATTTCCCTAAAACCCACTTTTTCATTCGCTTGAGCAGATATTGCTAATATCTCCCTAAGATGGGTCTTCATATGCGACGAACTACGGCGAAACTTGGTAAACAGAGCGGCTTTAGTTTCATTCTTGTATCTAGAAAGTACCTTGCGAGCGCAAATAGCCGAGACTTCAGCGTGTTCCCAACCCAGCGAGTTTTGGAGTCAGTATAATGCTGGCTTTACTGTAGAGTATGCATTGTGCCACTTGCTCTACGCTTTCTTCCATGCACTCAACCTGATGCCTGCCTTTTTGCACGCTTCTTTCGTTTCCTGATTCAGTGGATCCTTATCCGCCAGGCAAACCTCACGGAGATTGGGTAAACGCTTTTCCTTAAACTCAACCAGATCTGCGAACATCCCTGCAGTGTCCTCCGTTGACCGCCCACCAAGCAACCCGAACGTTTTGGCCGAGGCTGGTAAAAAGTCCACAAGCCGCTGGATCCCTGCTAACTTCTCGCATTTATCCGGATTTTTCGCACCCGATGTAAGCCCCTCGATTGTCTGGTCCTTTGTCTGGATGGACGTTCTTGACTCTTCCACCTTCTGAAACAACATCGCAGAGACCAATCGGATAGTCTCCAGAACCTCGAATGACCGCAGAGAGTCAAGAAAGGGCTCCCCATCTTCGAAGTTTTCATACTTCTCAGGCCGTTCCATGTTCAAAATAAGGTGAACGAGAGTTCGAGCAATATTTCGTCAAGGCTGCAAGGGTTCCACGGGGCTCCAAACATGATGGGGTGTGAGGGACACAAGAATTGAAGGTAAGTTTGAAGCTCTGCAAGGATCTCACACCGCGTAGGCAGGCGGAGAGACTGTTGGAGTCGATTGCACAGTTGTTAAGATCAATCTCGATCACCTCTGAGCTGCCATCCTCATAAGGCCAAGGCTCGTCCTGGCCTTCGATGTAGCTTACCTTAAGTCGACGCATGGATGGTATGAGCATAGACTTTGCCAATATTCCGGATGACGGGTAGGAATCATTGCCATCACCTTGCATATTGAGCTCGGCGAGCCACTTATTGGCTTCGGCAGAATCCCCCAGAGATAGGCTTTCGTGGATTCATGGACCTTGGATATGATTCGGTCTCCATATTCCTCGATGACCTCAAAGATCATAAGCTGGGTTTTCTCGTCTTCATTAGCGTCAACCGAATCGTCCAATTCGTCGTCCGAGACCTCGCCAAGGTACAAGATCCTTGGATACAGCGTATTCTGCTCATCCAAAAGTAATTCCCCCAAGCACAGAATTGGATAAATCCCTTTGATTCATCAGACCAACTAGATCTATTCATGTCTCGAAGGACAATGGAGGAATATTGAGCTCTCTTATGTTTGCAGCGTCTCCGTCGGGTTCCACCGAGAATATCAAGGAACTTGCAACATGAGGAAAAGGTTTCAATATCATCAATGTCCACATTGTCGATGATGTGGAGGAGTATCTCGTTGGAAAGCCAAAGAGAGTATGCATATTGTCTGAGTGCTGAGTGTTGTCTGGAGAAAAGAGCCTTGTGAGCGATAGGCTTCTCGAAGAGATTCGACGGCGTGTAGATTTCGGGGTTGTCAAGAATTTGAGGTTCAAATGGGTCGCGATCGATGGGGGTTCTGGGCGCCAGAGAGCTTTGATATAGTGAGAGATCTGTGGAACGTAAGACTGTGATCTTGCATGAGATAATGGAGCTGCATTGAATTATGAGGCTCACCAGTGTGTTAATCAGTTTTTGCCCAAAGCAAAAGAGTATTGATTCGAGTGTTAACTATGGTACGAAGTAATGTAAGGAAGTGAGGGCGGAGAGCTTAGTGACGCATTGATGGCACTCGGAGTTGAAGATGAGGTGAGATTGTCTCACTTATCAAGCCATGTGTATTTTGAGTGAAATTCACTTTCATCATGTGCGCTAAGCCGCCGATCATCTCCTTGCTACCTTCACTTCTACTTTGGATAATACATTGTTTTACGTCTGAATTAATAGGTCACCGTAAGCTGAATCGACTTGACAATCCAGGACCTTCTTGCCAAATAGCAGACTTGGCATGACAACAGGCAAGTAACATAAACTCATCCAGAACCTAAAGAACGCTTGAGCTAGTTTCTGAAGTGCGTAATGATAGACGACATCTAGGCAAGCTATCAAGACAAGTGGCAATTGTAAAGACCACAGAGCTCGAGCACCACAAAGAAAGTGTGTAGGGCAGCAGCCACTTGAATGTTAAAAGCTCAGATTCAGTTGACAACAGCTAAATGGTGAGTACGTGAATGGGCAACAAGCTCTATTCGGTGCTTCAGTCGACGGAGTTTCGTGTGTATTACCACTCAACACTCAAAAGTGCAGGACGTTTGGTGCTGATGAGGTGATGATCTGACGGTAAGAAACTTGGCATGCATCACATCCCTGAGGCTATACAGCTGGTCTTCGTTTTGTCTGAAGTCTTCATATAGTACACACATAGACCTCTTGTACTGATCGCATTGCATTTACCATATGTCGTAGCACAAATGAAAACCAGGTTGGCCAAGTAAAACAACAAGGGCCGGCCGGCGCTAAAGTAGTCTTCTCACGTGACCAAGTTTACGGAAATCCCAGGGGTAAATTCTGTTGAATGCTCTACATGTCTATTTTCTGGCTCTTTGTAGCTGAAGAATGCCTTCAGAACCCCAAACCGCGAGGGTGAGCTTTCTCGGCCTGCCTGCAGAGTTACGAAACGAAGTGTACCGCCACCTACTCCTGGCTCGACGCACCAAAAGACACTTCGGGCTAGGTTTTGCGAGCTACAGCCTACACGTTACAATCCTCCGCACGAACCAACAAATTCATAATGCTTTGGAATGTGAGGAACGACTTGGTTGTTTATCTATGGAGGTTTGCTGCTACTTATGGTATATGCCAAGCATAGTAGGGCTGAGGCTGATATCCAACGCTCCCCTATCAACGAAAAACCGTATGTGCTGGTGTAGCTCCCCTTGAATCCATGTCCCGTGTCGTATTTATGTATATCCTGCTTTTAAGCCTCATTAAACCCGTAAACCTCTTTCGTTCGTAGGGAAATCGGGAAGAGTGCTGTGGATATGTTGACGTGCCTGACGTACAGGGCTTTGGTGTATGGCCGGTACTCTTTGCGTATAGGTATCTGGGCCATCCTTCGGCTCCCCTAACGCTGGCCTACGTGCTCCCGCTATCCTCCTCTATCCTCCTAGCCCTTTGGTTTCAGGCCCCGTAAAGACTATCCCGCTCTGGCCGGCCTCGTTTCCTGCGCCGATCGGATACCGATAATTCCGATGACTCGTATCTGGCCTTCTGGCTCTGTCTAAAAGATGTCGTGGTCGATATCGTAGGAGGGAGGTATCTTATTTCGGGATGATCTTCGAAATAGTGGAAATCGCTCGTCGAAGTCGCGTGTTGCTTTAGGGTAGAATTAGACGCAGCGGACGTCGACCCCGTAGCTTGTGCTTGAATACGACGTACAGACTAACGTGTCTATACGAAGGAAGTCGCCTCTGGTAGTAACGCCGTGCGTCAAACCGGGCTCATAACCCTTTGGAATGTGAGGAACGACTTGGTTGTTTATCTATGGAGGTTTGCTGCTACTTATGGTATATGCCAAGCATAGTAGGGCTGAGGCTGATATCCAACGTAATGAGGCACTCAAAATCTTCCATGAGAACAGATTCATTCGCATTATAACACCGTGGTTGAGTTTCAAGAAGGATGTTCTTATTCAGGGCAAGTTCCCACTCATTGCGGAGGAAAAGGCGAGCTTCTGCAAACTCTGGCACATGAAAATGGTCTTGGACTTCAGGGGCGATGTCAATGAAGACGTATTCCAGAATTACATCACGTGCCTCGAGGACCTACCTTCCCTGTGCAAACTACTCTTCTACGCAAGCTGTCAATTCCGAGACTTCAGCAGCTTGTTGCATATCACATTACACATCAAGGATCCCAATTCCGATGATGACGAGTCTTCACTTCCGCAGGCGCTTCAAGAAGCGCTGGTTATGCCGTTTGCCATTCTGAAGGGTCTCGGCGGTTTTGCGGTGAGAGGCTTGGACTCCGAGTCCGTGCAGAAAAAGGTGAAGAAGGAAATGAAGAAGCCAAATCCAACTGCTGGAGACTATCTCGAAACAGCTGCAAAATTCAAAGATGAAGGGAACGCCGCCTTTAAGGAAGGCCAATACAGACTCAGCATCAGGCGTTATATCAAAGCTTACGAGGCAATGCACTTCATCGTGGACGGAAAACGCTTCGCAATTATGCTGGATGGCTACTTCGTAATCACCCCTTTAGTTGGCGGTAGATTTGACGGCCAACGCGGTGATCTCATCCGGCACCAGCTCGGCTCACAGTTGAGCTGGAACATCATCCAAGCTTACTTAAAGCTGGAAGAGTACCAAGAAGCGTACATGTGGGCTGAGAGAGCGATATCAGACATTGAACATGCCGATGTGCAGCAAGTCATCGCGGACGGATCGCCAAACCTTGTCACGAAAGCTGATAAAGCGAAGGTCTACTGGCGGATGGTGTTGGCATGTAAGGGTTTGGGGTTGGAGCAGGCTATGCTTGCACCTTTGATGAAAGCGGGGGCGTATGCGTCGAATGATAAGCTGATCCAGAAAGAACTGGGAGTAGTGGAGAAACGACTTGAGGATGGCGATCTTGTTGTTGATCTTGAAGCTCTGAAGAACTTCTCACTATAGATCCGGTTGGAGGCTTTAAATGTCTCTTTAATGTATTCAAAATAGGAAGGCTTGGGCTTGGAAACAAAGACTGGTAAACCAGACAAGATTCAAGGAAAGTGGTGACTTCTGTACCGAAGTAGCAGGTTTTGTGGTTCGGTAAATTCGATTTCTACGAAGAGCATCAAACAGACGTATTCTGTCCGCTATACTGAAGAGTTTATGAGCGCAATGAGTTTTAACAATAGCAAGGCAATGGATTAGAGAGGGCGTTATTAGCCAAATCTTGAGCCCAGGAGCGATAATTGTGCTGAAGAAGGGCCACAGAGAGCAATCAATAGCAGCTTTCCAAGGCTCACTTGAGCACCAAAGCCGACTTTTTGCGCTATTGATGACCGCCATATGTGGGTTTGTTGAATCTAGGCCAGCAAAGGGTTCAGCTCGTGCCTCTATGCACGGGTCTAATTCATTCTCTTACATTCCTCTATATAGTCTCTGCCTGCACATTCGACTGGTTTCAAGCCGACGCAATTTTGACATCCCTAGGATATCGAAGATCTACAACCACACTCGACCTACTCTTACAACTCCGTGAAATTCTTTCCAATGGGTGAGAACCACTCATCATGAGGCTCAACTTCGCTTTTCTCGATCAAAGGCACCACAAAAGGTATCCGCTCAATCCCCAATTTCGACTTCCCATCATCCACACCTTTAAACTTACCATACCCAAATCTCCAACCCTGACATCACGGTTTATCGCGCACTTGATCTTTCACCAGCCCACTACCGTCTGGTTTGTGCAAACGACATTTAGACCAAAACCCGGGGTAATGGCCTTGTACGTCTGCAAAGTACCCAGTTAATGTTAGCAGCAGCGATGTAGAGATGGTCGGAGCTGGTCAGCTCGGAAGGTATTTGATTCACTGTAGGTGACGACGTCGTCAGAAAAGCACTACTTGACGGAATGAGCGTGAGTCGTGGCTGCAACGGAGCGTTCAAAACGACCGCTAAGATATCTGTTGACAACCCCATGGCACAAATAGTGGCCAGAATCCCGTGACGGGCTTCTAGAGCTTGCCATATGATCGATTTGAGGTAATGACGTATATCTGAAATTCATTGCTTGCGCAGCTTTTGCTTCACCACCCAGCAGTGTCTCAAACGGTTTGAACAGGCATAGCTCCTTGTTGAGCAGAATCCGGAATGGTTCAAGTAATGTGGCGAATAGGATTGGAAGATAATTGAGGACCAGCTGAGTCACAACGGGGCTCTCTGATGGCACATCAAGTCCGTTGCGATGTTGTATCAAGACCCAGAGGCCTACAATGACAGTCGAGACTCCAGCAAGGACAGTTAGGAACGCTGTACCGGTAGCAAAGCCCATTACGAATGGGATTGCAGGCCTATTATCGAGACCTGCTAATGATGTGAAGTTAGATTTGGCAGAAGTTACGGTCAGCTCCTCGTCTTGACTGGATTTAGACAGCGTTCCGTTGCTTAAGGTCAGACGTGATCTGTCGCCGTCTTGGTCAATGTTCTTGGCAGCGAGCGGTGTTGGCCTAGGACTAGGGCGGTGCAAATTACCACGGCGCCAAGCGACCGATCAGGCAAAAAGTCGTCCCTAAGAATCCATATGTTCTGGCAACAGCGGAATTGGAGTCGTTCTAAGATATCTCCAAAACACTGCTTACAAATGCGGGGTCTTTGCGTAGCTCACTCGTGCGGTTCCAGCAAAGGATAAGCAGAGAAAATACCAACACTGCCACCAAACTCAGGCAGATCTCGAGAGTTATTGCTGAGGATCGGACCACGGCAACCGCCTTTGCTTGACCCTTGATGGTCGGGATGGCGTCATCCGAATTCGAAACGTTAGACAGGAGCCCGTACGCGCTATCTTAGGCTTGCTGCAAATACACTAGGGTCGAGATAAGCGTCGGGGGCTTCGTGAGAGGAGCCAACAGCGAAGATGATCATGTTAGCGATCACGTCGGTAATACCCAGAATATCAATTTGGGTCGTATACATATACTATGTCGCTGCATTGATGTCTCTACTGAGCTGAATTGAGCCCCCAGTAGGATGGTTCAAATCGTCTTGCGGTGAAATGTAGTCCCCCGTACGTGTATTTAGTACTGACAGATTGCTCCCCACAACGGCCTCGAATTCAGAGGTCCTAGGCAGGGTTTCTGGTAGCTGCTGCGGCGGTGCCAAAGGATTGTCATCCACAATCGTCATCGCGTGGACTGATAGAGTTGCATTGACTGACTGAGAGTACTAGGATGGTTCGCAAAAGAGCGTCTTCTCCCAGAACGACGTCCACCGAGGAAACCATCCATTACCAGAGGAACTTCCATTCAGAGCCTTCATATCTGGAGGAGGTTCCGAGTTCGTAACAGAAAATGCGGGAAACGTATTAGAGGAATTCTTTCTGGAGCAACTAACAATAAGAGAAAGGGATCAGGCTCGACAGCAATGATGCGCGCAGCGTTACAGGTTTCCAAGAGCGATCGGGAGCTATTGCCAGAATGTGTCAGAAGAAGATTTTCGAGCTAAGATCAGTGTGGTACATACCTTGAGGAGAATCATCATCCAAAGTGGTGTAGGGCAGTCTCCCGAGCCTAGAACATAAGTTCCATGCCCCGTGCCATACCTTCTTTTCGAGCAGAGAAGCCATTGTCACTCTTCATCGACCAAAGGTTTACCGTTCTGGAAAACGAGCTACTAGCGAGTAGCGTTGGACGAGTCGTAGGGACATGGTATCAAACATCGGCCACTGACAAGATTATGAGACAGAATGATTTCGGAGCTGAAAGATGGCGAGGGCTACAGAACATTTGAGTGCTGCAACATCTCGAGCATGAATCTTTGCATATTCAAGGCCTTTTGCATAACAAACGACATGGCGACGAGGATTTGTCGAGCTGATTAAGCCTTATGTCCGTTGAGGGACTTTCAATTTCGATGCGCTTCAATTGAACTGCAATGACAATGCACGGCTATGATCATGATTGAAGTCATTACAGTAGTATTCCTCTTTCAGTCCTGATCGCCCACCAGATCTCTTTACGTATTAGCTAGATGCCAATGGACCCATTTCAATCCGGAAATGCAAATGCCTTCCCATCATTAGTATGTAAAAGGAAGGGAGTCATCGGAATGAATAATCTAACCGCTCTGGTATCTGAACTCAAAGCATTTTTCATGTGCACAGTAAAAGAGCCACTAATGAACGACATGAATAAACTTCATGCACCGCGCCGAGCGTTCGGGCTGGTGAGGTGACGGATCCTCACTCACTGCGGACATTGATTAGCTCCAGGAGCTGCAACTAGATCGCGGCTTTATGCATTATGGGCAGTCACCACTTGAGCATCAATTCAGGATTAACACCATGTATCTCCTCTCTGCATTCACCCATCTTCTGTCGTAGGTGCAGATGCTTTGCTCGACGCTTTTGCACTAGTGATACCAGAACGTTTAGCCACACGATTAAGGTCGCCCCCCTGGGACCAACTAAACTAGCTCCCTGACAAAACCTCTGCACATCTCGATGTATTTACGACGTAGGTCGAGGACAGCAAATTGTAGTACTACTATTCGTACAATTTAAACGACTCCGAACAAGTGAAGGAGATCGTCTGGTGTCGTGTGCAGACCTAGTGTGCTATTTTGGACCCTGTAACGGGAGCTAATGCAGTGGCGATCACGTCCCGCGAACCGCGCCTAGGAGGTGTAGTCACAGCCTGCTGGCCTCGTCAGACTCTCTCCAAACATAGCCCAAGGCTGATTCGCGTCGAATTGCGATACACAGTGCATCGTATATGTCTGCTGCAGCCTACTTCTAGACAGCTTGAATGGCATCTCTGGGCTGAAGATTCATAGCAAAGATGCTCGACGAGAACCTGCCCAGTACGTGATGTTCATCTTTTATTCCCGAGCTTGTATCATGTGCTAATTTACTCCAGCTTTCTACCTGCGGGCGTCCAACGATGGTATCAAACACAACGCCTCAATTCTGCTCTCCCACTACGGCTCAGACGCACTACCCGAATACTCTCTCCGGCATCCCGATCCCTCCCTACCTGGCTCCAAGAACCGCTATGCGGTAGCTCTATACGATAGCTATAACCCTGATATCCTCTTCGGCGAAGTTCTACTCATACCAGAATGGACGCAACCATCTCTATCGCAAGAGCAAATACGGCTCAACGGCGGCGTACCTCCACCACCCCAGCCAGTCCTGCCAACAGAGTTCGCTATCCAGCTATACAATCCTGATCAGCAGGTAATCATAAAATTGCACCCTGGAACATGGCGATCAGATCCATACTGGGAGTTCGAAATGCCCCAACAAAGCTTCCGTAAACCCTCCGCCTCCGCCCTCGACCGTACACAAAGCGACCCCACAGCCTCAGAGACTACACCCAAGCTAAGCTTCAGATGGAAGAAAGACTGCACACTGTCCAAAGACTATGTCTGCTCGCTATCCGGCAAATCCACAAACCCAGACGGCAGCAAGCGCAAGAACAGAGAACCAGACATCACCATCGCTCTCTTCCGCCACTTCAAAGAAATAACCATCTACGAACCCAACCTCTCACGGGTGGATATGGAAGACCCAAAAGGGTTGGAAGTGGTCCTCCTCCTAGGCGCAATAGTAATACGCGAAGTTTTCAACAGCAACATGCGCGAAACCTTCAACATTACCGAATCATCCCGCCGAAACAGCGCTGAGAATGCCCCTCACACCTCCCCTCTTAAAGCGTCCTCAAACCCACCACCCCCTCCCCGCCGCCACCACCACTCCTCATCCACCGCCGTCGGCGAACCTCGAACCAAGCAACAAGCAACCTCCCGCCCACCTCCCACAGATCCTCGCTCCCAATGGGAACTCGATGCCGAAACCGCCCGCCTCCGCAAAGCCGTAGAGCACGAAGAGCGCGAGCGGCGGCGCGCCGAACATGCCGAAACAAAACGGGTAAAGCGCATGCTTGCAGAAGAAGAACGCAAGGCTCGCGAAAAACAAAAAGACGTTGATCGCGAGACAGAAAGACTAAAGAAGCTGTATGGCAAGCAACCACAACAATTGAGTAGTAGACCGCCGCAGCCGCCGGCGAGGCATAGCATGCAACCTCCAAGTCAGAGTGGTGGGTATCCTGTTACGAGCTATCCGCCTGCGCCGATGCAGAGACCGCATAGTGCGGCGCCTGCTCCCTATATAGCTTCGAATCTTCATAATCAGAGGCCAACAGGGCCGTACTTACAGCCGCAAGATGTGGGGTCTGCAAGCGGGTATGTAGGCCCAAGTTCAAGCAGTTTCTTCAGTGGTGCTTCGTCTGGCAGTAGACCGGCTATGGTGCCGAAGAAGAGTTTCTGGGGATTGAGAGGGGGAGGTGGTGGCGATAATTCGAGGTTGACGAAGCAGAAGAGTACGGTGTTTTAGACCTATCGAGGGGGTCGCTATAACACTCGACGTTTATGATGGGCATTGCGAGAGCGTTGGATACCACTAGTGACTTCGCTGAGTTTCATGAACTGCATTGGCGATTTTGGCTTGATGCATTGAGATCTACGAGACCACGACGATGATGCAGATGTTATTGCCATATACATATGTTGTCACATTAGCCTCGCAAAACGTTAGAGCAACAATTGCACCTCCTGCTCGCTGCATCTCATGGGTATCATCTCATCAACATAAGCAGTTCCTCCCATTGTCGCCATCGTCATCCCGAACCCCTAATGCTTAATCCTATAAGTTCCCCCCACAAAGTCCAGCTTTTCCCCCCTAACTTCCTCCTCAAGGAAACTCTTCAACTCCTCATTCCCAAATGGAAAACCCCCCGGCACCGTCAATTTCAACATCATAACAATCTGCTGCAACGGCATCGGCCCACCATTCGTCAACATCCCCACCACGAATTGCGAATAAATTTCCATCTTTTCCTGCGCCACTTCATGCTCGCTCAACACGGCTGGGGCAGCGGCTGCTGTTGCGGTTTCGGCCGCTGCGGCGGTGGCGGCGGAGAGCGTACCGGGGTGAGCGACATCTTCGTCGGAGAGGGTTTCGAGGACCGTGTAGGTGAGGGGTTTGGTGGAGGTTTGTTTGAGGACGAGTTTGCCGATCCAGAATGTGAGGGCATTGTGGAGGAGTGAGTCTGTCATTTCGAGGCCGTCGAGAAGTTCGTCAAAAGTGCGGCTTATGGGTAGCGATGGGTCCTCGGAGTTGGTAGGCTGGAAGGCGTAGATGACGGAGGCTTGCCATGTTTGTACTTCTTCGGTTACGGTGCGGTCTTCGAGGTCGAGGTTTACTGTTACTTGGCCCAGGGCGTGCAGCCAGGTTAGTTTGCGGGATTGTTTGAGAGTTTCGAAACCTTTGGAGTAGCTGTCTTGGAGGTCTCTGATCTCGGGCGGGATGTAAAATGCTTCCGAGTGGAGGGACGGCCAAAAGAGGTGGGATAGGATGCGCGTGTGGAGTTCTGGTGCGTCTTCGGAACCGAGGTTGAGGGTTTGGTCCTTGTGAATGAAGGTGTCCACGCGTCGAGAATCGAGAATGTCTCGAAGCATTACTTCGCACGCTTGTAGCGCGGATTCGCCGAATCTCAACTTCAGGAGCTCAAGGACACGGATCTCTCTGTCGAATTCGTATTCTTTCTTGAGCAGGCGTTCACCGAGGATGTTTTGGAATTCCTTGACAAAGACATCTTTGGACTCGAATAAGCTGATCATCGACCCAATGACATCTGAGTTCTTGGATTTCTTGTACTCTGGTCCCGCATCCACTGGGTCAGGCATCCATTCCAAGTCATCGAAGTCGGGGTAGTCGTTATCCCCTTCATCTCCACCTTCCAAGCTGTTCTTGCTCATTTCAACTGCTAGTTCAACCAACGCATCGCCTGCCGTGGCTTCATCTTCAGGGTCTGCCAAGAGACCACCAACCACAATGGTGACTGTATCATCTCTCTCACGAAGGTATCGGCGAATTGGTCTGGCAACACGGTCTAATAAGACCCCTTTTGGATCAAGTGCGGTGAATGCTCTGATGATCGAGATGTAAAATTCAAGAATCTGTGCTGTGGAAGCTCCAGGCTGAAGAAGCCGGTGGGATACAACGTTAGAGAAGTTTGATGTGAGATATGCTCTTGCCGCAGGTACAGTAATATACTTCCTGAGGTCCTCGATGGCACCTCTGCTGTCATCCCAGTCACGAACGACGTCAAACAATTCCTCTGTTCGTAGTAAACCCAGTCTGTAAAGTCCCATTCCTTGCCACTGTTCAATTTCGAGGTCTGTAATCATGGGTGTCTCCTTGCTCGGAGCAATTGGTTTCGTCCTCAGTGAGTCCAGTATCTCGCCAACGAGACGTGCAAACTTGTTTTCAATCCAATCACGCAGTTCATCTACGACGACGGAGCGAGACGTCCATTTACCCGCGTAAGTAGACTTGATGTAGGATATGAGCATATCCGACATGACCTCAGCGAACAATCGCTGTAACAGGTAGCTCCCTAATCCCACTTCCTGAAGCATACGCACGTGACTGGTTGTTTCTCGGCGTTTTTCAGCAATGAAAAGATGTCCATCCTGGGTCCCAGACGTTTGGCCAATATTTAGGATGAGCGAGCACCTCTGTCTGAAGAACGCGGCGAGGTTTTCTGCTACTATTTCCTCAGGAAGGGTGCGTGCGAAAAGACCGTGCAAGTGTGACTCGAATCTTGCGATCTCAAGTCTATCAGATCCGGACAATATTTGGACAATGGTCTCCTGCACTGGCTTTAAGTATATCAGTTGAACAGTCATAAGCTCCTTGCAAAGCGCAAAGAGAGCGTTCGGGACCTGCCCGCGCTCAAGGATCTGGTAATAATTAGGAAACAGACTAGATCTGAAAGGACCACGAGTATTACCTTCACCAATCCAGGTAACGCGTGCTGTAAGTAGTGTGCAAGTACCACCTCTTCAAAGTACCATCGTAGTAAGTCATCCTTGCCACTGGCTTTTCTTATTTGATAGCCGCGAGAGTGTTCTGACAACACATATTCCAAGGCTTTCCGAATCTCATGAGAGACAGGCTTTATCCACTTTCCCCTAAATTTGTCCACTTCCCTCTCTGGCTTTATGGGTTCGGCTGGGAGGGTGAGGTATACTGTTGCGATATGCCAGGCCCGGTCCCACTTGATCTGCTCTGCAGCACTAGACTCGTTGCCAGATTGCGAGACATGTAGTGAGCCAAACGATTCTCCGAAGCCAGAGGAGCCGAGGACAGGGGTCGCTGTTGGAGTAGGAATGTCAACATCACTCGGCGGAGGGAATACAGAGGCGAAGATCTTGTCAAGTGGAGCCATGGTCGCAGGCTACAGCGAGCCTTGACATTGCCGACTGCTTGTTGCTGCAAGCAAGCAAAGTCATTGCCGATAGCGTGCATAGGAACGTAAAGTAGAAGCGCGTTCTCCGCGTAGGTCACGTGCAAGAATTAGCCAGCGCGCTAGTGTTTACTTATGCCGTGTCTGAGTTGATAGGTACTTTTTGGACAGTATGCCTAGATGACTTATCATTACTCGTACAATAGACCTCCGTGTACATAACTGAAGGAGCACCAACATTCTCTCGCCGCGTTCAGGCGCAAGTAAACTGTATCTCTTCGAAAGGAACAGATACGTCATTTCTCCGCTTTCCTTGCGTCGGGAAGGTACCTGCCGTCCAACTTTCTCATAAACTTTTCTTTACCAACTTCTCGACTCTCTTACCAATCATCCCGCACCACAATCGTCATGTCTACCTTAAGAGCAGCAAGCAGAGCCTCGCGTAATCTCCGTGTCAGCTCGACCTTCCGCCAACTGCGCCACGAATCCACAAACGCGGCAAATTCAGCCTCAAGTAGCAATGGCAGCAGTCCCACGTCAAGCATCGTTGCAGGCTTAGCCGGCGGCGGATTGGTGTTTTTGGGCGGCTATGGATGGTACCACTTCTCAGGCAAGCTTTGACTTCGATCCATGTCCTCGGTGCTTACAATTTGCTGCACATAATCGAGGCTAACGAATTGCAGGAGCGAAGACCTTCGTCAATACGGCGCACCAAGCTCAGAGCATGCTCAACTCCTACACCAAGCATTTCAAAGCCCCTTCCCCTGACTTTGAGCCGAATGAGGCAATCGAATGGCTCCGTTCAACCGCGAAATCATATGGAGCCATAATCCCTGGCGTCTCTGGCTACATCGACAGCGCCTTCGACGATATTGATACTATTCGTAGGAAGCATGGCAAGGAAGTAGATGCGATTGTCAAAGAAGCTTACCACGAGCTCAAGGATGTCACTCAAGCCGGCATGAGCGTCGCCGCAGCGACAAAGGCATGGGACGTATTGCAAAAGCATATGAAGAGGATCGGCGATTTGGCAGGCGATGCGGCGCAGGATATAATCAACAACCACCCCGCACTAAAGGACAAAGTTGGAGGGAACCTGGATCAACTGAAGCAAATGGGCGACAAGTATGGACCAGAAGCCAAGAAGCAGGTCGACGAGACATGGGATCAAATTAAGGAGATCATGAAGAGTGGAGTCAGTACTTCAACAATCCCCAAAGTTCAGAAGCTGGTACAGGACAAGATACAGAAGGTGCAAGAATTGGGCGGGAAAGTGTGGGACCAGAGTATGGAGAAGGCAAAGCCTTTGCTTGACAAATCGCCAGAGGTCAAAGAGGTAGTTGAAAAGAACGCAGATCAATTGAAAAAACAAGGCAACGTACAGGAGCTGTACGAGAAGATCAAAGATGCCGTATCTTCAGGCAATACCGACGCCCTCAAAGACTACGTCCAAAATACGGTCAACAAGGTCAGAGAAGGAAGCGGTGGTAGTAGCGGCGGGCTGGAGAAATATCTTAAGATGGTCCCTGGAGGTGGAGAGATCATTCCGAAACTAACGGAGATGCAAAAGATCGCCCAGGAGCATGGCGAGGAGGCTGAGAATATCGCCAAAGATACATTCAAGGAAATTGAGCAAGTCCTGCAGAAGAAGCTCGGGGAGGCGCAGGAGCTAGCGCAGAAAGCCGGGAAGAAGACAAAAGACAATTGAATGTGCTGACGAATGATGGCCATCACGCTCGAGACCTTCGTGGCATTGTACATTAGGTTAGGTAATCAGGCTATCGAAAGGGAGCACAAAAGTTACATGATCTAGCAGGTGTGTATCGCACTGAGGCCTTTTATCTGCCTAAGTGGACACGAAGTCAGCTGCTGGAAATACAAGGATTCGGACTTGATCGATCACAGTGGCCGAATTACGCTTGCTTGAATCCAAGTTCAGCACTTCCAATCTAATCTTACTGCTAACATAAAGATACAACAGCATGATTCTAGGATACATCTCAATAGGGTATGTGTTATGGCAAATATCTTGAGGGCACGGTTATGTTCACCACGAACGAAGGCGCTTTCGATCTCTCCCATCCTCGTCTTGTACTTCCTCCTCTAGCACATCCTCTCGTTTTCGAGCAGCGCTTCGCATCCCCTCCCAGCGGTCGATATGCTTGCGATAGTACTGGTCGAAAGCTATTGCGCTTCGGCTATCAGATACATCGACCGGATTTCCCTCCCACGGATCAGTGTCCGGTGGCTGGGGATTTTCTAAAGTACCAGGACCTTCGAGGCCAGCTTGCCAGTCTTCCACACGCGGGCGAATGTCCGTCTCCAGTGTATCAGACTCAACGCCTATCAGACTTGGTTCAAAGTAATCACCATAGTAGGAGGACTCCGCGTCTGATCTCGCCCCGGCAGCTTCCACCTGGTCGTTGGCATTGTCGAAGGCTGCCTCAGCCTCTATGAGTCTGCGCGTCAATATTTGTCCTTTCTCTACTTGACGATTATCGAATTCGGTCATCGAAAAACTCCAGACTCCCTCGGCTACATTGTAGTGATAGTATGCCAAGTCTTCGCTGTAATGCTGCTTTCGGCAGTCGAGCTTGTATTGCGCTTCTATCAGTACATTTCGCGCACGATTAACCTCAATTATAGCGTTACGACGAAGAGACTCTTCTTCGGAAGCGGCTGTATGCATACCATGTGCATAACATCCGGTATGATACTCCTTAGGAGGTCCCATGTATGACGAGGAGCTTGCAGAGTAGTCCGAGACGGGTGCCTGTCGCCCAGTACGGGGGCCCACTGACGGCCTAATGGCTGGCAACTCCAGAAGATTGGCTTCTCTGAATACTTGCAACATCGGGCGCTGTAATCCGTCTCTAAGGCTTTCAAGGTTATTTTTCGGATCTAAAAGATCCTTTTCAAGGATTTCACATCGCTGTCGAGCTTCGCGAAGCTCGGGTATTCCCTCCTCTAGTTCCTTTTGCTGTCTATCCAAGTCTAGAGCCTTTTGTGAGATATCCTTTAATCCTTGGGGCTTTTGGCCATAGCACTCGATATCTTTCACGTCGTATTGTGCCTTTTCGAGTGCTCTTTGCTTGTCGAGAACATCTAGTTGTGTTGCAGCAAGATCATGAATCGTGCGAAAGAGCTCTTTGTCGAGGAGGACTGCTAGGCAATCCTTGTCACCGTCATGAGCCATGATAATGCGAATCGGGCCGTCTGTAAACGGTGGTGCTGTTCGGTCTTGGTCGCTGTTGGTATCCGAGGCTTTGATTTTGGATGCTGTGGATGTTGAGGTATGTCGCGTTGACGAACATCTGCCTCGTAGGTCTAGATAGTCAGTGTCTTTCTCTGTAATTTGCGGGTTTAATGTTTTTTCCGGCGCTGCTTGGATCCTATTGTGCGTGAGGCAGGCCATGGCTGGGGAATCCGACTTATTCTTCTTGAATATAAACTCGTGGGTGGGTTTTGGTGAATGGTGCAGCACTTGTACGAATGAGAAGGCTACCCGTCGGAACAATCTGAAGTGTAAAATTCTGGTTTCCGCAACGGAAACGTCGTCTTGGATCTTTCAACCTCAGACAAAACGCATGTTGATGAAATTCATACTCATGTTAAATCATTGTTAGTCCCTGAATTATGCTTTGTACTCGTTATGACCGACCTTCGCATCACGTGAGCTATCTTGTGCGCCTTCATCTCGCGCGGAAGCGTTGTTCTGCCTGCTCAAAATAGAGTACGATAATCTCTGAAGGGTGAGTGAGCGAATTGAAAGCACTTCTTTGTCTGGCTGCTCAAGGCTTGAACTTCAAGACAAAGATTCCTTTTATCCCTAGTCCTTACCACGGAAGCCTGGATTGTCCAGAGATTGTAGGAGAAAGGAAACGAACCTTGGTGGCAACAGCAAGAAATGCCACTTTTGATTGTATGTATATACGTACGTATGTGTCTCTAGCTACTTGCTTCCACATTCTCACTATTCCATGAAGTTTAAGCTAGCTTATTTTACACATCTTCTCGGACGACCGCGCCTGACTTTCACAGCATACCCACAACTCAATATCCAAACCATCAGCTCCACAGCGATGCCTAGGGTAAGTATTGCTTCATCATACATTGACAATCGCGTAGGGCGGACTTTATCACACGATAACCCTCGCAAGAGACAGCGTCGCGATTCCAGTGATGATGAGCGACGCTCTGTAAAATCTCATCCAGCATTATCCGTCGAACGCCTCGGTGCCGCTCCTTCACATTCTGACAAGCGCGTAGGGCGGGCTCCATCATTCGTCAAAGAGCGTACAGAGCGATATCGCGATCCTAGGGATGATGGGCGACGCTCTGCTGCTCCAGCACCACCCGATCACGCCCCACGTTCGACTCTATCGCAATTCACCCTCCTTTGTATGCAAGGTGTCAATCCTACGGCTCAAGGGTCCAAGTTAAATAATATTCATCCAGGGATGATTATCAACTCGGCTGTACATGAGGAAGACTACAACCACACACGAGTACCAGATCCCGACGCGATGTCTGGCATATCGAGTAATCTCCAAACAACAACCACCGGCGATCGCAAAACCCTATTTGACGATATCACATTTTCGCGATACGGCCCGATCCATACCAAGTGGCGTTATATGATTGTCGTAGCATTATTCCGTGGCCATTATCTGGCAGTCCCGTGCTACACGCACGGTGGCCGTGGCGCGGATCGCAGAGGTAATTGGGAAGAGTACTTACCAGTCTCTAACCACCCAACGGCGGACCCTAGAACGCTCGTTACTTCTTCCTGGACGGCCTATCGTGCACTCCATCCGAAAACAGCGGCTCACATTGCGCGCCCTGTTGCGAGGTCGTATGATGCGTTGGGTACTCACAGTGGAGAACTAGATAGACGATCCGCCGATCGTTTACTTGATCATTTCCTCCAACATATGAAGGATGCCAGCTCCGCTTGGCAAAGAGGAGTGACTCCCTATCCTCGGTCGAAGACCCCTGAGCTGGATTACTAATGATCTGGGTAAAAATCGAAGCGCGTTAAGGTTTGTAAGGCTAATCAGGCAAGTGCGATGAGTCCTTTTGGTTTGGTTCTGAACATGTTTTGTTATTATGGTTATACCTTCGTATATGGTTCGTTATGTTGATGTCATGATGCTTAATTAACCTGCTCATCTACATTGATTCCACCTACATAACGTGCACAGTCTTGTGAGTATTTACTTTTGAGATGGCAGAAGAGGAAGTTGGTAGAGTAAGTGGATGGTTAGCAATCCTGATATTTAATTGAGGTGCTGAAAGCTTGCTTCACTCGCTGTCTTCGTCTATCCTGATCCAATCATCTCCTTTCAAAACCAAATCACCGGTAAGCATCGATCTTGAACAGGTCTTCGGTCACCATGGCACAGGCACTCGCTTCCCGGTCTCCTCGCAGAAGACCTCTTTTCCAATCACAACATGAAAATACTCTGCCACCCTCCCCTCACTATGAATACAGATGCTTCCGTTCCCGAGAATCTCCTCTTCGTACTCTTCCCAACCCTCCCCCTCCACACCGTCTTCACGTAGCTTATCTTCGTAGTCCTTCTCTAGAAGCTTTGGTGCAGCCTCGTTCGCTTCATCTAGCGTATCAAAATCGCCCAAGACATCATTCTGCTCATGTTCTCCGTCTTGATCAGGGCGAAAGTACTCCCCGCAATAGGTTCTCTTCACAACAAAGACCTGCTTGCGTTGCTTTCCTGCACGCCTGGAAGCTCGTCTGATAGTCTTCTTGTACACATAAACGTTTGATCCATCGCACTCAACTCCAAAAGCTCTGAGCGACGCATCATTCGGGTCAGCCTCATCATCTTCATAGAATTTGAACTCAATCATCGGCGATCTGAGAGATTGGTATGCGAGATCGAAAGCTTTAGCCGTATTGGGGTAGACACCTACGACTTCTGGGATGCGAGGTTCATTCTCACTAGGAGGGATTCGGACGATGACGAAAGTGTCTTCGAGTTTATCCGGTTGCTTAAAAGGGTCGAGCGGCGATGGCTCAATAGCTGTGATAGAATCGTCCTCTATCGAAGGCGAGGCTACTGTTGTTGATACGAGACTCTTGAAGTACTCATCGTCTTCTTCATTGTCGGTCGGGTCGTGGATCTTGATAATGCGTGGTAAAGGCCCACCAGTCGGAGGATTGAACTGTTTTTTTGTGGAACTTTGTTGATTTTGAGGACTCCTAACATCGACCTTTCTCTTGCTCCCAGGTATTTTAGGAAGGGTTTTCATTGAAAATGGAATCGGGGAGCTCAAGCGTGCTTCTTTGAAAAGATGCTGTTCTGTAGAGGATGTTTCACTGGTTTCTCTTCCAAGGATTGATGGCGAAAATTCCATCATTGCAGAGGTGAATTCCTCGTTCGTAGTGGCTAGCTCTGTGTCAGGAAGCGTGTCATCACTGTTCAATTGGAAAATTGACTTGGGGGGACTGTTCAAGTGTTCCAGCGGGTAGACGAACTTTACCGACATGCTGTTGAAGAAAGTTGAGGTATACTTTTTTTCAAAAGATATAACCGTGAATTTGGGATACAAGGAGTGAAGTAAAGTACAGGAAAAAATTGCGTCAACACTTACAGTCTGGATTGGAGATCCATTCACGTAGAAGTGAAGCAAGATCTAGTCTTGATACCTTTTTGCCAATACCGTATACCATCGACTGGTGCCCTTTTTGCTTTCTATCTTAGTGAATTAGCAAAATGCAGACTTATGGCACATTTAAAGGCTTTCTTAAGCCTTGATGTTCGGTAATTGGTATGAATCAAAGCGGACTCGTACATCACCCTCGATCATCTCCTTACCCCGCTGATATGGCAAAGTATAGGGTGAGTCACTCTTCTAAGTCGCATATTCTTAGATATCTTGAGTCTCAATGTACAAATATTAGTACAAATTGAAGTATATAACCGTCCACTATTATCGCCTTGCCTTGTTGATATGGCAAGTCCTAGGGTAAGGTACCCTTCTAAGTTGCGTATATCAGGCATTTTACCCTTCAATGCACGATGATTGGTGTCAACGGCGCATACAATCATCCTCGATTGACTCCTTACCTTGTTTCTTCAGACCGCTGGAGCAAGGAAAGCATACAGCAAAGCTCCATTTAAAACCAATCATCTCTCAGGTGGAGTCACCATTCTGAACTTGCATTTGAAAATCATTCTTGAGGACTCTGCCTCCATGGAGCAAAGCCTTGATCTCACTAGGGTGTACGAGATTGAAGACAGTCATTACCCCCAGCATCAGCACCAAATCAAAGATGTAGAGAGAGTATTCGTGCCCCAGTAGGTAGCCACCGTTGCCTTGTACATTCTATGCCACGCGGAAGATCGATCGGACCAAGGTGAGGGTGCTAGCTAGGTAGAGAGTAACAAGGTGTTTATACAAGGGGATATTCGACGATGTTGATTGAGGCGCAGGTTGCAGGCGCATTCTCCGGTCAAAGACTGACGGTCGCGGTGACGAAGAAACCGAAGAAGAGAAGTTGAATGATGAATTCACCGACTACGATATTGGAACCCAGAATCATTGAGCCGTAGTCCCGCCTGCTATTATGCTACCGCCTGAGGAGCGTCAGCAACACTAAGCCGTTGAGTAATAGAATAACCACTACCTCCGCCTTGGATAAGGAATGAGAGTACATCTCTAGCAAGGAATATCTTTGTAAGCTAGCGCCTCTTCACAAAGCACCGCTTCTTCCCACCGACCACACGGACGATGCGTCCGAGCCCCACGTAGATGGTGGCAGCGAAGAGTGCGGGCGTGAGAAGAAGGAGCAGCATCTGCATGATATAAGGACCGAGTGCTCAATTGGGGGTTTTTTGGCTCGGGATTGCACGTCCGATATACCCGATGAATTCGACTGCAGTTGCATGTCCAAAAAGCTTCTACGTGGACACTTTTAAGCAGAGCTGGACTTACAGATTTCGCCCACAATCAATGGAATCAGACACTATGTCCGCGTCGAGATGGACTGGTCAAGTGCAATGGAGCGATGTAGTCAAGATGAACAGAATCGAAAAAAGGATCGCAGCAGCGAGAGAAGGGGCCATGATGGTAGAGCTTGTATCCGGTGTTCGGGCCGTTACCCATTATGAGTCCGACAGTAGTCAGTGCGGAGTGAAAGGCTCCGCGAGGCAAAGAAAGAGTAGCGGAACTACTGTTTGTTGTGCGAGGAAATTCGAAGAAAAGGGCCTGAGAGAGCGGTGCTAGCTTGAAAGGAGAAGGGACTGAAGGGGGCAATGGAGCAGGAGACGCAATATATGAGAAATGCGTTCCAAGCACCAAGTTTGACAGGACTAGGAGAGGCCGCATGCTGTGCTGTATCACCGCGGCTTCTACCACTTATGAGGCCGTATCTTACCTTCTGTAACGTCCTCAGCGACACCGAAAGCGAGGGAGGGGCCAGAATCGCGCGACCTTCACCCGCGAAGCGCGACGTTAAGGCGGCCGCTTACCAGGGCGTGACGGGTCAATCGGTCAGGGAATCCTCCGCCTAAAGTAGCTCGCTCGCTGGAAGTCCACCGACCACTTCAACTGTCAAAAGCGACGAGGGCAATTCAAGCCCAAGGCTGAACGACTCACTTTCAGGCTCCCACCGGCTGCGCCCCTGCACTGCCCTACATAGCTCAGGGGCGCGCTTACGGCATACTCAGGCTCGGCTCAGGTGAGTAGCGGGGCCTGCTCAGCTTGGCAGCTAAGAACGGAAGGGGGAAAGGTTTTTGGTGGTCCTGTATATGAGTAGGTGTATAAGATCTCAGTTTTATGCCATCTTTCTTTGTTGATTCAGCTGAGTATGTAGAGACACTCAGCTGAATCTAGCAGCAGGAAACTACTTGCTGAAGCGGCGCCGACCGCTCGCACTTGTATGTAGAATGTCTAATCAATCGATGTGGTATCTCCGCACGCTAATGCTCGCGTTAACACTATAAAGTAAGTGGCCCGCAGCCTCTGTGGTAAATACTCGACTAATCGAGTAGTATAACCGCTACTCGCTACTCGAGTAGAGTAGTGAGGGTGCTACTCACTACTCGATTATTTTAGGGCTATACTAGTCGAATAATTCGACTAGTATTCGACTATTATAGATAGAAATTTAAAATTTTCGCTTAAATTATATATTTACTAGTATATCCGCTTAGTAAACTAAAAAATTAATAGATCTATATATAGATATAACTTAAAACTATCTATATTTATAGTATATAACTATATTTAATTACTATTAATATAAATATATATTTAAAAAGAGTATATTTAATTTTATTTATAAGATATCTAATTTATTATTAAGTATTTAATAAGAATTCTCTAAATAAAAGTTATTAAAATAGCCTAAAGAATATATATATATATTTTAGATTTAAGGTTATGACTAAATAACGCTAAAGCGGGATCTACGGAACTAGTAGATAGAAGAACCTTCTATTTCTTCTTCTACTCTTTACTTCTTTAATATTCGTCCAAAATAACCCAAATTCAAAAATTAGATACGGGGTAGATCTATTTATAGATTCCCCTAAAGGCTTATTAGAATGGCCTCTTCTAGACTGAAATACGACTCTAATTACGAACTTCCTTCTATCGAAAATCAGTTTTATCTCTTTAAAGATAAATTCTTTAGTTAGACTCTACTCGCTTATTCCGAAGATTAGCCTAGAAAGGTATATATAATAGCTATATTTAGCTATATATAATTAATTTTCATTAATAGGTTACTATTCGCTGTTTAGCTCGAAACTATCGATATTCGAAAATCGAAAAAGTACCTTTTCTAACCAGTAACCTATTCGCTTATTATTCGAATTCTCATAAGAATACTCCTATAAATAGGACTACTTTTATAAGGCCTGAAGTTTAGACGGAAGGTATTTATTACTATAATAATCGATTTTCTTTTATTTCTTTATTAATTTCTTTTAGAATTCGAGTTAGGTCCTTCGACTTAGTTTACTCTAACGGCTTTTCCTAGCCTTTGAAAAAGACCTTCGGATATAGGTCTAAGTTAACACTATACCCAAGAGGGTTTAGTACGAAAAGTATTTGAATTCTTTCTCGAGAATAATATTTCTCAGAAAGTAATTTCTAGTAAATCTTTTCGAAATCTACTAGAGTATACCCGAGAGTAGGTTATATATCTATTTTTAGATATATATATACTAATTTTTCTTAATAGTGATATTCCGAAGCTCTATTACGAGAAAATTCGCTCGGAACTTCAATTACTCTTTCGAATTAACTCCGAAAAAATCAAATCGGAAGTCGAGACTATAAGTTCTATTTATAGAAATTATTTTTCTTTTACTTTCGACTCTTGGACAGCCTCGAACTAAGCCGAATATATGGCTATTACTATTCACTATATGAATAAAGACTAGGAGCTTGTTTCTCGACTTCTAGAAATAACTCCTATAAACGATCGAAAAGAAGCTACCTATTTATTAGGAACTCTTAACGAGAGTCTAGCTACTTGGGGTATAGAGGATAAAATTCTCTCGTTAGTATTTTATATTTTTTAACTAGTTTTTTAATTAACTAATTTTTTAATAGATTAATAACGGATAAAGCTTCCGAAAATCTAGCCCTATTAAGGACTTTTAAGAAGTCCTATAAAGAGAAATATAATACCACTATATTCTCTTTAGGTTGTATAGCTTATACTTTTAATAACGTTATAGGAGACGTTTTAAATTAGCTACTACTAACGAAAAAAGATAAGGAATTAGTAGTTAACGCTATTAATTCAGAATAACTAGAAGAGGAGGAAGAAGAAGAAAGTCGCGAGCTTATTTCAGGTTAGTTTTTTCAATTTTATTATTAATTTTATTATTAGTTTTTCTATTAGTTTTTCTATTAAAATTTTAATTAACTCTTTTATTTTCTTATTTATTTATTTATTCTATTATTAATTCCGTTATCAATTTTTATATTAACTCTTCTACTAATTTATAAAATCATTACTCTATTAATTTTTCGTTATTTTTTCTATTTATTTTTTTTAACTAATTATTCTATAGCCAAATATCCTATTCGAAAAATTCGAAAACTAACCTCAATTTTCAAAAATCAGCACGAATATTCTAGAACCTTAGAAAATCAAATCGAGGTTTTAAATATAAAAGGATCTATAAAGCTGAAAATTGGTAGGTTTTTCTAATTTTCATAGTTTTTTTATTTTTTTTTAAATTAATTAGTTCTTTTAAATAGCTATTTACTAATAAATTTATTAAATACCGACGTCCGTTGGAATAGTACTTTTTAGCTACTAGAGACCTTTCTTAGGCTCTGGCCGGCTATAGAAAATACTATTCAAATTTCTAGAAATTTTCCTAGTCGAGAGGATTATCTTCTAAAGAGTAAAGAACTTATTTATATTCGAGAAACTCTCGATATATTTAAAATCTTTATTAAACCCTTAGCTATACTTTAGGGCGAAAAGTATCCTACTTTTCACCTAGCTTATCCTTATATTCACCAGATAAGACGAAAGCTAAAAGCGAAGAGAGATAATCCTAATCTAGTAAGTTAATTATTTTTATTAATTATTAATAAATAGATTAATTATTAATAAATAGATTAATTATTAATAAATAGATTAATTATTAATAAATAGATTAATTATTAATAAATAGATTAATTATTAATAAATAGATTAATTATTAATAAATATACTAATAAAAAATAGCTTTAGATTCATCGAAATTCCTGCGCCAACAAGCTTGAAAAGCTTGAAAAATGGCTTCTAGAATTTAGTATTCGTAGCTAGAAAGCTATTTATATTAATATATTTTTCGCTATTATTCTCGACCCAAGATTTAAAGCTGAGGCTTTTAAAAATTTCGGTATTTCAAATCAGGATACTTAAGCTATACTAGCTGAGTTTCGAAGCCTTTTTGAAAAGTAAGTTTATTATTAATAATTATTTTTTTATTAATTAAAAAACTAATTTTATTATTAGAACCCGAGACGAAATAGTTAGTGAAGAGGCTACTACTAGTCTAGATTCAGAAAATCTAGATTTAGATAGTAACGATGAATTTAACGACGAATTTCGAATTCTACCTACTAGACTATCTAGCTCTAATAGTAAAAGATCGGAATTAGAAAAATATCTTTCCGAAGATCCTCTATCAGGAAAGGTAATAATTCCTTATTATTTACTATTTTTTTATTATATTATACTAATTATATATATATAGATTAATCCTCTCGAATATTAGAAGGCTAGAGTTCTAGATTATCCTATTCTAGTTATTCTAGCTCGAAGATATCTAGCTATACTAGCTACTTCAGGTCCTTCCGAGTCGATTTTCTTTATAACGGGGGATATTATTACGAAAAAACGTAATAGGTTATCTAATGAGGTTTTTAGAAGGATTCTTCTTTTAAAAAACTAGGGTATTATACCCGATAACGGCGAAGATAGCGAGGAAGAGTAGTTTTTTTTATTAATATTAGGCGTTATAGGTGTTTATATCTTTTATATATAGATATTTAATATATCTTATATATTTATCTATAGATAACTAGTTAGTTAAGCTATAAATATAGTTTTTACCTATATAAATTCTCTTTTAAAAGTAAGAAAGATTTAAAAATATAAGAGAAAATTTGAATTTAATCTTCCTAGATATTTTTAATAAATATATATATAGTTTATATATATTTAATATAACTAGTATATTATATAAATCTATTTTTATATAGATTCTTTTCTAATTTTAAAAAATAGTAGAGAAATAAAAAAGAATAACTTTAATTTCTTCTTTTTAAAGACTATCTATAAATATATATAAAAATTATATATATTTAATATAATTATTATATTAT
>JAABUW010000122.1_pt1 | contig 158960 bp, 132 predicted proteins | sample 5560081 | NCBI WGS metagenome assembly JAABUW01 (sample SAMN10711882, study PRJNA513363) | rock metagenome | isolation source: Antarctica rocks | place: Antarctica: Victoria Land, Knobhead sud
TCCTCCGAACCATCCGTGGGCCCGCGCGACTCCGGGCCGGGCCGGGCCTCGCGCGAACACTGGCGTACTCCCAACCGGGGCTGGCCGCACCTGGGAGGACCTCACCGGCGCTCCGGAGTACGGCAGGGTCCGCCGGGCGCCGGGCGCGCCTCCGGTTGACGCACCCGACCGACTCCCCCGGACCAACACGGGCCGGTAGCGTCCCGGCATGGCAGCTGCCCGAGTTCTCCGCCTGGATCTGACCCGTCCGATCATCGACATCCGGCCCACCGATCCGCTCGGCGCGCTGCAGACCCGACGCCGGCCGGTGTTCACCGAGGTGCTCGACGCCGTCCGCCGCGTGGCCACCGACCCCGGGCTGGTGGGGCTGGTCGCCCGGGTCGGCGGGTCGACCCCGGTGCTGGGACTTGCTCACGCACAGGAGCTGCGCGACGCGGTGCTGGAGGTCCGGGCCGCCGGCAAGGCAACCGTTGCCTTCGCCGAGACATTCGGGGAGTTCGGCCCGGGAACCGTCTCCTACGCCCTCGCCGCCGCGTTCGAGCGACTGTGGTTGCAGCCCTCCGGTGACATCGGGCTGACCGGGTTGAGTCTGCAGACGGCGTTCGCCCGGCAGGCGGTGGACCGGCTCGACCTGCAGCCACGGATCGGGCAGCGCCGGGAGTACAAGAACGCGCCGGACACCCTGCTGCGCGAGGGCTACAGCGGCCCGCACCGGGAAGCGCTGCAGCGGGTGGTCACCGCGCTGACCGGGCAGCTGGTGGCCGGGATCGCCGCCGACCGGGGTCTGGGTGAAGACGTGGTGCGCGCCGCGATCGACCGGGCGCCGGTCGGACCCGCCGACGCGGTGGCGGTCGGGTTGGTGGACCGGGTCGGGTACCGCGACGAGATGGTGACCGAGCTGTCGGAGCGGTTCGGCGCCGACGTCCAGTACGTCGACCCGCCGGCCACCGCCGTCCCGACCGGGGTCCCGGCACCCCTGGCCGGCGTGGTCGCCGGGCTGCGCGAGCGCGGCCGACCGGCGGTGCTGCTGGTCCAGGCGCTCGGCGGGATTCGCGCCGGGCGCAGTGGCCGCTCCGCCCTCGGGGGAACATCGGTCGGCTCGGACACCCTGGGTCACGCCCTGCGGGAGGCCGGCCGCGACGAGGCGGTCAAGGCTGTTGTGCTGCGCGTGGACTCCCCCGGGGGTTCCTATCTCGCCTCGGACACCGTGCTCCGCGAGGTGGTCGCGCTACGCCGTTCGGGGACGCCGGTCGTCGTGTCGATGGGGGAATTCGCGGCATCGGGCGGCTACTTCATCGCGATGGGCGCGGACCGGATCGTCGCCCAGCCGGGAACGCTGACCGGGTCGATCGGGGTGTTCGGCGGGAAGGTCGTCACCCGTGGACTCTTCGAGCGTTACGGGGTGCGCCGCGATGCAGTCTCCGACGGCCCCCGAGCCCGGATGTTCTCGGCCGCCTTCGACTACTCCGAGGACGAGTGGGCGCTGGTCAACGGCTGGTTGGACCGGGTGTACGACGACTTCACCGGCAAGGTGGGTCAACACCGGGGCCTGAGCGCGGACCATGTCGCCGACATCGCCCGCGGGCGGGTGTGGGTCGGCGCGGATGCGCTCGAGCGAGGTCTGGTCGACGAGCTCGGCGGGGTCCGGACCGCGGTCCGCGTTGCAGCCCGGCTCGCGGATGTGGACCCGGACCGGGTCAGCGTCCGCCGCAGCCCGACCGGCGGGATGGTCGGCATGATCAAGCAGCGGCTGAGCGGGCCGGACAAGCAGGACCCGCTGCCCACGGCCGCGTCCGAGGGGGGCGCGGCAGGTGCCGTCGGCGAGCTGGTCGGGCAGCTGCTTGCATCGGCTCCGGAAGCCGTCGGGCTGCGGGGGCTTGCCGACGCCTTCGCCCTGCTCTCCCCGGCCGCCGGCGCGCTCACCGACGGCGGGCTGCACATCGTCGGCTGACCGCGCAGTTGGGCAGCGCCGACAGCCGGGTGCTCAGCGGACGCCGGCCTCGGCCATCCCGCGCAACTCCTTCTTCAGGTCCCCGATCTCATCGCGCAGGCGGGCCGCCAGCTCAAACTGCAGCTCCGCTGCGGCCTGGTGCATCTGCTGGTTCAGCTGCTGGATCAGGTCCGCCAGATCGGCGGCCGGCATCCCGGCGAGCTCTGCCGCCTGCTTGCCCAACGCCTCCCGGGCCTTGCTGGACAACCCCGGGACGGGGGCCTTGCCGCGCGACTGCTGCCGGCCCGAGCCGCCGAGGATGTCCGCGGTGTCGGCGTCACCGCGCGCCAGCAGGTCGGTGATGTCGCTGATCTTCTTGCGTAGCGGCTGCGGGTCGATCCCGTGCTCGCGGTTATAGGCCAGCTGACGTTTCCGGCGCCGCAGCGTCTCGTCGATCGCACTGGCCATCGACGGGGTGATCTTGTCCGCGTACATATGGACCTGGCCGGACACGTTGCGCGCGGCCCGTCCGACCGTCTGGATCAGCGAGGTCCCGGAGCGCAGGAACCCCTCCTTGTCCGCGTCGAGGATCGACACCAGCGAGACCTCAGGCAGGTCCAGCCCCTCGCGCAGCAGGTTGATCCCCACGAGGACGTCGTACTCGCCCATCCGCAGCTCGCGTAGCAGTTCGACGCGGCGCAGCGTGTCCACCTCCGAGTGCAGGTACCGGACGCGGATCTGGTTCTCCAGCAGATAGTCGGTCAGGTCCTCGGCCATCTTTTTGGTCAGGGTGGTCACCAGAATCCGCTCGTTCTTCTCGGTGCGTTCCCGGATCTCACCGATCAGGTCGTCGATCTGCCCCTTGGTGGGTTTGACGACGATCTGCGGGTCGATCAGCCCGGTCGGGCGGATGATCTGCTCGACGACCCCGTCGCCGCGGGAGAGCTCGTAACGTCCCGGAGTTGCCGAGAGGTAGACCGTCTGCCCGATCCGCTGGGTGAACTCCTCCCATTTCAGCGGCCGGTTGTCCATCGCGCTGGGCAGCCGGAACCCGTGCTCGACCAGCATCCGCTTTCGCGACATGTCGCCCTCGTACATTCCGCCGATCTGCGGCACGGTCACATGCGACTCGTCGATGACCAGCAGGAAATCCTCGGGAAAGTAATCGAGCAGGCAGTTGCCCGGGGTCCCCGGGCCGCGCCCGTCGATGTGCCGGGAGTAGTTCTCGATGCCGTTGCAGAATCCGACCTGGCGCATCATCTCGATGTCGTAGGTGGTGCGCATCCGCAGCCGCTGAGCCTCCAGCATCTTCTGCTGCTTCTCCATGGTGGCCAGACTGTCGGCCAGCTCCAGCTCGATCTCCCCGATCGCGCGTTCCATCCGTTCCGGGCCGGCGACGTAATGGCTGGCGGGGAAGATCCGCAGCTCCTCATCGGTGGTGATGATCTCCCCGGTGACCGGGTGCAGCGTCATCAGCCGCTCGACCTCGTCGCCGAACATCTCCACCCGCACGGCGTGCTCCTCATACATCGGGAACACCTCCAGGGTGTCCCCACGCACCCGGAAGGTGCCGCGCGTGAACGCCAGGTCGTTGCGGGAGTACTGCATCTGGACGAGCCGGCGCAGCAACCCGTCGCGGTCGGTCTCCGCGCCGACTTTCAGCTGGACCGACCGGTCGATGTACTCCTGCGGGGTGCCGAGCCCGTAGATGCAGGACACGGTCGCCACCACCACGACATCGCGGCGGGTCAGCAGCGAGTTGGTCGCGTGGTGGCGAAGCCGTTCCACCTCGTCGTTGACCGAGCTGTCCTTCTCGATGTAGGTGTCGGTCTGCGGGATGTAGGCCTCGGGTTGGTAGTAGTCGTAATAGGAGACGAAGTACTCCACCGCGTTATTCGGCAGCAGCTCGCGGAACTCGTTGGCCAGCTGCGCGGCCAGGGTCTTGTTCGGTGCCATCACCAGCGTGGGGCGCTGCACCTGCTCGATCAGCCAGGCGGTGGTGGCCGACTTGCCGGTCCCCGTCGCGCCCAGCAGCACGACGTCGGGCTCGCCGCCGTTGACGCGGCGGACCAGGTCGGCGATGGCGGTCGGTTGATCACCTGAGGGCTGGTAGTCGGAGATGACCTGGAAGGGGGCGACGCTGCGCTGCAGCTCGTGGACTGGTCTCACGGGCACAACGCTAGATGCGCCCACCGACAGCATGCGGCCGACCGACCCATACAGGGTCGGCCGGCCGCATGACCAGCGAGAACAGCCGGGTCAGTTGCCCCCGGTGAGCTTTGCGCGCAGCGCCTGCAGGGCCTCGTCGGTCGCCAGCCCGCCGGGGGCCTGCTCTTCGCTGGGAGCCGAGGAGAAGGAGGAGGTGGACGCCTCGGCCCCGCTGGTCCGGGACTGCTCGACCTGCTCGCGGTGTGCGGTCCAACGGGCGTATGCCTCGTTGTACTGGCGCTCCCACTCCTCGCGCTGGGCATCAAAGCCCTCGCGCCACTCGTTGGTCTCCGCGTCGAAGCCCTCCGGCCCGATGTAGGCGCCGTTCTCGTCAAAGCTGGGCGGCATCCCGTACAGGTAGGGGTCGAACTCCTCCGTGGCGTCCCCGCCGGTCGTGGAGTCGGTGGCCTGCTTCAGCGACAGCGAGATCCGCCGGCGCTCCAGGTCCACGTCGATCACCTTGACGAAGATGTCATCGTCGACCCCGACAACCTGGTCGGCGGAGTCAACGTGACGCTCGGCCAGCTCGGAGATGTGGACCAGACCCTCGATGCCGTCCCCGACCCGCACGAAAGACCCGAACGGAACGATCTTGGTGACCTTGCCGGGCACCACCTGGCCGATTTCATGGGTGCGGGCGAACAGCTGCCACGGGTCCTCCTGCGTCGCCTTCAGCGACAGCGAGACCCGCTCCCGGTCCATGTCGACGTCGAGCACCTCAACGGTGACGTCCTGACCAACCTCGACGACCTCACCCGGGTGGTCGATGTGCTTCCAGCTCAGCTCGGAGACGTGGACCAGACCGTCGACGCCGCCGAGGTCGACGAAGGCTCCGAAGTTGACGATCGAGGACACCACGCCCTTGCGGATCTGACCCTTCTGCAGCGTGGTCAGGAAGGTGTGCCGGGTCGCGGACTGGGTCTCCTCCAGGAACGCGCGACGCGAGAGCACGACGTTGTTCCGGTTCTTGTCCAGCTCGATGATCTTCGCTTCGAGCTCACGTCCGACGTAGGGCGCCAGGTCGCGCACGCGACGCATCTCGACCAGCGAGGCGGGTAGGAATCCCCGCAACCCGATGTCGATGATCAGCCCGCCCTTGACGACCTCGATGACCGTCCCGGACACCATGCCGTCGGCGTCCTTGCGCTTCTCGATGTCGCCCCACGCGCGCTCGTACTGGGCGCGCTTCTTGGACAGGATCAGCCGTCCGTCCTTGTCCTCCTTGGTCAGGACAAGAGCATCGATCTGATCACCGACGGACACGACCTCATTCGGGTCGACGTCGTGCTTGATGGACAACTCGCGGGACGGGATGACGCCTTCGGTCTTGTAGCCGATATCGAGCAGGACCTCGTCCCGGTCGACCTTGACGACGGTGCCGTCGACGATGTCACCGTCGTCGAAATATTTGATGGTCGAGTCGATGGCGTCGATGAACGCCTGCTCGGAGCCCAGGTCGTCCACAGCGATCCCCGGTGCCAACGGATCGGCGACGGTGCGCGGCGGACGAGCTGGTTGCGCGGACGAGAAGCCCGCGGGCGATGGTGCTCCGCCGTTGCCCGCGCCGGTTGGGGCTGCGGTGCTGTCCTGGTCGGTGGACACGACGGGTGGGGCTTCGGTGCTGAGGGTCATTGAGGAGGGGCTCCGAACCGGATGGTCTGACGGTCGCAGGGACTGACTGCCCCGGTGACCTCGTCGTCGCCGGGACCGACCCTGGGAAGGAAGCGACGCCCGGCATGAACGGTGACGGCGGAACCAGCTCAGGGCACCCGTGACCTGCTCTGTCCGAGGTCACGTCGGCCCACTACCTCGGGCAATCCTATCGGTGCCGCCGCGACGGGGTCAACGACGGGTCTCGTCGTCGCCTTCCCGCTCCCTGCGGACCGGGTCGGCACCCGTCCGGGCGGCGCGCGGAGGACGCGGCGAGCGGCGCGGGGACGAGGTCGGCGATCCGGACCGCGTGGTCTTGGCCGGTGCGGCGTTCCCGCTGCCCGGCGTGGCCGGCGGTGTCGTCGGCGGGCAGAACGTGGGTGTGGGTGTGGGGCTCGGGCTCGTGCTGCTGGTCAATGCCGGAGACGGCGTGGGAGTCATGGTCGGGCTCGGGCTCGGGCTCGGGCTCGGGCTCGGGCTCGGCGCCATGGTGACACTCGCCGATGGGTCGGGCGGCGTCGTCGTGGGGGTCGGCGACGGGGTACAGGTCGGCGCCGGTGTCGCCGAGGCGGACGGGCTCGGAGCCTGCGATGTCGAAGCCGGCGATGTCGCGCTGGGCGAGCTCGGGATGGGGCTTGGCGGCGGGCTTGTCGTCACCGAGCCGGACGGTGTGGGGACCGGGGCGGTCGGCGAACTCGACGAGGTCGGAGCGGGGGAGCTGGTGGGCGGCGGGGTCGTGCCCGTCGGCTTCGGCGTCGGCTTCGGCGTGGGCTTGTGCGTTGGATGGGCGGTCGGTCTGCCGGGGGCCGGCGTGGTCGGGCCGGGCACCGGGGTCACAATCGGCGTCGATGTCGGCGGCGGCTGGGGCGGTGCCGGAACGGGCGCCGGGGGAACCGGGACGGGGGCCGGTGGCGCGGACGGGACGACCGGGACGGGTACCGGGGGAACCGGGACGGGGGCCGGTGACGCGGGCGGGACAACCGGGAGCAGGGGCTGCCCGGGCGTCACCGGTCCGGTCGGAGCGTCCGGTGACCCGGAGCCGGGTAGGGCGGCCGACCCGGACCCCGGCAGCCCGACCCCGATCACCGGGAGCGCACCGCCGGCGGCGTAGCGCCGGATCCAGCTGACCACCAGGTCGACGTAGGAGGCCGAGTGGTTGTAGGTGAACACCGCAGCCGCCAGACCCGTGGGCGTGCCCAGGTCCCGACTACCGGCACACAGGTAGCGCCCGGTCGCCACCGCGGCATCGTCGATGTTGGAAGGGTCGGCGACGCCGTCCCCGTTGCCGTCGGCTCCCCAGACCCGCCACGAACTCGGGATGAACTGCATCGGGCCGACCGCACGGTCCCACACCGGGTCGCCGTCGAGCCGGCCGCCGTCGGTGTCGTGGATGGCGGCCACGCCGCGCCCGCCGCTGAGCACGGGGCCCAGGATCGGGCGCAGCGTCTCGCCGGCGGCGGTGACCGCGCCGTTACGCGCATGATCGGATTCGACCTTGCCGATACCGGCCAACATGGCCCAACTCAGGTGGCAGCTGGGGTCGGCGGCGTCCACCTGGGCGGCCGCGCGTTGATAGGCGCTCAATACCCGGGTCGGAACCCCGGCGGCCGCGCCATACACCGCGGAGGTGACGCCGCTGAGCGAACCCGCCCTGGACGACCCGAGCGCCCCGCTGTCGGCCGGGTAGCTGTAGTAGCGGGCGGTCGGATCACCGGAACCGACCTGCCCGGTAGCGCCACCACCTGCCTGGCCGTCGCCGACGACACTGAGCAGCGGGCCGCCGGCGGTCAGAGAGGTGCCGGCCGGTGGCTGCGCAGCCAGCAACGGGGGCACCGGAACCGGAGCGGGGCCGGCAGCCGGTGGCACCTCGGTACCGACGGCGGTCTGCCCGTCGCGGACCCCGTTGTCACCGGAGAACGGCATCGGCAGGGTCTGGGTTGCCGACCCGGACAACGCGCCACCGGCCGCGCCCACAGTGTCGGAGTTCCGCTGGTCTGCCACAGCCGCCGCCCGACGGGCATCGCTGGCCGCGCTGGGCTGAGCGGGAATCGGGGTGACCACAGCGGCGGCGACAGCGGCCGCCAGCAGTCCCATGCCGACCCGGGGGATGTGGCGGGCCCCGGCTGCGCGCACTCCACCACTCCTCACGCTCGGGACGCGCTGAGAGATGCCAGCCTGCGCCTGCCTGGCGACGCTAACCCTTCGCGATGACGCGGGCCAGCGTTGAAGGTGACTCGTGGACGAACATCAACGGAACCACCCCGCTCAGTGCCCGGCCCGTCTCGCTCAGTGCCCGGCCACATACCAGCTGTCGCCAACCCCGACGGATACGTCCAGCGGAACGGACAGCCCGGCGGCTGCACCCATCCGCTCCCGGAGCAGCGCCTCGACCTTCTCCCGCTCGCCAGGGGCCACCTCCAGAACCAGTTCGTCGTGCACCTGCAGCAGCATCCGCGAGCGCAGGCTCTGCTCCCGCAGCGCCTGTTCGACCCCGAGCATGGCGACCTTGATGACGTCGGCGGCGCTGCCCTGGATCGGCGCGTTCAACGCCATCCGCTCGGCCATCTCCCGGCGTTGCCGGTTGTCGCTGGACAGGTCCGGCAGGTAGCGGCGACGGCCCAGCAGGGTGGCCGTGTACCCGGAGCCGCGCGCGGTCTCCACAACACCGCGCAGGTAGTCCCGGACCCCACCGAACCGTTGGAAGTACTCGTCCATCAGCCCACGCGCCTCGTCCGGGGTGATGCCCAGCTGCTGGGAGAGCCCGTAGGCCGACAGTCCGTACGCCAGCCCGTAGTTCATCGCCTTGATGCGAGCCCGCTGGGCCCCGTCGACGGAGTCCGCGGGGACGTCGAAGACCCGGGCGGCGGTCACCGCGTGGAAGTCCTCCCCGGACCGGAAGGCGTCGATGAGCCCGACATCGGCCGAGACATGCGCCATGATCCGCATCTCGATCTGGCTGTAGTCGGCGGTGAGCAGCGTCTCGTATCCGGGACCGACGACGAACGCCTCCCGGATCCGGCGGCCCTCCTCGGTGCGGATGGGGATGTTCTGCAGGTTCGGGTCGGTGGAACTGAGCCGCCCGGTCGCGGCGATCGTCTGATTGAAGGTTGTGTGGATACGCCCGTCATCGGCCACCGTGTCCAGCAGCCCACGCACGGTGACCCACAGCCGGGTCGCGTCGCGGTGGTCCAGCAGATGCGCAAGGAAGGGGTGACCGGTCTGGGCGTGCAGGGCGGCCAGCGCGTCGGCGTCGGTGGTGTATCCGGTTTTGGTCCGCTTGGTCTTCGGCATACCCAGCTCGTCGAAGAGCACCGTCTGCAGCTGTTTGGGCGAGCCGAGGTTCAACTCGTGACCGAGGACCGTGAACGCCTCAGCCGCGGCGGTCTCGATGCGCGCGGCGAACCGGTCCCGTAGCTGTTCCAGCAGGCCGACGTCGACGGCGATGCCGGCGCGTTCCATCCCGGCGAGCACCCCCGTCAGCGGCAGCTCGACGTCGCGCAGCAGCGGGCGCAGCTCCCGCTCGTCCAGCAGCTGCGCCAGCACCACGGCCAGGTCGAGCACCGCGCGGGCGGCGACCATGGCATCGGAGGCGAGCGCGGACACCCCGTCGGCGTCGGGATCGGCCGGGTCCCCACCCGCGCTCCCGCCCAGCGCGGCGTCGGCGACCGGGTCCCCGGTCAGCAGGTCCAGGGCCGGCTGGTCGGAGTCGGGGCTACCCGGTGAGAGCGCCAGATCGCGGTGCAGCAGCCGGACGGTCAGGTCGGCCAGGTCATAGGAACGCTGGTCCGGGGCGACGAGGTAGGCGGCCAGTGCGGTGTCCATCGTGACCCCGGCGATCTCCCACCCCCGGGCATGCAGGGCGTGGGCCGGGCCCTTCACGTCGTGCAGCGCCTTCGCGGTGCCCGGGTCGGCCAGCCAGGCGGCCAGCGCCCTGTCGTCGGACGGGGTCAGCGTGGCCGGGTCGAGGTAGCCGGCGATCCCGGTCGCGGTGGCCAACCCGATGCCCGTGACGTCCCCGGTCCCCCGGCCCCACTGGCCCAGCACGCTGATGCCGGTGACGGTGCCGGCCGCGGCGTGGCTGGCCAGCCAGGCAGCGACCGCGTCGGGGGCCAGGATCGTGCCGGTCAGTTCGAAGCCGCCGGTGGTCTCCGGTTCGGCGGCTTCCAGGGTCGCGAACAGCCGCTCGCGCAGCACCCGGAATTCCAGGGCGTCGAAGACCCGGTGCACCTCGTCGCGGTCCCACGCGCGCATCCCCAGCTCGGCCGGGGTGAGCGGCAGCGGCAGGTCGCGGATCAGGGCGTTGATCGAACGGTTGCGGATAACACCGGCCAGGTGCTCGCGCAGGCTGTCACCGACCTTGCCCTTGATCTGGTCGGCATGGTCCACGACCCCGTCCAGACCGCCGTACTGGATGATCCACTTTGCGGCGGTCTTCGGCCCGACCCCGGGGACCCCGGGCAGGTTGTCGCTGTCCTCTCCGACGAGGGCGGCCAGCTCCGGGTACTGCGCGGGATCCAGCCCATACCGTTCCCGCACCGCATCCGGTGTCATCCGGGACAGCTCGGACACGCCGCGTTTTGGGTAGAGCACGGTGACGCGGTCGTCGACCAGCTGGAACACGTCGCGGTCCCCGGAGACGACCAGCACGTCGAAACCCTCGGCCTCGGCCTGGGTGGCCAGGGTGGCCAGCACGTCGTCGGCCTCAAAGCCCGGCGCCTCCACATAGGGGATGCGCAGCGCATCCAGCACCTCCTTGACCAGCGGCACCTGCCCGCTGAACGCGTCCGGGGTGCTGGCCCGGTTCGCCTTGTAGTCGGCGTACTGCTCGGCGCGGAAGGTCTGGCGGGACACGTCGAAGGCGACTCCGAGATGGGTCGGCCGCTCATCGCGCAACACGTTGATCAGCATCGAGGTGAAACCGAAGACCGCGTTGGTGGTCTGACCCGTGGCGGTGGAGAAGTTCTCCGCCGGGAGGGCGAAGAACGCCCGGTAGGCGAGGGAGTGCCCGTCCAGCAACAGCAGCCGGGGCCGCTGCGCCTGGTCCGCGACGGGTGCGGCCGGGCTGCGTTTCCTCGTCGCCGGCGGCATACCGGCGACCCTAGAGGGAGCTCCCGACACGACAGGATGACGGGCGTGGACACCCCGGACGCCGCCAGCGACTTTCCGGCGATCCCGCTGCACGAGCGCCTCGGCATCGTGGTGGTGCAGGCGTCGGCGGACCGGGTGGTCGCCCGGATGCCGGTGCTGGGCAACACCCAGCCGGCGGGGCTGCTGCACGGCGGGGCCAGCGCCGCCCTCGCCGAGGGGGCGGCCTCGATCGCCGCGGCGCTGCACTGGGGCGACGAGGGCGCGGCCCTCGGCGTCGAGCTGTCGATCACCCATCACCGGGCGGTGCGCGAGGGCACGGTCACCGCAACTGCCTCGCCGCTGCACCGCGGGCGCAGCGTGGCCACCTACGAGGTGGTGATCACCGACGAGGGCGGACGGCGGGTCGCCACTGCCCGGCTGACGTGTCTACTCCGACCCGCGCCGGGCTAGCTGAGATCCGGGTCGCCTAGCCCTCGCCGAGGTAGGTCCGGCGCACGTTTTCATCAACGAGCAGGTCCGCACCGGACCCCCGCAGCGCGATCGACCCGACCTCCAGTACGTACCCGTGGTCGGCCAGGGACAGCGCGGCCATCGCGTTCTGCTCCACTAACAGCACCGTCGTCCCGGCCGAGCGGAGCTCCACGATTGTGTCCATGATCAACCGCGTCATGATCGGGCTCAGTCCCATCGACGGCTCGTCGAGCATGAGCAGTCTCGGGCGGCTCATCAGCGCCCGGCCCATCGCGAGCATCTGTTGCTCACCGCCGGAGAACACCCCGGCCGCATTGCGTCGCCGCTCACCCAGTACCGGGAACATCCCGTAGACCTTGTCCAGGTCCGCCCGGGTGTCCGCGCCGCGGCCCCGGGAGAACGCGCCCAGCAGGAGGTTCTCCTCCACGGTCAGCCGCGGGAAGACATGCCGGCCTTCCGGGGAGTGCCCGACGCCGAGGGTGACGATCTTGTGCGCGGGCACCCCGTCGATGCGGTCCCCGGCGAAGCTGACGCTGCCCGCGGCCACCGGCACCAGCCCGGAGATCGCCCGCAGGGTCGTGGTCTTGCCGGCGCCGTTGGACCCGACCAGGCACACCACCTCGCCCTCCCCGACGCTGAACGAGATCCCCTTGACGGCCTCGACCGCGCCGTAGCGGACCACCAGGTCGCGGATCTCCAACAGCTCGCTCACGGCTGGCTCCGTTCGTCCTCGTCGTCGTCCTCGTCGTCGGCTGCGTCCTCGTCAGCGGCGCCACCGATGTAGGCCTCGATGACCCGCGGGTCGGCCTGCACCGCGGCCGGCTCCCCCTCGGCCAGCACCTCTCCGCGCGCCAGCACTGTCACCCGGTCGCAGAGGTTGAAGATGAACCGGATGTCGTGCTCGATGACGACCACCGACAGGCCCAGCTCGTCCCGGATTCGGCGTACCAACCCGGCCGCGGCGTGGGTCTCCTGCGGGTTCATACCGGCGGTCGGCTCGTCGAGCAGCAGCACCGTCGGGTCGGTGGCCAGGGCCCGGGCGATCTCCAGGCGCCGCTGGTCGCCGTAGGGCAGGTTGCGCGCCAGGGTGTCCCCGTCCAGGGTGATGCCGACAAACTTCAACAGCTCCGCTGCCCGCTGCGCGCCCTCGCGTTCCTCACGCCGATAACGGGGCCCGTGCCCGATGGCCGACAGCGCCCCCGCGCGAGTCCGACTGTGCCGTCCGACCAGGACGTTCTCGGTTGCGGTCATGTTCGCGAACAGCCGGATGTTCTGGAAGGTCCGGGCCAGTCCTGCCGCCACCACCCGGTCCGGCTTGGCCGGCAGCCGCACCCCCCGCAGTCGCACCGCGCCTGCGCTCGGCCGGTACAGCCCGGTCAGGCAGTTGAAGAAGGTCGTCTTCCCGGCGCCGTTGGGCCCGATCAGCCCGGCGATCTCCCGGTCCCCCACCACGAAGTCGACGGCATTGACCGCGACGAGCCCGCCGAAACGCATCGTGACCCCGTCCGCGACGAGCAATGGCACGGGCGGCAGATCATCCTCGGGTGACAGGTCCCCAGGCGGCAGGTCCCCAGGGGGCAGGTCCTCGGGCGCCAGGTCCTCGGGCGGGCGCGGCTCGCCAGGCTCGGCGACGACCGCCCCGACGGTCATAACGGCCCTCCGGCGGTAACCGGGCCCGGTCGTCCGAGTCCCTCATCGGGCCCGACGTCGTCGACCAGCGGCACGCCGGCGGCCAGCGGTTGCTCGGGTTCGTCGTTGTGCAGCTCCCGCGCTCGGCGGCGACTGGGCAGCAGTCCCTCAGGGCGGAATCGCATCACCAGCACCAGCGTCAGCCCGAACAGCAGTAGTCGGTAGTCGGAGAAGAACCGCAGCTTCTCCGGCAGCAGGATGATCAGGGTGGAGCCGAGGATCACGCCCGGCACACTTCCCATACCGCCCAGCACGATGGCGGCCACCAGGAATGACGACTGCTCGAAGACGTAGCTGTCCGGGACGACGGCCTGATCCGCGTGCGCCTTGATGGTCCCGCCGAGCCCGGCCAACAACGCGCCGCCGGCGAAGGCGAGCAACTTGAGCCGGTAGGTGTTGATGCCCATCGCCTCAGCCGCGGTCTCGTCCTCCCGAATCGCGACCCACGCGCGTCCAATGCGGGAGTCACTGACCCGGGTAACGACGAAAACAATAGCCGCGATCAGTAGCAGCAGCAGGACGTAATAGTTGGAAAATGGGGCGAGATTGACCCCGAACAGCTTGTGCGTCCGACCGAAATCGAAACCGAACCAGTTGAACGGCGGGACCCCGGGAATCCCGTTGGGGCCGTTGGTGACGTCGGGCCCGTTGGCACCGTCCAGGTTCCCGACGGCGATGTGGAAGATCTCCCCGAAGGCGAGGGTGACGATGGCCAGGTAGTCCCCCCGGAGGCGCAGCGTCGGCAGCCCGATGATGACGCCCAGCAGCGCCGACACCCCCAGCCCGATCAGCGCCGTCAACGCGAACGGCGGTGACCAACCGGCGGTCGCGAATGCCGACCCGGACAGGACCGCCGCCGTGTAGGCGCCCGCTCCCACAAAAGCGACATAGCCCAGGTCCAGCAGTCCTGCGTAGCCGATGACGATGTTCAGACCCAGGGCGGCCGCCACGAACACCAGGACCTGGACCGCGATCGACATGTTGGCGTCGCTGCCGCCCTGGGTGAGCGGGAACGCCAACGCGGCCAGGAAGACGGCCAGCACGGTCAGCAGCCGGTAGCGCTGCGACGCCGCAGCGAGCCATCCGGCAACGCCCAGACGGCGGGCCACCACGACAATCCCGACCGCGAACAGCGCCAGGTCGATGAACAGCACCGAATCACTGGCGTCCAGCAGGGCCGCGGCGACCACCAGTCCCACGGCGACGAGCACGACCACGGCCACCGCCGCCAGCGGCGAGCCACTGCCGGCACGCACCACCGGGACCGGCGCCGGTGCCAGCGCCCGGGATGCCGCCAACGCCAGCAGCGACCCGATCACCGCAAGCCACAGCCCGAGGCTGACATTGGCCGTGCCACCGAGCACCACGGTTGCCTGCACCGCCGTCAGCACGCAGAGCACCGCGGCCACCAGCGCCGCTCCGCGCGCCGCGCCGGATGCACCGGCCAGCCGCATCGTGTTCCTGCTGGAACGGGCGAGCAGTGCACCGGCCGCGGTGATGACCCCGAGTACAAGCACCCACACCTGCGGGCCGCCCGGGTAGGCGTAGAGGGTCAGGTCGCCGGCGAACGACGAATCGTAGGTCCATGGGAGAAAGGTGCTCACCACGGTGAGCACCGCTCCCAGCGCGGTGACCAGCCACGCCGCGGAGCCGAGCCGGGCGGACAGCACCCGGTCCAGCTGGGCGACCCGGGAAGCGGTGCTCACGCCCGGTCCACGGTGCGTCGCCCGAGCAGGCCCTGGGGCCGCGCGACCAGCACGACGATGAGAATCACGAACGCCCACACATCTTTCCAGCTGCTGCCGCCGAACTGCCCGGGCACGTACTGGGTGGCCATCACCTCCACCAGCCCGACGACCACGCCCCCGAGGATGGCCCCGTTGATATTGCCGATCCCCCCGAGCACCGCGGCGGTGAACGCCTTCAGTCCGGCGCTGAACCCGTCGTGGAATCCGATGTTGTGGTACTGCAGGCCCTGCATGAGGCCCGCGACACCTGCGAGCACCGCTCCGATGAGAAACGCGGTGACGACGATCCGGTCGACGTCGATCCCCATCAGACGTGCGGTGTCAGGGTCCTCGGCGGTGGCGCGCATCGCCCGTCCGGTGCGCGACCGGTTGACGAAGAGGTTGACAGCCACCCCGCAGACGACCAGCACGCCGATGATCACCACGCTCATCCGGGCGACGCTGACCCCGCCGATCGACACCGCGGAGCCGTTGACCAGGTTGATCGTCGGAAACGACAGGTTGGCCGTCGCGCCCGGGTAGAACAGCCGCACCGCCTCCTGCAGGAACACCGACACGCCGATGGCGGTGATCAGCGGGGCCAGTCGGGGGGCGTTGCGCAGCGGCCGGTAGGCAAACCGTTCGGTCAGCAGCGCCACCCCGACCGAGGCGACCACGGACCCGATCAGCATCACCGGCAGCGTCCAGACCGCGGTCCGATCGCCCAGCGCCCACGTCCAGGTCGCGAGCGCCCCGAAGGACCCGATCATGAAGATCTCGCCATGGGCGAAGTTGATGAGCTGAATGATCCCGTAAACGATCGTGTACCCGACCGCCACCAGCGCGTACAGCGAGCCCAGCGCGAGGCCGTTGCTCAACTGCTGAAAGAACAGGTTGACGTTCACCGGCCTCCTCGGGGCGGACGGAGCGACGAGCAGAGAGCTCCGACGGTCCCCGCGTGTCGGGACCGTCGGAGCGGGCCATCACTGCGCGAGGGTTCCGGTCTTCTCCGCGACCCACTTCTTCTCCGGGGAGACCTTGTAGACCGTCAGCGTCTTGTTGGTCGCGTCACCGAATTCGTCGAAGGCAACCTTTCCCGTCACCCCGTCGAAGGACACGCTGCCCAGTGCCTTGACAATGTCCTGGCGGGCGGCCTGGACGCTGTCCGCGCCCGGCAGTGTCGTCGACAGCGCCTCAATGACCGCGTTCGCCGCGTCGTAGGCGTAGCCGCCGTACGCGCCGTAGGGCTCCTTGTAGCTGGCCGCCTTGTAGGCGTCGATGAACGACTTACCGCTGGCCAGGGACTCGATCGGGGCGCCGACGGAGGTGGCGAGATCCATCGGGCGGCCACCGAGCTCGATATATTTCGGGTCGTAGATGCCGTCCCCGCCCATCAACGGCACCGCCAGCCCGGCCTGGGCCAGCTGCCCGGACAGCGGCCCGGCCTGGGGGAACTCACCGCCGTAGTAGATCAGCCCGGGTGCCGACGGCTTGATCTTCGTAATGACACCGGAGTAGTTCTTGTCCCCGTCGGGGTTGATGGTCTGGGTGCTGGTGATGGTCCCGCCGAGGCGCTTGAACTCGGTTTCGAAGGTCTGCACCAGACCCTTCCCGTAGGCCTTGTTGTCGTTGATGGTGGCGGCCTTCTTGATCCCCAGCGTGGTGTACACGTACTGGGCGGCGAACGGTCCCTGCACAGCATCAGTCGTCGCGGTGCGGAAGTAGTTGTCGAACGCGCGCTTCTTGTTCGTCAGGTAGTCCGCGCCCTGCGTCAGCGAGGGGTTGGTGTTGGCGGGACTGACCATCGCGATATGCGTCTGGGACAGGATCGGTTGCACGATCTGCGCTGTGGAGGAGTTCAGCGTCCCGACGACGGCGGCGACCTTCGGGTCCGAGGACAGCGTGGTGGCCGCGTTGGTGGCCGGCCCCGGCTTGGCGTCGTCGGACTGGGCGTCCAGTTCCAGCGTCCAACCCTTGACCTTGTTGTCCTTGTTGGCCTGCTTGATGGCCAGGTCGACGGAGTTCTTGATGCCGAGCCCGAGCGCGGACAGGTCCCCGGTCAACGGTGCGATGACGCCGATCTTGGCGACCTTGCTGGCCCCCGATCCGGAGCTGGAGCTGCCGCTGGGGTTGCTGCCGGACCCGGTGTCACCGGTGCTGCGGCTGCCGCAGGCGGAAACGACGAGGGCGCCGGCGGCCACGCCGACCAGCAGTCTGGCGGTGCGCTTACGCAGGATCATGGGCGGTCCTTCGGTGGGGAGAGGCGGCCCGGGCGGCCCGGGCGGGCCTCGCGTAGGACCGACGTCGTCGTACGGGCCCGGGTGGTCACGATCGCCAGGCGATCTGGGGGGAATCTAGACGCTGGAACGCCCCAAATCGGCGCTATCGGCCGGACTTCACATGTTTGTAACGCAAGCGTGTCCCGGTCGCGCTCAACCAGCGGCGCCGGAGGCCTCGGTTTCCTCCACGATGACCCGGGCCACGTCACGCATCGTCGTCCGCTTGTCCATCGCGGCCTTCTGGATCCAGCGGAAGGCCTCCGGCTCGGTCATCTTGAACCGGACCTGGAGCTGTCCCTTGGCCCGGTCGACGATCTTGCGGGTCTCCAACCGCTCCCCGAGGTCGGCGACCTCCTTCTCCAGGGCGGTGATCTCCTGGAACCGGGAGATGGCCATCTCGATGGCCGGCACCAGGCTGGACTTGTCGAAGGGTTTGACCAGGTAGGCCATCGCACCGGCCTCCCGCGCCCGTTCGACCAGGTCGCGCTGGCTGAAGGCGGTGAGGATCACCACGGGTGCGGTGCGGTTCTCCGCGATCCGCTTGGCCGCGCTGATGCCGTCCAACTGGGGCATCTTCACGTCCAGCACGACCAGGTCCGGGCGGGTCTCCATGACCAGCTCGACGGCCGTTTCACCGTCGCCGGCCTCACCGACCACCTCGTAACCCTCCTCGCCGAGCATCTCGACCAGATCCAGGCGGATCAGCGTCTCGTCCTCGGCGACGACGACCCGTCGGGCCTGCGGGGCTTGGCTTGACTCGGTCACGGTCGGATCTCCTTCGGGTCGTCGCCCGATGGATGCGGGCTTCCGGGGAGCCTATCGACCCGGTGCCAGACCCCGGGTCGACGCCGGCCAACCCGGGCCGGCTGCCGCTGGCGGCCCCTACCCTGGGTCCGGCCGCCCGGCCCCGGTAGCCCAATGGCAGAGGCACGGTGCTCAAACCACCGCCAGTGTGGGTTCGACTCCCACCCGGGGCACCAGCGTGCGGGTCGCGGGTCGACTGTCGGATGACGCAGCAGGGCAGTCCGCGGCGGGCGTGCTCAGCCCAGCTGCTCCCCGACGGCGGCGGGCTCCACCGGGTGGGCGTCCTCGGCGTCGACATAGGCCGGCGCGACGGCGTTGACCGCGTCCCCGATCCGGTGCACCCGCACCGCGTTCGTCGAACCCGGGATGCCCGGTGGGGAACCGGCAACGATGACCACGGTGTCACCGCGCTCCACCCGGCCGGCGTCCAGCAGCAGCCGGTCCACCCCGAGCACCATCTCGTCGGTGTGGCGGTACTGGGGTGTCAGGTGGGTCTCGACGCCCCAGCTGGTGGTCAGTTGCCGTTCCACCTCGGCCAGCGGGGTGCACGCGACCAGCGGCACCCGGCAGCGGTAGCGCGACAGGCGCCGCGCCGAGTCACCGGTCTGGGTGAACGCGACCAGGAACCGGGCGTCGAGGCGTTCGGCGATCTGGGCGGCGGCCAGCGCGATGATGCCGCCCTTGGTCTCCGGCTGCCACGCGATCTGGGTGATCCGGTCCAGGCCGTGTTCCTCGATGGCCTGCGCGATGCGGGCCATCGTGGCCACCGCTTCGACCGGGTACTGGCCAACCGAGGTCTCCGCGGACAGCATCAGCGCATCGGCCCCGTCCAGGACCGCATTGGCGGCATCGGAGGCCTCGGCCCGGGTCGGACGCGGGGAGGTGATCATCGATTCCAGGACCTGGGTCGCGACGATGACCGGTTTCGCCTTACGCCGGGCGGCGGTCACGATCCGCTTCTGCGCGAGCGGCACGTCCTCCAGTGGCAACTCGACCCCGAGGTCGCCGCGGGCCACCATGAGCATGTCGAAGGCGTTGACGATCTCGTCCAGATTGTCCAGCGCCTGCGGCTTCTCGATCTTTGCAACCACCGGCAGCCGGATCCCCTCGGCGTCCATCACCTCATGCACGGCGTCGATGTCGGACGCATGGCGCACGAAGCTGAGCGCGATCATGTCCGCCCCCAGGTGCAGTCCCCACCGCAGGTCGTCGACGTCCTTGCCCGACATCGCCGCCACCCCCATCGTGACCCCGGGCAGGTTGAGTCCCTTGTGGTCGCTGACCCGGCCGCCGACGACCACCCGGGTGCTGACATCAGTGGCGTTGACGGCGGTGACCTGCAGGGTGACCTTCCCGTCGTCGACAAGGATCAGCACCCCGGGTGAGACGTCGTCGGGCAACCCGTCGTAGGTCGTGCCGCAGCTGCTCTGATCCCCGGCGACGTCGCGGGTGGTGATGGTGAAGCGGTCCCCGGTGGCCAGCTGGATCGGCCCGTCGGCGAACGTGCCGAGCCGGATCTTCGGGCCCTGCAGGTCCACCATCACCCCGACCGTGCGCCCCACCGCTTCCGCGGCGGCGCGCACGTTGGCGTACACCACCTCATGGTCGGCGTGAGTGCCGTGGGACAGGTTCAGTCGGGCGACATCCATCCCGGCGCGGATCAGTTCCTCCAACCGCTCCTGGGAGCTGGTGGCCGGGCCGAGGGTGCAAACGATTCTGGCTCCACGCACGCCCTCCAACCTACGCACCGACGCACCGACCGGCCCGCCCGACGCACCCGCCCGGGCGATCGGCACGACACCGCCACCGGCCCGGCGGGGCTCAGTGCAACAGCACCGCCCCTCGGGGCTCAGTGCAACGGCGTGGCGTCGGCGGCGATCGGAGCGGGCAGCTCGCTGGCGCCCTGCAGGTGCGCGTCGATGGCGGCGGCGGCCGCGCGTCCCTCGGCGATCGCCCAGACGACCAGCGACGCCCCGCGCCCGGCGTCCCCGGCCACGAAGACCCCCGGCGCGGCCGTGGCGTAGTCGGGCGACCGCTGCACCCGGCCGGCCTCGTCTCGCACCACACCCAGCCCGTCGAAGAGGTCCTCGACGTCCGGGCCGGCGAACCCGATGGCCAGCAGCACCAGGTCGGCGGCGATGACGAACGGCTGCCCGCTGGCGCCCTCGCGCAGCGACCGGCCCGCCTCGTCGGCCTCCAGCAGCTGCGCCACCTCGATGCCGGTGACCGCGTCTGCGACCGCTCGCCCGGGAGCGTCAGCATCGCCGCCGCGGCTCGGAGCCTCCGACAGCGCAGAGCCTAGGAGAGCAGCGCTCGCGTCCGCGTCGGCATCGGACCACCCGTCGGCACCGCTGGGCCCGAGCCCGGGCGCCGTCGGATCGCCACCGCCGTGGAATCGCAGTGTGGACACGGCGAAGCGACGCTCTCCACCTTCTTCGTGAGCGGCGCTCTCCCGGTAGAGCAGTGGCCACGTCGGCCATGGGGTACTGAGATGCGGACTGCTCGGCGGCTGCGGGTGCAGGTCCAGCTGCACCACCGAGGCGGCACCCTGCCGGTGCGCGGTGCCCAGACAGTCCGCCGCGGTATCGCCGCCCCCGATGATGACCACCCGCTTGCCCCGGGCGTCGATCGGCGGGCTCTGTGTCGCGGTGACGGCGCGGTTGGACTGGGTCAGGTAGGTCATGGCCTGGTGGATTCCGAGCAGCTCCCGGCCGGGGATCGGCAGTTCCCGCCCCCGCAACGCCCCACCGGCCAGCAGCACGGCGTCATATCGTCGGCGCAGCGTCGCCGCCGGAATCCCGCCACCGCCCACCGCGGTGTTGGTGCGGAACACGGTCCCCTCGGCGCGCATCTGCTCCACCCGGGCGTCGATGAGCGCCTTGTCCATCTTGAAATCGGGGATCCCGTAGCGCAGCAGCCCGCCGATCCTGTCGTCGCGCTCATAGACCGCGACCGAGTGCCCGGCGCGGGTCAATTGCTGCGCTGCGGCCAGCCCGGCCGGGCCGGATCCGACGATCGCGATCCGCCGGCCGGTCTGGCGGTCCGGGACCTGCGGCGGCGCCCAGCCGGCGGCCAGTGCCCGGTCGGCGATCGCCTGTTCGACGGTCTTGATGGCCACCGGACCACCGGACAGCTCGCTACTGATGGCCAGCACACACGCCGGTTCGCAGGGGGCCGGGCAGAGGCGACCGGTGAACTCGGGGAAGTTGTTCGTAGCGTGCAACCGCTGCGCGGCGACCTCCCAGTCGTCGCGCCACACCAGGTCGTTCCACTCCGGGATCAGGTTTCCCAGCGGGCATCCGTGGTGGCAGAACGGCACCCCGCAGTCCATGCAGCGCCCGGCCTGCTCGCGGACCGCCGCCGTGTCGGCCGGCTCGTACACCTCCGACCAGTCGCGGATGCGGACGTCGACCGGGCGCCGCGGCGTGTTCTGTCGCGGCGCGCGCGTGAACCCCCACGGATCAGGCACCGGCGGCCGCCGCCATCATCGCCGCGGAGGTCGCGGCCTCGTCCAACCCGTCGGCGCGCGCCTGCTCCGCGGCCCGGGTCACCCGGGCGTACTCCACCGGCACGATGGCGGTGAACCGGGTGGCCGCGGCCGGCCAGTCGTCCAGCAGCCGCTGCCCGACCACCGATCCGGTTTCGGCAACGTGCCGGGAAACCAGGTGCTCCACCCGCTCGGAATCGGCACCGGACAGCGGACTGAGCGAGACCAGGTCCGGGTTGACCCGCGCGGCGTCCAGGTCGAGCACGAACGCCGCCCCGCCGCTCATTCCGGCGGCCAGGTTGCGCCCGGTTGGGCCGAGGACGAGCACGAGCCCACCGGTCATGTACTCACAGGCGTGGTCCCCGACCCCCTCGGCCACCAGGGTGGCCCCGGAGTTGCGCACGCCGAACCGCTCCCCCACCCGGCCGGCGACGAACACCTCCCCGCGGGTGGCGCCGTAGGCGATCACGTTGCCGGCCACGACGTTGTCGGCTGCGACGAACCCACCGGCCACCGCGGACGCGTCCGGACGCACCACCACCCGGCCACCGGAGAGCCCCTTCGCGACGTAGTCGTTGGCGTCCCCGGACAGTCGCAGCGTCACCCCGGGCGGCAGGAACGCACCGAAGCTCTGGCCCGCCGAGCCGGTGAAGTTCACGTCGATGGTGCCCTCGGGCAGGCCGGCCCCACCGCGGGCCAGCACGATCTCGTGACCGAGCATCGTCCCCACGGTGCGGTTGACGTTGCGGATCGCCAGGCTGGCCCGCACCGGCGTGCCGGCGTCGATGGCGTCACGGCACATTGCTATCAACTGGTGGTCCAGCGCCTTCTCCAGCCCGTGGTCCTGGCCGGTGAGCGCCCGACGGGGGGCGTCGGCCGGCATGCCCAGCTGCTCCGGTCCGGCCAGCAGTGGCGCCAGGTCCAGCCCGGCGGCCTTCCAGTGCGCGCTCGCGTCGGCGGCCCCCAGCAGCTCGACCCGCCCGATCGCCTCGTCCAGGCTGCGCAGTCCCAGCGCGGCCAGGTACTCCCGCACCTGGGTGGCCACGAAGGTGAAAAACGACTCCACGAACTCCGGACGCCCGGTGAACCGGACCCGCAGCTGCGGGTTCTGGGTGGCGACCCCGACCGGGCAGGTGTCCAGATGGCAGACGCGCATCATGACGCAGCCGGAGACCACCAGCGGCGCAGTGGAGAAGCCGTACTCCTCCGCGCCCAGCAGCGCGGCGATGATCACGTCGCGCCCGGTTTTCATCGCCCCGTCGGCCTGCACGACGATCCGGTCCCGCAGCCCGTTGAGCATCAGCGTCTGCTGGGTCTCGGCCAGGCCGAGCTCCCAGGGCAGTCCGGCGTGCTTGAGCGAGGTCAGCGGCGCCGCACCGGTCCCGCCGTCGTGCCCGGAGACCAGCACCACGTCTGCGTGGGCCTTGGAGACCCCGGCCGCAACCGTCCCGATCCCGGCCTCGGCGACCAGCTTGACGTGCACCCGGGCGGCCGGATTGGCATTCTTCAGGTCGTGGATCAGCTGCGCGAGGTCCTCGATGGAGTAGATGTCGTGATGCGGCGGGGGGCTGATCAGGCCCACCCCGGGCGTGGAGTAGCGGGTGGTCGCGATCCACGGGTACACCTTGGTGCCGGGCAACTGCCCGCCCTCCCCCGGCTTGGCGCCCTGGGCCATCTTGATCTGGATGTCCCGGGCGCTGGACAGGTACTCCGCGGTCACCCCGAACCGGCCGGAGGCGACCTGCTTGACCGCACTGGAACGCTCCGGGTCGTGCAGCCGGGACTCCTCCTCCCCGCCCTCGCCGCTGTTGGAGCGCCCGCCGAGCCGGTTCATGGCGATCGCGATGGTCTCGTGGGCCTCGGCCGAGATCGAGCCATAGCTCATCGCCCCGGTCGCGAACCGGGTCACGATGTCCGAGACCGGCTCCACCTCCTCGATCGGCACCGGCGGCAGCAGCCCCTCGCGCAGGGTGAGCAGCCCGCGGATGGTGCCCAGGCGCCGGGTCGCGTCGTCCACCCCGCGGGCGTACTGCTGGAACAGGTCATACCGCCCGGAGCGGGTGGAGTGCTGCAGCCGGAACACCGTCTCGGGGTCGAACAGGTGGATCTCCCCGTCCCGGCGCCACTGGTACTCCCCGCCGGTGGCCAGCCGGCGCGGCGTGTGCGGGCCGATCATCGTCCCCTGCGCCGGGTAGGCCTGCTCATGACGGGCACGCACCTCCGCAGCCACCACGTCCAGCCCGATACCGCCCAGCCGGGACACCGTGCCGGTGAAGTGGCGCTCTACCAGCTCCGGTCCCAGGCCGAGGCCCTCGAACAGCTGGGCGCCGGTGTAGGAGGCCACGGTGGACACCCCCATCTTCGACATGACCTTCAGCACCCCCTTGCCCAGCGCCCGGATCAGATTGCGCACCGCCCTTTCGGGCTCGACCGCACCGACCAGGACTCCGGTCCGGGCCAGGTCCTCCACCGACTCCATCGCCAGGTAGGGGTTGACCGCGGCGGCGCCGTAGGCGATCAGCAGCGCGACATGGTGTACCTCGCGCACGTCACCGGCCTCGACCACCAGCCCGACCTGGGTCCGGGTGCGTTCCCGGACCAGATGGTGATGCACCGCACCGACCAGCAGCAGGCTGGGGATCGGGGCATGGTCGGCGTCGGAGTGCCGGTCGGAGAGCACGATGATCCGCGCCCCGTCGGCGATCGCCTCCGAGGCTTCCGCGCAGATGGTCGCCAGCCGCTGCGCCAGGCCATCCCCGCCCCCGGCGACCGGGTACAGCCCACGCACCATATGGGTGGTGAATCCGGGCCGGTCCCCGTCCAGGTCGATGTGCACGATCTTGGCCAGCTCGTCGTTGTCGATGACCGGGAACGGCACCGTGACCTGCGCACACGAGCCCGGGCCCGGGGAGAGCAGGTCGTACTCCGGCCCGATCGTCGAGCCCAGGGAGGTGACCAGGTCCTCCCGGATGGAGTCCAGCGGCGGGTTGGTGACCTGGGCGAAGGTCTGGCTGAAGTAGTCGAAGAGCAGCCGGGGGCGCTGGGAGAGCACCGCGACCGGGGTGTCGGTGCCCATCGAGCCCAGCGGCTCGGCGCCGGTGCGGGCCATCGGGGCCAGCAGCAGCCGCAGCTCCTCCTCGGTGTAGCCGAACGCCTGCTGGCGCCGGGTCACCGAGGAGTGGGTGTGCACGACATGGTCGCGGGCGGGTAGTTCGGGCAGGTCGACCAGCCCGTCGCGCAACCACTGCCCGTACGGGTGCTCGGCTGCCAGGTCGGCCTTGATCTCCGCGTCGTCGACGATGCGGTGCGCGGCGGTGTCGACCAGGAACATCCGGCCCGGCTCCAACCGGCCCCGGCGGACCACCTCGCTGGGGTCGATGTCGAGCACCCCCACCTCGCTGGCCAGCACGACCAACCCGTCGCGGGTCTGCCACCAGCGCGAGGGCCGCAGCCCGTTGCGGTCCAGCACCGCCCCGACCAGGGTGCCGTCGGTGAAGGTGACCCCGGCCGGGCCGTCCCACGGCTCCATCAGGCAGGCGTGGAAGGCGTAGAAGTCGCGCAGCTGCTGCGGCAGCCCGGGGTTGTTCTCCCAGGCCTCCGGGATCATCATGAGCACCGCATGCGGCAGCGAACGCCCGGACAGGTGCAGCAGCTCCAGCACCTCGTCGAAGTTCGCCGAGTCCGAGGCCCCGGGGGTGCAGACCGGGGACAGGTCGGCCACGTCCCCGCGGATCAGCCCGCCGCCACCGGTGGACAGCTGCGCCTCCCGGGCCCGCATCCAGTTCCGGTTGCCGCGGATGGTGTTGATCTCCCCGTTGTGCGCCAGGAACCGGTAGGGGTGGGCCAGCGGCCAGCTGGGGAAGGTGTTCGTACTGAACCTGCTGTGCACGATGGCCAGCGCGGAGGCGTAGCGGGCGTCGGAGAGGTCGGCGAAGAACGGTTCCAGCTGGGTGGCGGTCAGCATCCCCTTGTAGACCAGGGTCCGCGCCGACAGCGACGCGAAGTAGGCCCCGGTCGCCTTCTCCGCGCGCTTGCGCAGCCGGTAGGCGGCCCGGTCCAGGGCGATGCCGGTCCGCGGTGTCCCACCGAAGGCCGCGGCCTCGGCATCGGTCAGCAGCAGCTGGCGCATACGGGGCAGCGTGGCGCGCGCGGTCGGGCCCACCAGGTCGGCCAGTACCGGCACCTCGCGCCAGCCGAGCACGCTCAGTCCCTCCTGGCGGGCCAGGTCGGCGACCACCAGTTCCAGGCGGGCCACCTCCGCGGGCCCGGACCCGGTGGCCGGGCCGGGTAGGAACGCGGTACCGACGGCGTAGGCGCCGACCGGTGGCAGCGGGAACGGGCACACCGCGCGCAGGAACGCGTCCGGGATGCCGGTCAGGATGCCTGCGCCGTCACCGGAGTCCTCCTCCGAGCCGGACGCGCCCCGGTGTTCGAGGTTGCGCAGCGCGACCAGGGCGTCGGCGACCACCCGGTGGGTGGGCACGCCGTCCAGGGCGGCCAGCATCGCGACCCCGCAGGCGTCGTGTTCGGCGCCCGGGTCGTAGAGGCCGGTGGCGGGGGGGCTCGCGAACACGGGACCTCCTGGGCGCCGGGGGAACTGCGGGCAGGGCGGGTGGCGACACCGGCGGCGACACCGTCCTGGTGCGGGCCGGATCGACCCGGCCACCAGGACCTGCTCCCATGATGGAGCACGCGACCGGTGGCTGACCGGGACGTCCAGCAACCGGACGTCCAGCATGGAATACGCAACGCCGGCCGCCCGCCGAGATCTGGTGGATCAGCCGGTCGAGGTCCGTTCCGGCACCGGGCTCGGCTGCGCGGGCCGGGACTGCACGGTGCCGGGGTCCTCCCGGCCGGGACGCACCCGCCGGGACGCCACGATGTAGGCGACCGCGCCGAGGAAGGCGACCAGGGAGGTCCAGTCGTTGATCCGGATCCCGGCGATCGTGTTGGCCGGGTCGATCCGCACCGCCTCGATCCAGCTGCGGCCGACCGCGTAGGCCGCGATGTAGAGCGCGAACGCCCGTCCGTGGCCGAGCCGGAAACGACGGTCGGCCAGCAGCACCAGCACCGCGACACCCACGTCCCACAGCGACTCGTAGAGAAAAGTCGGGTGGTAGGTCGCCACGTCGGCGTAGCCGGGCAGTCGGTGCGCCGGGTCGATCCGCAGGGCCCAGGGCAGGGTGGTCGGTGCGCCGTAGAGCTCCTGGTTGAAGTAGTTCCCGAACCGGCCGATCGCCTGTGCCAGCGGCAGGCCCACCGCGAGTGCATCGGCGAAGGCGGCCAGTCTGATCCCGTGCCGGCGGGCGTATGCCCACGCTCCCAAGGCCCCGCCCAGCACCCCGCCCGGGATCCCGAGCCCGCCCTTCCAGATCTCCCACACCTGCTCGCTGCCGCGGTCCGGGCCGAAGTAGGAGGGCCAGTCGGTGGCCAGGTGGTAGAGCCGGGCCCCGATCAACCCGGCCGGGACGGCCCAGACCGCCAGGTCGGTGGCGGTGCCGGCGATCCCCCCACGGGCCACCCAACGGCGGTTGGTGACCCCGGCGGCGACGACGACCCCGGCCAGGATGCACAGCGCATAGGCGCGGACCGGGAGCGGGCCCAGGTGCCAGACGCCCTGCGGCGGACTGGGCATGGCTGCGGCGACGCCGTGACCGGAGGGCACCCAGCGGGGCAGCCTCATCGGGCTGCCACCGGTCGGGTCGCGTTGCGTACGCCCGCGGCGAGTTCGCCGGTCAGCTCGGCCACCCCGCGCACCCCCGCGGTGACCGAGTCCGCATCCAGCAGCCGGCGGACCAACGCCGAGCCGACGATGACGGCGTCGGCAAATTCCGCGACCGCGGCCGCCTGGTGCCCGTTCGAGACACCCAGGCCGACCCCGACGGGGACGTCGCTGGCCGCGCGTACCCGGGCCACCAACCCGGGGGCTGCACTGCTGGTGACCGCCCGGGCACCGGTGACGCCCATCACGGAGGTGGCGTAGACGAAACCCCGGCAGGCGGCCGCGGTGGCCGCGATCCGGGCGTCGGTACTGCTCGGGGAGACCAGAAACACCCGGTCCAGCCCGTTGGCGTCACTGGCGGCCAGCCACCGGTCCGCCTCGTCGGGGATCAGGTCCGGGGTGATCAGTCCAGCTCCCCCGGCGTCGGCCAGTTCGCCGGCGAAACGGTCGACGCCGTAGCGGTCCACCGGAGCCCAGTAGCTCATCACCAGGGCGGGTACCCCGGTGGCGGCGACCGCCCGCACGGTGGCCATCACGTCGGCGATCCTGACCCCGGCGCGCAGGGCGCGGTCGCTGGCGGCCTGGATGGTGGGTCCGTCGATCACCGGGTCGGAGTAGGGCAACCCGACCTCGACCAGGTCGACGCCGGCTTCGACCATCGCGATGATCGCCTCGATCGCGCCGGACACCGAGGGGAAACCGGCTGGCAGGTAGCCCACCAGCAGGGCTCGGTCCTGTTCGCGGCCACGGTCGAACGCCTGCCCGACCCCGCTCACCGGCGGGTTGACCCGGTCACGCTCTGGCGGGCGCCCGAGCCGGTGCCCGAGCCGGCGCTGGCCGCCTGGCCGGTGCCGTTCAGATTGAACCAGCGGGCCGCCGTCTCCACGTCCTTGTCCCCGCGCCCGGACAGGCAGACGACGATGGTGGCGTCCGGTCCCAGATCGGCCACGATGCCCGGCACCCCCGCCAAGGCGTGCGCGCTCTCGATCGCCGGGATGATCCCCTCGGTCCGGGACAGCTGCGCGAAGGCGTCCATTGCCTGCGCGTCGGTGACGGCTCGGTAGGTGGCGCGGCCGGTGGCGTGCAGGTGGGCGTGTTCCGGCCCGACGCCCGGGTAGTCCAACCCGGCCGAGATCGAATGCGACTCCTGGGTCTGGCCCTCGTCGTCCTGGAGTACGTAGGTGCGCATCCCGTGCAGCACACCGCTCTGCCCGCCGGTGATCGCCGCGGCATGCCGGCCGGTGTTCACGCCGTCCCCACCGGCCTCGATTCCGTAGAGACGCACATCCGCATCGTCCAGGAACGGGTGGAAGATCCCGATCGCGTTGGACCCGCCGCCCACGCACGCTACGATCGCGTCCGGCAGCCGGCCGAGCTGGTCCAGGCTCTGCTGCCGGGTTTCCACTCCGCAGATCCGGGCGAAGTCACGGACCATCGCCGGGTACGGGTGGGGTCCGCCGACGGTCCCGATGCAGTAATAGGTGGTGTCCACGGCGGCGACCCAGTCGCGGAACGCCTCGTTCATGGCGTCCTTCAACGTCTGCGACCCGCTGCTGACCGGGATCACGGTGGCCCCGAGCAACCGCATCCGCGCCACGTTCAGCGCCTGCCGCCGGGTGTCCACCTCGCCCATATAGACGGTGCACTCCAGTCCGAACAGCGCCGCCGCGGTGGCCGTGGCGACCCCGTGCTGACCGGCCCCGGTCTCCGCGATCAGGCGGGTCTTGCCCATCCGTCGGGTCAGCAGTGCCTGCCCCAGCACGTTGTTGATCTTGTGGGCGCCAGTGTGGTTGAGGTCTTCCCGCTTGAGCAGGACCCGGGCTCCCACCTGCGCGGAGTAGCGGCGGGCCTCATACAGCAGGCTGGGCCGCCCGGCATAGCCGGTCAGCAGGTCGGCCAACTCGGCCTGGAAGGCAGGATCGCGACGGGCCGCCGTCCATTCCGCGGTCAGCTGGTCCAGCGCGCCGATCAGGGCCTCGGGGACGAACCGGCCACCGAATCCGCCGAAGTAGCCGGCAGCGTCCGGCTCGGCGTCCGCGATCGTCACCGCCCCGGCGACGGCGGCGCGTTCGGAGGTGGCGCGTTCGGATGTGGGGGCCAGGGTCATGCGGCGCTCCGCGGCAATGCCGGGTGGGCACCCGCCGCGACCAGATCGGCCACCGCGGATCGCGGGTCCCGACCGGTCACCAGCTGCTCGCCGACGAGCACCACGTCGGCGCCGGCCCGGCCGAACTCGATGACGTCACCGGGACCGCGGATGCCGGACTCGGCAACCCGCACCGCGCCGTCAGAGATCAGCGGTGCCAGCCGGGCGAAGGTGTCCCGGTCTACCTCAAGCGTGGTCAGGTCGCGGTTGTTCACACCGACCAGTCTCGCCCCGGCGTCGAGGGCCCGCGCCACCTCCCCCGCGGTATGGCATTCCACCAGCGGGGTCAGCCCGATGGACTCTGCCCGTTCGATCAGCGCGACCAGGGCGTTCTGTTCCAGCGAAACCACTATCAGCAGCGCCAGATCGGCGCCGTTGGCCCGGGCCTCCCAGAGCTGGTAGCTGCTCAGCACGAAGTCCTTGCACAGCACCGGGACGTCGACGCAGCGACACACCGCGGCCAGGTCGGCCATCGAGCCGCCGAAGCGTCGCTGTTCCGTGAGCACGCTGACCGCTGACGCCCCGCCACGCTCGTACTCCCGTGCCAGCGCGCCCGGGTTCGGGATGTCGGCCAACGCCCCCCGGCTCGGGCTGGCGCGCTTGATCTCGGCGATCACCGCGATCCCGGGCTCCCGAAACCGGCGGACCACGTCGACGGCCGCAGGCAGCTGGGCCACCCGACGCTGCAGCTCTTCCAGTGAGGTCGTCCGCTGGCGGGCCACCAGGTCCTCGCGCACACCCGCCAGGATGCCGTCGAGCACCGTCATGCATTGTCCCTCCGACGCCGGTACGACCGGTCTCGCTCGCACACCGTAACCGGCGCGCCATCCGGGCGCGGCCTGGCGACGTGTGGGCACCGCCCGCCGCCTGTGTCCGCGCCAGCTCCGGCGCCGGGAGCTAGCGCGGCTGGCCGGCGTCCGGGCGGCGGGTGTGGTCCGCCTCGGCCCGTTGGGCACCGAGGTACTCCTGCGCGTTGGCGTAGGAATGAGGGCGGCGCGGCGGGTACTGGCCCAGGCCCGCCCGCTGCAGAATCGGCGCAAGCAGCCCGCCGATGATCAGAACCGCCCCGCCGACCGCGGACAGCCAGATCGACCAGAACCCGATACCGAAGGCCACGATGATGGCTCCGACCAGGATGACGATCACCGACGCCCATCCGGCGGGGGTACTGCCATGACTGCTGCGCATGCAGCGAGGCTAGCGCCGGCGGGCATCGACGTCGGCACCGCCCGGATCGGCCGGGTCGCTCGGGACCGCTTCGGCGGAGGGGGCGTGGGTGGGTACCGGGGTTGTCAACGTCGGGTCCGTCGACAGCGGGTCGGGAAGCTCGGCAGCGGTCGGATCCCGCCCGGCATCCAGCTCATCCCACAACCCCGCAGGTCCCCGCTGCACCGCAGGTCCCCGCTGCACCGCAGATCCCGCCGCCGGGGCCTCATAGCGACGTCCCAGCACCGGCCAGCGATGACCGGTCACCACCGCCAACAGTCCGCCGAGCAACAAGGCCAGCCCGGCGATGCAGCTCAGCCACGGCCACGCGGATACGGCCAGCGTGCTCGGCACGGCGGTCGTGGCCACCGTCGGTCCGCCGTCGGGCAGCTCGACGGTGCGGAAGCGGGCCGACAGCGGGTCGGCCAGGAACGCGATCGCGGCGCTGATCGCAGCACCAGCGGCCGTCACCAGCAGCAGCCCGACCAGGACCCGCCCCAGGCGACGGGTGGCGGGCAGCGCCCCGACGGCCGCCAGTCCGAGCAGGCCGGCCGCGGTACTGACCGGGGCTGCCGACCCACCGGTGACAGCCACCGGGGTCGTCGTCACCGCCGATCGCACCATGCCGGATGCCCATGGCTGGGTGGCCGACAGGGCGGCAACCGCGCCGCCGACCCCCGCCAACGCCACGGCGAGCAGCAGGCTGCGCCGGCCGGTCACCCCGCGGCCCCCGGTCGGGTTCCGGTCCCCGGCGACCTCCCAGCGGCCGGCGACGTCCCGGTGGCGCCGACCTCGGTGAGGGTCGCCGCGGCTGCCACGGCGCGCAGTGCCGCCGCGGCCTTGTGCCGCGTCTCGGCCTCCTCGGTGTCCGGGTCGGAGTCGGCGACGATGCCGCCCCCGGCCTGCACCTGCACCTGGCCGTCGCGCAGCACCGCCGTTCGGATGGCGATCGCGGAGTCGACATCACCGGCGAAATCCAGGTAGCCGACGATGCCGCCGTACACACCCCGGCGGGTGGGCTCGAGCTTTTCGATGATCTCCATGGCCCGCGGTTTCGGCGCCCCGGACAGGGTGCCCGCGGGAAAGCACGCCAGTAGCGCGTCCAGCCCGGTTCGCCCGGGCGCCAGCTGGCCGACAACGGTGGATTCCAGGTGCATGACATGGCTGTACTGGACGACCTGGCAGAAGTCGACGACCTCGACGGTGCCCGGCCGGCACACCCGGGCCAGGTCGTTGCGACCCAGGTCGACGAGCATGACGTGCTCGGCGCGCTCCTTCTCATCGGCCAGCAGGGCCGCGGCCCGCTCGGCGTCCTGCTCCGGGGTCTGCCCGCGGGGCATCGTTCCGGCGATCGGGCGGGTGGTGGCGTGCTCGCCGACGACCTTCACCAACGCCTCCGGGCTGGACCCGACGATCTCGGTGACCGGGCCGCTGCCGCCGGGCTGCAGTGGCGGCAGCCGCAGCAGGTACATGTACGGACTGGGGTTGGTGGCGCGCAGGACCCGGTACACGTCCAGTCCCGATGCGCTGGTCTCGGTGTCGAAACGTTGGGAGACCACCACCTGGAACGCCTCCCCCGCCCGGATCTCATGCTGGGCGGCCAGCACGGCGGCCCGGTGATCGGCGGCGCTGCGACGGCGGGTCGGGTGGGGCTCGACGGAGAGGTCCGCGGTCCAGACGCCACCTCCGGAACCGGGCTCGGCCAGCTGGGACGTCATCGCATCCAGGCGCCTCACCGCGTCGGCGTGAGCGGCCCCGGCACCGTCCGGTCCCCCGTCGCCGTTGACCGCATTGGCCACCAGAACCACGGTGCCGTCCCGGTGGTCATACACGGCCAGGTCGGTGGCCAGCAGCAATGCCAGCTCCGGTAGCCCGGTCTCGTCGCTGGTCAGCTCGGGTAGTCGTTCCAGGCGGCGTACCACGTCGTAGCCGAGGAATCCGACCAGACCGCCGGTCAGCGGTGGCAGCCCCGGCAGCCGTGGGGTCCGCAGCAGCTCCAGCGTGCCGGCCAGGGCGGCCAGCGGATCCCCGGTCGGCGCGCCGACCGGGGGGTCTCCCAGCCACACTGCCTGCCCGCGACGTTCGGTGAGCACGGCCCGGCTCGCCACCCCGACGATCGACCACCGGGACCAGGTCCCGCCGTGTTCGGCCGATTCGAGCAGGAACGTTCCGGCGCGCTGCCCGGCCAGTCGTTGGAACAGCCCCACCGGGGTCCAGGTGTCGGCCAACAGCCGGCGGGTCACCGGGATCACGCGGTGGTCCGGGGCCAGGGCGAGAAAGTCGGGCAGATCCGGTTCTGTGGTCCCGAGCCGGACCTGGCTCATCGGGCGAGCCGTCGCGCTGCGCCGGCGGTACCGGTGGTGCTCACCGCGCTCACTGGACCAACTGGACCAACTGGACCAACTAGACCAACTAGACCCACGGTGCTCACGGCCGGGTGACCGGAAGGTCGTTGTGGAAGCAGCTGCGCTCGCCGGTGTGGCAGGCCAGGCCCTCTTGTTCGACGGTCACCAGCAGGGCGTCCCCGTCGCAGTCCAGCGCCACCGAGCGCACCCACTGCCGGTGACCGGAGGTCTCCCCCTTGACCCAGTACTCGCCCCGGGATCGGCTGAAGTAGGTGGCCCGGCCGGTGGTCAACGTCCGGGCCAACGCCTCGTCGTCCATCCAACCGAGCATCAGCACCTGCCCGGTGGTTTCGGCGACGACGACCGCGGCCACCAGCCCGAGGGAGTCCCGGCGCAATCGTGCCGCAATCGCGGGATCCAACCGGGCACCGGTCGAGGCCCCCGTCGCGGCAGCTGTCCCGCTGCCGGGGTCTGTCACGGGGTCGGTTCGGTCCACGGCGGCGCTCACCCGGTCATTGTCCCGCGCCATCCGGACGGCCAGCCGGTCGGTCGGGTTGCCCGGTGGCAGGACAGCCGGTCGGTCAGCTCCTGCGCACGATCAGCCCGGCGTCGGCCAACGCCTGCTTCACCTGGCCGACGGTGTGCCGCCCGGCATGAAAGGCACCGGCCGCCAGCACCGCGTCGGCGCCGGCCGCCACCGCCGGGGGCGCGTCGAGGGGCGTCCCCAACCCGCCGGAGGCGATCAGGGGCACGTCGACAACGGCGCGAACCGCCGCCGTCATGGCCAGGTCGAACCCCGTTCCAGTGCCGTCGGCGTCCATCGAATTGAGCAGGATCTCCCCGGCGCCGAGGGTCACCCCACGGGCCGCCCAGTCCAACGCGTCGATGCCGGTGCCGGTGCGCCCGCCGTGGGTGGTGACCTCCCACCCGGATGTGGTGTTGGTGCCGGGCTGGCAGCGGCGCGCGTCCAGGGCGAGCACGAGCACCTGGTTGCCGAAGCGGTCGGCGATCTCGGCGATCAGCTCCGGGCGGGCGATCGCGGCGGAGTTGACCGCGACCTTGTCCGCGCCGGCGCGCAGCAGGGTGTCGACGTCGGCGACGCTGCGCACCCCACCACCGACGGTCAACGGGACGAAGACCTGCTCGGCGGTCCGCCGGACCACCTCGACGGTGGTGCCCCGGCCCTCGGCGCTGGCCGACACGTCGAGGAAGGTCAGCTCGTCCGCGCCCTGCCCGGCGTAGGCGGCTGCCAGCTCCACCGGGTCCCCGGCATCGCGCAGATCTGCGAAACGGATGCCCTTGACCACCCGCCCGGCGGCCACGTCCAGGCACGGGATCACCCTGACCGCCAGCCCGCCGCCGTCAGCCTGCGGGGCCTGGCTCCCCGGAGCCGGGCTGATCGGCGCGGGGTTGATCGGCGCGGGGCTCATCGGCGCCAGACAGACCGACGGCGGGGCGCGCGCGGCGGCAGCGAGGACTGCCACACCGTGCGCCACCGGTCGGCCGGGGCGGTCTGGCCCGCGGCGCCGGTGCCCGTGCGATTTCCCCCACCGGGGCCGCGCCGGGCCGGAGCCGGGACGGGGGTGTGCTGGGCGTTCCACCACGTTCCCGCGTCCTCGGCGACCAACCGGACCACCGCCTCGCGGATCCGGGGCCCGAACTGCCGCGCCGTCTCGCCCGGGCGGGGCACTACTGGGGCGCCGAAGCGGATGGCCACCGGCAGCCGCCCAGGTGCCGGCCAGCCCTGGTCCCGCGGCATCGAGGCGTAGGTACCGCGCAGGGCGATCGGCACCACCGGTAGCCCGCACTGCACCGCCAGGAACGCCGGCCCCAGCTTGAAGGGCCCGATGACGCCATCCGCGGACCGGGTCCCCTCGGGGTAGATCAGCAGGTTCCAGCCCTGCCGGAGCAGATCCGAGGGTGTGGTCGTCCCCTTCCCGCCGCTCCGCTCGATCGGAAAGGTGTTCATCACCAGCGCCGTGGAGGCGGCTCGCCACCACACCTGGAAGAAGTAGTCCGCGGCCGCCGCCACCACGGTGCGCCGGGTGAACCGCCGCGGCAGCGCCCCGAGGATCACCGGGGTGTCCAGGTGCGAGCTGTGGTTGGCCACGAAGACAACCGGACCGGACAGATCGGCCAGCTGTTCGCGCCCGTGGACGGTGATCTGGACCAGCCGACTGACCAGCGGGGCCAACGCGGCACGCTGGAGCACCTCCCGGGCCAGTCCGGCGGGCGCGGTCCGGGCCCAGGCCGTCGCGACATGCGGCGGTGCCGCATTCACCGGGAGTCCGTCCGCAACCGGTCAGCGGTGTGCAGGGCCAGCACCGTCGGGTCAGATCCGACGATGGCCGAGGCGATCTCCATGGCGTCGGCCAGGGTGGTCGCCGCCCGGTCGCCGAGCCGGGCGGCGGCACCGCGGTCGGCCCCCACCCAGATGATCTCGCCCAGGTGTGCGCGCATGGCGGCGGTGCGCTCCCAGAGGGCGAACGGGTGGCTGCCGGGATAGGCGTAGGAGGTCCGGTAGAGGTGGCGGTACCACGGGTCCTCGCTGAACCGGAGCCGCGCCGGCGCCCAGTCGGGGCTGTCCGGCCGGCTTGGCAGGACCTGGCTGTAGAAGTCGGCGTGTGCCGGGTGCTGGACCTGGGAGAACCGTGGGGTCAGCGGGTGCAGCAGTACCGCTACCCCGCCCGCGCGGACCACCGGAACGCCGGTGTGGGAGCCGAGCAGGGTGTCCAGGGCCAGTCCGGCGGCCAGTACCGGGTTGTCCGCCACGCCAGCGTTGTAGGGGCCGATGGCGGGCACCCCGAGTACGACCAGATCGACCGGATCGGGGACGGACACGAGTCGTTGCGCATCCAGGGTCGCGCGGGTTGCGGCCCCGACGGGTTCGGCTCCGCCGGCGGCGAGGCCGACCAGGTCCCGTCCGCCGTGCACCGACTGCACCACCCGGGTCCGGACCGCTGCCGGGAGCCGTGGGAGCACCGCTCGCGTGGTGCGGGCGGCCAGTTGTTGGCGTGCCGACCACTCCCACTCCCTGGTCCCGAGGAAGCCGGACCTTCCTCCGGCTGGGACATCGGAGAGCACCAGTTCCACCGCGAACGTCGGAACCGCAGCCGTCACGCTCGCACCGGCGCGGGCCGCCAGATCCGGATCGGCGCATTGTCGCACCGTCTCGGTGCCGCCCAGCGAGCGCGGCAGCGCGCCCGGGCCCGCACCGGCAGGCGTTGCCACCGCCGCGATCCGAATCAGCAGGTCCGAGCCGGCGGCGCGATCGTTGAGCAGCAGCTGGCCGCCTTCGGACGACTGGCCGACATTGACCAGCCGGTCCCCGTCGTCCGGGTCGTGCTGAACCACCAGGCCCAACGGGAGCAGTGATCGCGTCACCCGCTCTCCGAGCAGAGCACTGATCTCGCGGGGTGAGAGTCGGCGTCCGATGCCACCGGCAACCAGGACCACCACGTCGTCCACGCCGGCCGAAGCGGCTGCGGTGAGCACCGCTTCCACTACTCGAGAGCGCGGGTCCGGATCCGCGGGCCTCGGCCAGGGTTCGCCGGCGGTCTCGACGCTGACGGTCAGCCGCATACCCGGGCGCAGTCGCTCCGACAGCGGCGCGGAGTCCATGGGCTGCGCCAGCGCGGCGGCGACAGCGGCCCGCGGATCGGTCAGTACCGCAAGTGGGTCCGGCGGGTAGACGACCCGGGACCCGCCCGGTAGACGCAGCATCGCCAGTCCCGGACCGGTGGGCATGGCCAGTTGCGGACCGCCCGGCCGGACGGACCACACCAGCCCGGCGCGGCTCATCCCGCCTCCGGACCGGGCGCGGACTGCGGGCCCCAGTCGACCACCGGCCAGCGACGAGCTCGTGCCAGTCGGAACAGCGCGACATCGGGCCGGACCGCGACCGGGTTGCCGACGGCCTCCAATAGCGCCACATCGGAATGACTGTCTGCGTAGGCGTAGGACCGCGACAGGTCCAGGCCCTCCCGCTCGGCGTAGTGGCGCAACCACGCACCCCGTGCCTCGCCCACCAGCGGCGGGCCGGCCAGCGACCCGGCCGCGAGCCCGTCCGGGCCAATCGCCAGGTCTGCTGCGACCACCTCGTCGAACAGCGGGGCCAACGGCCTGGTCAGCGGCCGGATGCCACCGGTGATCAGGACGGTGCGGTGCCCGGCCGCCCGGTGCTCCCGGATCCGGCGAAGCGCCTGCGCGGAGGTCCGGGCCAATAGCTGGGCTCCGACGCTCTCGTCGACCAACGCGTCCAGCTGCGCCGGGTCGGCCCCGTCGTAGCGGCGATAGACCGCGCGCAGGAACGCGGTCCGGTCGCGCCGCTCGGCCGACAGCCAGGCGGGCAGCCGGGCGGCCAACCCGGCCAGCTCGCGGACCCGGGCGCCGGCGGCCAGTTCCGGCAGCCGTAGCCACAGGTAGGTCCGCACCACATTTGCCGAGACCACGGTGCCGTCCATGTCGAAGACCGCCACCACGTCGTCGGCCTCGGGCAGCTGCAGCGAAGGGGCCGGATCGGGTTCGCGACGGCGGGTCCGCAGGGCCGCGGCCGCCCGCAGCGGCGCTGTCACCGCTGGGCAGTGCAGGTCCCGGATGTAGCCCGCCCAGTCGATGGCCGCGGTGTCGAAGCCCCACCGCGCCCGATCCGCCGGGTCCAGTCCGTCGTGCAGCGCCAGGGTTGCATCGTCGACGAAACGCAGCTCGGTCTCGGTGTAGGCGCGGTAGAGGTCGAGGTAGCGCCGCACGAACGCCAGCCGGGAGCCACGGGTGTCCAGGCCCACGGCCAGCGACCGGACCCGGGCCGACCGGGGCACCCGGGTCAACACGGCGTCGGCGAGCCGGGTCGCCCGTTCCCCGGCGATCAGCACCCGCTCCACCGACTCCGGGCTGCGGAAGCGCCAGGTGGCCAGCGGCGCGGAGCCCCGCTCGGAGACCACCAGCGGATCTCGTTCGAAGTACTCGCGAACCAGTTCATAGAGCCGGCGGAAGGTCAGCGGGTTGCGCGCCCCCGAACTGACGTGGAACCACCGCGGTGACCGGACCTGCTCCGGTGCGGCTCGCCGGTCGGTGACCGCCGTCGCAGCGACCGTGAGGATCGCGGCGACGACCTGGTCGACCGGGACGATGTCCACCACGCCGTCGGGGGCGGCGGGGAAGTCGGGCAGATGACCTCGGCCGTAGGCGATGATGATCGGGTCGGCCATCTTGTAGCCCTCGATCCACCCCGGTGCCGGATGGGCCAGTGCGGACTCGATGATGCTGGGCCGGACCACCGACACCCCCAGGCCCCTGGTCTGCGCGTACTCGACGACCACCCGCTCGGCCAGCGCCTTGGTGAAGGTGTAGCAGTCCGTCCAGCCCAGGCTGCGGGCCCGCTCCCGCCCCGCGGCGATGAGACTGTCCGCGACCCAGGCGACCCGGCGCCGCTCGGTATCGGCGGCCACGGTCAGCGGGCCTGCCTTGCGATGCACCCGTTCGGCGTCCCGCCGCAGCCCGGCGAGCACCTCCGGGCTGCGCGAACGCCAGGCGATCCGGTCGGCGACGGCGGTTGCCGCGGCCGCCTCGACCCGCCAGTCCACCTCGTGCTCGACCGGCCCCTCAGCGATCGGGCCGCGTCGGCGGCCGGCGACGTAAGCCGTGGAGATGTGGACGTAGTGCGGGGCCGGGCGACCGGGGCCCGCGTCGGCCACCACCCGCTCCAGCAGCCGGCGCGTGCCGTGCACATTGGTGGCGAACGCCGCCTGGATCGGCGGGTCGAAGGACACGTCGCCCGCGCAATGGATGACCACGTCCACGTCGGCCGGCAGTGGTGGCGGATCGGTGACGTCACCGGAGAGCACATCGATGCGCGAGCCGATCAGGTCGACCGGATCCGCCCCGTCGGCGCGCAGCGCGTCGAAGGCCGGCTTGGCCAGCAGCTCGGCGACCCGCGTTGCCGCGCTGGTCGAGCCCCGCGGGCGGACCAGCAGCACCATGGTGGTGCCTGGCAGCTCCGTCAGCGCCGCGGCCAACACAGCTTCCCCGACGAAACCGGTCGCTCCGGTCAGCAGCACCCGGCCACCGTCGAGTGCGTCGCGCAGGCGCACGCCGTGTCCTCCGTTCTGTGTCCTGGTCCGGTGGGGGGTCCGGCCCTCGGTGTTTCGACCTGCTGGGCCGTTCAAGCTGCTGGAGCGTCCTGGACCCGACCGGCAATCCTGGCATATCGGGGCGACGCCGCCGGTGGGCGCCGGTTCGCGATGACCCGTCGACTGAGGGTGACGCAAGGTTCGTTATCGGGCGGTTCAGTGGTGCGACGGGCTCACCGAGCGGGCGGACGACCGGTCGCCAGCTACCCGCGCCACCCCGGCTAACCAGCGGCGCAGCAGACCGGCGCCGGCGTCCCCGGACTTCTCGGGGTGGAACTGGGTCGCGGCCAGCGGGCCGGCCTCGACCGCCGCCAGGAACCGGTCCCCGCCGTAGCGGGTCCAGCTGCTGTTCACCCGCGGTCCGGGGTCGGCCCGCACCCCATAGGAGTGGACAAAGTAGAACCGGTCGTCCGCGTCGGGGCTGAACAGTCCGCCTGCCGGTGCTGCTGCCACGGTGTTCCACCCCATATGCGGCAGCCGCGCCGCGTGCAGCCGTTCGACCCGCCCGGGCAGCAACCCGAGCCCGGCGGTCTCGTGACCGTGCTCGGACCCGGACTCGAACAGCACCTGCATTCCGACGCAGATGCCCAGTACCGGGCGCCCGCCGGCGACCCGCTCCCGGACGACGGTGTCGCCGCCGGCGTCCACCAAACCTGCCATGCACGCCGCGAACGCGCCCACCCCGGGCACGACCAGCCCGTCGGCCGCCAACGCCGCGGACAGATCGGCGCTGAGTCGGACGTCTGCACCCGCCCGCTGCAGCGCCCGGACGGCCGAGCGCACGTTGCCGAAGCCGTAGTCGAAGACCACCACTTCGCGAGCGCCGCTCTCGCTCTCCCGCGTGACGAGAGCGTCGCTCACAGCACGCCCTTGGTGCTGGGAACACCCGAGCGGCGCGGGTCCGGGGCGACCGCGGCACGCAGCGCCCGCGCAAAAGCCTTGATCTGGGCTTCGACAATGTGGTGCGGGTCGCGGCCGGCGAGCAGCCGCAGATGCAGCGTCATCCCAGCGTTGAAGGCAATCGCCTCCATGATGTGCGCGGTCAGGGATCCGGTGAAGTGGCCGCCGATCATGGCGATGCGCTGGTCTGCCGGCTCCCCAGTGCAGACGCAGAACGGCCGGCCCGAGACGTCGACGATGCAGTGGGCCAGCGCTTCGTCCAGCGGAACGGTCGCGTCGCCGAAGCGGGTGATGCCGCTGCGATCGCCGAGCGCATCGCGGATCGCCCTGCCGAGACAGATGGCGCTGTCCTCCACGGTGTGGTGGACGTCGACCTCGATGTCGCCGGTGGCGCGCACCACCAGGTCCAGCATCGCGTGGGTGGCCAGCGCGGTGAGCATGTGGTCCCAGAACGGCACGCCCGTTGCGATCTCACTGTGCCCACCACCGTCGAGGTCCAGCTCAACGTGAACAATGCTCTCCCGCGTCGCCCGGTCGACCGTCGCCGTGCGCGAGCCGGCCCCACTCATGCCCGCGCTCCCACTCTTGCCCGCGCTCCCGCCGGCAGCTCGCCCACGCCGTCTAGGGCGCCGCGGAAGGCGCTCATCTCCGCCGGGGTCCCCATGCTGACCCGCAGCCAGCCGTCGGGACCGACCTCACGGATCAGCACTCCACGGTCCAGCAGTCCCTGCCAGGCGGCATGCCGGTCGGCGAACCTGCCGAACAGCACGAAGTTCGCATCGGACTCGGCTACCTCGTATCCGCGTCCGGACAGCCAACCGGAAAGCTCGTCACGCGTCTGGCGCAACTGCGCGACCCGGCCCAACAGCTGCGTCCGGTGCGTGAGCGCTGCTCTTGCCACTGCCTGGGTGACCGCCGAGAGGTGATAGGGCAACCGGACCACGCGCAGTGCGTCGACGAACGCCGGGTCGGCGGCCAGGTAACCCACGCGGCCACCGGCCAGGGCAAAGGCCTTGCTCATCGTGCGGCTGACGGCCAACCGGGGCCGACCGGCCAGCAGGCGCACGGCACTGGGCACCCCGTCTCGCCGGAACTCCGCGTACGCCTCGTCGACCACGACGATCCCCTCGGTCGCGTCGTGAACCGCCTCGACGGTCTCCAGGGGCAGCGCCGTACCGGTCGGGTTGTTCGGGGACGCCAGCAACACCACGTCGGGGCGGTGCTCCCGGATCAGCGACCGCGCGTGCTCCGGATCGATGGTGAAGTCCGCTGACCGCCGCCCGATTACCCAGCCGGTGTTGGTGTTTCGCGCGTACTCCGGGTACATCGAGTAGGTCGGCCCGAAGCTGAGCGCGGTGCGACCGGGGCCACCGAAGGCCTGCAGTACCTGCTGCATCACCTCGTTACTGCCGTTGGCCGCCCATACCTGCGCCGCGCTGAGCGGGACACCGGTGTCGGCGGACAGGTAGTCGGCCAGTTCCGCGCGCAGCGCGAGAGCATCACGCTCGGGGTACCGGTTCAGTCCCCGGGCTGCGGCCAGCGCCGCGGCACCGATCGCCGCGACGACCTGCTCCGAGGGCGGGTAGGGGTTCTCGTTGACGTTGAGCACCACGGGGACCTGCAGCTGCGGGGCGCCGTAGGGCTGCTGCCCGACCAGCTCCGGCCGCACCGGCAGGACGGACCGGGTCATCGAGTTACCGGCACCGGTCGGATCGAGGGTGGGGACGGTCGGAACTGACACACCCGTCACGGTAGGGGTCGCGGCGACCGGGCGCGGATGGCGGCGCCGTGGGCGGGCAGATCCTCGGCGGCCGCCAGGGTGGCCACGACATCGGCGACCCCGGCCAGGGCGTCGGCGTCGTAGTCGATGACGTGGATGGCCCGCAGAAAGGTCTGCACCGAGAGTCCGCTGCTGAAGCGTGCCGCCCCGCCCGTGGGCAGCACGTGGTTGGACCCGGCCGCATAGTCCCCCAGCGGCACCGGGGAGAACGGTCCGACGAAGATCGCGCCGGCGTTGCGGACCCGGGCGGCCACCGCGGCGGCGTCGGCGGTCTGGACCTCCAGATGTTCGGCGGCGTAGGCGTCGACGATCTCCAGCCCGTGGGCCACATCCCGGACCAACACGATGACCGACTGCTGGCCGGACAGCGCGGTGCGGACCCGCTCGGTGTGCTTGGTCGCCGCGACCTGCGCGGCCAGTTCGACATCGACGGCGTCGGCCAGCCGCACCGAGTCGGTGACCAGCACACTGGCCGCGGACGGGTCGTGCTCGGCCTGGCTGAGCAGGTCCGCGGCCACCAGCCGGGCGTCGGCGCCGGCGTCGGCGAGCACCGCGATTTCGGTGGTCCCGGCCTCGGAGTCGATGCCGACCAGTCCGCGCAGGTACCGCTTGGCGGCCGTGACATAGACGTTTCCCGGCCCGGTGACCAGGTCCACCGACTCCGCACCGGGCTGCCCGGAGGTGGCGGGCAGCCCGTGCGCGAACAGCGCGATGGCCTGGGCGCCCCCGACCGCCCACACCTCCTCGATGCCGAGCAGACCGCACGCGGCCAGGATGGTCGGGTCCGGTAGCCCGTCGCGGTCGCGCTGCGGGGGGCTGGCCACCGCGATCGAGGCAACCCCCGCCGCCTGGGCGGGCACCACGTTCATCACCACGCTGGAGGGCAACACCGCCAACCCGCCGGGGACGTAGAGGCCCACCCGGCCCACCGGCACAAACCGCTCGGTGACCGACCCGCCGGGCACGACCTCGGTGCGGATCGGCGTGCGCACCTGGTCGGCGTGCACCATCCGGGCCCGCCGGATCGCCTCGCCCAACGCGGCCCGCAGCGGCGGATCCAGCCCGGCGACAGCGTCGGTGATCGCCTCGCCCGGCACCCGCAGCTGCCTCGGTCGGACACCGTCGAAACGTTCGGACAGCTCCAGCACTGCCGCTGCGCCGCGGTCCCGGACGGCGTCGCAGATCGGGCGGACCGCGTCCAGCGCCGCGTCCACGTCGAAGGCGGCCCGGGGCAGCAACCCGCGCAGCGCCCGCCCGCGCGGGGCGTCGCCGGCCCGTAGGTCGATACGTCGCAGCAGGCGTTCCGGGTACTGGCTCACGGTGTCGAGCCTAGGGAGGGCAACCAGGGGCGCCGGCCCTCAGCGGCCCAGCAGCCGCAGCAATCGGGGACGCTGGACGAACGCCTCGGCCTCCAAAGCGGCCAGGGTCACCCCGGGCAGTTCCGCAGCGGACCGGAAGCAGACGTAGCGGGGCAGCCACACCGGGTTGTATTTGACGTTGGCGCGGTAGAGGGACTCGATCTGCCACCACCGGCTGGCCAGCACCAGGATGCGCCGCCAGGACCGGGACACCGGGCCCGCCCCGATGCGCGAACCCCGTTCGAACGCGGACCGGAACACCGCAAAGTTCAGCGAGATCCGCTTCAGGCCCAGTGCGGGTCCCTGCTCGGCCACGCTGGCCACCGCGAGCTCGACGACCCCGTTCTCGGAGTCGCGGGCCCTTCGCATCAGGTCCAGCGACACCCCGTCACTACCCCACGGCACGAAGGCCAGCACCGCGACCAGGTGCTGCTCACCGTTGCGGATCCGCACCACTAGCAGCTCCGGGTCCAGGTCCGCGTCCAGCCGGCCCAGCGCCATGGAGAACCCGCGTTCCACCTCACCGTCGCGGAATTGGTCGGCGGCCGCGCACAGCTCGGCGGTGTCCGCACCGGACAGCTCCCGCAGCCGGGCGATGGCCACGGTGTGCCCGGCCCGCTTGGCCCGGTTCACCGACTGCCGGACCCCGCGCATGGCGCGCCCGTCCAGCCGCCAGCTGCCCAGCTCGAGCACCGCCTCGTCGCCCACCTCCAGCGCGTCCAGTCCGGCCCGGGCGTAGGCGGCGGCCCCGGTTTCGCTGGCGCCGAGCACCCCCGGGGTCCAGGCAAACTCCCGGGCCTCGGCCAGCCACGCCTGGATCGCCCCGGGCCAGGCCTCCGGGTCACCCAGGGGATCCCCCGAGGCAAGGGAGGCACCGCCGACCACCCGGTAGGTCACAGCAGCCTTGCCGGACTCGGAGAACACGGCCAGCTTGTCCGCGCGCAACGCGAAGTAGCCGAGCGAGTCCTGCGCGCCGTGTCGGGCCAGCAGCTCACGCAACCGCGCGGCGTCCTCGGGTGCCATCGGCGCTCGCCCGCGCGGCGGCGCCAGGAACGCAAGCCCGGTCAGCAGCAGGGTCGAGGCCCCGAGCGCGGAGAGCACGGTGCTGGTGAAGCTGGCCGATCGGTGCGCGAACGGCAGATCCGGGGTGGCGCCCAGCAGCCCGATCAACGTCTGCCCGATCCACTGCCCGTACCCGGCGCGCGGGGCCAGATCGGCGGTCAATGCCAGCCCGGCGGCCACCGAGATCGGCAGGCTGACCGCGAGCACCCGCAGCGCCCGCCAGCGGCTGATCCGCTCGGCCCGGGCGCGGAACCGGTCCTGGAAGGCGACCAGCGCGATCAGCAGGGTCGCGTTGACCGCCAACCCGAGCCGGCTGCCGGCGTGGACGTGGGTCAGTACCCCGACCGCGGTGACCACGGTTACGACCCGCCAGGCCCGCCGCCGCCCCCGCCGCAGCCCACCGGCCAGCAGCAGCGCGATGGCCGCCGAGATCACCGCGACAGTCAGGGTGATGACCTGCCGGGTGTCGTCGAAGGATTTCGAGCCCGCCCGCAGGTCCGGTCGGTTGAGGTCGACGACCGCCACCAGCGCGGAGATCCGGACCGCCCAGGCGAGTACCACCAGCGGGGCGTTGGTCTGCCAGCGGGCGACCGCGCGGCCGGCACCGCGGGTGCGCTCGACCGAGGACGTCACGGCGGGCAAGCTATCCGCAACGTGGCGCTGCCGCCGCTGCCGATGCCGCCGCTGCGACCTCAGCTCGCGGTCACCCTGGCCCGCCCGGCCGCGGGCAGGGCCGGAATCTCTCGGGTGTTTCGGTGTAATCGGACCCGGCTTCCCGGTAGATGGGGGCCTTCATATGCTCGTTACCGTGACCGAGCGGCTGCCGATCTTCCCGCTGGGCACCGTTCTGTTCCCGGGACTGATTCTGCCGCTGCACATTTTTGAGGACCGTTACCGCAAGCTCATCTCCGATCTGCTTGCGTTGCCGGACTCCGTGCCCCGTCGCTTCGGGGTGGTGGCCATCCGCTCCGGGCGGGAGGTCGGTCACGACGGGGTCCAGGCGTTGTACGAGGTCGGCTGCACCGCGGAGCTGCGCCAGGTCCAACGTCACTCCGACGGGCGATATGACGTGATGGCTGTCGGTGGTGGCCGGTTCACCGTCGCCGCGCTGCACCCGGCGGTTCCGGGCGACTACCTCAGCGCAGAAGTCGGCATGCTTCCGGAGCCCGCCGGCGACCTTGCGGAGACGGCGATCCGGGCGGCCGCAGCCTTCACCCGCTACCAGGCGGCACTGGTCGGGATGCGGGGCGAACCGGTGGTGACCGGCGATCTACCCAACGACCCGGTGCTGTTGTCCTACCTGATCCCCGCCGCGGTGGTGATGCCGCTCAACGACCGCCAGAAGTTCCTGGAGTGCCCCGACGCGGCGTCCCGGCTGCGGTTGGCGGTGGAGACCATCGAGAGCGAACTGGCCGCGATCGCCGCGCTGCCGTCACTGCCCGCGACCGACATCACCACCGGCGGGTGGAGTCCCAACTGAGCCTCGCGCGGCGCTCGGGGGGCCTGCTCGGCGTCGAATGCCCTCGCCGAGGCCGGAAGCCGACGAGACCGGCAGCTGTTCACCGAGCTTCCCAGCTCCGCAGCGACCCACCTGCGGCGATATCGGTGGGCGGCTGGAGTAGGCCAGTCCGCGCGAGTGTGGGGTTGTGCATCCTGCTGATGCACAACCCCACACTCACGGGCGGAAGTCCGGCTTGGAGGGGAGCCAGTGGGCGACAGCGCCGACAAAGTCGGAGAGGTCCCGTAGATCGCTCAGCCGGGCGAAGACGATCGCGTCGTCGACCTCGGCGTAGTCGTGCACCAGGACGTTGCGGAACCCGGCGGCACGGCGCATCGACCCGGCCAGGCGGGAGTCGAGGACGCCGTGCTCGCCGAGCAGTCCAACCGCGTCACCGTTGGTGGCGGGGGGACCCCACCCTTCCGAGGCGCATACATGCTGAGCCACGTCCACCACGGCCTCGATCGCCGTCACGAAGCTGTACTTGACCCCGCGCAGCCACAGCGGGTCCCCGCGGCGTGACGCCGGCGCCCCAGCCTCCCGCGTCAGCACCGCCACATCATCGGCGACGCCCCGTAGCAACCGAGCGACCCGGCGCTCATCGACCACGGGACACCGCCGCCAGAAACTCCCGGTGCGCCCGATCGAACCGGGGTCGTTCGTCGGACCAGATCTTGCGGGTGGTCGCCTGCCACCGGACCCGGGCGGGTTCGTCGTCGGAGAACAGCAGTACACCGCTGATTGCGATCCCACCGGCCAACTCCAGCGGTGCCGTGTCGAGCACCGTTAGGTCCACGCCTGGCGGCAGGTCGACCTCAAAGGAAGCGGGCGCCGGCAAGCGGCCGAACCAGGCGCCGATGTCGGTGTCGGAGTCCGGGCGAGCCGTCCCCCGGACGCGGCTGCCGTGGAGCAGCGCGAACCGGGCACCCGCAGCGCGCAGCGCGTCGACGACCGCCGGCGCGACAACAGCCCCCCCGGCGACCGTGTCCGCGACGACGAGGTCCGGGACCGCAGCCGCCTTGCTGTCCGACATCGCTGCAGCATCGCACCGACTGGCCCCGGCGCGAACTCAGCGCGTCGTCGTGCGTGCCTCGTCGAGCAGATGCTGCGAAACCTCCCACAGCCGGCGAGCATCGCCCGGGTCCAGGGCGTGGGGAAGCACGCCGTGAATGCCCATCAGAGCCTTCACGATCTCGGCCTCGTGGCAGTCCTCGAAGTAGCGCCCGCCGACGCCCTGGACCTGCGGGGACGTCGCGAGGAAGACGGAGGTGGCGGCGCCCTGCTCCGGCGTCTTCATGTGGAACAGGCCCGCGCCCTCGGCCTCTCGGGACTGATCTTCGGCGGCTGCCCGCTGCTGCGCACTCCAGTGGCGCTGCAACGGGCTCCAGATTCCGCCGGGCATGAGCGCGTTGGCGGTGATGCCATCAGGCGCCCAGCGCCGGGTGGCCTCGACCGCGAACAGCGCATTTGCTGTCTTGGACTGGCCGTACGCGAGACCTGGCTCGTACTTGCGGTGAGCGAAGAACAGGTCGTCGAAGACGATCGGCGAGGCCGCGTGCCCGCTGGAGGACACCGAGACAATCCGGGCGTCGCCGGCCGCGGCCAGCGCGTCGTGCAGCCCGGTCGCCAGCGCGAAGTGGCCCAGGTGGTTGGTGCCGAACTGCGTCTCCCAGCCCTGGGTGGTGGTGCCCTGCGGGGTGTCCATGACCCCGGCGTTGTTGACCAGGATGTGGAGCGCACCGTGCCAGGCCGCCGTGAGGCTGTCGATGGTGGCGATATCGGCCAGGTCCAGGTGGGCGACGGCGAGGTCGTCGCGGCCGCTGGTCCCGGCGATGTCCTTCGCCGTCCGGGCGCCGGCTGCCGTGTCGCGAACGGCCAGGGTCACCTGCGCTCCGGCGTGGGCTAACGCCCTCGCGGTCTCCACCCCGATGCCGGAGGCCGCGCCGGTCACGAGCGCCCGGCGACCGGTCAGGTCGATACCAGCCACGACCTCCAGGGCGGTGGTTCGGTCGGTGTAGTCGTTGCTGATCCGCGTCATGACCGCCACCTTAGCAACCAACTGGTTTGTTGTACCGTCGGTGTGTGGTCCGAGACGGCGAAGCGAGCAGGCAGCGGCTCTTGGACGCTGCGACCGCCGAGTTCGCTGCCTTCGGCATCGCCGGAGCGCGCGTGGACCGGATTGCCGCGACAGCGGCAGTCAACAAGGCGCAGATGTATGGCTGGTTCGTATCCAAGGACGGCCTGTTCGAAGCGGTCTTCTCTCGGCACCTGCACCGCATCGTCGACGCTGTCCCGTTCACCGCCGATGATCTGCCCGGCTACGCGGTCGGGCTCTATGACGCCTACCTCACCGACCCGGAACTGGTGCGGCTGGCCAGCTGGAATCGGCTGGAGAAGGTGCCGACCGGCGACCTGCTCATCGCCCATCCCGGCCTGACCGAGGCAAAGTTCGACGCGATCGCCCGGGCTCAGACCGGGGGTCGGATCGTCGGCGGCATCCGGCCGGAGGAGATATATGCCCTCGTCATCAGCCTGGCCGGGACCTGGTCACCTGTCAGTGCCACCTTCACGGCATCGCAGCAGGACGACCCGGCCGATCACGAGCGACGCCGCAGTGTGCTGCGCGAGATCGTGACCCGGGCCTTCCGCCCCTGAGGGAGGGATCCTTCCGGATGGGGATCCCGGATAAGTCCCCCTGAAGCCTCCGGTGAGCGACCCTCGGGCGACGACAGGCGGGGTCCGGGCCCCATCGCTGTGGTGCGATGCTGGAGCGGTGTTGGCGATCGTCGACGACGAGCCGGGCCCGAAGGACGTGCTGGCGAGCCCGGCACCGCGAGCCAACCGGTGCGCACAGCCCGCCGTCGATGGTGGCGACACCGTCCCGGACCCTTCCAGACCCACAACTGCGAGAGGACATTCCGTGACCGAAACCGACCATGTCACCGTCGAATCCAAGATGAGCACGGAAGCGGCGGGGGGCTGCCCGGTCGGCGGTCGCTTCCGTGAACCCACCGAGGGCGGCAGTAACGCCGACTGGTGGCCCAACCGGCTCAATCTGAAAATTCTACGCAAGCACCCGCCGGCCGCCGATCCCATGGACCGGGACTTCGACTACGCGACGGCGTTCGCAGGTGTCGACCTGGCTGAGTTGACCCGTGATGTGGACACGCTGATGACGACATCGCAGGACTGGTGGCCGGCCGACTTCGGCCATTATGGCGGCCTCTTCATTCGGATGGCCTGGCACAGTGCGGGCACGTACCGGATCAGTGACGGGCGCGGCGGCGCCGGTGCCGGGATGCAGCGTTTTGCCCCGCTCAACAGCTGGCCGGACAACGCCAATCTGGACAAGGCTCGCCGCCTGCTGTGGCCGGTGAAGAAGAAGTACGGGGCGACACTGTCCTGGGCGGACCTGATTGTGTTCACCGGTAACCGCGCCCTGGACACGATGGGCCTGAAGACCTTCGGATTCGGTGGGGGTCGCGCCGACGCCTGGGAACCGGACGAGGACGTCTACTGGGGCCCGGAGCAGACGTGGCTGGGTGACGAGCGCTACACCGGTGACCGCGAGTTGGAGAATCCGCTGGCGGCCGTTCAGATGGGCCTGATCTACGTCAACCCGGAGGGCCCGAACGGGAACCCGGACCCGCTGGCCTCCGCGCACGACATCCGCGAGACGTTCGCCCGGATGGCGATGAACGACGAGGAGACCGTTGCACTCATCGCCGGCGGACACACCTTCGGAAAGACCCACGGCGCCGCGGACCCGGACCCCTACATCGGCCCCGAGCCGGAGGGCGCTCCCCTTGAGCAGTTGGGCCTGGGCTGGAAGAACACCTTCGGCAGCGGGCACGGCCGGGACACGATCACCAGCGGGCTGGAGGTCACCTGGACCGCCACGCCGGTGCAGTGGAGCATGAAGTATCTGGAGAACCTCTACGCCTATGAGTGGGAGCTGACCAAGAGCCCCGCCGGTGCCCACCAGTGGAAGCCGAAGAATAACGGCGGGGCGAATACGGTGCCGGACCCGCAGGACGGATCCCTGACCCGCTCCCCCACGATGCTGACCACCGACATCGCGCTACGGGTCGACCCGGTCTATGAGCGGATCACCCGCGGATACCTGGCCGATCCGGACCTGTTCGCCGACGCTTTCGCCCGCGCCTGGTTCAAGCTGACCCACCGCGACCTGGGCCCGATCCAGCGCTATGTCGGCCCGCTGGTCCCGGCTGAGCCGATGATCTGGCAGGACCGGGTTCCGCCCGTCGACCACGAACTCGTCGACGCCGAGGACATCACCGCGCTCAAGGCCGACGTGCTGGCCTCCGGGCTCACCATCGCCCAACTCGTCACAACCGCGTGGGCATCCGCGTCGACCTTCCGTGGCAGTGACAAGCGGGGCGGGGCCAACGGGGCCCGGATCGCCCTGGAGCCGCAGAACGGCTGGGAGGTCAACGAGCCCGCCAAGACGGCGATGGTCCTGGACCGGCTGCGCGGGATCGCCGACCGATTCAACCGCGACCGCACCGACGGCAAGCGGATCTCCCTGGCCGACATGATCGTGCTGGGCGGCTGCGCGGGTGTCGAGCAGGCGGCCAGCCGGGCCGGGCACCCGGTCACCGTCCCGTTCACCCCAGGGCGCACCGACGCCACGCAGGAGCAGACCGATGTGGACTCCTTCGCCCCGCTGGAGCCGACCACCGACGGGTTCCGTAACCACCTGGGCAAGGGCAGCCGGCTCCCGGCGGAGTACCAGCTCGTCGACCGGGCCAACCTGCTGACACTCAGCGCTCCGGAGATGACCGTGCTGGTGGGCGGGCTACGCGTCCTGGGCGCGAACCACGACGGGTCCCAGACGGGGGTCCTCACCAGCCGGCCGGGCACGTTGAGCAACGACTTCTTCGTCGACCTGCTCGACATGGGCCTGACCTGGGCGCCGACCTCGCAGGACCCGGAGCTGTTCCAGGCGCGTGACAGCGCCGGGGAGCTGGTCTGGACGGGCAGCCGCGTCGACCTGGTGTTCGGCTCCAACTCCGAGCTGCGCGCGGTGGCCGAGGTTTACGCCAGCGACGATGCCCAGGCCAAGTTCGTCCGGGACTTCGTGGCGGCGTGGGACAAGGTCATGATGTTGGACCGGTTCGACCTGCGCTGAGCGGCGATGCTGGACCGGTTCGACCTGCGCTGAGCGGCGATGCTGGACCGGTTCGACCTGCGCTGAGCGGCCCGATGGACCGGCTCACCTCAGGACCGGGCGCGGATCCCGTCACCGGCGGGGTCCTCGTCCGTGCATTCGGCGCAGACACCGAACACCTCCAGGGTGTGGCTGACGTCGGTGAACCCGTGCTCGTCGGCGACGCGCGCCGTCCATCGTTCGACGGCCGGCCCGGCCACCTCCACGGTCCGCCCGCAGCGCCGACACACCAGGTGGTGGTGGTGCGCCGGGCCGCAACGCCGGTACAGGGCCTCACCGTCGGCGCGCAACACCACGTCGACCTCGCCGGCCTCGGCGAGCACCTGCAGCGTCCGGTAGACGGTCGTCAGCCCGACCGAATCCCCGCGGGAGACCAGTTCGGCGTGCAGCTGCTGTGCCGAGCGGAAGTCGTCGACCTCCAGCAGCACCTGGCCGAGCGCGGCCCGCTGACGGGTGGCGCGCACACCGGCGTTCGGGACGGGCTGCCGCGCTGCGGTCATGGCTCGAGTCTCCCCCGGATCCGCGCTGACCGGGCAGTCGCGGACCGCCCGGTTGCCGGGTCAGGCCACCAGGGCGGCCACCGTCGCGGCGACCGTGGACACCGACAGCGAACAGGTGGCCCGCCCGACCCCGAGTTCGACCCGGACGACATCCGGATCGGCCGTGGGCGTCGCCTCCGGCCATACCCAGATCAGCTGCCGCTCGGCGAGCCGGCGCGCGTTGTCCGCGAACCGGTCGGCGGACACCCGCAGCAGCAGGTGCATCATCGGCGTCTGCGGCGGATCGGGGACGACGCGGACGCCGGGGAGCTCGCGCAGGACGTCAGCAACCGCGCGCGCGTGGTCCAGCCGGGCGGGCATCTCGGCGAGCCGCCCCGGCAGCAGGGCCAGCGCGGAGGCCGCTGCCGGCCACAGCCCGTACAGGGTCCCGCCGAGGCGGCGGCGCCACTCCCGCACCTGAGCGACGAGCTCGGCCGACCCGGCGACGCAGCAGCCGGGCAGCGCCCCGATCCCCTTGTAGAACGAGACGTAGACCGAGTCGAACTGTGCGGCTATCTCGCCCGGCGGGCGGCCGTAGCCGGCGGCCGCCTCCCACAGCCGCGCCCCGTCCAGGTGGGTGGCGAGGCCGCGGTCGGTGGCCCAGCCGAGCTGGTCCACCAGGTCGGCCCACGCCGGGAGCTGGCCGCCGAGGTCACGCTGCGGAAGCTCGAGCAACAGCGCCGCGGCGGGTTCGGCGACCGCTTCCAGGTCGGCCCGGGTGAGGAGTCGGTCCCGGTCGCCAACGGGACGCCCGACGAGCCCGTGCAGCCGGGTGTGCGCTCCCAGCTCGTGGGTGTCCAGATGGCACTGCGGATGCCAGAGCACGGTTCGCTGCCCCCGGGAGTCGGCGTGCACCCGTAGCGTCGCGCCCTGCGCCATGGTCCCGCTGGGCAGGAAAACAGCGGCCGGCTTCGCGAACAGGTCCGCGACGTAGCGCTCCAGTTCGGCGACGACACCGCCGTCGCCATACACGTCGGGCACGGTCCCGGAGGGGACGGCTGCCAGCTGTTCGGCGGGCGGCACCAGCCCGTCACCGGCGAGGAACCGGGTGCAGCGGTCACGCCGGGCCCGTGTCTGGTCGTCCACCGGCGCAGTGTCCCAGTGGTGCGTGCGCCGTCGTGTCGGAGGGAGCAACGCAGCAACGTGCGTTGGCAAGTCCTGCGACGCAACAACAGAGCAGCTCGGCGGTGTCCGGGCCCAGCGCGCGGTCGTGGTGGGACCCGGTTCCGCGAACGTACCCGTGCTCGACCAGGTGGTCGGCAACGAATCCTCGAACGCCGACCCCCCGATGCGCCGTCACCACGGGCGTTCCGTTTCGACTCGTCCGGAGGATCGCGCCTCATGGGGACGCGGCCGTACCTAGCCCGCGAGGTCGCCGTTCACAGCACCCGGATCGGGCACGTCGTACCCGGGGCGTTGGCCAAGCGGGCGTCAGTGGTCAGCAGTTCGCTCGCCCGGTATGCCTCGGCCAGCGCGACGTAGGTCGCGTCGTAGGCGCTCAGGTTGTCCCGCAGTTCCCACATCCGACGACGCAGCCCAACCGCCGGGTACCGGGTGAACTGCAACCGCTGGAAGCCGTCCATTGCAGCCGTGCCCTGCGTCGGGGTCATGCCGCCGCGCAGCACCAGCCGACGTAGCGCGTTGGTGACCTCGCTGTCGATCAGATGCGGTGTGGCCAGCTCCTCGGTCCCGAGGTGGGCTGGGTCCAGGTTCCCGGCCACCAGCTGGACGACGACGCCGACGTCCACGATCTTCACTCGCCGCGCCCCTCCCGGATGGCCGTGAGGATCTCCGCTCGGCCGGTCGGGGCGCCGACCTCGGCCTGGATGCGCTTGATCTCCGCGGCGTTGGCGCGGGTCACCTCAGCTCTGCCGGCCAGCTGCTCGAGCTCGGTCAGCACGAACCTGGTCAGTGACTGACCGCGCGCCGCGGCTTCCCGCTGGAGCGCGTCGTGGACGTCGTCGGGGAGACCTCGCACCTGGAGCACGCGGGACATGCTCCGAAGGCTACGCCCGTCTGGGTGCACCATGCACCCACCGGCCGGCGGGGGCCGGGCAACCCACCTCGGTCATCCACGACCACGGGCAGCAGCGCACGACCCGGCAAGCGTGGTCTGGAAAGCCGCTCTCGAAGCCGGGCAGCCGACACCTGCGGGTCTCGGGCAGGTCGCCTGAGCGGCAAAGCTACTGATATCTATCCCAGTCTGATGAAACGGTAGACAGCCATAGATTTCAGTAGACATGCTCAGCCCGTCACCGCCGCGGCCGCCCGCGGCCCTGCCGTCGACACGTCGAACTCCGCCGTGACCGCCGCCGTGATCAGCACCCGCTTCCGCGAGGCGAGCAACTCGATCGACCGCTCGATCAGGGACCGAAGAGATGCGCGCAGATTGACGAGACGCCGCCGCTCATGGCCAATCTCCGCCTGCCTGGGTGGAGTGCGGCCCGGAACTCGCAACCGGCCAACCTAATCGGCGTTCAGATTGTCTTGTGTGGACGATCGCGCCAAAGCAGGTAGAGCGGGCCGGCAAAGCTCGAGCCAGGCAACGAGAAAGTCCGCGTCGAGGTCTTGACGCGGTGTCAGCCCGAAGATCGCCTGGTTTCAGACCGACGGGACGGCCAATAATGTCGTCTTCCCGACACTTGCCTACATTGCCAGCAATACAGCTCCAGCTGGAGTGGGACTTAAGCGAGAATACGTCAGCCCAGCGAGGGCACTGACTTGACTGTCGTCGAAGTCGTGGATCCTTCGTTCATATCGGAAAGCTAAACGCTCGACGGCTCGCCGGACGCAAGCGCCCCGTCCGCGGTGAGCGTCGTTCAATCTTGGTGCGGTCCCTGGGTCCTACGCTGCCGATATGCCCGAGGCGGTCGTCGACGTCGCCGCCGAACTGCGCCGTCGGTTGCCGGACGTCGGGGTCCTCCGCTTACACAAGCTGCTCTACCTCGCCCAGGGCCACCACCTCGCCCACGTCGACCGTCCACTGTTCAGCGAGCCGATCTCGGCCTGGGACAACGGCCCTGTCGTTGGACAGCTCTGGCACGACGAACGCCCGACCGGCACTCCCCGCCCCGGGCACCCCATCGCGGATGAAGCCGCCCTGAACACGATCGGGTTGGTGGTCAGCCACTATGGCCACCTCACCGGCCGGGAGCTGGTTGACCTCACGCACGCTCAGCAGCCGTGGCGGGCGGCCGACCGGAACCGTGAGCCGGGCCACTCCACCCGCATCGAGCCCAGGTCGATCCGGGCCTACTTTCGGCAAGCCGCCGAGGAGGACGCCCGGGAGACCGGCGAACTTTCGCTGCCGCCCACGTCGCAGCCGCGACTGCCCGTCCGGGTTCGACCCGACGCTGCGCTGGCGCCCGACTCCCGGGCAGAGATCGAGAACCGACTGCGCCGACGTGCCTCGTGAGCCCGGCCGACAGCCTCTCACTCGAACGAATTTCCTTGTTCTGCCCGGCGGCGGGCGCGCAGAACCACATCCGCGGCGTGATGGGCGCCGGCCCCGCTCGCCGGAGCGATGCGGGCACGGGTCTCGTTCACCTCGACATCCCAGCCTCCGTTGAGGGTTGCCGCTAGCTGTTCCGGCATCACGTAGTCGGCGGGGTCGAATGCGAGATGCTGCTCGCCGTGCTCGCCGTGCTCGCCGTCCCCGGCGTCCCCAGCGAGGTGGTGGACGACCAATAGGACACCGCCGGGTCGGACGAGGGAGAGCAGTGCTCGTTCCGCATCGTCGCCGGGGGTGCGCCGCAGCGCCGGGTACATCGCCGACACCAGGTCGAACGACCCGGACGGCAGCGGTGCGCCAACCAGGCCGGAGCAGACCCAGCTGACCGTGACCCCCGCCTGCTCCGCGTGGCGGGCCGCCCGGTCCAACGCCACCCGGGAGGGGTCCACGCCGGTCACGTCCCAGCCGCGGCGCGCCAGCCAGACCGCGTCGGCGCCCTCGCCGCACCCCACGTCCAGCGCCCGGCCAGGCCCCAGGTCGGCGACTTCGGCAACCAGAGCGCCGTTCGGCTGACCGCTCCAGATCGAGGCGTCGCCGTAGCGCTCGTCCCACTCGGCCGCGCCGTCGGGGACGCGGAATCCTGCTGAACCTTGAGTGGATGTCACCCGGTCAGCGTCGGCCGTTCTGCGGTCCCGCGCCATCGACGTTGCGAATCTGGCAAGAAGCCCGCTGTCGACGCCGAGCCGGGGCGACCGCATGCGTGCGCTGGTATCGATCAGGTGGGCGGGGACGCTGCAGCTTGGCCGGGGACCCGGGCGAGCGCTGCACGTTCGGCCTGCCGTCCGGCGAGCACGAGGAACAGGTCCAGCGGCAGCGTGCCGATGTCGTGATCGGCGTCCGGGTGGCGGACCGGGGCGTCCGGTGAGAGCAGGTAGGCACCACCGGTGAACTTCGGATACCGCGTGAGCAACGCTCGCAAGCCGTCAACCTTGTGCCGCAGCGAGCTTGCGACCTCGAACGCCAGCGGACGCACCGGGTTTTCCAGGACCAGGTCGACCTCTCGTCGGTTGTCCCGCCAATGAAACAGTCGGGCAACGGTCTGCTCAGCAAGAGAGTGCAGTGCTCCGGCGACCAGGTTCTCGGTGAGCACCCCGAGCTCGGCCGGATCCGACAGCGGCGACAGCCCGCGCTGCAGGGCCGCGTTGCGCACGGCCCCGTCGACGAAGTACAGCTTTCGCCCCCGGCGCTGCCGGGATTCCTCGCTGCTGCTGAAAGCGGGCAGGGTGAACACGAGGAACGCCTGCCGGAGATAGGAGATATAGCGGTCCAGTGTGGGCTGGGACAGTTCGAGCTCCGCCGCGATCTTGCCCGGCGAGAGGACGCCGGTGACCTGCGCCGCCAGGACGTAGAGCAGTCGTTCCAACTGCAGCGGGCTGGAGACACCGAACGACTGCGGGATGTCCTTGTACACCGCACTCTCAACTGCGTCCGTTCGCAGGATCTGCTGGGACTGGAGCAGTCGGCTCGCCTCGTCGACGGTTCGGCCCGGCCCACCTTCGGAACTGAGCAGCTCCGGGAACCCTCCGATCAGCATGAAGCGGCGACGTAGGGCCGGGAGGGAGCCGGAGTTCTCGACGCGGCGGGGTAGGGCATGGATTGACTCGGCCAGGGAGTCGGCCAGAGGTAGCTCGACAGCGTGCCCGATCAGGTCGAGGTACTCCCCGAAGCCATAGGGGGCCAGGTAGTGCTCTGTCCACCGGCCCGCACCGCTCTCCAGGCGGCGGGTTCGCAGCGCTGCCGTCGCACTGGACGTGGCCAGGATCCGGACGGGCCAGTGGTCGTCGTAGAACGTTTTCAGCCAGCCGTCCCAGTCCCGCGCGTAGACGATCTCGTCGAGCATCAGGTAGAGCGGCCGGTCAGCGGACGCCCCCGCTGCCTCGACCACCAGCCGCACCAGGGGCCCGAGCTCCTCGCGGAGCAACACCGGGTGGTCCAGGCGCAACCAGACGACCCGCCCCGGGTCGAGCCCGGTTGCCAGCAGGTGGCGGACGGTTTGGTACATCACCGTCGTCTTGCCCACCCGTCGGGCGCCCACGATGAGCGCAAACCGCCGGAGCTGGGAGTCCAGCGACCTCCAGAGGACACGCGCAAGCGGTCGCTCAACGGGCGGCGCGAGGACCTCCGCCACGACGCCGGTCGCCCGCCACGGGTTCTGGTCGTCGACGACCTGGGCGATCTCATCGGCTGACTGGCGCAGATTGGCCACGAGCGGCACCTCTCGTGAGGGTTAAGTGACCTACAACATATATTCCACGAGGGTTCGACCACCCGCATGCCTCACTCGGCGGCGCGGTGGTGGGTTGTGCGCACGTCGATGCTCAGGGCGTCGTCGATCTGGTTGATCGCGAGCGTGGCGCCCTCCTCTACCCCCATGTCCAGCACCGTCTGTAGGTCCGCGGCGGAGTCGTAGGAGCTGGTGTAGGTCGCAGTGGTTCCCTCGCCCGCGGACTGGAACCGGTAAACGTTGTGACCGACCGGCAGCTCGGGCTTGTCCTCGAAATTGTCCTGCGCGAAGCCGTCATCGAAGGTGAAACGATGCGGCTCGTCGACGCTCATGATCCGCCACCAGCCGGGGTACCGCTCGCCGTCGGGGCTGGTCATGTAGTAGGTGGATCGGGAACCGGGCGCCATCGTGTGCTCGACAAACGTTGCCGGATAGCTGGGCGGCCCCCAGACGCGCTCCAGCTGACGCGGATCGGCATAGAGCGCCCAGACCCGCTCGATCGGTGCTGAAAAGGCCGCCGTGATGACCAGGGTGCGGGTTTCCAGATCCTTGGTGACGTCGATGACGGGCATGTCATTCCTCCGGGTGGTGGGGTACGGGTTGCTCTGGGTCCTCGTGCGCGAGCAGTGCGTCGATGCGCTCGATCCGCCCACGCCAGACCTGCTCGAGCTCATCGAGCAGCCAGGCGACCGAGCGGACAGCGCCCACCTCACCGGTGGCCAGCTGCTCGCGGCCACGGCGCCGCTTGGTCAGCAGGCCGGAGCGCTCCAGGACGGCGACGTGCTTCTGCACCGCGGCGAAACTCATCGGATACGCCGCGGCCAGGGCGGAGACCGAGTGCTCGCCGGCCAGGCTGCGGCGCAGGATGTCGCGGCGGGTCCGGTCGGCCAGGGCGTGGAACAGGGCGTCGGCCCGGTCCTCGCTGGTCGCCATCACACCGACACCATACAACCGCTCGGTTGTAGATCTTCCCACCTGATGCCCCGCGGCGCCAGCGAAGAGGTGGTCGCGGACTTCGGTGCCGCGAGCAGGCCAACGGCGGGCTGTTGTTGGGAACCACTCCCAATAACCCGATAGGATCGAGGCGTTCACATGCTGGCGACGCCGCCAGCAATCAGTCCGCTGCTGCTCCTTCCCCACCCGGAGGTCTCCGTGTCGATCCACGCTCGCCGCACGGGGTTGCGGCACTACCTGCGGCCCGCGGTCGCGGTCGCCGCACTCGGGCTTGCGACCGTGTCCTGTTCCAGCACGTCCACCCCCGCGAGCACCGGCAACCCGGCCGGCGGCGAGTCGCCCACCGCAACTACCGGCGCCGGCGCGCAGACCAGTACCCCGGCCGCCACCTCGGCCACCACCGACAACGGCGGCAAAGCGACCATCCAGGCTGTCGCGTCGATCGATGCCTGGGGCAGCATCCTCAGCCAGCTCGGCGGGGACCGGGTCCAGACGACCTCGATCATCTCCAGCCCGGACGTCGACCCGCACGACTACGAGCCGACCACCGCCGACGGTCGCACGATCGCGGACGCAAAGCTCGTGCTGGAGAACGGGATCGGCTACGACAGCTGGATGGCCAAGGCGGCGGCCGCCAACCCCGCCCCGGGCCGCTCGGTCATCGACGTCGGTCAGCTGGTCGGGGTCAAAGACGGCGGCAACCCGCACCAGTGGTACTCCCACGACGCGGTCTACAAGGTTATCGACGCGATCACGACGAGCCTGCAGCACCTGGACCCGGCGAACGCGGACTACTTCGCAGCGCAGAAGACCACACTGGAGACCGTGGCCTTCAAGCAGTACAACGACCTGGAGCAGCAGATCAGCAGCCAGTACAAGGGCGCGCCGGTTGGGGCGAGTGAGTCGATCGCCAGCCCGCTGGCCGACAGCGTGGGGTTGGACATGAGGACGCCGTACTCGTTCCTGTCCGCGATCAGCGAGGGCACCGACCCCCGGCCCCGCGACATCGCCCAGGTCAACAGCCAGATCAGTGAGAAGAAGATCCGGGTCTACCTGGACAACGTCCAGAACAGCACCCCGGACGTCGCCCGCCAGGTCACGGCGGCCGAAAAGGCCGGGATCCCGATCGTAAAGATCACCGAAACCCTCTCCCCGGAGAACGCCTCCTTCCAGGACTGGCAGTCCGGTCAGCTCTCCGCGCTGAAGGCCGCACTGGCGAAGGGGCAGTGACCGAACGCGGGAGCGACACCGCGGGCGCGGTGGCGGAGACAGCCGATCCGTCCACCGCGCCCGTGGTTCGACTGACCGACGCCGCCGCCCGCCGGGGCGGCCACCAGATCTGGGAGCACGTCACCCTCGACGTCGAGGCGGGCCAGTTCGTCGCCGTCCTCGGACCGAACGGGGTGGGAAAGTCCACGCTGCTGCAGGCGGTCCTCGGTCTGGTCCCGCTCAGCGCCGGCCGGGCCGAGGTGCTGGGCCGTCCGGCTGGGCGCGGGAACACCTCGGTCGGCTACGTCCCCCAGCGCCGCTCCTTCGACCCGGCGACCCCGGTGCGCGGCGTTGACCTGGTGGGGATGGGCCTGGATGGGGACCGCTGGGGCACCCCCCTGCCGTGGCCCGGCCCCCGCCGCCGGGAGCGCGCCGCCCGGATCGCCTCAGCCGTGGAACTGGTCGGGGCCCAGGCGTACGCGAACCGGCCGATCGGGCAGTGTTCGGGGGGCGAGCAACAGCGCCTGCTCATCGCCCAGGCCCTGGCCCGGCGGCCACGACTGCTCCTGCTCGACGAGCCGTTGGACTCCCTCGACGTCACCAACCAGGCATCGGTCTCCGCGCTCATCAGCGACATCTGCCAAACCGAGGGCGTGGCGGTGGTCCTGGTGGCCCACGACGTCAACCCGATCCTGTCCGCGCTGGACGCGGTGATCTACCTCGCGCACGGCGGGGCGGTGCTCGGACCGCCGGAGCAGGTCATCACCTCCGAGACCCTGACGATGCTCTACGGGACTCCGGTGGAGGTGCTGCGTGACAGCGCCGGCCGCCTGGTGGTCGTCGGTCAGCCGGACCTCCCGCCCGCGCACTCCCCCGCGACCCGAGCGCCCCGGGCCGGCGCCTCGCGGCTTCCGCGGTGACCAGCCCGCCCGGGGTGCCCGGCCTGCCCGGGGTCACCCTGACCTGGGATCTGCTGGCCGACATCCGCGGGCTGTTCGCCTACCCGTTCATGGTGACCGCCCTGCAGGCCGGGACGACGGTGGCTGTGCTGGGCGGGATCGTGGGCTGGTTCATGGTGCTGCGTCGGGAGAGCTTCGCCGGGCACACCCTGGCCGTCGTCGGCTTCGCCGGCGGGTCGGCGGCCGCGTTCGCGCGGGTCGACCCGGCGATCGGGTTCTTCACCGCCGGGGTTCTCGCCGCACTGGTCATCGCGCGGCTGCCGGCCTCGCGCGCCGGTGGGCTCGGCGGCTTCGGGGAGCAGTCGGCCGGGATCGGGACCGTCCAGGCGGTCGCGCTGGCCGCGGGCTACCTGTTCTCCAGCCTGTACGGCGGCCTGCTGTCCGGGGCCAGCTCGCTGCTGTTCGGCAGCATCGGCGGGGTGAGCACGGCTCAGGTCCAGCTGCTGGTCATCGTCGCTGCCGGCTGCCTGCTCGCGCTGGCCGCGATCGGCCGGCCGCTGCTGTTCGTGTCGGTGGACCCGGTGCTGGCCGCGGCCCGACGGGTCCCGGTCACCCTCGTCGCCACCGTCTTCCTCGTCATCCTCGCCCTGGCCGCCACCGCCACCGCACAGGTCACCGGCTCACTGCTGGTGTTCTCCCTGCTGGTCGCGCCCGCCGCCACCGCCCACCGGCTGACCGTGCGGCCGGCTCGCGGGATGGCCGTGTCGGTGGTGCTCGGTCTGCTCGTGGTCTGGCTCGGCATCGCCTCGGCCTACTACCTCGGTTACCCGATCGGGTTCTGGGTCTCCAGCTACGGGTTCGGCGCCTACCTGCTCACCGTCCTGGTCCAGCAGGTAGGGCGGTCGGTCCGCGGTCGGGCCCGGCTGTCCCCGCAGGCGGACCCGGTGTCGCAGTGATCAGCGACCTGGAACTGGTCACCGAGCCCTTCGTGTGGCACGGACTGCTGGTCGGATCCGCGGTGGCCGTCGTGGCCGGGCTGGTGGGCTTCTTCACCGTCCTGCGCGGGCAGTCCTTCGCCGGGGACGCGCTGTCCCACGTCTCCTATGCCGGCGCCGGCGCCGCCCTGGTCATCGGGCTGGACCTGCGCCTGGGCCTGTTCGCCGCGACGCTGGCGATCGGGGCGCTGCTCGGGCTGATCGGTGGCCGGTGGATCGCCGACGACGTCGTTATCGGCACGACGTTCGCCTGGATCCTCGGCCTGGGCGTGCTGTTCGTCAGCATCTACAACACCAACGGGGGCGGAACCAACGGCTCAGTCACCACCAGCGTGCTGTTCGGGTCGATCTTCGGGATCTCCACCCGCGCCACGGTGACGGCGGTCGCGGTCGCCGCAGGACTGCTGCTGGTGATGCTGGCCATCGGTCGGCCGCTGCTGTTCGCCAGCCTCGACCCGGTGGTGGCCGGAGCGCGCGGGATCCCGGTCCGCGCGCTGAACATCGGATTCCTGCTCGTGCTCGCCGCGGCCGCCGCCGAGATCACCCAGGTGATCGGGGCGATCCTGCTGCTGGGCCTGCTGGCCGCACCGGCCGGGGCGGCCATCCGGCTGACCAGCCGGCCCTGGCGGGCGGCGGTGCTCTCGGTGGTGATCGCGCTCGGGTCGGTGTGGGTGGGGGTCGCGCTGGCGCTGGTCGTGGCGGTGATCCCGGTCAGCTTCGGGATCGTGGCGACGGCGTCGGCGACCTACGGCCTGTCGGCGCTCGGCTCGTCCCGACGCCGACACCGCGACTCGCGGCAGGCGTCCCGGTCGGCCGCGGTCACGGCCCCCGGAGCGGTGCTGTGACCCGTCGAAGCCTCGTACGGTCCGAAGCCGTCCGGGCAGCCATCCTGGCGGCGGAGCGCGCCCCAGTAGCCGGGTACGGGACCGTCGCGAACCGAGGATGCTGCGGGTTTCGCGGAAGCCGTCGAGCTGCTCGTGGAGCTGGACCACCCGCGACAGTGACATGAGGACCGCAGCGGTTCCGTCCGGGAGGACCAGGGGAGCTTCGGCGCCCTGCACCGCTTCGGCGGCCGCGTCAGCTGCCGCTTGAGCCCAGGTCGGGGTCGGCGGGTCGATGTGCAGAGTGCCCATGTCGGTCAAGGTAGGCGGATCCCTCGCCGCCCGCTAGAGGCTCACTGGTCGCCCGGCGATACCGGTACGGACGGGTCCCGGCGCCAACGGGCCGGCCAGAGGCTGCCGGCCACGACCACGACGACTGCCAGCAGCGGAGCCACCGCGAGCGCCACCGGGGTCCCCAGTCGCAGCGGGGCGGCGACGCTGCCGCCGTCGACGACCGCCGCGACCTGCGCCGGCGAGGGCCCGGCGCCCAACCGCTGCCCCACCCACCAGGCGATCAGCGCGGCCACCACCGGAGCCACCATCGCCAGCACCAGTCCGGACAGCGCGACGCTCACCGATGCGGCGCGGCGTGCCACCGGCGCCACGACGGCCCCGATCGCCAGCCCGACAGCACCGGTCGTCACGCAGAACCAGCCGGTCGCGCCGAAACTCGTCGCGCCGGCGACCTCGTCCAGGACCAGTCCGCCGGCCGTCTTCCGCAACTGGGTCGGGCTGACCACCACCGACCAGACCAACCCGGTCAGGGCACCGGCCACGATGACGGCGGCCACCGCGAAGACGGCGAACCCGACGGTGCCCCCGCGCCGGCTCAAGCCAGCGCGCCCGGACCGAGCAGGGCCTTCAGGTCCGCGAACAACTCTGGCGAGGAGCTGACCCGGTAGGCCTCCCCGAGCCGCAGCACCAGCGTCCGGTTCGCCGAATCCAGATGCAGGTGCACCTCGGCCATTCCCGGGTGGGCCACGAGCACCTCCTTGAGCCGATCCACCAGCGCGGGGGTGCATCGGCGGTCGCTCAGGCGCAGTTTCAGTGGCTGGGCGTCCACCCGGGTCAGGTCCGGCACGCTGATCTCGGCGGCCATCATGGTCGGGGCGTCGTCGCGGCGCTCGACGCGACCGCGGACCAGCACGACGGTGTCCTCGACCAGCTTGTGCCCGGCCACGGCGTACGTACTGGGCCAGACGATGACCTCCAGCGAACCGTCCAGGTCCTCCAGAGTCGCGACGGCGTACGGGTCGCCCTTGCGGGTCAGCTTGCGCTGCAGACCGGTGACCAGGCCACCCACTGTGATCATGTCCGCATCACGCCGCCGGCCGGTCGTCCCGGCACCGGCCGCTGCGGCAGCGACCGGTGGGACCACGGCGGTGACCACCGTGGTGGCGACCGCGCCGTCCTGGGCGGACTCGGTACCCGCCTCCGCACCCGCGTCGGCATCGAGGTCCCCGGAGGTGGTCAGCGAGCCCAACGAGCAGTCGACCAGCTCGGCCAGCACATGCTCGATGCCCAGCAGCGGGTGGTCGGAGACGTAGAGCCCGAGCATCTCCCGTTCCAGGGCCAGCTTGGTGGTCTTGTCCCAGTCCGGGATGTCGCGCGGGCTCACCCCGACCCGCCCCGGCTGGTCGTCCTGCTGCTCACCGGCCCCCCCGAGCAGGGCGTCGAACAGGTCGTACTGGCCAACCGCCTGGTTGCGCTTGCGGTCCACGGCCTGCTCGACGGCCTGCTCGTGCACCTCGGCCAGCGACCGCCGGGTGTAGCCGAGGGAGTCGAACGCCCCGGCCTTGATCAGGGATTCCAGCACCCGCTTGTTGCACACCAGCAGCGGCACCTTCTCCACGAAGTCGGCGAAGTCGGCGAAACGCCCGTGCTCGGTCCGGGCGGTGACGATCGCATCGACCACATTGGCGCCCACGTTGCGGATCGCGGCCAGCCCGAAGCGGATATCGCTTCCCACACAGGAGAAATCGGCCACCGAATCGTTCACGTCGGGGGCCAGCACCTTGATTCCGCGACGACGGCACTCCCCCAGGTAGAGCGCGGACTTGTCCTTGTCGTCGCGGGTGGAGGTCAGCAGCGCAGCCATGTACTCGGCCGGGTAGTTGGCCTTGAGGTAGGCCGTCTGATAGGAGACCAGGCCGTAGGCGGCGGTGTGGGACTTGTTGAACGCATAGTCGGCGAACGGCTCCATCGCCGACCAGAGAGCATCGATCGCGGGTTCGGAGTAGCCGTTGGCGGCCATCCCCTCGGCGAACTTCGGACGCTCCCGGTCCAGGATCTCCTTCTTCTTCTTGCCCATCGCCTTGCGCAGCAGGTCCGCCCCACCGAGGGTGAACCCCGCGACCTTCTGCACGATGGCCATCAGCTGTTCCTGATAGACGATGACCCCGTAGGTGGGCGCCAGGATCTCGGCCAGCGGCTCGACCAGCTCAGCGTGGATGGGCGTGATCTGCTTGCGGCCGTTCTTGCGGTCGGCGTACTCGTTGTGGCTGTTCATCCCCATCGGGCCCGGGCGGTAGAGCGCCAGCACGGCGGAGATGTCGTCGAAGCTGTCCGGGCGCATCGACCGGAGCAATGCTCTCATCGGGCCGCCGTCGAGCTGGAACACCCCGAGGGTGTCCGCGCGGACCAGCAGCTCGTAGGTCGCGGGATCGTCCAGGGTCCGGGCCAACTGGTCCAGATCGATGCTCACACCGCGGTTGTCCCGGACGTTGCGCAGCGCATCGTCGATGACCGAGAGGTTGCGCAGCCCCAGGAAGTCCATCTTGATCAGCCCGAGCGCCTCACACGTCGGGTAGTCGAACTGGGTGATGATGGCGCCGTCCTGCTCCCGCTTGATGACGGGGATGACGTCCATCAGCGGAGCACTGCTCATGATGACTCCGGCGGCGTGGACGCCCCACTGCCGCTTGAGCCCCTCCAACCCGCGCGCGGTGTCGACGACCTCCTTCACACTCGGGTCGGAGGCGTAGAGCTCGCGGAACTCCCCCGCCTCGCCGTAGCGTTTGTGGCCGGGGTCGAAGATGCCCTGCAGCGGGATGTCCTTGCCCATCACCGGGGCCGGCATCTTCTTGGTGATCTGATCCCCGAGCGCATAGGGGAACCCCATCACCCGGGCCGAGTCCTTGACGGCCTGCTTGGCCTTGATGGTCCCGTAGGTGACGATCTGGGCGACCCGGTCATCGCCGTACTTGTCCGTGACGTAGCGGATGACCTCGGCCCGGCGGCGGTCGTCGAAGTCGACGTCGATATCGGGCATCGACACCCGCTCGGGGTTGAGGAACCGCTCGAAGAGCAGTCCGTGCTGCAACGGGTCGATGTCGGTGATGCCCAGGGCGTAGCAGATCAGCGATCCGGCGGCCGACCCCCGGCCGGGCCCGACCGGGATCGTCTGCGCCTTGGCCCAGTTGATGAAGTCGGCCACCACCAGCAGATACCCGTCGAAGCCCATCGAGGAGATCACGCCGCGCTCATAGTCGGCGCGTTCCCGGACCGCGCCGGCCACCCGGCCCGGATAGCGGCGGACCAGGCCACGTTCGAGTTCGGCGTCGAACCAGCTCTGCTCGGTATGCCCGTCCGGCACCGGGAAGCGCGGCATGTACTGGCCCTCGCGGGCGTCGAAGTCGCTGCTGCACCGCTCGGCGATCAGCAGTGTCGAGTCGCAGGCCTCCGGCAGCTCCGACCAGGTGGCGCGCATCTGCTCTGCCGTCTTGAGATAGAAGTCGTGCGCGTCCAACTTGAACCGGTCCGGGTCGGCCAACGTCGACCCGGTGCCCACGCACAGCAGCGCCTCGTGGGCCTTGGCGTCCTCGGCCCGGGTGTAGTGCAGGTCGTTGCTGGCCACCAGCGGCAGCTGCAGGTCCCGGGCCAGGCGGAGCAGGTCGGTTCGGACCCGGGCCTCGATGCCCAGCCCGTGGTCCATCAGTTCGCAGAAGTAGTTGTCCCGGCCCAGGATGTCCCGGAAGTCGGCGGCGGCGGCCCGGGCGGCCTCGTACTGGCCCAACCGCAGCCGGGTCTGGACCTCCCCGGACGGGCAGCCGGTGGTCCCGATCAGACCGGCGGCGTGCTCCGCGAGCAGCTCACGGTCGATCCGCGGCTTGTAGAAGAACCCTTCCAGGGACGCCCGGGAGGACAGCCGGAACAGGTTGTGCATGCCCGCGGTGGTCTGCGAGAGCAGGGTCAGGTGGGTGTAGGCGCCGCTGCCGGACACATCGTCGCGCCCGCCGCCGCCCCACTGCACCCGCTTGCGGTCGAACCGACTGGTGCCCGGGGTGACATAGGCCTCGATCCCGATGATTGGCTTGATCCCCACCGCGGTCGCCGCCCGGTGGAACTCGTAGGCACCGAAGACGTTGCCGTGGTCGGTCATGGCGATGGCGGGCATCCCGAGCCGGGCCGCCTCCGCGACCAGCTCCTCGATCTTCGCCGCCCCGTCCAGCATCGAGTACTCGGTGTGCACGTGGAGGTGGACGAAACTGTCGGGCACCTGGCGAGCGTAGGTGGGCCGCCGGGCGGCGGGCAGCTGCCCCGCCCTACGTGTCCGGAATCGACACAACCGGGGCCCTGGGGGGCCAAAAAGACCCGGATCGCCCCCGGTGCTGTCGATTCTGGACAGCCCCGGCATGTGGCCGGCATCGCTACCGTTACGCGCAGACCGGGAGGTGTCCGATGTCGGTGACGACCGGGCTGGTCACGGGCCAGCCGATGACGCTCGAGCAGTACCAGCAGCTGCCGGAGGACAGCCGTGTCGAATACGTCGACGGATACCTGCTCGTGAGCTCCAGCCCCGTTCGTATCCATCAGAAGGCGATCACCCGGCTCGCCGCCATATTCGAGGCAGCGCTACCGGCCGCACTCGACGTGACGACAGGGTGGAGCTGGCGCGCCGGGCGAAACGAGTTCATTCCCGACGTGATGGTGCATCCCCGCACCACCGAGACGGTCCGGTTCACCGGAACCCCGCACCTGGTCGTCGAGGTCCTGTCCGGCAACCGTGGCGACGACCTGGTGTTGAAGTCGGCCCGGTATGCGGCGGCGGGACTGCCGCACTACTGGGTGCTCGACCCCCGGGACCGGGTGCTGACTGCGTACGTCCTCACCGACGGGCTGTACACGCTCGCCGCGACCGCCGTCGAGGGCGCGCCGATCGAGGTGTCGTTCGGGCCGGCCAGCGTGCTGATCGACGTCGCAGGGCTGCTGGCCGACTAAGACCACACCGGTCCGCCCGGTCAGTCGCCCTCGGTCAGTCGCTCCCAGGCGGTGCGCAGGTCCGGCGACGGGTCGGACTCGAACTGGACCCACTGCTGGCTGGACGGGTGGGTGAAGCCGAGCCGGACCGCGTGCAGCCACTGCCGGCGCAGATCCAGACGCGCGGCCAGGGTCGGGTCGGCGCCGTACATGAGGTCCCCGACGCAAGGGTGGCGCAGGGCGGCCATATGCACCCGGATCTGGTGGGTGCGCCCGGTCTCCAGGTGGACGTCGAGCAGCGAGGCGTACCGGGTGGCCGCCACGGTCGCGTAGTGGGTGACGCTGTGTTTGCCGCCCTCGGCCTCGCCCACCACGGCCCAGCGCGCGTCCCCGGCCGGGTGGCGCCCGATCGGTGCGTCGACGGTGCCGGCTGAGGGGTCCGGTCGGCCATGGACGACCGCGGCGTACATCTTGTCCACCGTCCGGTCGCGGAACGCCCGTTTGAGCACGGTGTAGGCGTACTCGCTCTTGGCGACGACCATCAGACCCGAGGTCCCGGCGTCGAGGCGGTGGACGATGCCCTGCCGCTCGTCGGCCCCGGACGTGCTGATCCGGAACCCGGCGCCGGCCAGCCCGCCGAGCACCGTCGGACCCGTCCAGCCCGGGCTGGGGTGGGCGGCGACCCCGACCGGCTTGTCGACCACCACCAGGTCGTCGTCGTCGTGGACGATCCGCATGCCGGCCACCTGCTGCGGGACGACCTGCACCGGTGGGGTGGCGGCCCCGGGACCGGCGGCCGGGATCGCCACCTCCAGCCAGGCACCGGCGCTGAGTCGGTCGGACTTGCCGGCCACGGCGCCGTCGATGCTGACATGCCCCGCCGCGGCCAGATCACCGACCCGGGTTCGGGACAGCCCCAGCAGGCGGGCCAGCCCGACGTCGACCCGCTCGCCCGCCAACCCGTCCGGGACCGGGAGACTGCGCTGTTGGCTCACGCCCCAGGGTCGCACCGGTCTGCCCGCGACCGCGTCCCCGACCGGGTCCACATCGTCGCGGACAAGAACAGCGGGACCTACTTGCCCCAGACCTTCCGGTACACGTCCTTATAACCGCTGGCCGGGTCGAAGACGTCGCCTTTCGGGACGTTGGCCTTGGTCACCAGTCCGGGCGCCGCGACGAAGCCGGAGGGCTTCGCCCCCGCGAGCACCCGGTTCACCTCGTCCACCAGCTGCCAGCCCTGCAGGTCGATGGGTTCCGCGACAGTCGCCGCCTGGTAGTTGTTGCTCCGGATGCGCTGCATCTCGGCCGCGTCGCCGTCACCGGCGGCCACCGACTTCGGCGGGCCGTCCGGCTTCTTCCCGGCGTCGCGCAGCGCCTGGGCGGCACCGGCGAAGTAGTTGCCGTTGATGGCCATCAGGTAGGTCAGCCGGTCGCCGTTCTGCTGCAGCAGGTTTGAGACCAGCCCCGGCATCCGCTGGTCGGCGGTGGCGATCGGGGAGTCCTCGAACGAGAGCACCGTGCACGTGGTGCAGGCCTTGAAGTAGGCCTCCATCGCACGGGCCTTCGTGACCGCGAGCTCGTACTGTCCGTCGGTGAAGATCGCCACCCCGGCCTTGCCGTCGGAGTCCGCGACCGCATAGGCAGCGGCGATCTGGGAGACGGCCAGCGGGTCGGTGGACACGTTGGTCACCAGGCCGTTGCCGGGCCCGGTCAGGACGCCGGCGTGCCAGCCGATCACCGGAATGCCCGACGCGGTGGCCTGCTTGATCGTCGTCGCCTGCTCGGTGGGGTCCAGCCCGCCGAGGATGATCGCTGCCGGCTTCGCGGTGATCGCCTGCGTCATGGCGTCCCGGTTGCCCTGGGGTGTGCCCTGGCCGTCGTAGACGTTGACGGTCCAGCCGATGACTTTCGCCGCCTCCTGCACGGCCTTGGAGGTCGCGTTGTGACCGCCGTTGGAGAGGTCCCCGGCGACGAAGGCGATCTTGGAACCCGGCTGCTGCGCCTTCGGGCCGGTCGCGGGCGGGGTGAACCCCTTGGCCGCGGAAAGGCTCGTCGCGACCATGGCCTTGGAGGCCGCGACGATGTCACCCTTCGGGATGATCGAGGAGAAGTCCTGCGCCGAGGCGGTCGGCGTCGGAGACGCGGCCGCGCTCGCTCCCGTGGACGCCCCGCCGGTGGGGGTCGGAGCGGTGCCCGAGCCGGACTGCTCGGCGACGCTGGCGCCGCTCCCGCAGGCGGCCAGCGCGAGAGTGGCCAGGGCTGCCGCGAGACCCTGGCCGACCCGTCGACGTGACGGGCCCGGCCCGGCGAGCACGCGGCTGACTGACTGACGGGAACGGGACATCAGGTGGTCCTTCCGGTCGTCGCGGCGCCGCCGAGCTCGACGGGGCGCGCGGGTGCTGCTGGGGTGGCGCCACCGGGCGGTGGCGCAGGGTCGGTCGAGGGGGTCGGGTCAGCCGGTCCGGCAGCTGGGACACTGCCGCCACCGGTGCCGGAACCGGTCGGCTGGGTGGTCACGGGGCCGCCCCCGGCCTGCACCACCCGCCGCCGACTGGCGAGAGAGGCGATGGTGATGGCCGCGACGAGCGTGAGCCCGTTGAAGAGGGGCTCGAGGTAGAACCGCCCGGGCAGCAGCTGCTGCAGCCCGGAGATCCCGATGGTCGCGATCGCCACGCCCAGGATGGTGCCGAGGGCGTTGACCCGCCCGGGCCGGATCGTCGTGGACCCGAGGAACGCCGCGGTCAGTGCCGGCAACAGATACTCCGGGCCGATGTTGGACTGTGCGACACCGGCGGCGCGGGAGGCGATGAGCACGCCGGCCACGGCGGTCAGCACCCCGGAGGCCACCATCGCCCCGACCACGAAGCGGCGCCGGGGAACCCCGGTCAGCTCCGCGGCGCGGGGATTCGCCCCGACCGCGTACAGGTAGCGCCCGACGGGCAGGTAGTCCAGCACCAGCCAGAGGACCACCCCGAGGGCCACCGCGATGATGAACGGGCCGGGGATGCCGAACAGCGACCAGGTGCCGAGGGCGTCGAATGCCGCGGCCCGGCTGCCGGTCGAGTCGGTGATCTGCCGGCCACCGGTGCGCCAGAAGGTGACCGCATAGATGACCTGCCCGGTGGCCAGTGTCGCGATGAACGCGTCCACCTGGGCCAGCTCCACGAGCAGGGCGTTGAGCAGTCCGACGACCGCACCGCCCAGCAGGGACAGCAGGATCGCGACGCGGTAGTCCAGCCCCATCAGCTGGAAGGACAGGGCCATCAGCTGCCAGAGCCCGACGCCGTAGCCGATGGACAGGTCGATCTTCCCGGCAACCATCGGCACGGTCACCGCGAGGGCAAGGATCAGCAGCACGGACTTGCTGGCGGCCAGCAGCCGGAAGTTGAGCAGCGTCGCGAAGGTGTCGGGACGGGCGACCGCGAAGACGACGAAGAGCGCGACCGTGAGCAGCACCAGCCCGTAGACGGTCGTCAGCTTGCGGTACCAGGGGGCCCCGCGCGGCGGCTCCAGCGCGGTGGACCTGATGGAGGTGGACGTGCTCACGGGGCGCTCCCCTGGTCAGCGGTCGGGCGGTCGGGCGGCGGGCGGTCGGTGGTCGGGGTTGTGGTCGACGTCTTCAACCCGGACGCGGCGGCCACCAGGTCGGCGATCCTCAGCTGAGCGCCGCTGAACTCCGCGACCGGCTTCCCGCGCTCCATGACGACGGCTCGGTGCGCGATGCGGGTGACCTCCTCCATATCGGTGGAAACCACGACGGTCGCGGTGCCGGCGCGGGCCGCGTCCCGCAGCAGCGCGTAGATCTCGGCCTTCGCTCCCACGTCGACGCCCATCGTCGGTTCCTCCAACACCATCACGGCCCGGCCGACGCCGATCCACCGGGCCAGCACGACCTTCTGCTGGTTGCCGCCGGAGAACGTGTCCAGGGCGAGTTCGGGGTCGTCCGGGCGCACCCCGAACGCCCGCAGCGCGGCGAAAGCCGCGCGCTTCTCGGTGCGGGCCCGGAACGGGCGCAGCAGCGATCTGCCCCACACGGCGGGGTTGAGGAACAGGTTCTCCCGCGCCGAGAGGCCGGTCGCAACGGACTCGGCCTCGCGGTTGGACGTGGCGAATCCGACCCCGCGGGCGACGGCGTCGTGCGGGCTGTGCGGGGCCAACGGCTCGCCGTCGATCGTCATCGTCCCGTGCTGCAGCCGCAGGGCCCCGGCCACGGCCCGGCCCACCGCCTGCTGGCCGGCACCGCGCAGCCCGCACAGTGCGAGGACCTCACCGCGCCGGACGGTCAGTGACACCGGCCCGGCGCCACTGACCTCGACGGCGTCCAGCTGCAGGCGGACCCGGGGGTCGGGGGGGTCGAAGACCGGGGTGGCCGTCTGGTGGCCGACGATCAACTGGACCAGCTCCCCGCTGCCCAGCTCGGCGACCGGGCGTTGCGCGACCACGCGGCCGTTGCGCATCACCACGGTCCGGCTGGAGATCTCATAGACCTCGTCCAGGCGGTGCGACACGTAGATCATCCCGACGCCGGAGTCGCGCAGGGTGCGCAGGACCGCGAACAGGTGTTCGACGTCGACGGCCGGCAACGACGCCGTCGGCTCGTCCAGCACCAGCAGGTCCGGGCCGCTGACCAGGCCGCGGGCGATGGCCAACAGGCTGCGCTCGGTCCGTGGCAGGTCCACGATCCGCGCGTCCGGGTCGACGCCGCCGCCGATGAGCGCCAGCACCTCCAGGGCCTGCCGGCGCACCGCGGGACCGTCGATGAACCCCAGGTGCTTCGGGTAGCCCCGCACCTGCGCGATGTTCTCCGCGACGGTCATCCACTCGACCAGGCCGAGGTTCTGGTGGACGAAGGACACCCGGGCGCGGACGCCGGGCCCGTCGAGGTCCTCCCCGTTCAGCAGGACCCGGCCGCTGTCCGGGCGGTAGACCCCGGCCAGCATCTTGATGACCGTGGACTTGCCCGCCCCGTTCTCCCCGAGCAGGGACACGATCTCGCCGCGTCCGACGGTGAACGAGACGTCGTCGGCGGCCCGGGTCGCGAAGAAGGTCTTGTCCAGGTGCTCGACGCTGAGCAGAGATGCGGTCACAGCTTCTCGACCCTCGCGAGCCTGCCGGCCAGGGTGTGCAGGTCCTCCACCAACTGTGGCCGACCCTCCGCGGTGACCCGGCGGGTGATCATGGAGACGCTGACGGCCGTCGGGGTTGCGACGCCCTCCAGCGCCACCCCGAAACACATGACCCCGACGGTGTTCTGCTCGTCGTCGACCGCGTACCCGCGGGCCCTGATCCGGGCAAGGTCGGCGCGCAGTGCCGCGAAAGTCCGGTGGGACCGCTCGGTCAGCCGCGGCAGCTCACTGATCGTGCCCAGGCGCCGGTCCAGCTCGTCGTCGTCCAGGCTGGCCAGCATCGCCTTACCCAGCCCGGTGACCACGGCGGGCATCCGGGAGCCGATCTCGTTGACGAACCGCACCGCCTGCTGGCCGTCGTTGCGGGCGAGGTAGAGCACGTCCACCCCCTCCAGCACAGCGAGCACAGTGGTCTCCCCACGCAGGCCCGGCAGGGTCAGCGCGGCGCGACGGAACTCCCCCACCACCTCGGTGGACACCAGCATCGACCGGCTGAGCTCGAAGAGCTTGTACCCCAGCAGCCACCCGCGACGGCTGCGTCGGACCATGCCCGCGGCTTCCAGGCTGCTGAGCAGGTTCGACACGGTCGACTTGGCCAGTGACAATCCGCCGGCGACTTCGGTGATCGTCAGCGGCTCGCGGCGGCGCCCCATCAGCTCCAGCACCTGCACGGCCCGGTACACCGCCGGGGACGGGACGGCACCGGCCGCGGGGGACGCACCGCGGGCGGCACCGTGGTCACGAGCCTGCCCGCGGAGCGGGCCGGGAGCGGGGTCGAGCAGGTCCGTCACCGGCCGGCCGCGGCGGCAGCGGCACCGGTGGCGCAGCTGGTCGTCGTGGCAATCCGGTACAGGCTCGTGGTCGCGGCGACGAACAGGTCCGAGCCCTCGGGGCCGCCGAAGCAGAGGTTGCCCACCACCTCCGGCACGGGGATGCGCCCGCGGGTCGTCCCGTCCGGCCACAACACGATGACGGCGTCCCTGCTCGAGGTCCAGATGTTCCCGCCCACGTCGACGGCGAACCCGTCGGGCAACCCGTTGTCGACCACGGCGATGGTGCGCCCGTTCTTGCACGTGCGCCCGTCACGGACGTCGTAGGCCCGGATGTGGTGGTTCCCGGTACCGTCGCCGCTCCAGGCGGCCGAGGTGTCGGACACGTAGAGAACACTCTCATCCGGGTTGAACGCGAGGCCGTTGGGCTCCTCGACGTCTGCGACGACGACGCTGAGCTCGCCGCTGACCGGGTCGAGTCGGAACACGAAGTTGTCCTGGTACTCCCGGTCACCGGGGTGACCCTCCGCGTCGAGGGTGATCCCGTACGGCGGGTCGCTGAACCAGATGGTGCCGTCGGACTTGACCACGACATCGTTCGGTGAGTTCAGCCGTGCGCCGTGCCAGTGCTCGACGAGGGACTCCAGGTGGCCGTCGACCTCCCGCTCGAGACGACGCCGGCCGTGCGAGCACTGCACCACGCTGCCGTCATGGCCCAGCGCGCGTCCGTTGGTGAACTCCACCCCGATGCGATGCACGCTGACCGCACCGGTGGCCAGCTCGACCTGCATGATCCGGTCGGCCGGGATGTCGCTCCAGCGGACCACTCCCAGGTCAGGAAGCCACAGCGGCCCCTCGGACCAGGTGCACCCCCCGGCGAGCCGCTCCAGGGTCGCGCCGGGCGCCAGCAGCCCGGTCAGACCGTTCCGACTCGCGAGTGCTGCGCTGACCTGTCCGTGCTGGGTCTGTCCGTGCTCGGCGTCGCTGCCCAACATGTCGTCCTCCTCATGTCCCACTGAGCAGACCACAGCTCGTACCGACCCGGCAAGCACCGCGTTCAGCGGTTGGAACAGGGTCGCGTCCCGGGACCGTCTCGTGACCGCTCCGTTCCGCTGGCTGTCCTCGGGTTCGGTGAGTCGGCCCTCGCTTCCCTGAACGGCGCGCGGTCCTTAGCCTCGACGACGACCAGGCAAGGCCGTGCTCGCAGGGCAGGAGAAGTCGTGGGAACTGGGTCCGATGACCTGCGCGGCCGCATCACCGGGAGCGTGCTGGCGCTGAGCAGTCAGACGCCGGGGACCGAGGTGGACCTGCGGGCACGGGGTGCCGCCGCATGGCGCACCGACCTGGCCCGGCTGCACCGCGCCGGGTTCCGGGCCGTGGACATCATTGACGGGTGGCTGCCCGTGCCGCTGCTGTCCGCCGCGGAGCTGGCCGACCTGGGCGGGGCGCTGGTCGATGCAGGCCTGACTGCCCGCGGGCTGAACGTGTCCCGGCGCAGCGTGCTTGACCCGGAGCTCGGTGAGCGCAACGTCGAGTACTCGATGCGCGCCGTCGACTCGGCCGCCGCGCTCGGACTGCCCCTGGTCAGCATCGGCCTGCACCCACGGCTGCGCCCGGACCAGAAGGGCGTCCTGTGGTTCTGGGAGGTCCCCTCGACCCCGGACGACACCTCGGAGGCGACCTGGGAGCTGGCGGCCAGCCGCATCCGCGCCGTCTGCGCCCACGCCGCCACGCGTGGGATCGAGGTGAGCCTGGAGCTCTACGAGGACACGCTGGTGCGGACCGGTTCCGACATCGCGCGGCTGATGGAGCGGGTCGGGGCGGGCAACCTCGGCGTGAACCCGGACCTGGGCAACACCTACCGGTCCGCGACGCCCCAGCACGAGCACTGGCTGGCCACACTGCGGGGCGCAATCCCCCACATGGACTACTGGCACCTGAAGAACTACACGCGCTCGACTCTGGGCCCGGACGGCCCGTTCGCCGTCTCCCCGACTGCGCTCGGCGAAGGCGACATCGACTACCGGCTGGCCGTCGGCGAAGCGCTGCGCGGCGGGTACCAGGGCCCGTTCGTGGTGGAGCACTACGGCGGCGACGCCCTCGACATCCAGCGCCGGGGTCGTGAATACCTCGAGCGACTGCTGGACGAACTCGCCGAGGACCTGGCGCAGGAGAGCGCTGCTCCCGATTCTGGGCGAGCGGACGAGAGCGGTGCCCGGCCGTGAGCGGTGCTCCCCCCGTCGCGGTGCACGTCGGACCCCGCCACCTACCCGAGCTGGAGCGCGCGGTGACCGGGGGCGGCGGGCGGATCGTCCCGCTCGAGGAGGCGGTCGGCATCGTCTACCACGGGTCGGACGACCCGGCCGAGGTCGTCGGGATGATCCACCCCGGCATCCGCTGGGTACAACTGCCGCACGCCGGGGTCGAACCCTGGATCGCGGCCGGGGTGGTGACAAGCGACCCGGTGTGGACCAGTGCGACCGGCGCCTACGCCCCCCAGGTCGCCGAGCATGCGTTCGCCCTGATGCTGATGGCCGCGCGCGGTCTGCACACCCTGGCGCGGGCCGACCACTGGTTGCCCAAGACGACGCGGCAGTTCGCCGGGTCGACGGTGGCCGTGGTCGGGGCCGGCGGGATCGGTCGGTCCCTGGTACAGCTGCTCGAGCCCCTCGACTGCACCGTACTGGCGGTGAGCGACTCCGGTGACTTCCCGGGCGCACGGCGCACCGAGCGCCGTGCCGACTACCGCGACGTCCTGCCCGAGGCCGACTTTGTGGTCCTGAGCGCCCCGTCGACGCCACAGACCCGCGGGCTGATCGGTGCCCGCGAGCTCGCGCTGATGCGCCACGACGCGTGGCTGGTGAACGTGGCGCGCGGAGACCTGGTGGTGACCGACGACCTCGTCGCCGCGTTGCGCGAAGAGCGGATCGGCGGTGCGGCCCTGGACGTCACCGATCCGGAGCCGCTGCCCGCCGGACACCCGTTATGGAGCCTGCCGAGAGCAGTGATCACCCCGCACGCCGCGAACCCCGAGGAGGCCTACTGGAACTCCCTAGCCGGGCGGGTGCGGACGAACGTCCAGCGACTGGGCGAGGGGCGGCCCCTGGTCGGGGTTATCGACGCCGACTCGGGCTTCTAGCGGGCCCGGGCCGCTCGGCCGTCACCGGGCGCGGGTCCCGTCGTAGGACCGGCCCAGCAGGCTCAACACGACGATCATGACGGCGGCGATGGTGATACCGGTGTCGGCGATGTTGAACACCGGCCAGTGCGGCAGCACGATGAAGTCGACAACGTGCCCGCGCAGCACCCCAGGTGCCCGGAACACCCGGTCGGCCAGATTGCCCATCGCACCGCCCAGCAGCAACCCGAAGGCGACCGCCCATCCGGTGCTGCGCAATCGGCCCGCGATCCGCACCACCACGACCACCACGGCCACGGCGACCAGGGACAACACGGCCGTGTAGCCGGTCGCCAGGCTGAACGCACTGCCGGCATTGCGCAGCAGATCCAGTTCCAGCACCCCGTCGACCAGTTGAACGGGCCGGAACGGGGTGAGTTCGGCGACCGCGACGGCCTTGGTCACCACGTCCAGCAGCAGCCAGACCGCGGCGACGGTGAAGGCCAGCCCGCGCCGCGACCGGGCCGGCCCGGCAACCGCGGGCCGTTCCGGAACCGGTTCGACGGCCGGGGTCGGTCCGACGGCTGGGTCGCCGGTCTGCGGGTCCGGTCCGGTGCCGGCCGGTTCGCTCGGCTGACTCACCGGGCGACCGGGCTCAGCACGACCTCGACCAGCCCGTCGCCGCCGGTCGGGCCGGTCGTCACCGAGACGGCCAGGGTCTCGGTGGCGATCAACTGTCGGTGGGCTTCGACCGCCTCGGCGACCGGATGCGAGCCCGGGTGCAGCGTCAGTTCGATCCGGTCGCTGACATCCAGTCCCGCGTCGCGGCGGGCCTGCTGGACCGCGCGGACGACGTCGCGCGCCAGCCCTTCGGCGGCCAGGTCCGGCGTCACCTTCGTGTCCAGCACGACGACCCCCCTATCACCAGGCAGGGCCGCGGAGCTCTCCGGGTCCGCGGCGACCATCCGTCGCTCGTACTCACCGGGCGCCAACTCGATCCCGGCCGCCCGCACCACCCCGTCATCCTCACTCCACTGCCCGGCTTTCACAGCGCGGATCACCTGCTGTACAGCCGCACCCAGTCGGGGCCCGGCGGCGCGGGCGTTGACGGTCAGCTCAAATTGGGCGTGGGCGGCGACGTCGTCGGTCAATACCACCTCGCGCACGTTGACCTCCTGTGCGATCAGTCCGGTCAGCCCCGCCAGCGCGGCGGCATCCGGGACCGCGACGGTGAGGCGGTGCAGTGGCAGCCGGGTCCGCAGTCCGCGTGCCTTGCGCAGCGCCGCGGCAACCGAGCAGACCTCCCGGGCGGCGTCCATTGCGGCGACCAACGCCCGGTCCTGCCCGCTGGGCGCGACCTGGTCCGGCCAGTCGCCCAGATGCACCGAGGCGCCGCCGGTCAGCCCGCGCCAGACCGCTTCGGTGGTCAACGGCAGCAGCGGAGCAGCGATCCGGCACACCGTCTCCAGCACGGTGGCCAGGGTGTCGAACGCGCCGCGGTCCCCGGACCAGAACCGGTCCCGGGAACGTCGGACGTACCAGTTGGTCAACACATCCAGGAATGTGCGCACCGTCTGACAGGCGCCCCCGATGTCGTAATGATCGAGAGCGTCAGTCACGTCAGTGATCAGTGTTCCGGTCTTTGCCAGGAGGTACCGGTCCAGCTGGGCCTCGGCCTGCCAGGCGTCGGTGCGTGCCTCGATCTGCTCGGCGTTGGCGTAGAGGGTGAAGAAATACCAGGCGTTCCACAGCGGCAGCAGCGCCTGCCGCACGCCCTCCCGGATGCCGGCCTCGGTCACGACAAGAGTGCCGCCGCGTAACACCGGCGAGGACATGAGGAACCAGCGCATCGCATCCGAGCCGTCCCGGTCGAACACCCCGGTCACGTCGGGGTAGTTGCGCAGGCTCTTGCTCATCTTGCGCCCGTCGTCACCGAGCACCGTGCCGTGCGCCACGCACGCGCGGAAGGCCGGACGGTCGAACAGCGCGGTCGCCAGCACGTGCAGGGTGTAGAACCAGCCCCGGGTCTGCGGGATGTACTCCACGATGAAGTCCGCGGGGTAGCGGGCCTGGAAGGTGTCCCGGTTCTCGAACGGGTAATGGGCGGCCGCGAACGGCATCGCCGCGGAGTCGAACCACACGTCGAGGACCTCCGGGACCCGTCGCATGGTGGACCGACCGGTCGGGTCATCCGGGTTCGGGCGGGTCAGCTCGTCGACGAACGGCCGGTGCAGGTCGGTCAGGCAGACCCCGAAGTCGCGCTCGAGTTCCTGCAGGCTGCCGTAGACGTCGGTGCGGGGGTGGGCCGGGTCGTCGGAGGCCCAGATGGGGATCGGTGTGCCCCAGAAGCGGTTCCGGCTGATCGACCAGTCCCGGGCACCGGCCAACCAGTGCCCGAACTGGCCGTCGCGGACGTTGTCCGGGATCCAGGTGATGGACCGGTTCAGTTCCACCATCCGGTCCCGGAACTGCGAGACCGCCACGAACCAGCTGGTGATGGCCCGATAGATCAACGGGGTCCGGCACCGCCAGCAGTGCGGGTAGGAGTGAGCATAGCTCTCGGATCGGAGCAGTGCACCGCTTTCGGCCAGGCGCGCGATGATGGTCCGGTTGGCCTCGAAGACCTGTTGGCCTGCCAGGTCCGGTACGACGTCGGTGAACCGGGCGCGGTCGTCGACGGTCAGAACCGTGGGGATCCCGACGGCCTCGCACGCCCTCTGGTCCTCCTCGCCGTAGGCCGGGGCCATGTGCACCGCCCCGGTTCCCTCGGTGGTGGTGACGTGCTCGGCGGCGATGACCCGGAACGCCCGCTCGGTGCCGAACTGCCCGGTGTCGGTGAGGTAGTCGAACAACGGGGTGTAGCGCTGCCCGACCAACTCCGCTCCGGGGAACCGGTCAAGCTCTTCCGGGTCGTCGCCGAGTTCGCGTGCGTAGGCAGCGACCCGGTCCGCGGCCAGCACGTAACGGTTCCCGTCGCTGCCGCGGACCCGGACGTAGGTCAAGTCCGGGCCGACCGCGACCGCGAGGTTGCTCGGCAACGTCCACGGCGTGGTGGTCCAGGCCAGCAGCCGGTCCCCGTCGTCCAGTGGGAAGGCCACGGTGACGGCCGGGTCCTGACGCTGGGAGTACACGTCGTCGTCCATGCGCAGTTCGGCGTTGCTCAGCGGGGTCTCACACCGCCAGCAGTACGGCAGCACCCGGTAGCTGGAATACACCAACCCCTTGTCGTACAGCGCCTTGAAGGCCCAGAGCACTGATTCCATGTAGGGCAGATCCAGGGTTTTGTACTCATGGGCGAAGTCGGCCCAGCGGGCCTGCCGTTCGACGTAGGCCTCCCACTCCTTGGTGTAGCGCAACACCGCGGCCCGGCAGATCTCGTTGAAGCGGGCGACACCGATCTCGGTGACCTGCGCCTTGGTGGTGATGCCCAGCTCCCGCTCGGCTTCCAGCTCGGCGGGCAGCCCGTGGCAGTCCCAGCCGAAGCGGCGCTCGACGTGGTCCCCGCGCATCGTGCGGTAGCGCGGGATGAGGTCCTTGGCGTAGCCGGTGAGCAGGTGTCCGTAGTGCGGCAGACCGTTGGCGAACGGCGGCCCGTCGTAGAAGACGAAGTCCGATCCGCCCTGCTCGGCGGTGGCTCGGTTGTCGAGGGACGCCTGCATCGTCGAGTCCGCGGCCCACGCGGCGAGCACCGCTCTCTCCAGGAGGGGGAACGCGGGCTGCGCCGGCACCGCAGGGCCGGACGTGCCGCCTGCCGCAGCCCCGGACGTTGCGCTAGCCGTCGGCGGGAATGTTGCCAGGTCGACCTTCGGGTACACCATCTGCGTCGAACGCCTCTCGCACACGCACGTGTGCGGGGACGCCACCACCGGACCGCCCGGTGCGACGCGGTACCACCCCGCTTGACCGGTGCCCTGCTGCCAGGTGCGCCGACCCGCTCTGCCATGGCTGTGACGGGCCGTCCCGTCCGGATCTACTGGGGCGCCCACCCGAGAGTGGTATGCCTGTTCTGCCGGAGGCTCCCCGGTGATTGCCGGATCGGTGCCTGTACGCCCCAGGCTAGCCCGGTCGGCGGGCGCCGCGGCTACGGTATCCGCGTGGGCCGCACCACCATCCGCGATTCGGATCCACGCGACGCGGACGCGATTGCCGCGATCCGCGTCGCCGGCTGGCGCACCGCCTACGCCGGGATCATCGAGGATGCGGTGCTGCAGCGACTGGATCCGGTTGCAGAGGCGGCCCGGCGGCGCGCGGAGTGGGCTGCGCACCCGACGCCGAGGGTGGCCGAACACGGCGGCGAGGTCGTGGGGTTCGCCATCAGCTGCCCCTACCGGCAGGACGACGCCGACCCCGGCGACGGGGAGATCGCCGCTCTCTACGTCGCACCGGGCCACTGGTCGCTGGGCATCGGGTCGGCGCTGCTGGTCGATGCGCTGACCCAGTTGGGCGAACGCGGGCACACCGTGGCGCGGCTGTGGGTCCTGCAGGCCAACGCCCGCGCCCGACGCTCTTATGAGCGCAACGGCTTCACAGCCGACGGCGCGATCGCCTGCTACACCCCGCGCGGTGGCAGCCGCGCCGTGCCAGAGATCCGCTATCGGCGTCCCACCCGCGCCGCGCCGGGCCTGGCCTAACGTCCCCTGTCAGGGGTTGGCGGGCGCCTCGACCACCCGGGCGACGGGCTGGTCCGGGTCCTCATCGGCCGGGCGGGCGCTGGTGATCCGGTACACGTCGAAGACTCCGTCGATGCCACGGACCGACTTCAACACCTGCGAGAGGTGCCGCGGGTCGCCGAGCTCGAACATGAACCTGCTCTTGGCCACCCGGTCGCGCCCGGTGCTCACCGACGCGGAGAGGATGTTCAGGTGCTGCTCGGAGAGCATCCGGGTGACATCGGAGAGCAGGCCCGGCCGGTCGAGGGCCTCCACCTGCACGGCCACCAGGAACTGGCTGGAACTGGTCGGGGCCCAACTGACCTCGACGACCCGCTCAGGTTGCCGGCGCAGGGACGGTGCGTTGACGCAGTCGGTGCGGTGCACCGAGACTCCGCTGCCCTGGGTGACGAATCCGAGGATGGTGTCGCCGGGAACCGGGGTGCAGCAGCGGGCCAGCTTGATCCACACGTCGTCGACACCCTTGACGACCACGCCCGGGTCGCCGCCCGGGCGGAGCCGACCGACCTCGGGCATCAGCGTGACGGCTTCGGCCAGGTCCTCGGTGGCACCGTCCTCTCCACCGGCGGTCTTGACCAATCGGGCGACCACGGTGCCTGCCGAGACGTGGTTCTCTCCTACCGCGGCGTAGAGCCCGCCCACATCGGAATAGCGCAGCTCCTGGGCAACTGCGGTCAGCGCCTCGTGGCTGAGCAGCCGTTGCAGCGGCAGGTCCTCCTTGCGCATCTGCCGGGCAATCGCATTGCGCCCGGTCTCGATCGCCTCCTCGCGGCGTTCCCGGGTGAACCACTGGCGAATTTTGGTGCGCGCCCGGGGGCTACGAACGAAGGTCAACCAGTCCCGGCTCGGCCCGGCGTTCGCCGCCTTCGAGGTGAAGATCTCCACCGCGTCGCCCGTTTCCAGCGTCGATTCCAGCGGGACCAACCGGCTGTTGACCCGCGCGCCGATACACCGCTGCCCTACCTCGGTGTGCACGGCGTAGGCGAAGTCGACGGGGGTCGATCCGGCGGGTAGGGCGAACACGTCACCGCGCGGGCTGAACACGTACACCTCGGCGGCGGATATCTCATAGCGCAGGGAATCCAGGAACTCCCCGGGATCGCCGGTCTCGCGCTGCCAGTCCATCACCTGACGCAGCCAGCTCATATCCGACGGGTCGTCGCGTTCCCCACCTTTGCGGGAGGACCGCTGCTGCCCGTCCCGGTTCGCCACACCGCGCCCGTTTCCGTTGCGCGTCGGGCCGCTCCGGTTCTGCGTGGGCCGGACCTCCTTGTACTTCCAGTGCGCGGCGACCCCGTATTCGGCCCGTCGGTGCATCTCAAAGGTGCGGATCTGCAATTCCACCGGTTTGCCGTCAGGACCGATGACGGTGGTGTGCAGAGACTGGTAGAGGGTGAACTTGGGCATCGCGATGTAATCCTTGAACCGGCCCGGAACCGGGCTCCAGCGCGCGTGCATCGCCCCGAGCACGGCGTAGCAGTCGCGTTCGGATTCGACCAGCACGCGGATGCCGACCAGATCGTAGATCTCCTCGAAGTCCCGACCGCGGACGATCATCTTCTGGTAGACGGAATAGTAGTGCTTGGGTCGCCCACTCACGGTGGCCCGGATCCGTGCGGCGCCCAACTCGTCACGGACCTCGTCGGCGACCCGGGTCAGGTATTCGTCACGACTGGGCGCGCGATCGGCGACCAGGCGCACGATCTCGTTGTAGACCTTGGGGTTCAGCGTCGCGAATGCAAGGTCCTCCAGCTCCCATTTGAGGGTGTTCATACCCAGTCGATGGGCCAGCGGGGCATAGATCTGCAGGGTCTCCCGGCTGATACGTTCCCGTTTGGCCGGTTTGAGATGGTGCAGGGTTCGCATGTTGTGCAGCCGGTCGGCCAGCTTGATGACCAGAACCCGGATGTCACGGCTCATCGCGACGATCATCTTGCGGACCGTCTCGGCCTGCGCGGCGTCGCCGTAGCTGACCTTGTCCAGCTTGGTGACCCCATCGACCAGGTGGCCGACCTCGGAGCCGAACTCCGCGCGTAGCGCATCCAAGGAGTAGTCGGTGTCCTCCACAGTGTCGTGCAGCAGCGCCGCGCACACCGTGGTCTCACTCATCCCGAGCTCGGCCAGCAGGGTCGCCACCGCCAGCGGATGGGTGATGTAGGGGTCACCGGAACGTCGGACCTGCCCACGGTGGTAGCGCTCGGCGACGGCGTAGGCCCGCTCGATGACCGCCGTATCGGCCTTGGGATGCGCGGCCCGGACAGTACGCAGCAGGGGGTCCAGTACTGGGTTGGTACTGGACCTGGCGGCGCCGAGGCGGGCCAGCCGGGCCCGCACGCGCGACGCCCCGGCGGGGGGCTCCCCGACACCGGCCAGCGTCGAAGCACCGTGCGGGGGCGATACCGCGTCCTGAGCCACCTGCGCTCCCGTTCCTTCGACTAGCCGAAGTCTAGAAGCGGACGGATCCGGCACGCGCCGGGCCGCCTCGTCTCAGGCCGGCGCCGACCGGCGTCGGCCCGGCGAGGAGATGGCAGACCCCCATCGGGTCGCAGTCCTCGGGATCCAGGTGGGTGCTCCGCTGCACCAGCTGGTCGAGTTCGGCCGCCACGCGCGCGAGTTCGTCTCGCCGCGCCCGGACGCTTTCCATCGTGCTCCGCAGCACGGCGCTCACATGGTCACACGGGACCTGACCCGTTTCCCGGACGTCGATCACCCCGCCGATCTCCGCCAGTGTCAGCCCCGCCCGCTGTGCGGCGCGGACAAAGCCCACCCGGGCAACGGCATCCTGCCCATAGATCCGGTATCCGTTGTTCGCTCGCAGGGGCGCCGGCAGCAGTCCCCTGCGTTCGTAGAAGCGAAGCGTCTGCGCAGACACCTGGACGACGTCGGCGAGCTCCCCTATCCGCATCCCGGTCAACCTAGCCGTTTGACCTTGTAGTGCAGGTCAAGCTCTAGCGTCAGGTGTGGCGGCTGAGGTCCGGGGTGCGGCCGGATGGGAGCGCGCGGTGCGCGTCGAGCGGGAGGGTGCCAGATGAGCAGAAACGTCGACCTGATGGTGATAGGCGCCGGCATGGCCGGTGTCACGGCGGCGACCAAATGCGCCGAACAGGGCTGGACCGTGGCAATCGTCGACGCCCTGCCCTACGGCGGTACCTGTGCGCTGCGGGGCTGCGATCCGAAGAAGATCCTGCGCCGGGCAGCGGAAATCATCGATGCGGCGACGTTGCTGCGCGGCAAGGGGATCGACACCGGGGGCCTGTCGGTCAACTGGGCCGACCTCATGGCACACAAGCACGGATTCACCGATCCCCTCCCGCAGGCCATGCAGAGCGCGCTGGCCAGCGTCGGGGTACGCACGCTGCACGGCCACGCCAGGTTCACCGGGCCCAGCCGGGTTGAGGTGGGGGATGTCTCCTACGACGCTCGCCGTGTCCTGATCGCCACCGGCGCCCGTCCCCGCGCCCTGGACTTCCCCGGGCACGAGCACCTGCTCGACAGCACCGGGTTTCTCGACCTCGCGTCGCTGCCGTCCCGGATCCTGTTCGTCGGCGGCGGGTACATCTCCTTCGAATTCGCCCACCTGGCCGCCCGGGCCGGCAGCAGGACGATCATCGTCGACCGTGGTGCGCGGCCGTTGGGCGCCTTCGATCCCGACCTCGTCGAACTGCTGGTCAACCGGGGCAGCCCCATCGGTGTCGAACTGCGTCGCGGCACCACAGTCACGGCCGTGGCGAAGACGCGAACCGGTTATCAGGTCACCCTGCAGCGGTCCGGGCAGCTGGAGACCGCCCAGGTCGACCTGGTCGTACACGGCGCCGGCCGCGTCCCCGAGTTGGGCCACCTGGATCTGGCGGCCGCTGGCGTCGCCCACGGCGCGGGCGGGGTCCGGGTGAGCGCGCATCTGCAGAGCACCACCAACCCAGCCGTCTTCGCCGCGGGGGACTGCGCCGAGACCGCCGGGGCACCGCTGACCCCGGTGGCCGTCGCCGAGGGCAAGGTCGCCGCCTCCAACATGCTGCACGACGCCACCGCCGTGCCCGACCACACCGGCGTCCCGAGTGCGGTGTTCACCATTCCCGAGCTGACCCGGCTCGGGCTACTCGAGCACGACGCCCGCCGGGCGGGCATCGACCTGGACGTCCGGTACAGCGACACCAGCGGCTGGTACTCTAGCTACCGCACCGGCGAGAACGCAGCCGCGGCCAAGGTGCTTATCGACCGTTCCACCGATCGGATCGTCGGCGCTCACCTGCTGGGACCGGACTACGCCGAACTGGCCAACACCCTCGGGCTGGCGATGAAGCTCGGGTTGACCACCAGGCAGCTGAAGTCCACCACCAGCGCCTATCCCACGACCGGCTCCGATCTGGGTTCGCTGCTGTGACCGCCTGAGTCCGGCGTGTTCAGACCAGCTGCAGGCTGACCAGCGGACCGCGGTAGCCGGCCGAACGCAGGGCCGCGGCGCCGTGCAGGAACCCCAGCTCGATCAGTACCGCCACCGCTACCGGTGTGCCCCCTGCCCGGCGGACCAGGTCCAGCGCCGCCCCGACGGTGCCACCGGTGGCCAGCACGTCGTCGACGACCAGCACCCGGTCGCCGTCCCGGATCGCGTCGCGTTGGACCTCGACGGTGGCCTGCCCGTACTCCATGCTGTAGGAGGCGAACAGCGTGTCCCCGGGCAGCTTTCCGGCCTTGCGCACCGGGACGAACCCCACCCCGGCGGCAAGGGCCAGCGGCGCCCCCAGCAGGAACCCGCGGGCCTCGATACCCACCACCACGTCGAACCCGCGCTCGCCCGCCGCGCCCTCGCGGTCGCGACCACCGCCGCGCTGCAGCTGCTCCCCCACGGTGTCGGTCAGTGCCCGCAGCACCGCGGCGTAGGCCTGCGGGTCGCGCAGCAGCGGACCGATGTCCTTAAAGACGACGCCCGGGCTGGGAAAGTCGGGCACGTCGCGGATCAGGGCGAGCAGGTCCGGATCCAGCGCCGGAGCAGTGCTCACGCCCGAGCTCCGACAGTGGTGGCGGTCGCGTCGGTGTTGTCGGCGTTGGCGTGAGCGGCGGTGTAGCGGTTGCGGACCGCAATCATTGCCGGGTCCCGCTCCCGCAGCTGCGCCAGCAACGGCGTGGCCAGGAAGATCGAGCTGTAGGCGCCCACGGTCAGTCCGATCGTCAGAGCCAGTGAGAGGTCTTGCAGCACGCCCGGGCCGAGCACGAAGGTGCCGATGAGCAGGATGGACACGATCGGCAACAACGCGATGATGGTGGTGTTGATGGACCGGACCAGCGTCTGGTTCAACGCCAGGTTCGCCGACATCGTGTACGTGGTGTCCGAGCGGGCGCGAATGTTGCGGGTGTTCTCCCGGACCTTGTCGAAGACGACCACCGAGTCGTAGAGGGAGTAGCCGAGCACGGTCAGCACGCCGATCACCGTCGCCGGGGACACCTCGAAGCCCACGAGCGCATAGATCCCCACGGTGATGAGCAGGTCGTGAATGAGGCTGATGATGGCGGCCAGGCCCATCCGCCATTCGAAAGCCAACGCCAGGTAGGCCATCACCAGGACCAGGAACACGATCAGGCTGGTGACCGCGGTCCGGGTGATGTCCCGGCCCCAGGACGCCCCGATCGAACTGACGCTGACGTCGCCCGGCTTCGCGCCAACCGCCTTCGCAAGGGCGTTCTGGATGCGACCGGTGTCGGCGGGTGTGGTCTCGGCGGTGGTCACCCGGATCGAGGTGCCGTTGCCGGTCAGTGTGCTCACGGTGGGGTTGCTGGCCCCGGGAACCGACAACCCGGCGATGGCGGCGCGCACGTCCTGCTGTCCGGCGGAGCTACTGGCCGGAACCTGGACGCGGAAGTCGTTGCCGCCGCTGAACTCCACGGAGGTGTTCAGCCCGCGCGCGAAGATGCCGACCAGTGCCAGGGCGATGAGCACCGCGCTGATCGTGTACCAGAGCCGGCGACGGCCGAGGAAGTCGATGGACAGCTCACCGCGGTAGAGCCGCGAGCTGAGCGAATTGTGTCCGGCCATGCTCGCTGCCTCACGCTCCCCTGGTGCTGGTGCTGGTGCTGGTGCTGGTGCTGGTGCTGGTGCTGGTGCTGGTGCTCGTGTTGGCGCTGGCGCTGGCGCTGGCGGTTGCTCCGGCCCGGGCCCGGGCGCGGGCGCGGGCGGCCTCGCGCGGGTCGTCCGGCACCGGCTCAGTGACCCCCGCCGGGCCGGCGGAACCCGTCGGCTCAGTCTCGGCCGGGTCGCGTCGCCCGAGGCCGGGCCGGTTGATCCGGCGACCGATGTGCTCCGGGTCCAGCCCGGAGAAGCGGTGACCCTGCCCGAAGAACCGGGTCCGCGCCAATAGGCCCAGCGCGGGCTTGGTGAACAGGAACACGACGATCACGTCGACGATCGTGGTCAATCCGAGCGTGAAGGCGAAGCCCCGTACGTCCTGGATGGCGAGCACGAACAGCACGACCGCGGCCAGCAATGAGACGAAGTCCGCGGACAGGATCGTTTTACGGGCCCGGACCCACCCGGTTTCAACCGCCGTGCGCAATGGTCGGCCGTCCCGGATCTCGTCACGCAGCCGCTCGAAATAGACGACGAAGGAGTCCGCGGTGATCCCGATGGACACGATGAAACCGGCGATCCCCGGCAAACTCAGGGCATACCCGATCTGCCCGCCCAGGAAGACCACAGCCAGGTAGCTGATCACCCCGGCCACCGCCAGGGACCCGGCGACCAGGACGGCCAGGGCGCGGTAGTAGGCCAGCGCGAACAGGACGGTCAGCGCCAGCCCGATCCCGCCAGCGATCAGCCCCCAGCGAAGCTGCTCACCACCGAGGGTCGGGGAGGTGGTCTGCGCAGTCTGGACGTCGAAGGTGAGCGGCAACGCGCCGAACTTGAGAATCTGGGCGAGCTCCTGCGCCGACTTCTGGGTGAACGAGCCGCTGATCTGGGCGTTCCCGCCGGGAATGATGCCCTGGATATAAGGAGCTTGAACGACCGCACCATCCAGGGTGATGCCGAAGTTGGAGGTCGGCTGTCCGGGTTGGGTGGTGCTGTCCTGCGGCAGGACGACCAGCTTCGTGGTCGCCAGCCGGAGGATGTCGGTCGGCCGGCCACCCTTGAGGTCGACGTTGATCTCCCAGCCGCCGCCCTGTTGCGGCAGGGCTGCTCTGGCCGTGGAGACGTCGGTGCCCTTGATGAAGGCGGGACCGAGCAGGTACTTGACCTGGTTCTGCTGGTCGCAGGTGATGAGGAACTGGTTGGCGGGCGCGGCACTGCCGGGCTTGCGCTGGGAGCACTGGAAGGCCGCGAACCGTGCCAGCACGTCCTGCGGGACCGCGGCGCTGACGGTGGCGGCGACGACCTGCTCGGCTGAGGCGTTTGGAGCCAGGCTGACCGTGGCCTTCGGCGTCGGAACCGCCGGGGCACTGGCAATTGGCGCCGCCGGGGCACTGGCAACAGGCGCCGCCGGGGCAGGGGCCTTTGGAGTGGCGGGCGCGGTCGGAGCCGGGCTGCTGGCGGCGGGCAGGCCGAACAGCGCCGCAGCCGCGAAATGTGCGCGACCGGTTGCCGGCGGCAAATGGTAGGCGGCGGGACTCTTGGTGACCGAGGGCACCGGGCCGATGGGCGCGGTCGGCGCTGACGGGGCCGGCGCAGATGGGCCGGGGACGGACGGTGCGGACGCGCCAGGTGTTGACGATGCTGGCGCGCTCGGCGGATTGGTCAGCGTCAGCTGCGGCGCGGGGGCCGGGGCGGCGACCGTCTCGATCCCGAGGACCTGCCGGAAGTTCAACTCCGCGGTCGTCCCGACGAGGCGGACCAACTCCTGCTGGCTGGCGCCCGGGGACTGCACGACGATCTGGTCGTTGCCCTGCCGGACCACGGAGGACTCGGCGACCCCGCTGGCATTGACCCGGGCCGCGATGATCGTGGTGGCCTGCTGCATCGAGTCGTTGGTGACCCGGGTGCCCCCGGCGACCGGGCGCGCCTGCAGGGTCAGGCTCGTGCCCCCGCGCAGGTCCAGGCCCAGACGGGGCGTCCAGCTGCCGACCACGGCCACCGCAATGGCCAGCGCCAGCACGAGGGCCCCGAGCACAAGCAGCGGTCGCCGGGGGCTGCCGGGACGACGCCGGGATCCGGAGGCGGGTGGGGGCACGAGGCTTCGACTCTCTCTCTTGCCAGGCAGGGACTGCCGGGTAGGTCAGGCTGGGCGGGCCGGTGGGTGGGGGGACCTCGACCTAACGGCGGTCGTACCGGGCGGGGTCGTAGCCCGCGCCAGCGGCGTGGGCGCCATCGCCGGTTTCCGGGCTCTCATCGACTGAAGCGTCCGATCCGGCGACAGAGCCCGACCCGGCGACTGTCGGGTCCCGATAGTCGGTGACCGGTCCGTCGGCTGGATAGTTCCCAGCCGCATCCTCATCCTCGTCATAGGCGGGCGCATCGAGGACCGGCGCGTCGGAGGCGGGCGGGATGATCCGGGTGATCGCGCCCTTGGCGAAGCGCATCCGGACGCCGGGTGACACCTCAAGAGAGACGGTGTCGTCGACGACGTCGACCACGGTCCCGAACATCCCCGCGGAGGTCAGCACCTCATCGCCCGGCCCGACTCGGGTCAACAGCGCCTGGGCTTCCCGTTGCCGGTTGCGCTGCGGTCGGATCAGCAGCGCCCAGAACAGCACTCCGAGCAGCAGCAGGGGCAGGAGATTGGTGAGGCCTCTCACAGCAGGATTCCAGTCGTTGCCGACGGGCGCCTTGCGTCCGTCGTGTCGGGGCCGGCACCGGGTGGTGCAGCCGTTGCGCGTCGCGAGGCGGAATGGTGCGCCAGCTGCGCGGCGCGCGCCACTCTAACCGCGCGCGAGGCTGTGACGATCGCGGGCGAGGCTGTGACGATCGTTCACCACAACCCCACGGTCTCCGGGGGCGGCACCCCGAGGTGGGCGAAGGCAGCCGCGGTAGCCACCCGGCCGCGCGGGGTCCGGGCCAGCATCCCCTCCCGGACCAGGAACGGTTCGGCCACCTCCTCCACCGTGCCCGTCTCCTCCCCCACGGCGACGGCGAGCGTCGACAGTCCCACCGGGCCGCCGCCGAAGCGGGTGCACAACGCCTCCAACACCGAACGGTCGAGGCGGTCCAACCCCCGTTCGTCGACCTCGTAGACCGCCAGCGCGTCCCGGGCGGTCGGCCCGTCGACCACGCCGCTGCCGCGCACCTCGGCGAAGTCCCGGACCCGGCGCAGCAACCGGTTCGCCACCCGCGGGGTCCCCCGGGAGCGTCCAGCGATCTCCGTGGCACCGTCCGGGGTCAGCGGAACACCCAGCAGACCGGCCGAGCGGGTGACCACCGTGCCCAACTCCTCGTCGGTGTAGAAGCCGAGCTGGGCGGTGAAACCGAACCGGTCGCGCAGCGGCCCGGGTAGCAGTCCCGCGCGGGTGGTGGCCCCGACCAGGGTGAACCGCGGCAGCTCCAGCGGAATGGAGGTGGCCCCCGGCCCGCGGCCCACCACCACGTCGACGCGGAAGTCCTCCATGGCCAGGTAGAGCACCTCCTCGGCGGGCCGGCTCATCCGGTGGATCTCGTCGAGGAAGAGCACCTCCCCCGGGGTCAGCGAACTGAGGATGGCCGCCAGGTCCCCGGCGTGCTGGATGGCCGGACCGCTGGTCACCCGGATGCTGGCGCCGAGTTCGGTGGCCACGATCATCGCCAGGGTCGTCTTGCCCAGGCCCGGCGGCCCCGCCAGCAGCAGGTGGTCCGGCGGGGTGCCCCGCGACCGGGCGGCGTCCAGCAGCAGGGCCAACTGTTCGCGGACCCGGTGCTGGCCGATCAGCTCGTTCAGGGTTCGGGGCCGCAGCGCGCTCTCGGCGGCCGCCTCCGCCGGCTCGGCGTCCGGTGTCACCAGCTCCCGGCCCGCGGCGGAGTTCTCCGCCCGGATTTCCCCGATCCGCTCAGCCATGCGCGAGCCGTCCCAGTGCCGCCCGTAGTGCGTCGGCGACCGGGGCCTGTCCGTCCAGCGACCCGTCGGCGGCCAGTTCGTCGAGCACCGCGTCGATCTCCCGGGCGGACCAGCCCAGGTTGACCAGGCCTGCCTGCACCGGCCCGCGCCAGCTCGGCCCGCCACGGTTCGGGGTGGCGGTCCGCTGCTCCCCGACGGGCGGACCGAGCCGGTCACCAAGTTCCACGACCAGTCGCTGGGCGACCTTGCGGCCGATGCCGGGGACCTTTGTCAGCGTCACGAGGTCCTCCCCGTGTACCGCACGACGGATCTCGTCCGGGCGCAGCACCGCCAGCACCGCCAGCGCGAGCCGCGGCCCGACCCCGGTCGCTGTCTGCAGCAGGTCGAAGACGACGCGCTCGTCGGCGTCGGCGAAACCGAACAGGGTGAGGGAGTCCTCCCGCACGATCAGCGCGGTCGGGACGGTGGCCGTTCGGCCGATGATCAGCCCGGCCAGGGTGTCCGGGGTGCACTGCACCCGCAGTCCCAGCCCGCCGATCTCGACGACGGCCGAGTCCGGTCCGAGGTCGGTGACGGTTCCCCGCAGATGGGCGATCACCGGCGTGCCCCGACCCGTTGGGCCGCGACCGCGGCGGCCAGCCTGGCCGTGCCGGTGCCCCGCCAGAGATGGGTCAGCGCCAGGGCCACGGCGTCGGCAGCGTCGGCGGGGGTCGGCGCGACCGGCAGCTGCAGCAGCCGGGTGACAGCCGCGGTGACCATGACCTTGTCGGCCCGTCCGGAGCCGGTGACCGCGGCCTTGACCTCGCTGGGCGTGTGCAGCACGACGGGGATCCCGCTGCGGGCGGCGGCGGCCAGCACCATCCCGGCCGCCTGCGCCACGGCCATCACGGTGCGCACGTTGTGTTGGGCGAACACCCGCTCCACGGCGACCACGTCCGGGCGGTGCCGGTCCAGCCACGCCAGGGCGCCGTCCTCCAGTGCGATCAGGCGTGCACCGAGGGGATCCTCCGGTGGGGTCCGGATGACACCGACCTCATGCATCACCGGCCGCTTTCCGGGCTGCCCGCTCACGGCCGCGAAACCACACCGGGTCAGGCCGGGATCGACCCCGAGCACGAGCATCGCCGCCGCTCCCCCCTCCGCGCCGATCACCGGCGCGGTCTGCCGGCGGGAGCCGAGGGATCCGAACAGGTGTTCGCAGGCGACGGTATCCGGCGGCGCCGACAGGACGGGCGGCGGCGCGCCGGGCGGGGGTCAGCCGATGGACGTCGGCCGAGCGGGCCTCAGCCGAGCGGGTGTTATCCGACCTGGGCGAGGATCTCGTCCGGGACGTCGACGTTGCTATAGACGTTCTGCACGTCGTCCAGCTCCTCCAGGGCGTCGACCACCCGGAACACCTTGGTCGCATCGTTGGCATCGACGGCCACGGTGGCCGCGGGGACGAACGCGGCGTCGGCGGAGTCGTAGTCCAGGCCGGCGTCCTGTAGCGCGGTGCGGACGGTCACCAGGTCGGCGGGTTCGCAGAGCACCTCGAAGGTCTCGCCGGTGTCGTCGACCTCCTCCGCGCCGGCATCGAGCACGGCAGCCAGCACGTCGTCCTCCCCCAGGCCGTCGGCGTGCGGGACGACGATCAGCCCGCGGCGGGCGAACTGGAAGGCGACGGAGCCGGCACTGGCCATCGTGCCGCCATTGCGGGTCACGGCGACCCGCACATCGGAGGCGGCGCGGTTGCGGTTGTCGGTCAGGCATTCGATGAGCAGCGCCACCCCGCCGGGGGCGTAGCCCTCGTACATGATCGTCTCGTAGGTGGCCCCACCAGCCAGCTCGCCGGCACCCCGCTTGACCGCCCGGTCGATGTTGTCGTTGGGGACCGAGCTCTTCTTCGCCTTCTGTACGGCGTCGTAGAGGGTCGGGTTTCCGGACAGGTCCGAGCCGCCGGCGCGGGCCGCGACCTCGATGTTCTTGATCAGTTTGGCGAAGGCCTGGCTGCGTCGGGCGTCGACGACGGCCTTCTTGTGCTTGGTCGTCGCCCACTTCGAGTGGCCGGACATATGCGCGTCCCCTCCCCGCCGCCTGCCGATGAACCATCCGAGGCTACCGCCGGGGTGGTCCGGCGACGCCCGAGCATCATCGGCTCGTCGTGGGTCAGCGACCCTCCGGACGAGGCGTCGACCGCGGATGGACGGCGCGGGCCGTCCCATGTGTGGCCGCATCGTCAATGGAATGCGAACGACCATCGACCGTGCGGGACGTGTCGTGGTGCCGAAGGCGATCCGCGAGCGGCTGCAGCTCGGGCCCGGTGCGCTGGTCGGGATCACCGAGCGCGAGCGGTTCCTGGAATTGGCCGCGGCGCCGGTGGCAGGGCGACCCTGGGAGAAGGCCCACTACGGTCGGTAGCCGTGACGGCGACCACACAGCAGACGAGCGTGTCGAGGCTGACCTCCCGGGCTGCCGAGCTGGATGCCACCAGTCCGCTGCGCTCGCGACGGGAGCTGTTCGACCTGCCCGAGGGTCTGGTCTATCTGGACGGCAACTCCCTGGGCGCCCTGCCGCGTGCCGTTCGGCCCGCGCTGGCTGACGCGGTCGACCGACAGTGGGGTCACGACCTGATCGGCAGCTGGGAGTCCAACGGCTGGTGGGATCTCCCGCTGCGGGTCGGTGAGCGGATCGGTGCGCTGCTCGGAGCGGGCCCCGGGCAGGTGGTGGCCACCGACTCGACGACCGTCGACTGGTTCACGACCTGCTCGGCAGCCCTGGATCTGCGTCCGGATCGGCGGGTGATCCTCACCGACGCCGCCGCCTTCCCCACCGACCGCTATGTGCTGGACGCGATCGCCGCGGCCCGAAACCTTCAGCTGGTCGCGGTCCCGGTGTCGCAGGTGCCCGAGGTCCTCGCCACCCGCGGGCCCGAGGTCGCATTGCTCGCGCTCTCCCATGTGGGCTACCGGACCGGGCGCCGGCACGAGCTGGCGGGACTGACCTCAGCAGCGCACGAGATCGGTGCTCTCACGTGCTGGGATCTGAGCCATTCGGCCGGGGCGATGCCGATCGACCTGGACCACGCGGGCGTCGACTTCGCGGTCGGCTGCGGCTATAAGTACCTGTCCGGTGGGCCCGGTGCGCCGGCATTCGTCTACGCGGCGTCGCGGCATCTTCCGCGGGTGCGTAACCCGATCCCCGGATGGACCTCCGCTGACGACCCGTTCGCGATGAGCACTGCTCACACCCCGGATCCGGGCATCGGGCGGATGCGGATCGGGACACCGCCGATTCTTTCGATGACGGCGCTTGCGGCAGCGTTGACCGTGTTCGACGGGATCGAGATGGCCGAGGTTCGGCGAGCATCGCTCTCCTTGACAGGGCTGTTCCTGGATGCGGTGGCCGCGTTGCTGCCGCCGTGGGCCGTCCGGGTGCTGACCCCGTCCGAGCCGGACAGCCGTGGATCACAGGTTGCCATCGCCCACCCGGACGCGGTGGGGATTCACCGCCGGCTGCGCGAGCGCGGCGTCGTCAGCGACCTGCGGCGACCGGACATCATCCGGTTCGGCTTCGCCCCGCTGTATGTCACCCATGCCGACGCGGTGGCCGCAGCCGCCGTCCTGGCCGAGGTCCTCGGCTGAGCACTGCTCTCAGACGGGACCGGCCGGGAGGGCAGCGATCAGCCCGGCGGGTACGGAGTCGTCGAAGACCACCGGCGACGGAACCCGGGCGTGCCCGGCAAGGCGGAACACCCGCACGACCGGAGCCCGGCGGCGGGTCCGGGCCAGTTCCACGGCGTCGTTGTAGAACCGACGCGCCAACTCGACCCGCCGACAGGACTCCAGTAGGTCTTCCAGCACCTCCGCACCGTCTCCGCCGGCGGCCAGCACGACAACGTCGACAGGGTCGTCGAAGGCCACATGCAGGGCGCGGGTCAACGCGGTCTGCGCACCGACCCCGATGGGACGCGCCGGCCGGTCGGACCACACCGGCTGCGGGTCATCCGGGGCCGGTGATCGCAGCGCCGTTCGGGCCCGGGTTGCCGCGTCGGCGACCAGTACCGCGGTGGCGGGGTCCAGCAGCCCCCCGGCGGCCAGGTCCACCGCACTGGCCGAGCGCGCCGCCAGCTGGGCCTGCAGGGTCGCCAACGTCGCATCGACCCGGGCATGCAGCTGGTCCAGGCGGGTGGCCAGCCAACTCAGGCTCGCGCCCAGCGAGAACAGCACCAGGACCACGACCAGGATCGTCACCGCCAGGGCCACGGCTCAGTCCTCCACCGCACTCAACCGCTCACCGCGCTCAGTCCGCCCACCGCGTTCAGCCGCCCACCGGATCGACCACCCGGCGCGCGACCAGGGCGTACACGGCCTCGATGCGTTCCCCGACCACCGACCAGTCGTAGCGGCCGGCGACCAGCTGCCCGGTCGCGGCCAGCTTCTGGCGCCGTCCCGGGTCCAGCAGCAGTCCCGACACCGCATGCGACAACGCCGCCCGGTCCCCCGTCGGAACGAGCACCCCGGCGCGCCCGCCCTCGAGCACGTCGACGAAGGCCGGCAGGTCACTGGCCACGACCGCTGCGCCGGCGGCCATGGCCTCGATCAGCACGATCCCGAAGCTCTCCTGCCCGGTGTGCGGGGCGACGTAGACGTCAGCCGATGCCAGCAGCCGCGCCTTGGCCGCGTCGTCGATCTCCCCCAGATAGGTCACCGAAAGGTCGCCACCACGGGGCATGCTGTCCCGCTCGGGGCCGCGTCCGGCCACCAGGACCCGCAGCCCCGGGACTCTGGACCGGATGGCGGGCACCGCGTCCAGCAGCACCGGCAGGCCCTTGCGGGCCTCGTCGATCCGCCCGAGGAAGGCGATGGTGGGTCGGGCGTCGGGCCCGGTCCGCTGGCGTCGGGCAGCGGCGAACGGCTGGGTGTAGATGCCGTTGGGGATGACCACCGCATCGGCGTCCAGGTGGTCCACGATCGTGCGCCGCGCCTGCTCGGACACCGCGACCCGGGCCGTCACCTTGTCCAGGGCGGTGCGCAGGATTCCCGACGCCGCGGTCATCGCCCGGGAGCGCGGATTGGCCGTGTGGAAGGTCGCGACCACCGGTCCGGTACTGGCCCAGCAGGCCAGCAGGCCCAGGCTGGGACTGGCCGGCTCGTGCACGTGCAGCACGTCGAACTCACCGTCGCGGACCCAGCGGCGCACCCGGGCCGCCACCACGGGCCCGAATGCCAGGCGGGCAACCGACCCGTTGTAGGGCACCGGCACGGTCCGCCCGGCGGGCACCACGAAGTCCGGCAGCGCGGTGTCCTTCTCGTCCACCGGCGCCAGCACGGAGACCTCGTGGCCGGCGCCGAGCAGGTGCAATGCCAGATCGCGGATGTGGTTCTGCACCCCGCCGGGGACGTCGAGCCCGTAGGGGCACACCAGTCCGATCCGCATCAGGGCACCGGGACAGCGGCCAGCGGGACGCCAAGGTCGCCGACACCGCCGACACCACCCACACCACCGAGGCCGCCGACGTCGCGGCCAGCGTCCGGCATCGTCCCGGGCACCGGCGGGCCGGAGGAGTCGAGGAACACCCGCTGCATCATGTGCCAGTCGGCCGGGTGCTCCCGGATGCCGGCGGTGAAAACGTCGGCGACCTGCTGGGTCATCTGGACGACCGCATCGCGCAGTCGCAACCCCGGCGGCGGCTCGACCGGCTCGTGCAGATGCATCACCATCCCGGCTCCGGAGTACCAGAGGGTCAGGGGCAGCAGCACCGCGCCGGTGCGGGCTGCCAGCACCGCTGGACCGGCCGGCATCCGGGCCGTGCCGTCCAGCAGACGCACCGGCTGGCCGTGCGCGGACAGGTCACGATCGGCCAGCAGACAGACGAACCCGCCGGCGCGCAGCCGGGTCGCCATCACCGCCATCGGGTCCACCTCCGGCGCGCCCCCGTCGACCCCGCGCAACGGCAGCACGTCGATGCCCAGGGCCGCGCGGTGTGCGCGGAACCGTTCGAACAACGCCTCCGGGCGTACCCGTTCGGCCACCGTCGTCACACCGATGCCGGCCTGCACGGCCCACACCCCGGCCAGGTCCCAGTTGGCCATGTGCGGCAGCGCGACCACGACCCCGCGGCCGGCGCGGATCGGCTCCAGGACGCGCTCGGGGTGGATCACCTGGACCCGCCCGGCCGCCTGCGCCGGATCGGTCACCGAGAGCCGGAACGTCTCGCACCAGTAGCGGAAGTAGCTGTGCAGCGACTCCCGCGACAGCTCGCGCAACCGCTGCGGGTCCGCGGCGGGCACCACCCGGGACAGGTTCTCCTCCAGCTGGCGCACCGCGCGGCCGTGCCGCCGGTGGACCCGCTCGGCCAGCTGGGAGAACAGTGCTCTGGCCGTGGCCTCCGGCATGGTCCGCACCGCCCACCAGCCGGCGCGGTAGCCGGCGGTCACCAGCGCCGGGCGAAGCCGCCCCGAGATGCTCGCGCTCACCTGACACCGGCATGTTCGGGGGCAGCGACCACGGCCTGCCGGCGGACGGCGACCAGCCGCTGCGCCACCGTCACCGCGCTGGCAACCGCGAGCACCCACAGGGAGATGGAGAGCACATAGGGCACCCCGAGCCCGGACAGCCCGGCGCCGACGAGCACCGCGACGAGGCGGTCCGCGCGCTGGGAGATCCCCACGTCCGCGGTCATCCCCAGCGACTCGGCGCGCGCCCTGATGTAGCTGGTGATCGACCCGGTCGCCAGGCACCACAGCGTCAACCCCGCCAGCAGGTGGTCACTGCCGCGCCCGGTGAAGTAGAGCAGCAGTCCCCCGAACACGGCGAAGTCGCCGAAGCGGTCCAGGGTGGAGTCCAGGAACGCCCCCCACGTCGAGGATTGACCACTCATCCGGGCCATCACCCCGTCGACGGTGTCGGAGATGACGAACACCGCGATGACGAATGCGCCCCAGAACAGGTGGCCCAGCGGGAACAGGGTCAATGCGACGGCGCACACCCCGATGGTCCCGGCGGCGGTGACGACGTTCGGCGGGATCCCGGCGCGCAGCAACAACCTGGCCAGCGGGGTGAACGCTGCCACCCAGAACCAGCGGATGCGGGCGAGCATCAGTCGACCTCCCGCCAGGCCTGGGCCACCACCACCCGGGTCTGCGCCAGCAGATCCGGCAGCACCCGGGTCCGGCCGATCACCGGCATGAAGTTCGCGTCCCCACCCCATCGCGGGACGAGGTGCTGGTGCAGATGAGCGGCGATCCCGGCCCCGGCGACCGGGCCCTGGTTCATGCCGATGTTGAACCCCTGCGGTCCGAGGGCGCGGCGCAGCGCCCGCATCCCGCGCTGGGTGAACGCCGCGAACTCGGTGGTCTCCGCGGCGTCGAGCCCGTCGTAGTCGGCCAGGTGCCGGTACGGGCAGATCAGCAGGTGCCCGGAGTTGTACGGGTAGAGGTTGAGGATCGCGTAGACCCGTTCCCCCCGGGAAACGATCAGCGCGTCCGCGTCGTCACGCCGGGGTGCGCTGCAGAACGGGCAGCCGTCGTCCGGTCCCGGTCCGGTGGGCTTGTCCTGACCGGCGATATAGGCGCGCCGGTGCGGGGTCCAGAGCCGTTCCAGCTGATCGGGCACGCCGATGGCACCGGGGGGCGGTGCATCGTCGGGGAACTGGCCGGCCGGGTCGCGTACATCCGGGGGCGTCGGGTCCTCCCGGGAGTCGCCGGTCCTCGGGTCCTCCCGGGGGCCGTCGGAAGTGGCGCCCACAGCTGGCGACTCTAGCGGCCGGACCCGTCGGAATCCGGGATCCCCGCCGCTGCCAGCGCTTTTGTCGCCGCCAGCTGCCCGCACATGCCATGAACGCCGGGCCCCGGGGGGGTGGCCGATGAGCACAGCCAGGTGCTGCCCGGACGCCGGCTCGGCACCCGGTGCAGGTCCCATCGCGGGACCGGCCGGGCCAGGGTCTGCCACACCGACAGCGCACCGGTGGAGATGTCCCCGCCCGGGTAGTTGGGGTCGCGGGTCCCCTCCTGCGCCGCCGTGGCGACGGCCCGGTCCAGGATCAGGTCGGTGAACCCGGGGGCGAAGCGTTCCAGTTGCGCGGTGACCCGCTCGGCCATGTCCACCCGCGACCCGTTCGGGACATGGCAGTAGGTCCAGAGGGTGTGCTGACCGGCCGGGGCGCGGCTGGCATCGACCACGCCGGGCTGCACGGTCAGCACGTACGGCCGGTCGGGATGGCGCCCGGCGGCGGTCTGTCCCTCGGCGACGGCCAGCTCCTGCCAGCTGCCGCCGACGTGCACGGTGCCGGCCCGGCGCAGTTCGGGGTTGGCCCACGGAACCGGGCCGGACAGGGCGTAGTCGACCTTGCAGATCCCGGAGCCGTACCGGAACCGGCGCAGCCAGCGGGCGTAGCCGGTCGGCAGGTCGTCCCCGCCGATGGCGGTCAGCGCGCGCGGGCTGACGTCGAGCAGCGTGATGTCGGCCGGGGGCAGGTCCGCGGCGGTGCGCACCCACCGGCCGGTCAGGACCCGAGCGTCGTGCGCGGCCAGCTCGGCGACCAGCGCGTCAGCGATCCCCTGACTGCCGCCGCGGACCACCGGCCAGCCGACCGCGTGCGCCAACGTCACCAGCAGCAGCCCGTACGGGGTGGTCGGCAGCGTCCACAGCGGACGGATGGCGTGGGCGGCGGCTCCGGCGAACAGGGCGGGCGCCTGTTCGGTGCGGGCCAGGCGTCCCAGCGCGGTCGGCGGCAGCAGCGAGCGGGCCGCGAACCGCGCGATGACCCCCGGGTGCCCCACCGGCGGGCGGAACGAGCTGCCGAACACCGCGTCGACCAAGGGGCGGGCGTCGCGGACCAGCGGGGCGAAGATCGCGTGGTAGGCCGGCCCGTCCCGGCCGAGCCCGGCGGCCGTCTGCTCGACGCTGCGATGGGCCAGGGCCGCCCGCCCGCCGTCCAGTGGCTGCCCGAATGGGATCTCCGGTTGGGCGAACTGCACCCCGTGCCGGGCCCAGTCGATATCGCGCAGCGCCGGGGAGGCCAGCGCCAGCGGATGAGCCGCCGAGCAGACGTCGTGGACGAACCCGGGCAGGGTCAGCGCCGCCGAGCGGGTGCCGCCCCCGATGGTGTCCGCGACCTCCAGCACGGTGACGTCCAGCCCGGCCCGGGCCAGGGTGAGCGCCCCGACCAGCCCGTTGGGCCCGGACCCGACGACGACCGCGGTCCGTGGCCGCGCCACCGCCTACACCTGCACCCGGCGGGCCACCGCGTCGACGATCTGGGCGACCGCGTCGGCCACTGGGACCCCGTTGTTCTGGGTGCCGTCGCGATAGCGGAAGCTGACCGCGCCAGCGGCGGTGTCCTGCGCGCCGGCGATGAGCATGAACGGCACCTTCTGTCGCTGCGCATTACGGATCTTCTTCTGCATCCGGTCGTCGGAGTCGTCCACCTCCACCCGGATCCCGGCGGCGCGCAGGGTGGCCGCGACCCGGTTCAGGTAGTCCACCTGGTCGTCGGTGATGGGGATGGCCACGACCTGTACCGGGGCCAGCCACGGCGGGAACGCCCCGGCGTAGTGCTCCGTGAGGACGGCCAGGAAGCGTTCGATCGAACCGAACAGCGCGCGGTGGATCATCACCGGTCGCTTCCGGGAACCGTCGGGCGCGGTGTAGGTCAGGTCGAAGCGCTCGGGCAGAGTGAAGTCGACCTGGATTGTCGACAGCTGCCAGCTGCGGCCCAGTGCATCACGGGCCTGCACCGAGATCTTCGGACCGTAGAACGCCGCCCCACCGGGATCGGATATCAGCTCCAGTCCCGTTTCCTGTCCCACCTCGCGCAGCGCCTGCGTTGCCCGCTCCCACGACTCGTCGGTCCCCACGAATTTCGCCTCGTTGCGGGTGGACAGTTCCAGCTCGAATTCGGTCAGCCCGTAGTCGCGGAGCAGCTCCAGCACGAACCGCAGCAGACCGGCCAACTCCCCCGGCATCTGTTCCTCGGTGCAGTAGATGTGCGCGTCGTCCTGGGTCATCCCCCGCACCCGGGTCAGGCCGTGGACGACCCCGGATTTCTCATAGCGATAGACCGAGCCGAATTCGAACAGCCGCAGCGGCAGTTCCCGGTAGGACCGGCCGCGGGATTTGTAGACGAGGTTGTGCATCGGGCAGTTCATCGGCTTGAGGTAGTAGTCCTGGCCCTGGCGGCGGATATTGCCCTCCGCGTCGCGCAACTCGTCCAGGTGCATCGGGGGGAACATGCCCTCGGAGTACCACTGCAGATGCCCGCTGGTCTGGAACAGCGCCTCCTTGGTGATGTGCGGGGTGTAGACGAACTCATACCCGGCCGCCGCATGCCGGTCGCGGCTGTAGTCCTCCATCGTCCGGCGCAGCACCCCACCCTTGGGATGGAAGATGGCCAGCCCGGACCCGATCTCGTCGGGGAAACTGAACAGGTCCAGTTCGGCGCCCAGGCGACGGTGGTCGCGCTGCGCGGCCTGCTCCTGCCGGTCCAGATAGGCCTTGAGGTCCTCCCGGGTCGCCCATGCGGTCCCGTAGATGCGCTGCAACTGCGGATTGCGCTCGCTACCCCGCCAGTAGGCGGCCGCGGTCCGCAACAGCTCGAACGCGCCGATGTTTTTCGTGCTGGGCAGGTGCGGACCGCGACACAGGTCGGTCCAGACCACCTCGCCGTGCCGGTCCAGGTTGTCGTACATCGTCAGCGGCCCGGCACCGACCTCCACGCCGGCGTCATCGGCGGCCAACGCGGCCGCCGCCCCCGGCTGCTCGGACGACTCCGCCTGCTCGGCGGGGTCCCGGGAGGTGTCGGAGCCGGTGACGTCGTTGGTGTGCAGCGCCACCAGTTCCAGCTTGTACGGCTCGTCGGCGAGCTCGGCCTGCGCCTGCGCGGCCGTGACCACCCGACGGCGGAAACGCTGACCCGCCTTGATGATCTGGCGCATCCGAGTGGCGATCGCGCCCAGATCCTCGGCGGTGATCGGTCGCGGCGGCTCGACGTCGTAGTAGAAGCCGTCCCGGATCGGCGGTCCGATCCCCAGCCGGGTGCCGGGGAACAGCGCCTGAACCGCTTGGGCGGTGACATGGGCGGTGGAGTGCCGCAACACCGCGAGCCCGTCCGGGTCGGTGATCTCGACCGGCTCGACGGTGACCCCGTCGACCAGCTCGGTGGCCAGGTCGACCAGCTCCCCGGCCACGCGGGCAACCACGACCGAACGCCGGTCCCGGAACAGCTCGCCCGCCGTGGTCCCGGCGGCCACCGTCCGCTGCACGGCGTTGCCGTCGCGGTCGAGAACCCGGACCTGAACCTGCGACACCTGCGGACTCCCCTGCTGCCGATGGTGGACGCCGGCACATCGCCGACGCTGACGCCGACGCGGATCGGCGGTCCCCCCGGCGGCCCAGGAGGACGCCGCGAGCCTATCGGGGCAGGTGGTGGGCGATACTGGTCTCGAACCAGTGACCTCTTCGGTGTGAACGAAGCGCTCTACCACTGAGCTAATCGCCCGCCGGTGTGACACGACGACGAGCGCCATGCCCCGTTCACGCTACCCGAGCGGGCGCCCGACACGGGTCCACCGGGGGGCCGGTCCGCACCGATCGGGTCGGGTCGGCATGGGTTAGAGTTCCCCGGGTCGCCGGCCGGCAGCGTCGGCGAACGCGGACGTAGCGCAGTTGGTAGCGCATCACCTTGCCAAGGTGAGGGTCGCGGGTTCGAGTCCCGTCGTCCGCTCGGTCCCGGTTCGCGCAAGCGGCGCCGGGTCCACCGGCTCCCGGTGGAGTGGCCGAGAGGCGAGGCAACGGCCTGCAAAGCCGTGCACGCGGGTTCGAATCCCGTCTCCACCTCGCTGGCTGGTTCGCGGGCAGGCAGGAGCCTGGGCGATTGGCGCAGCGGTAGCGCGCTTCCCTGACACGGAAGAGGTCACTGGTTCGATCCCAGTATCGCCCACCCAGCGGCGCCCGCTGCTGACCAGCTAAGCAGCGGTTGAACGCGCTCACTCCCAGTCCACGACCCGGCCCCGTCTGGAGCCGGGTCGTGGTGTCTGGCGATCCGGGAGCGGCCACCGCGTCGGCACGCGCCGCATCCCAAACCGAAGTCGACCGATCAAAGGAGCTGCGTAGTGGAAATCTGGCCGGGAGCCCCGTACCCGTTGGGCGCCACCTATGACGGGGCGGGCACCAACTTCGCCCTGTTCTCCGAGGTGGCCGAACGGGTCGAGCTGTGTCTGGTCGAGGTCGACGCGGCCGGTCAGCGCTCGGAGACGCGGGTGCCGCTGCCAGAGCGGGAGGCGTTCGTCTTCCACGGTTACCTCCCCCGGATCGGGCCCGGTCAGAGTTACGGCTTCCGGGTCCACGGCCCCTACGACCCGGCGACGGGTAGCCGCTGCAATCCCGCGAAGTTGCTACTGGATCCGTATGCGAAGGCAGTCGACGGGCAACCGGACAGCGACGAATCGCTGTACAGCTACCGGTTCGCCGATCCTGACGAGTTCAACGATGACGACTCACTGCAACACGCGATGCTCGGTGTCGTCGTCAATCCCTTCTTCGACTGGCAGGAGGATCGCCTGCCACGGCGGCCTTACCACGAGACCGTCATCTACGAGGCCCACGTCCGCGGCCTGACGATGACGCACCCGGACATCCCCGAGGAGATCCGCGGGACCTACGCGGGCATCGGGCACCCGGTGACCATTGAGCACCTGCGCTCGTTGGGTGTCACGGCGATCGAACTCATGCCGGTGCACCAGTTCGTCAACGACTCGACCCTGGTGGCGAAGGGGCTGAGCAACTACTGGGGATACAACACGATCGGCTTCTTCGCGCCACATCACGGCTATTCCTCCACCGGGACCGCGGGGGAGCAGGTGCAGGAGTTCAAGGCGATGGTCCGGGAACTGCACTCCGCCGGGATCGAGGTCATCCTCGACGTCGTCTACAACCACACGGCCGAGGGCAACCACCTGGGCCCGACCCTGTCGATGCGCGGGATCGACAACAGTGCCTACTACCGCCTCGTCGATGACGACCGGCAGTACTACATGGACACCACGGGCACCGGGAACTCGCTGCTCATGCGCAGCCCACACGTTCTGCAGCTGATCATGGACTCGCTGCGGTACTGGGTGACCGAGATGCACGTCGACGGTTTCCGGTTCGACCTGGCGGCCACCCTGGCCCGCCAGTTCGCTGAGGTCGACCGGCTCTCGGCGTTCTTCGACCTCGTCCAGCAGGACCCGGTGGTCAGCCAGGTGAAGCTGATCGCCGAACCGTGGGACATCGGCGAGGGCGGCTACCAGGTCGGCAATTTCCCGCCGCTGTGGAGTGAATGGAACGGCAAGTACCGCGACAGCGTCCGCGATTTCTGGCGGGGGTCGCCCGGACTGGGCGAGTTCGCGCAGCGGCTGACCGGGTCCAGTGACCTCTACCGCGACGACGGGCGCCGTCCGCTGGCGTCGATCAACTTCGTCACCGCCCATGACGGCTTCACCCTGCGCGATCTGGTCTCCTACAACGAGAAGCACAACGAGGCCAACGGAGAGCACAACAACGACGGGGAGAGCCACAACCGCAGCTGGAACTCCGGGATCGAGGGCCCGACCGATGACGGTGGTGTGCGGGAACTCCGGGCGCGGCAGCAGCGCAACTTCCTCTCCACGATGCTGCTCAGCCAGGGCGTGCCGATGATCGTCTACGGCGACGAGCTGGGCCGCAGCCAGGGTGGGAACAACAACGGTTACTGCCAGGACAACGAGATCAGCTGGATCGACTGGAGTAAGGCCGACGAGGGCCTGCTGCACTTTGTCCGCACCACCGCCCAGCTGCGCGCTGACCACCCGGTGTTCCGGCGACGAAAGTTCTTCGACGGTGACAATGACGGCGCGGGACTGCCGGATGTCGGCTGGCTCAAGCCGGATGCCGCGCAGATGTCGGCAGCGGACTGGAACGACGGTTTCGCCAAGGCGGTCATGGTGTTCCTCAACGGTGAGGCCATTCCGGGCCGGGGCAACCGTGGGGAGCGCATCGTCGACACCAGCTTCCTGCTGCTGCTCAACGCCTCCGAGCTGGACCTGAAGTTCACCCTGCCGCCCAAGCGGTACGGCGGCGCCTGGTTCGGGTGCCTGGACACCGCGGTGGTGCTGACCGATCCGCCGGAGGCCGCTGTCGCCGCGGTCACCTCACCGGCGCTGCGGGCCGGACGCAAGGTCACCGTGCAGGCACACAGCATGCTGGTGCTGGAGCGGGTGGATTCGTGAGCGATGCTCCGCGCAGCGCGGAGGCTGACGGGGGCCGGCCGACCGGCCGTGTCCCGCTGTCGACCTACCGACTGCAACTGCATGCCGGGTTTGGCTTCGACGACGCAGCTGGTGTCCTCGACGTGGTGGCGGGGTTGGGGATCAGCCACCTCTACCTGTCCCCGATTCTGCAGGCGGTCCCCGGCTCGATGCACGGCTACGACGTGATGGACCACTCGCGGCTGTCGGAGGACCTGGGTGGGGCGGCCGCTTTCGACCGGCTGGCAGCCGCCGCCCACCAGCAGGGTCTGAGGATCGTCGTGGATGTGGTGCCCAACCACATGGCGATCCCGACCCCGGAGTCGGCGAACCCCGTGCTGTGGTCGGTGCTCTCCCACGGCCGGGCGTCGCCGTTCGCCGACTGGCCTGATATCGACTGGGACGCCGGGGACGGGAGACTGCTGCTCGCGGTGTTGGGCTCGCCGCTTCGCGACGTGCTGGCCGCGGGTGAGTTGCGGGTGGCCGACGACGGCCCTGACGGCTCCCGGGTGATCCGCTACTACGACCACGTGTTCCCGGTGGCGGCCGGTACCGAGGGCCTTGCGTTGCCTGACCTGCTCGCTGCCCAGCATTACCGGCTCGCCTGGTGGCAGGTCGCCGACGCCGAGTTGAACTACCGCCGGTTCTTCGACGTCGACTCGTTGATGGCTGTGCGGGTGGAGGATCCGGCCGTCTTCGACGCCACCCACCGGGTGCTGCTCGACCACTGGCGGGCCGGGGACATCGACGGCTTCCGAATCGACCATCCCGACGGGCTGGCCGACCCGCGCGGCTACCTGCAGCGGTTGGCGGCGGCCACCGACGGCGCCTGGGTCGTGGTGGAGAAGATCATCGAGCACGGCGAGTCGCTGCCCACCGACTGGGCGTGCGCCGGCACGACCGGGTACGACGCGCTGCACGCCGTACAGGGACTGTTCGTCGATCCGGCAGGACGGGGGCCGCTCTTTCGGCAGTGGGCGCAGCTGAGCGGTGACGACAGCACGTGGGAGCAGGTGGTCCGCCGCGCCAAGCTGCTGGTGACGACCAGCTCGCTGGCCACCGAGGTGTCCCGGCTGGTCCGGCTCGCCGCCCTCGTCGCCGCCGGGGACCGCCGCGACCTCACCGGGGCCGGGTTGCGGGAAGCCCTGGTGGAACTGCTCGTCGGGTTCGCGGTCTACCGGGGCTACGTCGTGCCGGGCGAGCCGGCACCGGAGCAGGCGGTCGCGGTGGTGGGGGCGGCCGAGCGGTTCGCGCGCGCCCGGCTGCCCGGCCGCGGCGCGGAGCTGGACCTGCTGGTCGAGCTGGCACTGCGCCCCGGCGGGGACGGCGGTCCCCGCGATGAGTTCTGTGTCCGGCTGCAGCAGACGGCCGGGCCGGTCATGGCCAAGGGCGTGGAGGACACCGCCTTCTACCGCTGGTATCCGCTGGCCGCACTGAGCGAGGTCGGGGGCGACCCGTCGGTGTTCGGGGTCGAGCCTGACGGGTTCCACGAGTGGGCCCGGATGCAGCAGCGAGAGCACCCGTCGGGGATGACCACCCTGTCCACACACGACACCAAACGCAGCGAGGACACCCGCGCCCGGTTACTGGTGCTCTCCCAGCAGCCGGCACTTTGGGGCGCAGCGCTCTCCCGTTGGCGTTCGGCGACGGCGGCCATCCGCCCGGCAAGCCTGGACGGCACGACCGAATCCCTGGTGTGGCAGAGCATCTACGCCATAGCGCCATGGGCCGACGTGGCGAGCTCAGCGGGTAGTGACCCGGGCCCGGCGCAGCGGCTGCGCGACTACCTGCGTAAGGCGACCCGCGAGGCCAAGACCCGGACCAGCTGGACAGCGCCGGACGAGCTGTTCGAAGCCGACCTGTCGCGCTTCACCGACGCGGTGCTCGCCGACGGCGACGTGCTCGCCGACATGGCGGGTTTCGCCGCGTCGGTGGCCCCGGCGGTCCGCGCGGTGACCCTCGGGCAGAAGCTCGTCCAGCTGACGATTCCCGGCGTCCCGGACGTCTACCAGGGCACCGAGCTCGTCGACCGCTCGCTCGTCGACCCGGACAACCGTCGACCCGTCGACTACCCGCAGCGCCGCCGGGTCCTGGCCGCGCTGGACGCCGGCACCGTGCCGGACACCCTGGCGGCGGAGAAGCTGCTGGTGGTCTCCCGTGCGCTCCGGGCCCGGCGGGACGACCCGGCGGCGTTCGCCGGCTCCTACACGGCGCTGGCCACCGGGACCCCGCACGCGGTCGCCTTTGTGCGCGGTGGCCGGTTGGCCACCGTGGTGACCCGGTTCGCCGCCGGGCTGGGCGACCGCGGCTTCGGGGACGCCGCCGTCGCGCTGCCGGCCGGGCCGTGGACTGACCTGCTCACGCACCGGACGGTGGACAGCGGCCCGGCCGGCGTCGCGCTGGGCGGGCTGCTCAGCCGGCTGCCGGTCGCCCTGCTCCGGCGCGTGGACTGAGACCGCCGGGTCCCCCCGGTTCCACCAGGTCCGCGGCGGCCGTCGCCACCCGGCCCAGGGCGTCCACGATGTGGGCGGACTCGCGCAGGACGAGGTCGGTGTCGGATCGCACGTGGCCCTCCTCCGCCGCCCGGCGACCGCCGGTCCGCGAGCCCGGCGGGCGCGATCCGGCCGCAGCGGCGAGGACGTCCATCCGCTCGGCCAGGTCCACCACCTCGCCGACCGGCCCAACCCGATTCCCGCAGAGCCGGTCTGCCAGCGCACCGGCCACCCGGTCGACCGCGTCGGCCAGCTCCACGGCGGCGGCCCGGGCGCCCGGGCTGAGCCCGGGCAGTGCGTCGACGGACCAGATGCGCAGCCCGGAGGTCCCGATGCCCGCCAGCGCGCGGACCGACGCCTGCGCCGGGACCCACCACCCGTCCCGCCAGCCGCGGGGTTCGGTGGCGCCCTGGGCAACCGCGGCCGTCGCCGCCAGGCGCGCGGACCGGGCCGCCACCAGGCCCGGCAGGACGGTGTCGCCGGAGCCGCGCCCGACCACCGCCCGCAGCGCCGCGGCGGCGAACCGGCCCTCCGCGGAGACCGCGTCGGCCAGCAGCCGGCCGATGGACTCCGAAACCCGCGTCGGCCAGACCCGGATCACCGCCAGGGCGATCAGCGAACCGATCGCGATGTCCAGCACCCGTTCACCAAGGGTGGCCTCGCTCAGCCGCCCGCCGGCGTCGAGGATGATCGACACGGTCACCGTGATGCCGACGCTGAACAGCGCGTAGTTGGCTCCGAAGGTGGTGAACATGACGAAGCCCGCGACGGTCGCCACGGCCACCAGCGCCACCGGGCCGGGGTGGGCGAGCACGATGCCGAGCCCGGTCGCTGCCCCGACCACCGTGCCGAGGATGCGGGCCAGCGCACGCTGGCTGGTCGCCGCGTAGTCCGGGCGCAGGACCAGCAGCGCGGTGAAGGTCACCCAGTAGCTGTGGTGGGTCGGGACGAGCCGGGAGGCGCCGTCGGCCAGCAGGACGGCGATCGCCAGCCGCCACGGGTGTCGCCGGGCGGGTAGCCCCGCGAGCCAGCGGACGACCCGGCGGGCGGGCCGGCGCGGTGCCGGCCGCCGACGGACCGGTCCCCGGCCGTCGGGCCGCGCCCGCTCCGGGCTGCCCGGGTGCAGCCCGACCGGGCGGGCGGCGCCGCGGCCACCGGCCCGGGCGGCGGCAAGGGCCCGCTCGGCGGAGCCGAGGTGCGACTCGAGCCGGTCCAGGGCCGGACCGAGGTCGGTGCCCGGCGGGCCAGCGGATCCCGTCGCGTCGGCGGCCCCTGTCGCGCCGGCGGGCGCCGAAGCGTCAGCGGGCACAGACTCCCCGCCCGGCGGGGACGGTTCCCGCCGGTTGGACCGGCGGTTCGCGCGTCGACCCGACACGCCGTCACCCGGTGCCACCCCGCGGGCGACCTCCCGCAGCCGGACGGCCGCCGCCAGCAGCCGGCGGCGGTCGGCCGGTGCGGGGACCTCGGCACGGGTCAGCGCGTCGAGGCTGGCCACCAGGGCACGCAGCCGCTCGGCCTCGGCCGCCACGACCAGGACCCGGGTCGAGGGCCGGGTCGAGGCGTCGAGGGCGAGCGTGGCGACCCGGGCATGCGGGCGCCCGGGCAGCTGGTGCATCACCCCGCGGGCGACCGCGTCGAGGTGGTCTGCCATCCGGCGGTACGCGATCGCAACCGCCCGGCGGTGCTCCGCGTAGCGGAACCGGAACGGGTCCAGGACGACGCCGAGCCACTGCAGCAGGCCCCCGAACCCGACGGCACCGAAGGCGGCGAGGTGGTCCCCCACCGACCCGGCCGATGCGGCCACCGTCTGGCCGAGCGTCACGTAGACCACGGCGGACTGCTGGGCGAGCACGGACACCGGCGGCCCGCGCTGGGCCAGCAGGCCCGCGACGAAGGCGAGGACAACCAGCCCGGCGACGTACACCAGCGGGTGGCTGAAGGTGAGCGACCCGACCAGCGAGACCGCCGCGAACAGCACGCTGCCCAGCGCCGTCGCGCGGGCCCGGACCCGGGCCGGGCTGAGCAGCGCGACCACCCCGCACAGCAGGGCGCCGATGGCACTGGAGGGGACGAGCGAGCGCAGTCCGACGAGCCCGGGGACCACCGCGGCCAGTCCCCCCACCAGCGCGAGCCGCAGCCCGGCTGCCGGCGCCAGTCCCAGCGCGTCGAAGCGGAGCACTGCTCCGATCGGGCCGTTCCGCAGCAGGTCGCGGGCCGGCCGGTGCCCCCGGCGGGCAGGCGTCGCCCCGGCATGCCGCACCGACACAGCTTCCCCGACCCGGGGCGGTCTGAGGCACCCGGCCGGGTCGGGGAGGCTGGGCGGCGTGACCTCCCTCCGCGTCTGGGCACCGAACGCCACCTCCGTCGCCGCCGAGCTGTCCGACCCGGACCGGGACGTGCCCGGGCGGGTCGAGCTCGCCGGCGGCGACGGCGGCTGGTGGTCGGTGTCGGTGCCGCGGGCTGGGCACGGCACCCGGTACACGTTCCGCGTCGACGGCGGCGACCCCACGCCGGATCCGCGCTCGCGCTGGCAGCCCGACGGGGTGCACGCGGCCAGCGCCGTCTACGAGCACGACCGGTTCACCTGGACCGACGAGGGATGGTCCGGCACCGACCCGGCTGCGACCGTCGCCTATGAGCTGCATGTCGGGACGTTCACCTCGGCGGGAACACTGGACTCCGCGATCGACCGGCTGCCGCACCTGGTGGAACTGGGCGTCACGCTGGTCGAGCTGTTGCCGGTCGCGGGTTTCGACGGTGTCGCCGGATGGGGATACGACGGTGTCGCGCTCTACGCCGTCCATGAGCCCTACGGCGGCCCGGACGCGCTGAAGCGGTTCGTCGACGCGGCCCACGCCTACGGGCTGGGGATGTGCATCGACGCCGTTTACAACCACTTCGGGCCCAGCGGCAACTACGTGGCGCGGTTCGGCCCCTACTTCACCGACCGCTATGCGACCCCGTGGGGCGACGCGGTCAACCTGGACAGCGCCGGCTCGGACGAGGTACGCGGTTTCATCCTGGGCAGTGCCGAACAGTGGCTAGGCGATTACCACGCCGATGCCCTGCGGCTGGACGCCACGCACGCCTACTTCGACCCCGAACGTGCGGTGTCCCTGCAGGAGGAGCTGGCCGCGTTGGCCGATCGGCTCTCGACCGAGACCGGGGTGCGCCGGTGGCTGGTCGCGGAGAACGAACTCAACGACCCGCAGCTGACCGCAGCCCGATCCCCGGTCGGGGGCGCCGGGGTGGGACTGAGCGCGCAGTGGGCCGACGACATCCACCACAGCCTGCATGCACTGCTCACCGGAGAGAGCAGTGGTTACTACGCCGACTTCGCTGTTGAGCCCTACGCGGCCGTGGCGAAGGTGGCGAACCGGGTGTTCTTCCACGACGGCACGTATTCCGGCTTCCGGGGGCGCACCCACGGCCGTCCGGTCGACCCGGCGACGACGGACGGTTCCCGCTTCTGGGCCTACCTGCAGAACCACGACCAGATCGGGAATCGGGCCGTCGGCGATCGGCAGGCGGCGACCGTGCCGAGCGGGCGGCTGGCCGCGGGCGCCGCGCTGGTGTTCACGATGGCCTTCACCCCGATGGTGTTCATGGGCGAGGAATGGGCCGCCGGGACGCCCTGGCAGTTCTTCACCTCCTTCCCCGATCCGGAGCTCGGCGACGCGGTCCGCAACGGTCGGCGATCGGAATTTGCCAGCCACGGCTGGGATGTAGCCGATGTCCCGGACCCGCAGTCGCCGCAGACGGTCGCCGACTCGCGGCTGGACTGGTTGGAACTGGACAAGCCGGATCACCGTCGGATGTACGAGTGGTACCGCACCCTGATCACCCTGCGCCGCCAGACCGCGGACCTGGGCACCGGTGTGGTCGGGCGGGTCGGGGTCGGCCACGACGCGGACTCGCGCTGGTTGTGGCTGCGACGCGGCGCCGTGCTCACCGTCGTCTCCCTCGGCGACGGTGCGACGCGGGTACCGCTGCCTGCCGAGGGCCCGGTAACCGTGCTCGCCGCGTGGGACCGCGGTACCCGCGTGGAGCAGGCAGCGATACAGCTGCCGGGTGCTGGCGCAGCGATCCTGCTGACCGGTCGCCGCTCGCCATCCACAGCTATCGGCACGGACGGCACAATGTCGACTCCCGAGGGCTAGAATCGAACACATGTTCGATCCCGGCTGCTGCGTGCGCGTGACCTCGGTCATCGCCGACCTCGATGCCGTGCTCGCCCGCCTGGCGATGCTGGCGCCGGCAGCAGCTGGCGCCGACGCTCTCCTCGCGGCCGCTGTCTGCCTGGAATCCGGAGTGACAAGCCTGCAGGTGGCCCAGGCGCGGGTGCTGGCGGCGATGGATGTCCGGGAGCCCAGTCACCGCGGCGACCAAGGCCCGGTCACCGTCCAGGACCTGTCCCGCACCACGGCGCACGAGGTGTCGGCGGTGTTGCAGTGCTCATTGACCAGCGCGCGGGAGCGGATCGACCTGGCCGAGCAGGCGTGCATGCTGCTGCCGGGCCTGCTCGGCCAGGCGGCCGTCGGGCGGATCCGGTGGTGGCAGGTGCGACGAGCGACAGACGAGATCACCTGCGCCGGGCTGGATCGGGCGGGCGCTGCTCTGGTCGACGGGCAGCTGGTCGATGACGTGCTGGCCGGCCGCGCCACGTCCGGCTTCATGCGACGGCTGCGCCGCCACGTGCTCGCCGCGGACCCCGCTTTCGCAGAGGCGGAGCACGAGAACGCCGTGGCCCGCCGCAAGGTCGTGATCAGGCGCTCAGCCCACGGGATGTCCTGGCTCGGCGCGGACTTGCCGGCCGAACAGGCCCAGGCGGTCGGCCGCTGCCTGGACGAGTTGGCCAATACCGTGATCAGCCGGCCCTATCCCGCCGGCGGCCGCTGCCCTGACCCATGGTTCTGTCCTTCCGGTGGACAACCGCCGCAGCGACGGGATCGAACCGGGCCCTCAGCGCGCAGCGGTCCCGGCGAACCGGACCCGGACCAGGGGCCCACCGACCAGGGGTACGCGGACCAGCGGTGTGCGGATCAGCGCCGCGCCGATGCGCTCAGCGGCCTGGCCCACCTGGTGATGGACGCCCTGCGCGAGGCAACCGCGGCAGGGACGGATCCGCAGGCAGTGATCGCCGCTTCGGTCGTCCAGGCCGCCCGTTCCGACAGTGGTGCTTCCCGTGGTGCTTCCCGTACAGCCGGTGGCGATCCCCGGCGTTTCCCCGGCCGTCGCACTCGACGACCCGGCCAGGCCGGCCAGGACGGCGACCGCGGCGGTGTCGGCCCCACGCCGCGGACGGTCCGGATCCGCCCGCGCGGGGAGGTGTCCATCACCGTGTCCGCCGAGACGCTGCTCGGCCTGTCGACGGCGCCGGCGGAGATGGCCGGCGGCGGGCCGATCACTGCCGCCCATGCCCGACGGATCGCCAACTCGGCCGGGGTGGTGTGGCGCCGACTACTCACCGACCCGGTCAGCGGAACCCTGCTCGACCGCTGCCGGACCACCTACCGTCCACCCGCCGATCTCGCAGACCTCGTCCGCGCGCGGCACGGCGGAATGTGCTCGCGCCCTTACTGCACGCACCGGGCCAGAGATCTCGACCATGCCCGACCCTGGTTCGATCCGGACGGCGGTCCGGGAGGCCCTACATCGGCCGCCAACCTCCACGCCGTCTGTCGTGGCTGTCACACGGCCAAGCACGACGGCTGGACAGTGGAGCTGAGCCCGGATGGCGCCGCCACCTGGACGACGCCGCACCGCTGGTCGGCGACCACCCCGGCTCCGGACCTGCGACCCGAAGACCACCTCCCACACCCCGGTCCGCCGGGACGCCGCGGGCAGGCTGATCACTGCGGTTGCGGGGCCGCGCCGGCTGAAGGCGACGCATCGGTCCGGCCACCGGTCGAGGTGGACGAAATTCCCGCGCCGTTCTGACGGCTTCCCGACTCCCAATTGCCCGGCTTCCCGACACTCCGACTCCTGACACGGCGACACTCCGGCAGCGCGACTCCCCAACTTCTGAGGTGGGCGCCGTGAGGTTTACGGCAGGGACGAAGCCGGATCGCCCGGAGCACTGGGGCCGGGCACCGCCGCCGGACGAGCCAGGGCATCTAGTCGCGAGCGAGCCCTGCCGTACTTCTTGCGGTACCCCCCGGCCAGCATCGAGGCGGTGAACACCTCCGTGAGCGCCAGTCCGGACCCCGCGACCGCGATGCCCCGGTCGTAGAGCCGATCGACCAGCACGACCAGCCGCAACGCCGCGGCCTCATCGGGCAGCGCCGCCACGCCCCGCCACGCCAGTGCCGTCACCCCGTCCAGCAGCGGCCCATATGCGGCAGGGTGCACCCGGGCGAGGTGGTCCAGCACCAGCGGGAAGTCGTCGACGGCCGCTCCGCGTTGCCGTGCCCACCCGTCCAGCTCAGTCGCAGACAGGGGTCGAACCGCTGGCCGGACCTCGCGGTGCCGATAGTCCGGGCCGTCGATGTGAACGACGGAGAACCGTTGCGCCAGTCCCTGGATCTCCCGCACGAAGTCCTCGGCCGCGAACCGGTCGACGCCCAACGCGCCGGGCAGCGTATTGGAGGTGGCGGCCAACCAGACACCGGCCTCGGCCAACTCCCCCAGCAACGTGGACATCAACACCGTGTCGCCGGGGTCGTCCAACTCGAACTCGTCGATGCACACCAGCGACCGCCCCCGCAGCGCGTCGCGGGCCGCCGCGAATCCGAGCGCCCCGACCAGCGCCGTGTACTGCATGAAGGTCCCGAAGGCAACCGGCGAATCCGCGCCTGGACCACCCGAGGGCGCCGTATCGCAGACTGCGTTCGCCGTCGCGGCCAGCAGGTGCGTCTTGCCGACCCCGAACCCGCCGTCGAGGTAGACGCCCTCCGCCCGCGCGGACATGCGCCGGCGCAGCCAGCCGCGCCCTGTCGGCCGGGCCGAGACCCGCTCCGCGAACTCGGCCACGGCGGTGACACCGGCTGCCTGCGAAGGATGCCCGGGATCGGGCACAAAGCCAGCCAACCGTGTCCGCTGGAACGTCGGCGGGACCACCAGCTCGGCAAGGGCGCGCGCGGGCTCAACCGACGGCGTGCGCTCAGTCAGGCTGGCGGGCGGCACGCGGGTCACGGTAGGCGGCCCGCGGTCACCACCGGCAGCGGGCGGGTCACGGGCAGCGCCGGTCGCGGCAGAGCCGCCGCGGAGCCGTCGCGGCAGACTGTCGCCGTGGACCTGCCGGTCATGCCCCCGATCGCGCCGATGCTGGCGCGCGCCGCCCCACGCATCCCCGTTGGGGACTACCTCTACGAACCGAAGTGGGACGGCTTCCGGACCATCGTCTTCCGCGACGGCCCGGAGGTCGAGCTGGGCAGCCGCAACGAACGCCCGATGACCCGCTACTTCCCCGAGCTGCTGCCGGTGCTGCGTGCCTCGCTGCCGGAGCGCTGCGTCGTCGACGGCGAAATCATCGTTCCGGTGGCCGGGCATCTGGAGTTCGAGCGCCTGCAGGAGCGGGTGCACCCCGCGGCAAGCCGGGTCCGGATGCTCTCCGAGGCCACCCCAGCCGCGTTCGTGGCCTTCGACCTGCTCGCCCTGGGCGACGTGGACCTGACGGGGCTGCCGTTCGGCGAGCGTAGGGACGCCCTGCTGCGCCTGCTCCCAGTCGCCCCGCCCCAGCCGCCCGGGGTCGTGCTGACCCCCGCCACCACCTCGATCGAGTTGGCGAGCAGCTGGTTCTCGGTCTTCGAGGGCGCGGGGCTGGACGGGATCGTCGCCAAGCCGTTGGCCGGCACCTACCAACCCGATGTCCGCGCCATGACCAAGATCAAGCATGAGCGGACCGCCGACGTCGTGGTCGCCGGCCTGCGGGCCCACAAGGCGTCGACCGACGCCCGTCCGCTGGTCGGCTCGCTGCTGCTGGGGCTGTTCGACCAGGGTGGACACCTGGCCCACATCGGTGTCTGCGCCTCCTTCCCGATGGCACGGCGCGCGGAGCTCTGGGACGAGTTGGCCGGGTTGCAGCTGGCGCCGGAGCACCTCCCCGAACACCCGTGGGGTAACTGGGCCGCACCCCCGCAGGGGGCCGGCCGGCAGCCCGGCAACGTCTCGCGCTGGAACGCCGGCAAGGACCTCTCGTTCGTCCCGCTGCGTCCGGTGCGCGTGCTGGAGGTTGCCTACGACCAGATGCAGGGCGACCGGCTGCGTCATACCGCGCAGTTCCGCCGCTGGCGCCCGGACCGGGAACCGGGATCCTGCACCTACGACCAACTCGACCGACCCGTCCGCTACGAGCTACCGCAGGTGTTCGCCGAGCCCGAGACCATCGGTCGCTGATGGCACGGCAAACGGCCGGAGCACCGATCGAACTCGAGATCGGTGCTCGCGCTGTGAGGGTCAGCAGTCCGGACCGGGTGATCTTCGCCGCTGCCGATGGGCACCCGGACATCACCAAGGCTGACATCGTGCGGTACTTCGTCTCCGTCGGCGACGGGATCCTGGGAGCACTGCTCGATCGGCCCACCACCCTGGAACGCTGGCCCGGGGGCTGGTCGCCGCAGGCACGGCTGTCCACCCGGATGGACAACTCCGGTGACGGGTTCTACCAGAAGCGGCTCCCCAAGGGCGCTCCCAGTTGGGTTCAGACTGCCGAGATCGCCTTCCCCAGCGGGCGAACCGCCGATGAGATCTGCCCGACGGAGCTCGCGGTGGTCGCCTGGGCCGCGCAGATCGGCACCCTGACCTTCCACCCGTGGCCGGTCCGCACCCCGCTGCTGGAGAATCCGGACCAGCTCCGCATCGACCTGGACCCGCAGCCGGGAACCGACTTCGCCGACGCCCGGACCGCCGGGCACGAGCTGCGAGCGTTGCTCACCGAGCTGGGATACGTCGGTCACCCCAAGACCTCCGGTGGCCGCGGGTTGCATGTGTACGTCCCGATCCGGCCGGCATGGAGCTTCACCCAGTGCCGGAGAGCAGTGATCGCGATCGGCCGGGAACTGGCCCGCCGGATGCCGGACCGGGTGACGGTGAACTGGTGGAAGGAGACCCGCGGGGTCCGGGTCTTCGTCGACTACAACCAGATGGCCCGCGACCGCACCATCGCCTCGGCCTACTCCGTGCGCGCCCGCCCGGGTGCTCGCGTCTCGGCCCCGCTGCGCTGGGAGGAGCTGGACGATATCGACCCGTTCGACTTCACCGTGATCTCCATGCCGGCCCGTTACGCCGAGGTCGGCGACCTGCACGCCCCCGTCGGCGCCGCCGAGGGAGCGGACCTGGAGCCGCTGCTGGAACTGGCCCGCCGCGACGAACGCGACAACGGTGAGGCGGATCTGCCCTACCCGCCCGAGTACCCGAAGATGCCGGGCGAGCCGCTACGCGTCCAGCCGAGCCGGGCCCGCACCCCGATCGACGAGCAGAGATCCGGAGAGAGTGCGCCAGACGCCGATCGGTGACCGGCTGCCGTGGCCGGAGCAGGCACCGCGCGACGGGGACACGATGCTGCGCCGATTCCGCACCGGGGACGCAGCGATGGCGGTCCGACTCGCCGGCGACCCGTACTGGCCGTTGGTCTCGACCCTGCCGGCGCACGCCACCAGCGACGAGGCCAGCCGCTGGGTCGACCGCCAGATCCGGCGGTGGGAGCAGGGCATCGGCTTCTCCTTCGCCATCGCCGACGCGGTCACAGGCGACGCGGTCGGGCAGGCCGGGCTGTGGCTGCGGGAGCTGGCCGATGGTCGGGCGACCGCCGGGTACTCGGTCGGCCCGGAGCAGCGGGGATGCGGCCGGGGCGCGTCGGCACTGCGCGCCCTGACCCGGTTCGCGTGGACCATTGACGGGCTGCACCGCGTCGAGCTGTACATCGAGCCGGACAACGAGGCGTCGATCCGGACCGCGGGCGCGGCCGGCTACCGCCGTGAGGGACTGCTGCGCAGCCACCGGTCGATCGGGGGAACGCGTCGGGACATGCTGCTGCTCGCCACGGTCCGCGACGACCGCACGGAAGGAGGGCCGGCCCTACCGTGACCCGGTGAGCACACTGGTCCTCGGCGGGCGACCGCCGGAACTGCAGGCCTACCTCACGCGTCGGCGGGCCTGTGGACAGGACCGTTTCGACGAGGTCTGGAAGGGGACCTATCACGACTTCTACGCCGAGCATGCCCTCGAGGAGGTGCTCGTCGTGGATCCCGCTCAGCGCAGCGTCCGGATCTGGCAACTGCGGGCTGGCGGCTACGTCGAGACGGGATCCGCCACGCTGCTCTCGACCACGGCCCGAACGATCATCGACACCCTCGACTGGCCGTAACCCGGCGCATTGTGGAACCCGTGCTGGTGCGACTGCTCCCCGGACCGACCACGGACCTCGACCTCGACGCTGTCGCCGAGCTGTACGCCCACCCGAAGCCGACCCCCGGCCGGGCCCACGTGCGCGCCAATGTCGTGGCCAGCGCCGACGGTGCGGCCACCGGGCCGGACGGCGGGACCCGAGCCCTGTCCTCCCCCACCGACCGGGAGCTGCTGATCGTCCAACGCCGGGCGGCGGACGTGATCCTGGTCGGTGCAAAGACCGCCGTCGGCGATGGCTACCAACCCGGGCCGACCCCGTTCGCCGTCGTGAGCACCGCACTCGAGATTGACCTGGACAGTGCACTGCTCACCGATCCCAGCACCGTGCTGGTGACCTCCCGGCGAGCGGCGCCGGACCGGCTGCGGCGGGCCCGGTGCGAGGTCGTCGTCCTCGACGCGGACCGGGTCGAGCCGGCAGCCGCGGTCGGCGCCCTGGTCGCACGCGGCCTGGGCGCGATCCTGGTCGAGGGGGGACCCAGCTGGCTCGGCGCCGTGACCGCCGCCGGACTGCTGGACGAGCTGTGCCTGACAACCGCGCCGATGCTGCTCGCCGGACCGGCTCCCCGCGTCGGGCACAGCCCGGCCGCTACCCGGATCCCACTCCGCCTGGCGTCACTGTGCACCGGCGAGGGTTTCCTGTTCGCCCGCTACCTGCGCGACTAACGTGGCCACCATGGCAGAAACCCGTCAGAAGGTCGTCAAGAGCGACGCGGAGTGGCAGGCCGAGCTGAGCCCGCAGGAGTACGCCGTCCTCCGGAAAGCCGGAACCGAGCGCCCCTTCACCGGTGACTACGAGAAAACCACGACCACCGGGGTCTATCGGTGCCGCGCCTGCGGGACCGAGCTGTTCCGCAGCGACACCAAGTTCGCCAGTCACTGCGGCTGGCCGTCCTTCTACGCCCCCAGCGACGCTGACAACGTCACCCTGATCGAGGACACCACCCTGGGCATGCGTCGTGTCGAAGCCCGGTGCGCCACCTGTGACAGCCATCTCGGGCACGTCTTCTCCGGCGAGGGCTACGGCACCCCGACCGACGACCGGTACTGCATCAACTCGATCAGCCTCACCCTGGAGCCGGCTCAACCCTCGGACTGAGCGCCGCCAACACCGCCCGGCCGGCCGCCCGGCCCGACGCAATACACGCCGGGATCCCGACGCCGTCGTAGGCCGCCCCACACAGCGACAGGCCGGCCTGACCCGCTCCGTTGGGCATAGCCAGCGACTCCCGGACCGCGGCGATCCGCTCGGCGTGCCCGACCGCGTACTGCGGCAGCCCGCCGCCCCACCGGACAACCCGCGCGTCGACCAGTCCGGCTCGTCGTGTACCCCGGGGCCGCCCGAGCGGCTGCCCGGTGAGCTGGGTCAGCTCCCCCAGCACCAGCTCGACCAGGTCCTCGTCGCTGCGCTGCAGCTCGGCCTGCTCCCGGTGCCTACCCACCGAGGCCCGCAGCAGCGTGGTGTCCGGAGCGGCCTGCCGCTGCCAGTCCCACTTGGCCGAGCTGAACGTCGCCGCCTTGACGGTCAGACCCTCGACGGGTGGAACCAGCAGTCCGGACCCGGTCAGCTGCACCGCCGCCTCACCGGCCACCGCGAGGTGGACCAGCGCCACCGAGGCCATCTCGATGCCCGCCAGCAGCGCAGCACCGGCTGCCAGCCCGGCGCTGGCCAGCAGCCGCGCGGCCGCTGGCGCCGGGACGGCCAACACCACCGCGTCGACCTCGAGAACCTGCGCTCGCGGCACCGGCCCGGTGACCAGTCGCCACCCGGTCGGCGTCCGGGTCAGCTCCCGCACCGTGGTCTGCTCCTGCACCGCCACGCCGCGATCGCGCAACGCCTGGCCCACCGCGATCGGCAGCCGCCCGACCCCGGCGCGGAGCCCGGCGAAGACCGGGGTGCCCGTGGCCGACCCCGCGGCCGACCCCGGGGCCGACCCGGTGGCCGACCCCGCAGCCGAGCGTGCCGCCACCTGCGCGGCCGCCCTCAGCAACGACGGTTCGCCCCGGCCAGCACCCGCCTGCAAAGCGACGGCCAGGGCCGGACTGGTCATCCGCAGCGAGAGTTCGCGCGCCTGACCGGCATACACCCCACCCAGCAGCGGCTCCAGCAGCCGGTCGGCGACCGGCGCACCCAGCCGCGCAGCCACGAGCTCCCCGATGGCGACGTCGCCCCCGGCCGCGACCGTCGCGGTCAACGCGTCCGGGCCCAGCTGGGCCTCGGCGCCCACCCGGGCCAGCTCGGCGTCGCTGAACAGCCCGCCGGTCAGCGAGGCGGCGCTGCCCGGCACGCCCAGCACCGTGCCGCGGGGCAGCGGGTACCGGGCACCACGGCTGAACACGCGGGCGTCGGCGGTGACCGGGGACTGCAGGTCTTCCCCCAGGCCGACCTCGCGGGCCAACTGCACCGCCTCCGGGCGGCGGGCCAGCATCGACTCGGCCCCGGCGTCGATCGCGACCGGACCGGACACCCCGGACAGCTCGGTAACGGCCAGCTTGCCCCCGACCCGGTCGCCCTGCTCCAGTACGACGATCGTGACCCACCCCGGCGCGGCGGTGACCAGCTCCCACCCGGCCGCCAGCCCGGCGATCCCGCCCCCGACCACTGCGATCCGCGGCATCCGGCGCACAGGTGGAACGAGGCTCATGACCGGCGTCTCACAGCTGGTGCACGAGACCGACGATGCGGGCCAGCACGTCCGGGTCGGTGCCGGGCAGCACGCCGTGCCCGAGGTTGACGATGTGCCCGCGTGCGACCCGCCCCTGCGCCACGACCCGGCGCACCTCGGCCTCGATGACCGGCCACGGCGCGAAGACCAGCGTCGGGTCCAGGTTGCCCTGCACCGAAACGTCGTGCCCGACGGCGCCCAGTCGGGCGGCGGCGGTGTCCAGCGGGGTCCGCCAGTCCACCCCGACCACGTCGGCGCCCGCAGCGGCCAGCGAACCCAGTAGCTCGGCCGTCCCGACACCGAAGTGGATCCGCGGCACATCGGCGACCGCTGCGAGCACCGCTCGCGAATGCGGCAGCACCAACGAGCGGTACTCAGCGTCGGTCAGTGTTCCCGCCCAGGAGTCGAACAGCTGCACCACCGCAGCCCCGTGGTCGACCTGCATCCGCAGGAACGCTATGGACACCTGGGCCAACCGGTCCAGCAGCGCATGCCACAACCCGGGATCGGCGCGCATGAGTGCCTTAGTGCGGGCGTGGTCCTTCGACGGGCCGCCCTCGATGAGGTAGCTGGCAACGGTGAACGGTGCTCCCGCAAAGCCGATGAGCGGGATACCACTGTCCAGAGAGCGCAGCTCTCCAGATGGTGAAGTAGAGCGCAGCTCTTTTTCAAGAGCAGTGACCGCGGCGGCGACCGGTGCCATGTCCTCGGCTGTCGGGATCGGGATGCGAGCGACCCCGTCGGTGTCCCGGACCGGGTTGGCGACCACCGGACCGATGCCCGGCTCGATGGTGACCGGGTAGCCGGCGATGGCCAGTGGCAGCACGATGTCGCTGAACAGGATCGCCGCGTCCACCCCGTAGCGGCGCACCGGCTGCAGCGTGGCGGTCACAATGGTCTCGGTATCCGAGCAGGCCGCCAACATCGCGGTCCCCTCGCGCAGCGCCCGGTATTCCGGCAGCGACCGCCCGGCCTGGCGCATGAACCACACCGGCGGACGGCTGACCGGCTCACCCCGCGCAGCCCGGACCAGGTCGAAGGACACGCTCGATCGTGGCACGTCAGCGGGCGTGTCGCCGAGCCTGCCCCGGCATCACCGCGACGTACGCTGCCGGGCATGGCCTCCCCGCGGGACACCGGCGCGCGAGGCTCGCGGGCCGTGCCGGCCGCCTTCGTCACCGCCCTCGCCGAGATCGGGCGCGCCCGGGCCCGACCCGAGGTCGACGTCGCTGAAGCCACCGCCCCGACCCGACTGGCGCCCCATGCGGTGGCCCTGAGCGCGGAGGTCGTGCTGGGCGGGGAGGAGCTCGGCAGCGGGCGACTCGTCCTGCTGCACGACCCGGCCGGTCACGAGGCCTGGGAGGGCACGTTCCGGTTCGTCGCCTACGTGCGCGCCCAGGTCGAGCCGGACATGGCAGCGGACCCGCTGCTGTGCGAGGTCGGCTGGAGCTGGCTGACCGATGCCCTGGACCAGCGGGGCGCCGGGTATGTGGCGGCCAGCGGGACGGTGACCCGGATCAGCTCCGAGGGCTTCGGCGGGATGGCATCCGACCCCGGACGCGCCGAGATCGAGGTGCGCGCCTCCTGGTCGCCCGACGGCGACTGCACCCCGCACGTCGAGGCCTGGTCGGACCTGCTGTGCACGGCGGCCGGACTCCCACCGGCGGCACCGTCGGTGGTCGCGATCCGCTCGGTCGGACGCGGCGGGCCCCGCTCACCGGGCGGCCGGTGACGAGTCAGCCCGACCCCGGCACCAGACCCGGCGCGGCCACCCGACCCGCTCCAGCTGCGCCGGTCCAGCAGGATGAGGTCGTCCCGGAGGTTCCGGTGTTGGCCGCGCCGCGCGAGGGCGTGCCAACACTGCTGACCAACTCCGAGGACCTGGCAGGGCTGGCTGAGGCGATCCGCGCCGGCACCGGTCCGGTGGCCCTGGATGCCGAACGGGCCTCCGGGTTCCGCTACTCCCAGCGCGCCTACCTGGTCCAGCTTCGCCGCGCCGGTACCGGTTCAGCGCTGCTGGACCCCATCCCCACCGGGGACCTGAGCGTGCTGGACGCGGCGATCGGCGACGCGGAGTGGGTCCTGCACGCGGCCAACCAGGACCTGGCCTGCCTGGCCGAGGTGGGGCTGCGTCCGAGGACCCTGTTCGACACCGAACTGGCCGCCCGGTTGCTCGGCTTTCCCCGGGTGGGGCTGGCCGCGATGACCACCGCCGTATTGGGGATCAACCTGCGTAAGGAGCACTCGGCCGCGGACTGGTCCACCCGACCGTTGCCGGCCGACTGGCTGGTCTACGCCGCACTGGACGTCGAACTGCTGCTGGACCTGCGCGACGCGTTGGCGCAGCAGCTGGTGGCGGCGGGCAAGGACGAGTGGGCCCGGCAGGAGTTCGCCGCCCTGGTGGCCGCTGCCCCGCCAGCGCCGCGCGCGGATCCATGGCGGCGGACCTCCGGGATCAACGGCGCGCGGCGGCCCCAGCAGTTGGCGGTGGTGCGCGAGCTGTGGCAGGAACGGGACCGGATCGCCCGCTCCCGCGACATCGCGCCGGGCCGGATCCTGCCCGACCGGGCGATCGTGGACGCCGCCGTCCGGCAGCCGGACTCGGCCGCGGACCTGGTCAAGCTGCCGATCTTCGGCGGCCGGGCCAACCGCGCCATCGCCACGACTTGGTTCGCCGCGGTGGCGCGCGCCGTGGCCCTGCCGGCCGGTGAGCTGCCGCTCGCGCACGTACCCAGCGGCGACCCCCCGCCGACCCGCAGCTGGGCCGACCGGGACCCGGGCGCCGCTGCCCGCTTCGGCGCTGCCCGGCCGGCGATGCTCGCGCTGGCCGAGCAGCTGAGTTTGCCGGTGGAGAACCTGCTCAGCCCGGATCTGGTCCGCCGGCTGTGCTGGACACCGCCGCCGGACCCGGACCGGGCCGTGGTGGCCGGGTGGTTGGGCGAGCACGGCGCCCGGCCGTGGCAGGTCGAATTGAGCGCGGACCTGCTGACCGGCGCCGTAGCCTCGCCCGGTGACCGATGATCAGCTGCGAACCGAACGCCTGCTGCTGCTGTCGGTGACGCCGCCGCTGGCCCGGGCAGTGCTGGACGGGCACCTCGACGAGGACCCGGACCGGCTGCCGGACGGGTTGCGCGCGGCTCCCGGCTGGCCCACCGCAGACACCGTCAACGGGCTGCGGCTGTCCTTCGGCGACGTGGACGCGCAGCAGGAACCGCAGGCCTCCGGAGGGAGCCGGGTCATCGTGCGCGCAGACACCGGCGAGGTCATCGGCGACCTGGGCTGGAAGGGCGGCCCGGACGAATCCGGGGTGGCCGAGATCGGGTACGGGCTGGCCGGTCCGTCGCGCAGACAGGGCTACGGCACCGAGGCGGTCGCCGCCTTCGCCGACTGGGCGCTGGGACCCGGCGGGGCGAGCTCGCTGATCGCGGAGGTGCTGGCCGACAACGTCGCTTCCAGACGGCTGCTGGAACGCGTCGGGTTCACGGTGGACCACGTGGTCAATACCGCCGTCTGGTACCGCCGGATCGGTGCACTGCCTGCTCAGCTGCCCGGCGCACCGCCTGCTCAGCTGCCCGGCGCACCGCCTGCTTAGCTGCCCGCTCAGGCTGCCAGCGGAACGCCCGGCACCTGGTGACCGGCAGCTGCTGCGCGGGCCAGTCCTTCCAGCGCCATCGGGCCGAGGCGGCGCGTTGCGGGCACCCGCAACGCCGCCGCACGCACCCCGCGCAACGCCGCGTCCGCGGCCAGGTCGGTGACCCGCGACGCGGGCAGCCCGTACATCCGCCGGGCCCATCGGGGCAGGCTCGCCAGGCCGAGGGTCGCCGCCGCCGTCCACGCCGGCTGCGCCCAGGCGGCCGGGCGCGGCAGCGGGGTGAACAGCAATCGGGCCGAGGCGGCCTCCGCGGTGCTGGACGAGCGCAGCTGCGGTGCGACGTCGCGGTAGTAGTCGGCCACCTGTGCGGCCGTGGTCGGCACGTCGAACAGCCCTACCAGCCGGGCCGCGCTGACCTGCTCGGCGTAGTAGCGGTCGATCTCGGCGGGCGTCAGCGGCGCACCCGCACGCACCACACAGTCCAGGAAGCTCTCGAACTCCGCGACGTGGACCCAGCGCAGCAGCTCCGGGTCCGCGGCGCTGTAGGCCAGTCCGGTCACCGGGTCCACCCCGCGGACGTGCGGGTGGATCCGGCGGACCCGCTCCGCGGCGGCGTCGGCCTGCTCCGTGGTCCCGAAGGCGACGGTCAGAACGTAGTCACCGGTGCGCTGCATCCGGGCCCAGAAGTCGATCGCGAAACTGGAGTGCTCGACCACCCCGGCCATCGCCAGCGGATGCAGCGCCTGCAGTAACAGTGACCGCAGCCCGCCGATCCCCGACGCCGGGTCGGTCAGCACCCGCCAGGTGACACTGTCCGGTCCGAAATAGCCCAGGTCGCTCATCCGACCATGGTGGGCGCAGGCCGGCTGCGACGGTTGGGCGGGGTACTTCTCGGTGGCTGGACCGGCCCTACCGGGACCGGCTCAGTCGCGGGCGGGAGCGGCGTGTTCGCGGTCGGGCTCCGCTGCCAGTGCTGACACCCAGCCGGCGATGTCACGGGCGATGTCCTGTCCGGTCAGCCCCGCCTCGGCCAACACCTGGTCCCGCTTGGCGTGCGCGGGGAACATCGACGGGAATCCGACACACCGCACCCGCGCCGGCACGTCCTCGTCGGTGCACCGGGTGGCCACCGCCGCGCCCACCCCACCGGTCCGGACGCCGTCCTCGACGGTGACGACCAGCTGGTGCTGGCGGGCGAGTTCGACGATGCCGTCGGGGACCGGCTTGACCCAGCGGGGGTCGACCACACTCACCCCGATCCCCTGGGCGCGCAGCCGGCGCGCCGTGTCCAGGCACACCCCGACCATCGAGCCGACCCCGACCAGGAGCACGTCCTCGCCCTCGACGAGCACGTCGACACCGCCGAGGGTCCGCACCGCCTCGACCTGCTCGGGCAACCCGCCCTTGGGGAAGCGCACCACGGTCGGCCCGTCTGAAACCGCCACCGCCTCGGCGAACAGTTCCCGCAGCCGCTGCGCGTCACGGGGAGCCGCCACCCGCAGGCCCGGCACCACCTGGAGCACCGCCAGATCCCAGACCCCGTTGTGGCTGGGCCCCTCGTCGCCGGTGACCCCGGCCCGGTCCAGCACGACGGTGACCGCGCAGCGGTGCAGTGCGACGTCGAGCAGCAGCTGGTCGAAGGCCCGGTTGAGGAAGGTCGAATACACCGCCACCACCGGGTGCAGGCCGCCCAGCGCCATCCCGGCGGCGGAGGTCATGGCGTGCTGCTCGGCGATCCCGACATCGACCACCCGGTCCGGGTGCAGCGCGGCGAACGCATCCAGTCCCGTCGGGTAGAGCATTGCCGCGGTCACGGCCACCACGTCCGGGCGTTGCGCCCCGATCCGGACCAGTTCGTCGCGGAACACCGAGGTCCAGTCCGCGACCGCCACCGAGCGGGCCTGCCCCGTCACCGGGTCGAACGGCTTGGGCGAGTGGTAGTTGTCCTCCTCATGGGCCCGGGCCAGCTCGAAGCCCTCCCCCTTGCGGGTGACCACGTGCACGATCACCGGCTCACCGAAACCCCTGGCCCGGCGCAGCGCCCGCTCGACCGCCGGCTCGTCGTGGCCGTCGATGGGGCCCACGTACTTCATGCCGAGGTCCTCGAACAAGCCTTGCGGTGCCAGCAGGTCCTTCAATCCCTTCTTGGCCCCGTGCAGCGCCTCGAACACCGGGCGGCCGAGCATCGGGGTGTGGTCGAGGACCTCCCGCACCGCCTCCAGCGCCTGCTCGTAACGGGGATGGGTGCGCAGCGTCGTCAGGTGCCGGGCCATCCCCCCGACGGTGGGGGTGTAGGAGCGACCGTTGTCGTTGACCACGACGACCACCGGGCGACCGCAGGCGGCGATGTTGTTCAACGCCTCCCAGGACATGCCGCCGGTCAGCGCACCGTCACCGACGACCGCGACCACACAGCGGGGGTCCCCCCGCACCTGGAACGCCCGGGACAACCCGTCGGCGTAGGACAGGGCCGTGGACGCGTGGGAGTTGCCCATGACGTCATGCTCGGACTCGGCGCGGTCGGGGTAGCCGGCCAGGCCACCGCGGGTCTTCAGGGTGCCGAAGCGCTCCAGGCGCCCGGTCAGCAGCTTGTGTACGTAGCTCTGGTGACCGGTGTCGAAGACGATCGGCTCGCGCGGGGAGTCGAAGACCCGGTGCAGGGCGATCGTCAACTCCACGACGCCCAGGTTCGGGCCCAGGTGACCACCGGTGCGGGAAACCGTCTGGATGAGCGTCTCGCGGATCTCTTTGGCCAGCGCGGGCAGCTGGGCCGGCCGCAGCCGTCGCAGCTCGGCAGGTGAGGTGATCCGCGGCAGAAGAGCCATCTCCGAAGCCTCCCAGATGTCGTGGCTGCGAACCTGTCGGAACCGCCGATCGGTGCGCGGGCAGCCTAGAAGACTGCTGAACAAAGAGGAGTGTCGGCCGGGGCCGGCGGGCGTGTCGTTGGGACGATGTCCGAGTGCAGGGTCGGTCTGGGGATCAGCAGCAGCTCGCGGACGTCGAGGCGTGGGTGGGGCATCTGCTCCCGGCGGGTGGGGTGTTCGCGTTCCTGGCCGCGCAGCGGCGGGTCTTGTTCGGTGACGAGCTGTTCGCGGATCTGTTCCCCTCGGGTCGGGGCCGGCCGAGTGTCCCGGCTGATGTGGTCGCCACGGTCATCGTGTTGCAGGCGTTGCACGGGCTGTCTGATCGTGAGGCCGCGGACGCGGTGACCTTCGACCTGCGGTGGAAGGCCGCGGCCGGCCTCGCGGTCGACGCAGCGTCGTTCCATCCGACCACGTTGACGTATTGGCGGCGGAGGTTGGCTGCCTCTGACCGGCCGAATCGGATTTTCGAGGTGGTCCGCGCTGTGGTCGACCAGACCGGGGTGCTGACGGGGAAAACCCGGCGGGCGTTGGACTCCACGATCCTCGACGATGCGGTCGCCACCCAGGACACGGTGACCCAGCTGATCGCGGCGATCCGCCGGGTCGGGCGGCTGGTCCCGGAGGCGGCCGCGGTGATCGCGCACCAGTGCCACGCCCACGACTACAGCGATCCGGGAAAACCGCGAATCGCGTGGGACGACGCCGCGGCCCGGGCCAGCCTGGTCGACGCCCTCGTGCGGGACGCCCGAGGGCTGCTCGCCGCGCTCCCAGCGGCCGGCCGGGACCCGGCCGAGGCCGAGGCGTTGGCCCTGTTGGCGTTGATCGCCGGACAGGACGTCGAGTGGGTCCCCGACGAGGAGGCACCCTCGGGTGGGTCTGGGCGATCGCGCAGCGGGTCGCGCAGGATCGGGTGATCAGCGTGCACGACCCGGACGCCCGCCACGCGCACAAGACGACCTCGCGCCGGCAGGACGGGTTCAAAGCCCACGTCGTGGTCGAACCGGACACCGGCTTGGTGACCGCGTGCGCAGTCACCAAAGCTGCCGGCGAGGGATCCGGGGACGCCGCCGCCGGGCAGCTCCTGCTCGCCGCCGATACCACCGTCGCAGCCGGGCAGTCGGTGCAGGTCCTCGGCGATTCCGCCTACGGGACCGGGGCGATGCTGGCCGCGCTGCACACCGCCGGGCATGAGGCGCTGGTCAAGCCGTGGCCGGTCAATCCGGCCGTTCCCGGTGGGTTCACCGTGGACGACTTCAACGTCGACCACACGGCCCAGACCGTGACCTGCCCGGCCGGGGTCACCCGGCCGATCAACCGCGACGGTCAGGTCAACTTCGGTGTCGCCTGCCGGGACTGCCCGCTGCGGTCGATCTGCACCCGCAGCCGGACCGGGAGGACGATGCGGATCCGCGAACACGAAGCCCTCCAGCGCGCGCACCGTGTCGACGCCACCGACCCGGTCTGGGCTGCCGATTACCGGCGGCACCGCCCGATGGTCGAACGGACCCTTGCCTGGCTCACCCGCGGCAACCGGAAACTCCGCTACCGGGGCACGGTCAAGAACGACGCCTGGTTCCACCTCCGGGCCGGAGCGGTCAACCTCCGCAGGCTTCTGATCCTTGGCCTGCACCGCGACACCGGAGGATGGCGGACCGCCTGAGAAGCACAGCCGAGCCAGGACCGCAGCCCGCCGAGCACCGCCCAGCGGCGGTCACCGAGGCCGAAGCCCTGCCCCCGCCCAACATCCCGCGCCTGCAATCAGGGCACCCCGGTCAACGCTGGCGACCCCCACAAGCCCGACCACGACCGGACAACCCTCCAGACCACGGGTAGTTCAGCAGTCTTCTAGGTCCCGTCTCTCGGCGGGATCGCGGGCCGGGCCCCGGCGGGGCCACGGGCCGGACCGGGCCGTCCCGATCGGCTGATGTGCTGACCGACTTGGGGTGGTGTAGGAACGGACGGTGACCACGGCAACGGAGCCGGACGTGGCGGACGACTGCCAGTTCTGCGCGATCGCTCGCGGGCAGGCACCGGCGCACCTCGTTCTCAAGACGGAGCACGTCGTGGCCTTCCTCGACGTGCGACCCGTCTTCCCGGGGCACGTCCTGGTGGTTCCCCGCCGACATCTGCAGTCGCTGGAGGACCTGCCGGACAATCTGCTGATCCCCCTCTACGGTGCGGTGCGCGAGATCACCGGGGCCGTTCGGAGCGGGCTGGGGGCCGGGGGCGCGTTCGTGGCGACCAACAACCGGGTCAGCCAGTCGGTGGCACACCTGCATGTCCATGTCGTCCCCCGGACCAAGGGTGACGGACTGCGCGGCTTCTTCTGGCCCCGGCACCGCTACCCCTCCGACGCCGAGGCCGCCGACTACGCAGCCCGGATCGCCGCCGCCCTCCCGGACTGATCGCCGACCGCCTCGTCCCGACCTTGTCGCCGCCGCGCCCGCCCGCGCCCGCCCTTGTCGCCGCCGCGACTTCTTTGTGGCCGGTGGGCCGGCGACAAAGCGGGCCGGACGGCAACAAGGTCCGCTAGGGCGACACGACTCGCACCGTCAACGACGCCGACGGCGCCGACGACGCCGGCTGGACCGTGGCCCGCTGATGTGAGGTTCAGCTGACCCGGCTGTCCAGAATCGACACAACCGGACTCCTCAGCGACCTTTGGGTGCGTTTTCGGCCCCGGTTGTGTCGATTCCGGACACAACCCCGCCGGTCGGCGGGCGCGCCCGACCGTGTCACCGGCGGTCAAACCCCGCCATCTCGCCGAAGCCAACGGGCGGTGCGGCGCGCCCACGCCGGATTCGTGCCAGCGCTCGCCCAGGGGTCGGGCGAGGCCGCCGCGGGAGCCGGCGGGGCGACGACAAGGTCAGGGACGGGGCAGGGTGTTGTCAGCCCGCAGCAAGTTGACGGAGCACGTACTGGAGGATCCCGCCGTTGCGGTAGTAGGCCGCCTCACCGGGGGTGTCGATGCGGACGCGGGCGGCGAAGCGGACGACTGACCCGTCGGCGGAGGTCGCGGTGACGTCCAGGGTCGCCGGGACCGGGCCGTCGGTCATTGCGGCGATCCCGGCGATGTCGTAAGTCTCCGTGCCGTCCAGTCCCAGGTCCGCGGCCAAACGACCGTCGGGCAACTGCAGCGGCAGCACCCCCATGCCCAGCAGGTTCGACCGGTGGATCCGCTCAAAGCTGCTAGAGAGCACTGCTCGCACACCGAGCAAGGCGGTCCCCTTCGCGGCCCAGTCCCGGGAGGAACCGGATCCGTATTCGGTCCCGGCAAGGACGATCAGCGGGGTCCCCGCAACGGCATAGTGCTGGGCGGCGTCGTAGATCGACTCCTGCGACCCACCCGCGGTGAAGTCGGCGGTGAAGCCGCCCTCGACCCCGTCCAGCAGTTGATTGCGCAGCCGGATGTTGGCGAACGTTCCCCGGATCATCACCTCGTGGTTGCCGCGCCGGGACCCGTAGGAGTTGAAGTCCGCGCGCTGCACTCCGTGCTCGGTCAGGTAACGCCCGGCTGGACTGTCGGCGCGGATGGACCCGGCAGGGCTGATGTGGTCGGTGGTCACCGAGTCACCGAGCAGGGCCAGCACCCGGGCGCCGGTGATGTCACGCAGCGGCGAGGGTTCCCGGGTCATCCCCTCGAAGTAGGGCGGCCGGCGCACGTAGGTGGAATCCGGATCCCAGGCGAACGTGTCCCCGGTCGGGGTGGGCAGGGTCTGCCAGCGCTCGTCGCCAGCGAACACATCGGCGTAGTCGGCGCTGAACATCGCCGAGGTGATCGACTCATCCACCACGGACTGCACCTGCTCGGCGGTGGGCCAGATGTCGGCAAGGTAGACGGGCTTTCCGTCGCTTCCGATGCCCAGCGGCTCGGTGGTCAGGTCGGCATCCATCGTGCCGGCCAGCGCATAGGCGATGACCAGCGGCGGGCTGGCCAGGTAGTTCAACTTCACGTCCGGGTTGATCCGGCCCTCGAAGTTGCGGTTACCCGAGAGCACTGCCGCCACCGCCAGGTCCCCATCCGCGACGGCGGCACTGACCTGTTCCGGCAAGGGTCCGGAGTTACCGATGCAGGTGGTGCAGCCGTACCCGACGAGGTTGAACCCGAGCTTGTCCAGATAGGGCGTCAGTCCTGCCCGGTCGTAGTAGTCCATAACGACCTTGCTGCCCGGGGCCAGCGACGTCTTCACCCACGGCCGGCTGCTCAGTCCGGCGTCCACGGCGTTACGCGCCAGTAGCCCCGCGGCGACCATCACCGACGGGTTGGAGGTGTTGGTGCACGAGGTGATCGCGGCGATGACGACCGAGCCGTGGTCCAGCTCGACCTGCGTGCCGTCGGCGAGGGTGACCGGGACCCGGTGACTCGGTCGGGTCTGTGCCGCGTCGCCATCGGGGTCCCTCGGGTCGTCGGCCGGGTTGTGGCCGTGGCCGGGCGTTGGGGCGTCGCTGGCCGGGAAGGACTCCGCGGATGCCTCATCGGTAGCCGAGCGCACGCCGCCCCGGTCGCCGGGGCGAGCACTGCTCGCTGCTTCGACCGGAGAGCGAGCGTCGCTCACATACTGCGGCAGCACGCCGTGGAAAGCCGCCTTGGCTGCGGAAAGGTCAATGCGGTCCTGCGGTCGCTTGGGACCGGCGATGCTGGGCACCACCGAGGCCAGATCCAGCTGCAGCTGTTCGGAGTAGCGGGCCGGACGGGACGGGTCGTGCCAGAGGCCCTGCTCGTGGGCATAGGCCTCGACCAGTGACACCTGCTCTCGCGAGCGACCGGTGAGGCGCAGATACTCCAACGTCACCTCGTCGATCGGGAAGATTGCACACGTGGAGCCGAACTCCGGGCTCATGTTTCCGATGGTGGCGCGGTTGGCCAACGGCACCGCCGCCACGCCCGCCCCGAAGAACTCCACAAAGGCGCCGACCACCCCGTGCCGGCGCAGCATCTCGGTGATGCGCAACACCACGTCGGTGGCGGTCACCCCGGCCGGGACCTTCCCGCTCAGCTCCAAACCGACGACCTTCGGGATCAGCATCGACACCGACTGGCCGAGCATCGCCGCCTCCGCCTCGATGCCCCCGACCCCCCAGCCGAGCACTCCGAGCCCGTTGACCATCGTGGTGTGGGAGTCGGTGCCCACGCAGGTGTCCGGGAACGCCTGCACGGTCGCGCCGACCGTTCGCGCGGTCACCGCCTGGGCCAGATATTCCAGGTTGACCTGGTGCACGATCCCGGTTCCCGGCGGGACGACCCGGAACTGCTCGAACGCGCCCTGACCCCAGCGCAGGAACTGGTAGCGCTCCCGGTTGCGCTCGTACTCGATGGCCATGTTGCGTTCCAGAGCGTCCGCGCGACCGAACACGTCGATGACCACGGAGTGGTCGATGACCAGCTCGGCCGGCGTCAACGGGTTGACGCGGGTTGGGTCTCCGCCCCGGTCGGTGACCGCCTCGCGCATTGTGGCCAGGTCGACGATGCATGGCACGCCGGTGAAGTCCTGCATGACCACCCGGGCGGGGGTGAAGGCGATCTCGGTGTCCGGTTCCCCGGTCGGATCCCAGTCGGCCAGCGCCCGCACGGCCGCAGCGGGGACGTCGGCCCCGTCCTCGTTGCGCAGCAGGTTCTCCGCGAGCACCTTCAGGCTGTAGGGCAGCCGGTCCAGCCCGTCCACGGCGGACAGCCGGAAGATCTCGTAGTCGGTGTCCCCGACGTGCAGTGACCCGCGCGCGCCGAAACTGTTCAGGCTCATCGTCGATCCCTTCCAGGCAGCTGGTTGTCCGTATCACTGGTGTACCGGCGTCAGCCGAAAGTGTCTTGACGTCAAGATACCTCGCCGCGGTCAGCTCGTTTCGAGGGTCCGTTCCAGGGTCGCGACGGCCTCGACGTGGGCGGTCATCGGGAACAGGTCGAAGGCGCGTAGGCGGCCCAGCCGGTACCCGAGGCCGGCGAAGGTGGCCAGGTCACGGGCCAGCGCGGCCGGGTCGCAGGCGACGTAGGCGATCCGGCGTGGACCCAGCGCGGCGATCGCCCGGACCACCGGCGCCCGTGCCCCGGTCCGCGGCGGGTCCAGTACGACCAGGTCGACATGCGAACCAGCGGCCCGCTGCCCGGCGCCACGCTGCCCTGCCGCCCGCTGACCGACGGTCCGCTGCCCCGGTACCAACGCGCCCAGCCGGGCATCCACGGGCGCGGTCACCACCCGCGTGCCGGGCAGGTCGCGCAGGTTCATCCGCGCGTCCTCGGCCGCGGTGGGGTCCGACTCGATCGCGGTGACCCGGCCCCCACGACCCACCCGACGCGCGAGGACCCCAGCGAACAGGCCGACCCCGGCGTAGAGGTCCAGCGCGGACTCCCCCGCCTGGGGGTCCAGGGCCTGCAACACCGCATCGGCCAGCGTGTCCGGGGCGCCCGGGTGGACCTGCCAGAACCCGGTGCCGGTCACCCGCCACATCCGGCCGGCCGCGCTGTGAACCAGCCATGGCGTGCCCGGCCCGCCCGCCGCTCGACCCCGACCACGGCCCGACCCCGAGCCGATGACCAATCGCGACCCCGCCGTGTCGGTGAGCACGTCCACGACGCCGCCGGCCGCGAAGGTGCGCCCGGCAAGCTCGGGAACCGCCAGCTCCGGGCGGGCGATCAGGCAGTCGTCGATCAGTTCCAGTTCGTCGGAGTGGAACCGGTGCAGCCCCAGACGCCCGGCGGCATCAGCCGCGAACCGCATCCGGGTCCGCCACCTCAGCCCGTCCTCGTCGCCGGCAACAGGTTCAACCGTGACGTCGCGGTCGATGCCGGCCAGGCGCTGCAGCTGCTCGACGATCACCGCGGCCTTCAACCCGCGCGTCGTGGCGGGGTCGGCGTGTTGGAAGTCGCAGCCCCCGCACCGGCCCGGCCCGGCGAAGCGGCACGGTGGCTCCCGGCGGCCAGGTGCGGCCCGCTCGATCTGTTCGGCGTCGGCGGTCAGGTAGTGCCCGCCCCCGCCACTGCCGGTGACCCGGGCCTGGACGCGCTCCCCCGGCAGACTGTGGCGGACGAAGACGACCCGCCCGTCGTGGCGGGCCACACAGTGCCCACCGTGCGCGACCGGCCCGACCTCGAGGGTCAGCAGGTCCCCGGTCTCCGTCACCGGGAGGTGTCTTCCGGCGACACGTCCGTGGGCGGCAGCGGCACGGTCGACGACGAGGTGGTCGACGGCGGCGCAGCGCCCGGTCGGCGGGCGCGGATCGCCGCCTCGGCCTGCGCCCAGGAGTCGGCATGCAGCGCCCGACGGAGGTAGAGGTAGGTCGCCAGGATGGTCGCTGCGAACAGCGGCCAGCCCATCACCACCTCGGTCACCCCGAGCCAGGTCACGTCGCTGGCCAGCAGCAGCGGCGTTCGCACTCCCAGGCGCACCAGGAACAGCGCCACCCAAATCCAGGTGGCGCGACTGTAGGCGCGAAGCTGGGCAGGGTCGCTACGGAAGCCGGTCGCGCTGCCGCGGGCCAGCCCCACCAGCACACCGATCAGCGGATAGCGCAGCAGGATCGAGGCCGCGTAGCCCAGCGCGAGGGCGGCATTGCGGACGATGCTGACCAGGAAGTAGTCGGCGGCCCGACCGGTGGCCGCCGCGATCGCTGCCGCGAGGGCGATCGCGACGAAACCGCCGACCGCATTGCGAACCGGCTCCCGACGCAGCAGCCGCACGATCAGCAGCAGGGCGCCCACCCCGACGGCAGACCACACCGCCGGGCGCAGCGACCGCCCGGTCGTCGCGAAGACCAGCGCGAACACCAGGGCAGGCAGTGCGCTGTCGACCGCGGCCCCAATCCCGCCCACCTGGTCCAGCACTCCCAGCAGTAGGTGGCGCTCGCGAGTGCCTGAGCGTTGTGACCTCACCGGATCTCGGTGATCTCCGGGCCACGCTCGAAGGGTTGCAGCGGCGCCCGCTCACCCGCCGCGTCCCCCTCCGGCGCAGCTGTGCCGTCCATGCCCTCCATGCCGTCCATGCCGCCCTGCTGGCCCGGGATGGTCAGCGGCAACGGGTCCCGGGGCGCCATCGCCTCACCTCCGCGCAGGACCGCCAGTCCTTCCACGACGTGCTGCAGCCGGCCGGCGGTCTCCGGTTCCAGGGCGGCCCGGCCGAGGAAGGTCGCGCGCAGGAACCACCGGGCCCCGTCGATGCCGGCGATCCGACTGACCTGCACGGCCTGCTGACCGTCGGGTAGCGCGACGGGTACCTGGACGAGCAGCTCGATCCCCCAGGCGCCGAGGGTGTCCGCGGTCTGCCCCCCGGCCGCGGTGGCGCCCTCAGCGATCTCGGCGCGGATCGACTCCCACAGGGCGGTGCGTTTCGGCGCGGCGAAGGCCCGCAGCTCAACGGCCGCCTCGGTGCCGTCCAGGATCAACACCGCGAGCACCTCCCCGGAGGCCTCGTCAGCCTGCAGCTGCACCTCCAGCCCGTCCAGCACCCCGTCAGCGGTCGGCACCAGCAGGGCGCCCAGGTCCAACCGGTCGGTGCGCTGCTGATCGTCGAGCTCGTCGGCGTCCACGGGTCCGGCGACGACGGGGCCCTGCGGTTCCGGAGTTGTCACCGCGGGTTCGGACTGGTCCTCGGGCACGGACTCGGTACCCGCCCCGGTCGCACCATCCGGCTCGCGGCGGCGGCGGAACAACGGCACGACGGACCTCCGAAAACCTTGGTGATGCGGCGGGACCCGCGGTCGGCGACCCTACCCGCGCGGGGGCCCGGGGGCCCGTCCCGATGGTGGGTCGGCGGCCTGCCCCGGCGACGGGCCGGCGGTCCCGGATGGCACGGCGGCAGCTTCCGGTCGCGAGAAGGCGGCGGCCAGCACCCCCGCGACGTCCGGCGGCCGGTAGTCCGGGCCCTTCAGCACCTTGCCGTCCGCCCGGAACACCGGCCGCCCGTCCGGGCCGAGCTTGCTCATGTTGGCGCGGTGCACCTCGGCGAACACCGCATCGAACGGAATGCCGAGCAGGTCCGCGGTACCGCAGGCGATGTAGACGATGTCGGCCAGGGCGTCGGCGACCCCCGTGAGGTCCGTGGCAGCGATCGCGTCGTCGAGTTCGCCCACCTCTTCGGCCAGCAACGCCCGCCGCAGCGCCAGCTCCCCCGTTCCGGCCCCCAGTCCCGCCGGGGCGGGAGTGTCGCGGGTGGGCAGCCCGAAGGCGCCGGCGAACTGTCGAACCTGCTCGAACGGGGTCACGCTGCTCCTGCTCTGCTCCTGCTGTACTGATCGGTCGCCCTGCTCCTGCTGTACTGACGGGTCGCCCTGCTCCTGCTGTACGCCGCCGTGCCAGGCTTGGCGCGGTGACCGAGGTCCTCTACTCCGAGCGGCTGGCCCCACCCTGGTCGTGGTGGGTGCTGGGTGCCGGCGCCGCCGTCAGTGTGGGCTGGGTCCTCTGGGTCGCGGCCGGACCGGTGTCCGGCGCGGTCGCCGCGCTGGTAACCATCGCGGCGATCGGAGCCGCGCTGCTGGCCGCCGGTCGGACCGCGCTGCGGGTCAGCACCGGCACCGACGGCCCGCTGCTCGCGGCCGGAACGGCCCGGCTGGACCTGCGGGCCGTCGCCCGGGCCAGCGCGCTGGGCCGGGAGGCGTCGCGGTCGCTGCGGGGGCCGGGCTTCGACCCGCTGGCCTACCACGTGCTGCGCGGCTATCGAGCCGGCGCGGTCAGACTCGACCTCGCCGACCCCGGCGACCCCACCCCGTACTGGTTCCTGTCCACGGCCGCCCCGGAGCTGCTGGTCGCCGCGATCGCAAAGGCACGCTCGGCCGCGACGACCTGAGGCCCGCAGCAGCACCTAGGCGGCGCAGTCCCGGCAGATCAGCGCGCTTCCGTCAGTGCTGGAGAGCTGGCTGCGATGGTGCACCAGGAAACAGCTGGTGCAGGTGAACTCGTCGGCCTGGCGGGGGATCACCCGGATGGAGAGGTCCTCCCCGGACAGGTCCGCGCCGGGCAGCTCGAAGCTCTCGGCCGGATCGTCGTCCTGGTCCAGGGCATTGGAGCCCTTGTCCACCCGACGGGCCTTCAGTTCCTCGATGCTGTCCTCGGACAGGTCGTCGTCGGTCTTGCGCGGTGCGTCGTAATCGGTTGCCACTGCCCTGCCCACTTCCGGTATCGCCGTGATGTTGTCCGAACCGTCCGCGCCCGCGGGGGCGGTCCAGAGCGCCTAACGCGCGGTGCCGGCCAACCATGCCCGCAGCCGGTCCGGAGCGCGAGTTGTGCCTCGCCGGCGCCGGAATTGCCAGCACCGTCCGGTCACTGTGGGCCGCGGGCGCCCCGGGGGTCGGCGAACAGGGGCCGCAGCGCGTCGTACAACCGGTCCCAGAGCCCGGCCGGCGCGGCCAGCAGGAACTCCCGGTCGGCCGCTCGGCCGGCCAGTCCGGCGACCGTGTACCCGGCCTCGGCTGCCACCAGCCCGCCCGCCGCGTGGTCCCACCGGTTCAGGCCGCGTTCGTAGTAGGCGTCCAACTGGCCGGTGGCGACCATGCACAGATCCAGCGAGGCCGATCCGATCCGGCGGATGTCTCGGACCTGCGGCAGGAGCTGACCGGCCACCCAACCGTCGACGGCCCGGTTGACCGCGGTGTAGCCGAAGCCGGTGCCGACCAGCGACACCGCCAGTTCCGGCGGCTGTGCGGCGGCGGTCAGCGACTCGCCATTGCGCCGGGCGCCGTGCCCGGCGGCGGCGGTGAACACCTCCCCGGTGACCGGGTTGACCACGCACCCGGCCACGACGCTGCCCCCGGCGGCGGGGTCACCGACGGCGGGGTCACCGACGGCGGCGGCCACCGACACCGACCACGCCGGGATGCCGTAGACGTAGTTCACCGTCCCGTCGATCGGGTCCACGATCCAGGTGACCGCCGCGGCGGGCGAACCCGAGGGCGGCTGCTGGCCCGTCCCGCCCTCCTCGCCCAGCACGGCATCGCCCGGTCGCGCGGCCGCGATGCGGTCCCGGATCAGCTGTTCGACGGCCAGGTCGGCGGCCGTCACCACGTCCGAGCGGCTGCTCTTGGTCCCGGCCAGCTCGATGCCCTGGTGTCGGCGACGCAGCGCCAGCTCGGCGGCCTCGGTGGCGACGGACTCGGCCAGACGGGCCAGTTCGGCTGCCAGGGGACTGCCGTGGTCGGTGGTGGGGGTGTCAGGGCTCATGCGGCCCACCCTCGCAGGGCTGACCGAGCTCAGGCGGCGCTGCCTCAGCCACCCACCGGGCGGGGGCGCCCACCGGGTCCGAGCCGGACAGCGCCGGCCGCGGCCCGCGCGGGTTCGGACAACAGCCAGCCGGACAGATGTCGTAGGAGGCCGGCCAGTCACCGACATGCGGGCGCGCAGGGGCCGGTTCCCGCCCGAGCCGGGCCCGGTCGGCGGCGGCCCGCTCCAGCAACAGCTCGCGGACCACGGCGACGAAACGGGGGTCGGTTCCCACGGTGCCGGCCCGCTCGTGGACCAGGCCCAGCTCGGCGGCGGTGGCCGCGGCCTCCTCGTCGATGTCGTAGATGACCTCCATGTGGTCGGAGACGAAGCCGAACGGGACGGTGACCACCGCCCGGGTCCCCGCCGCGGCCAACGCGCGCAGGTGGTCGTTGACGTCCGGTTCCAACCACGGCTGGCTCGGGGGCCCGGAGCGGGAGCAGTAGACCAGCGCATGGGGCCGCTCAACCCCCGTCCGTTCCCGGACCCGGTCGGCGACGAACGCGGCCATCAGCGTGTGCTGACCGGAATAGGCGTTGCCGAGCGGGCCGGAGCCGTCATCCATCGTGGTGGGGATCGAATGGGTGACGAAGGCCAGCGCGGCCCCTTCCCGCAGCGGCATCGGCAACCGGTCCAGCGCAGCGAGGACCAGATCGACGGTCGGGGTGACGAAGCCGGGGTGGTTGAAGTAGTGGCGCAGCTTGTCCAGCACCGGCACCGGATGCTCATGCGGACCCGGGTCGGCGGCCACCTGCGCGGTCGCCGCGGCCAGATCCTCCCGGTACTGCCGGCACCCGGAGTAGGAGGCGTAGGCGCTGGTCGCGAACACCGCCGCCCGCGCGATCCCGTCGGCGCGCATGGTCCGCAGCGTGTCGGCCAGCAACGGGTCCCAATTGCGGTTGCCCCAGTAGACGGGTAGGTCCAGGTCGTGCGCGGCCAGGTCGGCGCGGATCGCGGCCAGCAGCGCCCGGCACTGGTCGTTGATGGGGCTGCGGCCGCCGAAGTGGTGATAGTGCTCGGCCACCTGGGCAAGCCGCTCCTCCGGGATCCCCCGGCCCCCGGTGACCCGGCGCAGGAACGGCATCACATCATCGGGTTGTTCCGGGCCGCCGAAGGACAGCAGCAGGACGGCGTCGTAGGGGTCCGGGGACTCGGCGGGGGGCGGCACCGGTCCATGCTCGCAACCCCGGACTCACCGGTTCTCGGCGGGCTGCGTGAAAAGCGCCGCCGGACGCCGGCTGAGCCCCGTGCAGACGCCGGCTGGCGCGCCGCGCGGCGCGCCGGGCACTCGGTCCGGCGCGCGTCGGGGAGACTGATGCGGTCGTCGTCGCGGAGGGGTCGCATGCGCCAGTTGTCGCTCGTCGGGATCAGCGAGGACGGCACCCAGCTCGTGCTGGCCGCAGCCGGCACGCCGAAGCCGGGAACCCCGCCGGATGGCCCGCCCAGTTCGGCAACGCCGGCCGGGGACGCAGTCGGCATGCCAGCCGGGGAGCCCGCCGGGGAGTTCAGCGTCGCCCTGGACGATCGCCTGCGGGCCGCGACCCGCGGTGATCGGGCCCGGCTCGGGCAGCTCGACGTCCGGCTGGAGTCGACGCTGCGCCCGCGGGAGATCCAGTCACGAATCCGCGCCGGTGACACCGCCGAGGACGTGGCGCGCAGCGCCGGAATCACGGTGGACCGAGTGCTGCGCTTCGCGGCTCCGGTGCTGGCCGAGCGCGAGCACATCGTCGAGCTGGCCCGCCGTAACCCGTTGCACCGCCGCACCGAACCGGCCGGACAGAGCCTGGACGAGGCGGTCGCGATGCGGCTCACCGCGCACGGGGTCGACCCGGACTCGGTGGGCTGGGACTCCCATCGGCAGGACATCGGCTGGTTGGTGACGGCGACCTATCGCGGCGGCAATCGGGAGCGGACCGCGACCTTCCGGTTCGACCCGGCGGCCCGTACCGCGGTCGCCGACGACGACGACGCCCGCTGGATCGCCGGCGACGGGCGCGGCCCGGTCCGCCCGGGGGCTGCCCGCGCGCTGGCGCCCGCCGACTCCTTCGACGCCATGGTGGCGGCCGAGTTGGCCGCGGCCGGATCCCCGCGCGGCCCCGAGGGTTTCGGGCGCGACGGCGCGCCGACCGGCCAGCAGCGGCCGGCATGGTCGACCGCCGATCGGGGACAGCCCGCCCGGTCGGACAGTGCGCCGGATGGGGATGCGGACGAGCACACCATCGACGTCCCGTTCGCCGGGCGGTGGCCGGAGATGCCCGGCCCGGCAACCACACCGGCGCGCGACCCGCGGCCGCCGCGTTCACGGACCTTCGCCCGCCGGGAGCGGACCGCCAGCCGCGCCGCGCCGTCAGAACTGGCCACCTCGGAACGGGACTTCCGGCCAGCCGCCGAGCCCGAACCGGAGCCGGCGGTCGAACGCCAGGCAAGGGCCGAACGCGAACCGGTGGCCGAACCCGAATCCGAGCCCGCCGAGCAGCAGCGACCGGGCCCGCGACGCCGCCAGGCCGTCCCCAGCTGGGACGAGATCATGTTCGGCCGGCGCGGCGAGTAGCGGGACAACGAGCCGTCCGGCCGACGCGTGGATCAGCCCGCGGCGCCGACGGTGGCTGGGTTGCCGGCCGGGACAGCGTTGGACAGGGCCCGGGCGAAGCGCAGGGCCTGCTCGATCGCGCGGGCACCGTCCGCGGCGGCGGAGACCCGTACCGAGAAGTCCTCGACCTCCAGGGTTCCGGAGTAGCCGTGGTCGGCCTCGCAATCCGGGTCCGGGCAGGCGGCCGGGCTCAGTTCGATCTGCCCGCCGCCCCAGCCGATGGACACCACGACCTCCAGCGGCATCGACCCGCGCACGTAGGTCGCCGGGCGGGCCACGACCCGGTCCACGACCACCGAGCCCACCCGGTGCAGCGGAACCGTCTCACTGGAGGTGGTCGCATACGGCACCGACACCTGCTCGTCGGCGTCGTGCTCGTCGGTGTGGGTGAGCACCAGCCGCGACGGGGTCAGCGCGAGCACCGTCAGGTGCCGGAAGACGCCCTCGCGGTCCAGGGTCGGTTCGTGGTGCACCAGCCAGGAGCGCACCGGCTCCGGGCCCACGGCTATGTCGACGGCGTCGCCGACCACCTCCGGGTAGTACCCGGCTTCCCGGATCGCCTCGTCCAGCTCCCGCCGACCGCCATCGCTCACCGGGCCATGATGGCACCGGGCCGACGCCGCCAGCCCGCGATCACCGGCACCGGCCGCGGGGACGGTGTCACCCGACCGTTGTGGGCAGCTGGCGGCGGAAGCTGTCCGGGCGTTGCGCGGTCGCGGTGACCGTCGCGCTGGCCCGCAGCACGGAGATGCCGTCCGAGCCGGCCAGCACCGGATCCAGCGACAGCTCGCTGACGCCGGGCAGCCCCTCTGCCAGCGCGGAGACCCGGTGCAGCAGTCCCGCCAGCGCGCCCGCGTCGATCCCCGCCCGGCCCTGGTAGCCGAACAGCAGCGGCGCCGCCCGGATCGCGCGGATCATGCTGTCCGCATCACGGTCGGTCAACGGCGGGATCCGGTAGGACCGGTCTCCCAGCAGCTCGCTGGCCACTCCTGCCAGCCCGAAGGACACGATCGCGCCGAAGGCGGGGTCCTGGCGCAGCTCCACGGTCACCGGAATCCCCGGTGGCGCCTGCGGCTGGACGCTGATCCCCGCCGCCACCGGCCCGCCGTACGCGTCGGCGAGGGACCCGAAGGCCTCGGCAACCGCCGCGGGTTCGGTCAGGTCCCGCCGTACGTCACGTTGGTCCGGGCTGGTGCGCGCGGCCACGGCACCGGCCCGCAGCACGACGGCCCCCGCCCCGGCCGACCACATGGCGCGGGCGGCGGCGGTGGCGGCCGCGGCGTCGCCGACCGCGGTCTCCGGTTGCAGCCGGATCCCGAACGCGCCGAGCAGCTCACCCAGCTGGGCCGGGTCCAGTCGCAGATGACCGGTCCGGGCGGCCGCGTCATCGGCGTGGCGCGCCCGCCCGACCACACCGCGGGCCGCGGCCAGATCGACGCCGGCGATCTCCGGCACCCGGCCGGCGGGGGTTTCGCGCCAGTGGGCGTAGCGGACCACCACGGCCAGCGCCCGTAGGGCCTCCTCCACCGAGGGGAACTGCGGCACCGTGCGCTGCGGGCCGGACCCCAGCGACCAGGCGACGCGGGCTCCCAGTGAGGCGCTGACCACGGTGGTCCTGGCGGCTTCTGGACTGCGGGCGGCGTCGACGACCGCGGCGGCGACCTCGGCTTCCACCATCCCGAGGGTTGGGGCGAGGAAAACGACGACCGAGCCGACCGCCGGGTCGGAGACGGCTGCCTGCAGCGCGGCGGCGTACTCGGCGGCCCCGGCGCTGTTGGACAACACGGTCGGACCGGACCCGACGTCGAGGCCGGCGCGGATCGCGGCGTCGGCCACCGAGCGGCTCTGCGCACGGGAGTTGCCGATCAGGGCGACCCGTTGGCTGCGCGGCAGCGGCTGACGGGCCAGTACCGCGGCGACGTCGAACAGCTCGGTCAGGGTGTCGACCAGCAGCACCCCGGCCTGGGCGAACACCGCCTCCACCGCCTCCCGGGATGCGGTTCCCGGACCGGTCTGTCCGACGGCCGGGATCTCGGCCACCGTGCGTCCCACCCGCACCGACACGACCGGCTTGTGGCGCCCGACGCGCCTGGCCAGCCGGCTGAACTTGCGCGGGTTCCCCACCGATTCCAGATAGAGCAGAATGAGATCGGTGCTCTCATCCGAATCCCAGTACTGGAGCATGTCGTTGACCGATACGTCGAGGCGGTTACCGGCGGAGACGAAGCTGGACAGTCCCAAGCCCCGCGAGCGCATCCGCTGCAGAATCCCAATGCCGAGAGCACCGCTCTGACTGAACATCGCAATGCCGCCGGGAGCTGGGATGTGCGCGGCCAGCGAGGCGTTCAGCGAGCCGTCCGGGGAGTGCGAGACGATGCCCAGCGATGCCGGACCCAGCACCCGCATGCCCGAGCGGCGGGTCCGCTCCAAGAGGTCCGCGGTACGTCGCTCCCCCTCCGGCCCGGAGTCGGCGAAACCGCCGGAGACCACCACCAGGGCGTGCACCGCCTTGGCGGCACAGTCCTGCACCACCTGCGCGACCGCCTCGGCCGGCACAGCGACGACGGCCAGGTCCACCGGACCGGGGATGTCGCGAACGCTCTGATGCACGCTGACACCGGCGACCACACCGGCGCCGGTCCCGACCGGATATACGGGAATGCCCGGGTCGGCGGCGAGCAGGTTCTGCACGAGTTGGTGTCCGACCTTGCCGGGCTCCCGGCTGGCACCGACCACCGCGACCGCGGCGGGTCGCAGCATCCGCTGCACCGAGCGCGCCTCGGCCTGCTGCTCCCGCTCCCGGGTCACCGCCAGCGAGCCCGCCGTCGGCTCCAGCGCGAAGTCCAGCACCGTCACCTCGTCCTCGGTGTGGTCGCGCACCGTGTAGCCGGCGTCGGTGAACACCCGGACCATGCGCTCGTTGCCCGGCAGCACCGAGGCGACGAAGGCGCTGATCCCCCGCTCCCGGGCGATGACGGCCAGGTGTTCCAACAGCACGCTCGCCAATCCGCGGCCCTGGTGGGCGTCCTGCACCAGGAACGCGACGTCGGCCCGCGCGCCCGCATCGGTTCCCGACGCTCCCACCCGGTCGAACCGCCCGATGGCAACCATCTCGGTGCCGACGGTGACGATCAGCCCGACCCGGTCCCGGTTGTCGGTCCCGGTGAAGCGGGCCACGTCGCGCCGACTCAGCTGCGGATACGGGGCGAAGAAGCGCAGGTACTTGCTCTGCTCGGAGACCTGCTCGTAGAAACGAACGAGCAGCTGCGCGTCGGCCGGGCCGATCGGGCGCAGATGGGCCACTGTCCCGTCGATGAGCAGCACGTCGGCAGACCAGTGCGCGGGCGCCGAGCCATCGGCGGGGGCCGAGCCGCGGGCAGCCTCCGCCGCGTCGGCGGGGTGGGGCGGGGCCGACACAACAGCGAGGCTATCGGCGATCACCGGATACGGTCACGAGATGGCGGGACGCGTCGTGGTGGTCACCGGGGCGACCGGTGGCGTCGGGGCGGCACTGGCCGACGCGTTCGGCGACGAGCAGTTGGTGCTGCTCGGCCGCGACCGGGAGCGGCTGGCCGAGCTGGCACGGCACCATCCCGGGTCCCGGACGGTTGCGGTGGACCTGGCCGAACCGGAGACCGCCGGGCCCGCCGTGAGCACTGCTCTGGACGAAGACGAATCGATCGATGTCCTGGTGCACAATGCCGGCGTGGCGCCCTACGGGCCGCTGGAGGCGGCCGATGCCGACGCCTGGAGCACTGCTCTTGCCGTGAACACGGTGGCGCCCGCCCTGCTCACCGCGGCCCTGCTGCCGCGGCTGCGTAGCGCCCGCGGCCATGTGGTGTTCATCGGTTCCGGGCAGAGCCGCTCCGCCGGGCCCGGGTTGGGGATCTATGCGGCCACCAAGTTCGCGCTGCGGGCGGTGGCCGACGTGCTGCGCGCGGAGGAGGCCGGATCCGGGGTGCGGGCCACCTCGGTCTATCCCGGGCGGATCGCGACCGGGATGCAGCGCCGGCTGCAGCAGGACGTAGGTGGGCAGTACCGGCCCGAGGACTACATCGCACCAGCAAGCCTCGCCGCGGCGGTGCGGTTCGCGGTCGACACTCCGCGCGACAGTCACCTCACCGAGATCACCGTGCGACCCGGCGAGTAGGACCGATGACCGCGCAGCCGGAACCGACCCTGATGGCCCGCCGCGTGCTGCCTATCCTCGCGCTACGCGATCAGTTGGTGGCCACCGCTGGACCGGTTCAGGGTCGCCCGGTGATCGTGGGCATCGACGGACGCAGCTCCAGCGGCAAGACGAGCCTGGCCGCGCGGATGGCCGGACTGGACCCGGCCACCGCGGTGGTGCACTCGGATGACATCGCATGGTTCCAGGCCCGGTTCGACTGGGCGGCGCTGCTGGCCGACGGCGTGCTGCGACCGGCGCGCGCCGGCGGCGGGGTCCGGTTCCGCCCGCCGGCGTGGCAGGCGCGGGGCCGACCAGGTTCGATCGAGGTGCCCCCTGCCACCAGCCTGCTGCTGGTCGAGGGCGTCGGCGTGGCCCGTCGGGCCCTGGCGCCGCTGCTGGACGCCGTCGTGTGGGTCACCTCCAGGGGCGCTGACCGGCACCGCCGCGAGCTGGCCCGGATCGCCGCCGGGCACACCACTGCCTCCCGCCTGGGTGCCTGGCTGGGCGAGGAGGACCCGTTCCAGGCCGACCAGCGCAGTTGGGAACGGGCCGACGTCATCATCGACGGGACACCGTCGCTGCCGCACGACGTGGAGACCGAGGTGGTGGTCGGCCGGGTGGCGCCAGCCCCGCCCGCTGCCGCCACGGCGGAGCGCGGGCTACCGTTCGCCGGTGCCGGACCGGGTAGCGCCACTGAAAGCGGGGCCACCGCAGGCCGGGCTACTGCGGGCGGGGCCACTGCAGATCGCTGACGAGGTCGCCGACTCGCTGGCCAACAGGGCTCCCGTGGTGGCCCTGGAGTCCACGCTGCTGGCGCACGGGCTGCCCGCTCCGGACAACCGGCGCGTCGCCGACCGGGTGCAGGCCGCGGTCCGTGCTGCCGGCGCCATGCCCGCCACGATCGCGATGCTGGACGGGGTGGCCCGGATCGGGCTGGATGCGGCCGGGCTGGACCGGGTCTGCGGCGGTGGCCTGCGCAAGCTGAGCGTCCGTGACCTGCCCCTGGCGGCGGCGACCGGAGCCGACGGCGCCACCACGGTTGCCAGCACGGCCTACCTTGCCGCGCGTGCCGGGATCGAGGTCTTCGCCACCGGCGGGCTGGGCGGCGTGCACCGCGGCGCCGCGACCAGCTTTGACGAGTCCGCGGACCTGCTGACCCTGGCCCGCGTGCCGATCACCGTCGTCTGTGCCGGGGTCAAATCGATCCTGGACGTGGGGGCAACCCTGGAACGGTTGGAGACGCTCTCGGTTCCTCTGGTGGGTTACCGGACCGACCGGTTCGCCGGGTTCTACCTGAGCGATTCCGGATACCCGGTGCCGGGCCGTTGCGACAGCCCGGCCGAGGTCGCCGCCCTCGCCCGGGCGCGGGACCGGATCGGGCTGGGTGCGGCGGTCGTGGTGGCCAACCCGCTGCCCGCCGACCGGCAACTGGACCCCGCGTTGCACCAGCAGGTGCTGGCCGGCGCCCTGGCCGACGCCGCGGCGGCCGGCGTCACAGGCAAGGACATGACCCCGTTCCTGCTGGCCGCCTTCCACGAGCGGACCGAAGGTGCGAGCCTGGCAGTCAACGTCGAGCTGGTGTTGGCCAACGCTGCGCTGGCCGGACAGATCGCGGTCGAGCTGGCCGGTCACACGTGAGTCAACCTCGCGTCCTGGTCGTCGGGGATCTACTGACTGACGTCCTGGTGCTGGCGGGTCAGGATCGCTGTCGCGGAAGCGATGCTCACATTTCGGTGCTGCAGCGCGGGGGCGGGTCGGCGGCCAATGTCGCGGCGTGGTTGGCGTGGTCCGGGGTGCCGGTCACCTTTGCTGGTCGGGTCGGCGCGGACGGCTACGGCGAACTGGCATGCCGAACATTGGCCGAGGCCGGGGTCGATGTGCGGGCGGCCCCCGACCCGGACCGGGCCACCGGGACCTGCGTCGTGCTGGTTGCAGCCGACGGCGAGCGGGACATGTTCGTCGACCCCGGTGCGAGCGCTGCGCTCGCTTATGACGACCTGCCAGATCCGGCCGGCTTCGCATGGCTGCACCTGTCCGGCCGGGGTGCGCACGTCGGTGGACCCCGCCTCGGCCGCTCCGCTGCGCGACCTCGGTGCGGACCGGTTCGCAGAGCTGATCGGTGGCGTGCAGCTGCTCCTTCCCAATGCCGACGAGGCAGCGGTGCTCACCGGCGTGGCTGATCCGGCGGCTGCGGCCGGATCACTGCTCTCGATTGCCGAGACGGTGGTGGTGACCCTCGGGGATCTGGGAGCACTGCACGCGGACCGGTCCGGTGCTTCTCACCGCGTGCCGTCGGTTCAGCCACCGGGGCCGGTGCTCGATTCCACCGGCGCCGGTGACGCCTTTGCTGCCGGGTGGATCGCGGCACATCTGCGCGGCGACGGGGCCCCGCAGTGCCTGGCGGCCGGCGCCCGGGCCGGTGCGGTCGCCGTCACCCTGCCCGGTGGCCGCCCACCGGATGCCCCGCCAGTTGGGTTCAGTCGGTCTGCGGGGTGACCGCGCCGGTGTGCACGTCGTAGATGCCGCCCAGGACCGGCATGTCCGGCGGGAGGTAGGGAGAACTGCGGACCCGCTGGACGTCGTGGGTCAGCGTGGCGGACTGGTCGGCGATTGTGGCGAACTCGATGCTGCGGGTGTCCAGCCCCACCGCGTCCCGGATCGCGGTGTGCACCTGCGCGTCGGCGTCCCGGACCATCCCGCAATCGGTATGGGCGAGCACCAGCACCCGCTGCACGCCGAGCAGGTGGTGGGCCAGCACGAGGCTGCGCAGCACATCGTCGGTGACGCGGGCGCCGGCGGTCCGCAGGATCTTCGCGTCTCCCGGGCTCAGGCCGAGCAGCCCCAGCGGGTCGATGCGGGAATCCATGCAGGTGACGACCGCCAGCCCGCGGCCGGCCCGGCCCGGCAGGCCCGGATCGGTGAAAGCCCGCGCGTAGTCGGCATTCGCGGTCAGGACGTCGTCGAAGGAACCCACCCGGCCGATCCTCCCCTGCCGCCGTGAGGGCGCTCACCCGGTCCGGCGAGCCGGTTGCCGAAAGCCCTCGAACGGGTGTTCGATAGCGGGATGCGGTGGAGTGGTCAGTCGGTCGACGCGGATCCGGGGCTGTTCGCCGGCCCGGACGGGCAGGCGAGCGGAATCCCGGGACTGGTCCGGACGGTGCGCCCGCCCGCGTTCGCCGGGATCACCTTCCACGAGGTGCTGGCCCGCTCCGCGCTGAACGCCGTGCCGGCCACCTCGCCGATGCCGTTCCGCTGGACCGTCAACCCCTATCGAGGGTGCACTCACGCGTGCCGCTACTGCTTCGCCCGCAACACCCACACCTACCTCGATCTGGACGCCGGGGCGGACTTCGACAGCCAGATCGTCGTCAAGGTCAACGTGGCGCAGGTGCTGGCGCGTGAGCTGGCCCGCGGCCGCAACCGCCGTGAGCACGTCGCACTGGGCACCAATACCGACCCCTACCAGCGGGCCGAGGGCCGGTACCGGCTGATGCCAGGAATCCTGCAGGCGCTGGCCGACTCCGGGAGCCCGGTGTCGGTGCTGACCAAGGGCACGCTGCTGGCCCGGGACCTGCCGTTGCTCGCGCGGCTGGCCGCCCAGGTCCCCATCGGGCTGGGCGTCTCCATCGCCCTGGTCGACGCGGACCTGCAGCCGGACCTGGAACCCGGGACCCCGAGCCCGGCGGCCCGGCTGGACCTGGTCCGACGGGCCAGCGACCTGGGGCTTTCGGTTGGGGTGATGATCGCCCCGGTGCTGCCGTACCTGACCGACTCCGACGAAGCCCTCGATGCGGTGCTGAGGTCGGTGGCGGCCGCCGGGACCACCGGGGCGACCGTGCTGGCCCTGCACCTGCGCCCCGGCGCCCGGGAGTGGTACCTGGGCTGGCTGGCCAACCGCCGCCCGGACCTGCTGGACCGCTACCGGGACCTGTACCGACGCGGCTCCTACGTCGACAAGGCCTACGCGGCCGATCTCCGCGCGCGGGTCCAACCGCTGCGGGTCCGTCACGGACTCGCCGGGGCAATGCACCGCGACACCGTGCTGGGCGAGTCGTGGCCGGCCGGGAGCCTGCCCCCGGTGGCCCGGGCAGGCGCTGGCTTCGACCAGCCGGAGTTGGGCCTGCCCGTCCCGTCGCCTCCGTTAGCCACCTCACCATTGACGCCAGCGCATCACTAACCACCGTATGAGAGCACCGCTCCCGCAACGCCAGGCTGTTCAGCGTGTTATGCCTGGACGTCACGCTCCGGTTACGGCAGACTGGGGTCGCGCCCCGTCGTCGTCGCGTCGACCTCACCCCACCATCGGCGGTACACCCGCCAGGAGCTGCTGTGCGCAACCGCTACCGGGCGGCCTTCGAGCCGCCCGGGTCCCTGTTCTTCTCCCTGTCCGGACTGCTCGCCCGGCTGCCAGTCGCGATGATCGGCCTGGCCCTGGTCCTCGTGCTGTCCGCCGACGGGAATTACACCCGCGCCGGGACGCTGGTGGGCGTACTGGCGCTGGCCAGCTGCGTCGGTGGCCCGGCGCAGGGCCGGGTGGCCGACCGCTTCGGGCAGGCCCGGATCCTGCTGCTCACCGCGGCGGCCTTCGGCTTGTCACTGACCGCGATGATCCTGACCCTGCACGCACACGGCTCGTTCGGGCTGCTGATCGTGTTGGCAGCGGTGGTTGGCGCCGCCAGCCCGACCACCGGCACCCTCGCGCGCTCCCGCTGGAGCGGCTTGCACCCGGCCGGGGACCGGCTGCAGACCGCGTTTGCCGTCGAATCGGTCTTCGACGAGGTGGTGTTCGTCACCGGCCCGGTGCTGACCACGGTGCTGGCGACTCAGGTGAACGCCCTTTTGCCGCTCGTGATCGCAGTGGTGACCGGCGTCGCGGGATCGGTGCTGATGGCCCTGGCGCGCACCACCGAGCCCCACCGCGACCCGGTGTCCGGCCCGGGCGGGGCACCGGCCGCCGCCCGCCCGAAGGTGGGCTGGGCGGGGCTGGCGCCGCTGCTGCTGGTCCAGCTGACCGTGGGCAGCATCTTCGGCGGCATCGACGTGGTCACCGTCGCCGCCGCCTCCGCCGCCGGGGAGCGCGGAACCTCCGGGCTGATTCTGGCGTGCTTCTCCGGCGGCAGCCTGGTCGCTGGGGTGGTCGTCGGTGCGATGCGCTGGCGGATGTCACCGATGCGCCGGGTCCGAGTGTGCGTGAGCCTGCTGGGCCTGGCGACACTGCTGCTGCCCTTCGTGCCCAACGTGCGACTGCTGCCCATCGCCGGCTTTCTCGTCGGGGTGACGGTCTCTCCCTCGCTGGTGGCGCTCGCGGCCGCCGTGCAGGCGCGGACCCAGGCGGCGAGGTTCACCGAGGCCATGGCCGTCAGCACCGCGTTCCTGGTCGCGGGCTTCTCCCTCGGTTCGGCCTCGGCCGGGCACCTGGTCGACGCGGTCGGGCCGCACCGCGCGTTCTGGCAGGTTCCGGCCGCCGGGCTGGCCGCCGCGACCGTTGTGCTATTGCCACCGGTGCTGCGTCGGATCCGCCGCCTGACCCGGGATCACGACGCCGCCGCACCGGAACAGCACGCATCCGAGCCGACGGGCGCCGAGCCGACGGGCGCCGAGCCGAGCCGGGAGCTGAGCCGACTGGGCAGCTGACCCCGGCCCGGACCTACCGTGGCCGGCATGACAACCACCGCCAGCGACCAGGACAGCTTTGATATCGCCGGGCACCGGGTGCGCCGCGTCGGCTTCGGGGCGATGCAGTTGCCGGGGCCAGGGGTGATGGGTCCGCCGCGCGACCACGACGAGGCGATTGGCGTCCTGCGGCGCGCCGTCGAGGCGGGGGTCAACCACATCGACACGGCCCAGTTCTACGGCCCCGATGTGGCCAACGAGCTGATCCGGGAGGCGTTGCACCCCTACCCCGACGACCTGTTCCTGGTGTCGAAGGTCGGTGCGCGACGAGACGAGCAGGGGGGCTTCGTGCCCACCCAACGCCCGGAACAGCTTCGCGCGGACGTGGAGGCGAACCTGCGCAGCCTCGGGGGCGACCAGCTGGGGGCGGTGAACCTGCGCCTGTTCGACGACGACGCGGACCAGCAGTCCCGGGTGCCGCTGGCCGATCAGCTGGCCGAGATGGTCGCGATGCGCGAGGAAGGGCTGATCGCCGGCGTCGGCATCTCGACGGCGAACCTGGAGCAGGTCGAGCAGGCGATCACCACGGCCGGGGCCGTCTGCGTGCAGAACGCGTTCAGCCTGCTGGCGCAGGAGGATGCGCCGGTCCTGGCGCGGTGCGAGCAGGCCGGGGTGGCCTACGTGCCGTACTTCCCGCTTGGATCGGCGTTCCCGAACATGCCAAAGGTCACCGAGGACCCGCGGGTCCGGGCCGTCGCCGACCGGCTGGGCCGCACCCCCGCCCAGGTGGGCCTGGCGTGGTTGCTGGCCCACTCCCCCAACGTGCTGCTGATCCCGGGTACCTCGTCGCTGTCCCATCTGCAGGACAACCTCGCGGTGGCCGACGTCGTGTTGTCCGAGGACGATCTGGCGGAGTTGACCGCCTGAACCAGCGGGCGTCGATGGCGCGCTGACCGGGGCCGCTACCGGCTCAGCCGGCCAGTGAGCTGACGGTGGCGGCGCGGACCTCGGCGGTCTGGGCCTGCACGGCCAGGAACAGCGCCTCGCGGGCACGACGCTGGGCCGGGTGGCCGCTGGCCATCGCCGCGCCCGCGTGGGCTGCGACCGCGGCCGCCGTCACGTCCAGGGCAACTCGGATGGCGGCCACCCGCAACCCCAGGCGGAGGTCGAGCGCCTCCTCGTCGGGGACCTCATCCAGCAGCCGGTAGGCCTCGGCCCGGACGCGCTCGAGCCGGGCCCGGAACCGCGTCACCGCCTCCCCCAGTGCCGGCTGCCGATCCGCTACCTCCGCCAGGTCGGCGAGCGCTGCTCTCGCAACCCCGAAGACGGCCGGGTTCGCGTTCGGGGTCCGGCGTGCGTCCGCGGCCGCCCAGCGATCCAGCGGGAGCACCCGGACCACGTCCTCGTCGCCGACTCGCAGCCCCTCGACGCGCAGGGAGACCGTCGCAGTCGCGCTCATCGCGAGCAGGTCCAACGGGGCCGAAGCGTGCAGCTGCCCGGTCACTGCCGGCACCACGGCGAACACCGCCTGGTCCGGCGCGCCGCCGGTGCCGTCCGGGTCGCCGCCGGTCGGGTCCCGGTCGCCGCCGGTGCGCCCGGCCAGCAGGGCGATGTCGTTCAGGCCCCACCCGGTGTACCAGGGGATGGTCCCGTCGAACCGCCACCCGCCGAGCACCCGGCTCGCGCGCAACGTCGCAGGTCCGGGGCGGCGCAGCTGCGAGATCCCCTGGCCGCCGATCAATCGGCCGGCCCGTAGGTCCGGTCCCAGGCGCTGCGCGATCCCGGTGCCGGCCCGGATCACCGTGCGGGCGACCAGGTGGTGTTGGGCGGTGACGAACCAGGTCGACGCGTCCGCTGCCGCCAGGGTTTCCGTGACCTCTCGCACCGCTGCCATGTCGACGTCCGGGTCAACCGCCATGCCGTAGAGCCCGGTGGGGGCCAGCGCGTCCAGGGTCGCCCGCCTCACCCGGCAGCGCTCGGTCTGCCCGGCCGCGGGTGCCAGCACCTGCTCGGCGACCTGCGCGACGCGCCCCACCAGCGCGGTCCCTGCTGCGCTGGTGGCCATCGGGAGAATGGTCGCATGCCACGCGGACGCAGCAGCGGGACCACCGGCACCCCCGGATCGGGCGGGCCGGACGGCGTCACCGAGCGGATCATCGACATCGACGTCACCGAGGAGATGCGGTCCAGCTTCCTGGAATACGCCTACTCGGTCATCCATACCCGGGCGCTGCCCGATGCCCGCGACGGCCTCAAACCGGTGCAACGTCGGATCCTGTTCCGCATGGCTGACCAGGGGCTGCGACCGGACACGCCCTACGTCAAGTGCGCCCGGGTCATCGGCGATGTCATGGGGACCCTGCACCCGCACGGCGACAGCGCGATCTACGACGCGCTGGCCCGCATGGCGCAGCCCTGGTCGCTGCGGCTGCCGCTGATCGATCCGCACGGCAACTTCGGCTCCCCCGACGACGGCCCGGCCGCCTACCGGTACACCGAGTGCCGGCTGGCCAGCTCCGCGATGACGATGACCGCCGGACTGGACGAGGACGTCGTCGACTTCGTCCCCAATTACGACGGACAGCAGACCCAGCCGGAGGTGCTACCCAGCGGGATCCCGAACCTGCTGGTGAACGGGGCATCCGGGATCGCCGTCGGGATGGCCACCAACATCGCCCCGCACAACCTCGTCGAGGTGGTCGCCGCCGCGCGGCACCGACTGGCCCACCCCGACTGTGACCTGGCCGCGCTGATGCGGCACCTGCCCGGGCCGGACCTGCCCACCGGTGGGCGCATCGTCGGCCTGGAGGGGATCCGGGACGCCTACGCCACCGGGCGCGGGGTGTTCCGGATCCGGGCGACCACGTCGGTGGAGCAGGTCACGGCCCGCCGCCGGGCGATCGTGGTGACCGAGCTGCCCTACGGGGTCGGGCCGGACCGGGTCAAGGCCCGGGTGGCCGAGCTGGTGCGGGCCGGGAAGATCGCCGGCATCAGCAATGTGGAGGACCACGGCGAGGACGGACGCACCCGGGTCGAGATCGAAATCCGCTCCGGTTTCGAGCCCGCCGCCGTCCTCAGCGAGCTGTACCGGCTGACGCCGTTGGAGGAGCCGTTCGGGATCAACGCGGTGGTCCTGGTCGAGGGCACCCCACAGACGCTGGGCCTGGCCGAGCTGCTCGACGTCTACCTGGCCCACCGGCTCTTGGTGGTGCGACGGCGCAGCCGGTTCCGCCGCGACCGGGCCGCCGACCGGCTGCACCTGGTCGACGGCTTTCTCCTTGCCACACTGGACATCGACGACGTCATCGCGGTGATCAGGTCCTCCGATGACACCGCGACCGCGCGGGACCGGCTGATGAGTGCCTTCGACCTGTCCCGGGTGCAGACCGATGCGATCCTGGAGCTGCCGTTGCGCCGGCTGACCCGGCTGGCCCGTATCGAATTGGAACGCGAACGCGACGAACTCACCACCAGCATCGGTGCGTTGGAAGCACTGCTCGCCGATGAGCAGCTGCTGCGCGATGCGGTGTCTGACGAACTGGCCGAGGTGGCCCGCGTGCACGGCACGCCACGGCGGACGGTATTGGTTGATGCGGCCGTATCGCCCTCCCGGGTTGGGGTTCGCGGCCCGGCGGTACTGGAGGTCAGCGACCAGCCGTGCCGGGTGGTGCTGTCGGCCACCGGCCTGCTGGCCCGGATCCCCGGAAGCGGTGCTCTCGGCAAAGGTGGTCTCGGCAGCGGTGGGCGCAGGACTCGCCACGACGCGCTGCTCGGCGCGGTGCCCGCCACCACCCGGGGCCAGGTGGGGTTGGTGACCTCCACCGGCCGGGTGCACCGGGTCGAGGTGGTGGACCTGCCGTCGCTGCCCCCGACCGCGACCGCCCCGGCGCTGGCCGGCGGCGTACCGGTCGCGGAGATGGCCGGACTGGCCGAGGGTGAGCGGGTGCTGGCGGTGGTCCGGCTCGCCACCGACGACCAGCCGGGACTCGGCGGACTGCTGCTGGTCACTGCCGGCGGGGTCGTCAAGCGGGTGGCGCCGGAGCCGGCCGGGGAACGCGAGAGCTGGGAGATCATCGCGCTGCGTGAGGGCGACCGGGTCGTGGCCGCCGCGCCGAGTGACCCCGAGGAGCGCGCCGACCAGGTGGTCATCGTCAGCTCCGATGCCCAGCTGCTGCGCTTCGACGTCGGCGCCGTACGGGCACAGGGCCGCGGGGCCGCCGGGATGGCGGCCATCCGGTTGGCTGACGGCGCGACGGTGGTCGCGGCGGCGTTGATCCGGGCCGCCGACGTGGCGCTGGCCCAACTGGTCACGATCGCCGGTCCCGCGCCCAGCCGTCGCCGACGCGGAGGTGGGCAGGCTGAGCCACTCGCGGTGACCGGATCGGTGAAGATCACCGCGCTGACGGAGTTCCCCGGCAAGGGGCGGGCAACCGGTGGGGTGCGCTGTCACCGACTCGGTGCGGGAGAGCAGGTGGTCCTGGCAGCCGTGGCAGTTCCCGAGCTGCGGGCGGTGTCGGCCAGCGGCGTCCCGGTGCCGCTGCCAGACGCTGCAGCCGGTCGTCGCGATGGGCCCGGAGTTCCGCTGTCCACCGGGATTGCTGCCGTGGCTGGGGAATTGACCGGCGATGACGCCATCGAGGGGACGGTTGACGCGCCCGATCTCTCAACCGACGAAACGCTCGGCGAGCAGGGGACTTTGTTGTGAGCGATGATCCGCTACCGGCAGGCGAGGTGCCGACGGGGCCGCCGTACGGGTCTTCCAGCCTGGCCGAGCTCATGCCGGCGGTCGCGGGTTGCCTCGGGGTGGCCGTTCCCGGCCGACCGGACTGGGACCTGCCGCCGGCTCGCCGTGTCGTGGTGGTGCTGATCGACGGGCTGGGTGAACTGAACCTGCGGTCCCGAACCGGGCATGCCCCGACGTTGCGCCGGCTGTTGGCGCAGACGGAGGCCGATGCGAGCGGTGCTCCGGATGTGCTGCGCGTGGGATTCCCGACAACGACCGCGACGTCGCTGGCCAGCCTGGGCACCGGACTGCCGCCCGGGCGGCACGGGATGATCGGGCTGGAGGTGCTCGACCCGGACCGTGACGTGTTGTTCAGCGAGTTGAGCTGGGACGCGGCCGTGGATCCCCGGCGGTGGCAGGTGCACGAGACCGTCTTCTCCCGCGCGCACCGCGACGGCGTCGCCGTCAGTCATGTCGCGCCGGCCGTGTTCGACGGGTCCGGGCTGACGACAGCCGCCCTGCGCGGGGCGGAGTTCGCGGCGGCGCAGACCCTGGCGCAGCGGGTCGCCCTGACCGGGGATCTGGTGCGGGCGGCCGACCGGTGCCTGGTGTTCCTGTACTGGGAGGGACTGGACAAGGCCGGGCACGTCCACGGCTGGCAGTCCACGGAATGGACCCGCGAGCTGGAGCAGGTCGACGCCGCGGTGGGCCGGCTGCTGGAGCTCGCGCCGGCCGATGTGGCGGTGTTCGTGACCGGTGATCACGGCATGGTCGACATCGACCCGACCGATCGGCTCGACATGCGTGCCGTCCCGGGCCTGCTCGAGGGGGTGGCTCACCTCGGCGGTGAGCCGCGGGCCCGCTTCGGCTATTGCCGCCCCGGCGCGGACGCTGATGTGCTTACCGCCTGGCGGGCGGCCCTGGGTGAGCAGTGCTTCGTGGTCGCTGGCGACGAGGCCGTGGCGACCGGCTGGTTCGGACCTGTCGACGCCGAGGTGCGCCGGCGCATCCCCGGGGTCCTGGCCGTTCCCCACGCGCCGATCGCCCTGGTCGACCCGGCCCGGCAGCGCCCGGAATCGCTGGCCCTGCTGGGGATGCACGGCGGGTTGAGCGAGATCGAGTCGCGGGTGCCGCTCCTGCGCGGCTTCGGCTCGGCCGGACCCGCAAGGCGTCGTCCTCGTTGAGATGCGCAACCTCCGGCGCTGCGTGCAGTATCAGATCCGATACCGTTGCGCGATGAGCACGCAGACGGGCGACGCTGGCGACCGGGCGTCCGAGGTCGCCGCGACGGACGTCCCCGCTGAGCTGTTGAAGGTCCTGGAGTCCGCGGCGCGGCTGCAGGAGGTGGTTCCGGACGCCGTCCTGGTCGGCGGGAGCGCGCCCGCCCTCTACGCCCATCACCGGGTTTCGTACGACCACGACCATGTGATCTCTGACCTGGAAGCCAGATTTGACGCCGTGTTCGAAGCGATCGAAGCGACCGACGGCTGGGTGACCAACCGTCTGGTTCCGGAGAAGCTGGTCCTTGGGCAGCTGGGGGACATCGAGGCCGGAATCCGTCAACTTCGCCGGCAGGTCCCACTGGAGGTGACCGAGGTGACTCTGCCCTCCGGCCGCACCCTGCGTGTCCCCAGCGCTGCCGAGACGCTACGGGTGAAGGGCTTTCTGATCACCGCCCGCAACCGGGTTCGGGACTACCTGGACATCGCCGCGCTCAGCGACACCTATGGCGTCGTGGATTCAGCTCGCGTGCTGTTCGGACTTGATGACTACTACGAGGATCAGCGCTCGGCCGCCGGACATCCCGGCGGTGTCGCGTCCCAATTGACACGGCAGCTCGCAGATCCACGCCCGCGCGACACCACCGTGTTGGCGGAGCTCCCGCGATACCGGCAGCTCGCGCCCAGGTGGCAGCGGTGGTCAGCGGTCCGGGCCCAATGCGCCGCGATCGCCGACGCCATGCTGAGCGAGCAACGATGATGTCCACGCTGGCCTTCCGTAATCTCGACGTCTCGCCGGCGGACCCGGTCCAGAGCTGGCCGACCGAGGCCGTCGAAGCGGCGATGGAGCGGGGCTTGCTGCCCGACTGGGCCAGGATCGCCGCGGAGATCCGCGGTGCCCCCTGGGGTCGCGTCGCCAGGACGGTGGAAGCGGTGCTGCGGTATAACCGGCCCTACGGGGTCGACGTGCTGTTAGAACGGGCAATCGCGCACGCCCGCGCAGACGCCGCCGCCGCTGACCGCGCCGAGGTTGCCGACACGATCCGGCGTGCCCTGCGAGAGTCCGGGCTGACGCGGCGGGAAGCCGCATATCGGCTCGGCACCTCCACCTCCCGACTGTCCACCTACGCAACTGGGCGGGTCACGCCCTCCGCCGCTTTCCTCGTGGCGCTGCGCCGTCTCACCGATCCGACCTGAAATGGGACCGCCCACTCAACAGCGACCAACGCTCTTCTACTTCAATAAAGCCGCTGATCAACCAGCGGCAAGGTGGTCGCGAACACCGACGGAGCGGGGATCTTGTCCCGGCTTCAATGAGGCCGCTGATCAAAGTCAGCGGAAAGACGACGGGCCGAAAGCGCCGACGGCCGCGCGGATCGCGCGGCTTCAATGAGGCCGCTGATCAAAGTCAGCGGAAAGCGACTGGCTCAGCGTTCGGCAGCATATCGCGTAGCCAATCCCGCTTCAATGAGGCCGCTGATCAAAGTCAGCGGAAAGCGGAGACGACCTGGCAGGACGACGCGGGGGCGCTGGCGCTTCAATGAGGCCGCTGATCAAAGTCAGCGGAAAGCGGACGTGAACCGGTAGGTGGCCCCGCCGGCCGGGATCGACGGGGCTTCAATGAGGCCGCTGATCAAAGTCAGCGGAAAGCCAACCCCGCAGGGTATGGATCAGTGACCTACGCTATGTAGCTTCAATGAGGCCGCTGATCAAAGTCAGCGGAAAGTTACACGGCTATGACGGCGCCGCGGTAAAGCTGACCCGGCTTCAATGAGGCCGCTGATCAAAGTCAGCGGAAAGGAATGCTGCTGGACTCGGGCACCGCGTTCAACGATGCGGGGCTTCAATGAGGCCGCTGATCAAAGTCAGCGGAAAGTCGCCGGGGGCGGTTCCGGCTGCTGACGGCACCGCCGGGCTTCAATGAGGCCGCTGATCAAAGTCAGCGGAAAGATAGGCGGGCTGAGCGGTCGGGCCGACGTCATAGAGCCGGGCTTCAATGAGGCCGCTGATCAAAGTCAGCGGAAAGTTTCAGTGCACCCCACCCGGCCGGCCGGAGATCTGCCAAGCTTCAATGAGGCCGCTGATCAAAGTCAGCGGAAAGGCGGCCCGGGGAAGGTAGGACACGTTGGGGATGGGGCTTCAATGAGGCCGCTGATCAAAGTCAGCGGAAAGTTCGGGTCCTCGTCGACAAACAGCGGCGCTGAGCGCATGCTTCAATGAGGCCGCTGATCAAAGTCAGCGGAAAGCGTCGCACGGCGACGGCACTGGGAAGTCGGTCCGGACATCGCTTCAATGAGGCCGCTGATCAAAGTCAGCGGAAAGCGGCCCGCCAGGACGACCAGGACGCCTACATCGCTCGGCTGCTCGCTTCAATGAGGCCGCTGATCAAAGTCAGCGGAAAGAGCGAGCTGCACCGGGTCGTTTGTGTCCCGCTGGTCCACGCTTCAATGAGGCCGCTGATCAAAGTCAGCGGAAAGGCGGCCCGGGGAAGGTAGGACACGTTGGGGATGGGGCTTCAATGAGGCCGCTGATCAAAGTCAGCGGAAAGT